>OKUC01000348.1_pt1 | contig 24298 bp, 22 predicted proteins | sample 1606761 | NCBI WGS metagenome assembly OKUC01 (sample SAMEA3882542, study PRJEB24775) | human gut metagenome | biome: human-associated habitat; feature: intestine environment; material: feces | place: Netherlands | collected 2009/2010 | reverse complement strand
GCCTGCCGGTTTTCTGTTGTTCTTAAAAATTATAATTTTACAACGTTAGCTGCCTGCATTCCGCGAGCGCCTTCGGTTAAATCATAAGTTACAGCCTGTCCTTCATCTAAGGATTTGAAGCCTTCTCCCTGGATTGCAGAGAAATGAACGAATACATCTGCTCCGTCTTCTCCTGTGATGAAACCATAGCCTTTTTCAGCATTGAACCATTTTACAGTTCCCTTGTTCATGATATTACCTCCATAAAATAAAATAAATAGAAAATATAATGCAGAAGAATAATTCCAGAGATAAAAAATCCACCCGGCTCTGGAGATTAGCATTGATAAAATAAATAATAATCCCGTTCAGCCCGATGGGTAATATTAGATATATCCAATTGGAATATTTGTAAAAGTCAAGCATAAAAAGGCTTTATTTCAGTACAATTTTCGTGTATGATAGTAGATGGAAAACAGGGTTCCTTACAGAGAGAAGGAACGAAAAAAAGTGTGAAGATATGCAAAAGATGCAGAAGCTTCAGGAAAGGATGCAATATGAAAATCCTGATAAAAAATGGTCATGTGATCGATCCGGATACAAAGCTGGATCAGGTTGCAGATGTACTGCTGGAAGATGATAAGATCCAGGAAGTAAAAGAAAACATCAAGGATAAAGCGGACAGGGTGATTGATGCCAGAGGCTGCTACGTCATGCCAGGGCTGATCGATATGCATGTACATCTGCGTGATCCGGGGCTGACACATAAAGAGGATGTATTTACCGGATCGAAGGCTGCGGCAAGGGGTGGTGTTACCACGCTGGTTGCCATGCCAAACACAAAACCGATCATTGATAATCCGGAACGGCTTTCTTATGTAAAAAATAAAGCAATGCAGTGTAATCTGGTCAATGTCCTGCAGGCAGGAGCTATCACTCAGGGGATGAAAGGCGAGGAGCTTTCTGATATTGAAGGGATGGTTCAGGCGGGCGCGCCGGCGATCAGTGAGGATGGAAAATCTGTTATGAATGCGCAGATTTATAAAGAAGCGATGCAGATTGCAGCACGCATGAATATTCCGGTACTGGCACATTGTGAAGATATTCATATGGTAAACGGAGGCTGTATGAACGAAGATACCAATTCCGAGAAGTTTGGTCTGCCTGGAATTTGTAACGCAGTGGAGGATACTATTGTAGCAAGAGATATTTTGATCGCAAAAGATACCGGATGCCACCTGCATCTTTGTCATTGTTCCACAAAAGACAGTGAAGTGATGCTGCGTCTGGCAAAAGAAGAAGGAATCTCTGTAACCGGTGAAGTATGCCCCCATCATTTTACACTGACTTCGGATGATATCGTGGAAGGTGATACTAATTATAAGATGAATCCGCCACTGCGCACGAAAGAAGACCGGCAGGCACTTCTGGAAGGACTGAAAAATGATGTCTTTGATGTGATCAGCACCGACCATGCACCACATACGATGGTGGAAAAGGGTGTTTCTATGAAGAGCGCACCATTCGGCATCGTGGGACTGGAAACCAGTGTATCGCTGACTATCACTGAACTGGTGGACAAAGGATGGATCACACCGATGCAGATGGCAGAAAAAATGAGTTACAATCCGGCGCAGATCCTGCATCTTACAAACAAAGGTTCCCTGAAACCAGGAAAAGATGCGGATGTGGTTGTGATCGACCCGAAAGAATCTTATGTGATCGATGTGAAAGATTTTGCATCGAAGGGTAAGAACACACCGTTCCAGGGTAAAAAAGTAAACGGTAAAGTGAAAGTGACGATTTGTGGTGGAAGAGTCGTGTACGAAGATAAATAAAACAGGAAAAGGCAACATACAGAAAGCAAAAGGCGAGGAGAAAAACAGATGATTAACAAATTGATTGAAAAAATCCAGAAAACACATGCACCGATCGTAGTAGGTCTTGATCCGATGTTAAATTATGTACCGGAACATATCCAGAAACGTGCATTTGCAGAGTATGGTGAGACACTCGAAGGAGCAGCAGAAGCCATCTGGCAGTTCAACAAAGAGATCGTGGATGCTACCTATGATCTGATCCCGGCGGTAAAACCACAGGTTGCCATGTATGAGCAGTTTGGTATCGAAGGTGTGAAAGCGTTTAAAAAGACCGTGGATTACTGCCATGAAAAAGGACTGGTAGTTATCGGTGATGTAAAACGTGGAGATATCGGTTCTACTTCCGAGGCCTACGCGGTAGGTCATCTGGGAAAAGTAAAAGTAGGTTCCCAGCAGTTCGCAGGATTTGATGAGGATTTCGCTACGGTCAATCCGTATCTCGGTTCTGACGGCATCAAACCGTTCATCAAGGTCTGCAAAGAAGAAAACAAAGGTCTGTTTATCCTGGTAAAAACATCCAATCCGTCCAGTGGAGAATTCCAGGATCGTCTGATCGACGGTCGTCCGCTGTATGAGTGGGTAGGAGAACAGGTAGACGCATGGGGCAAAGAACATATGGGAGATTCTTATAGTTATATCGGCGCGGTCGTAGGAGCAACTTATCCGGAACAGGGAAAAGTATTAAGAAAACTGATGCCGAAGACCTTTATTCTGGTACCTGGCTACGGGGCACAGGGCGGAAGAGGAAAGGATCTGGTGCATTTCTTTAATGAAGACGGACTGGGTGCGATCATCAACTCTTCCAGAGGTATCATCGCAGCATACAAACAGGAAGCATATGCACAGTTTGGTCCGCAGAATTTTGCAGAAGCATCCCGACAGGCGGTGAAAGATATGATCGCAGATATCGACGGTGCACTGCAGGCGGCAAAATAAACTGGAATAGACAGGAGTATCGAACATGAAAAAGAAAGAAATCTGTACTGTGATCCGTCAGAAAGAAATTGGTGACGGAATCTTCAGCATGTGGATTCAGACGGAAAACATTGGGAAAGAAGCAAAACCGGGACAGTTCGTATCGTTGTATAGTAAGGATGGAAGCAAACTACTTCCGCGTCCGATCAGTCTTTGTGAGATCGACCGGGAAAACAGCCGACTTCGTCTGGTGTATCGTGTCACGGGAGCGAAGACCGGAACCGAAGAGTTTTCCAGACTGAAAGCCGGAGATACGATCCCGGTGATCGGACCGCTGGGAAATGGCTTCCCTGTAGAAAAAGCAGAAGGAAAACGAGCTTTTCTGATGGGCGGAGGTATCGGAGTACCGCCGATCCTGGAACTGGCAAAACAGATGCAGTGTGAGAAAAAACAGATCGTTGTGGGATACCGTAACGCGCAGACGTTCTTAAAAGAAGAATTCGAAGCAGCCGGAGAACTGTATATTTCCACAGAAGATGGCAGTGTGGGAACAAAAGGAAATGTAATGGATGCGATCCGGGAACAGAAATTGAAAGCGGATATCATCTATGCCTGTGGTCCGACACCGATGCTTCGAGCTATCAAACAGTATGCAGAGGGAAATGGTATCGAATGTTATATCTCACTGGAAGAGCGCATGGCATGCGGTATCGGTGCCTGCCTGGCCTGTGTCTGCAAATCAAAAGAAAAAGATGCACACAGCAACGTGAATAATAAGAGAATCTGTAAAGACGGACCAGTTTTTCTTTCTACGGAGGTGGAAATCTGATGGATATGAGTGTAAATATTGCCGGCGTAGAATGGAAAAATCCGGTAACTGTTGCATCCGGAACTTTTGGATCCGGAGAAGAATTTTCAGAATATGTGGATCTGAACCGCCTGGGAGCAGTGACCACCAAAGGTGTGGCAAATGTTCCTTGGAGCGGCAACCCTACACCCCGTGTGGCAGAAGTCTACGGCGGTATGATGAATGCGATCGGTCTGCAGAACCCGGGAATCGATCTGTTCTGTAAGCGAGATATCCCGTTTCTGAAACAGTATGATACAAAAATCATTGTCAATGTATGTGGCCATGCACCGGAAGAATATCTGGCAGTAGTAGAAAGGCTGGCAGACGAACCGATTGATATGATGGAGATCAATATTTCCTGCCCAAATGTAAATGCGGGATTTCTGGCTTTTGGTCAGGATGCACACCATGTGGAAGAACTGACCGGGCAGATTAAAAAAATTGCAAAACAGCCAGTGATTATGAAACTGACACCGAATGTGACAGATATCACAGAAATCGCAAAGGCAGCGGAAGCCGGTGGTGCAGATGCGGTATCACTGATCAACACACTGACCGGTATGAAGATTGATATTAACAGAAAGACCTTTGCCCTGGCAAATAAAACCGGTGGTGTATCCGGTCCGATCGTAAAACCGATTGCTGTCCGCATGGTCTATCAGGTGGCACAGGCAGTCAACATCCCGATCATCGGTATGGGTGGTATCTCCTGTGCAGAAGATGCAATCGAATTCATCCTTGCCGGAGCAAGCGCCGTATCCGTGGGAACGGCCAACTTCCACAATCCGGCAGTGACGATGGAAGTGATCGATGGAATCGAAGACTATATGAAGAAAAACGGATTCACATCAGTAAAAGATATGGTAGGCATTGTTCGATAGGTGAAAATGGAGATTTATTAATTTATCACTAGAAAGTAACAAAGGCTTTTGCTATAATAAGAACAGGTAAAGGCACCGGAAGAAAAATATTTCTTCTGGTGCCTTTTTGCGGTATATTGAATTAAGTCGTACTTCTTACTCGCACAATCCTCAAAAATATTTGCAATCCGCTCAGTTTTCGCGAGACCGGAATTTATGCAACAGTTGAAAAAAAGTGCGTAACGTAGTATACTTATACTAAATATGGAAAAATTCGGGCACAAGCCGAAAAACAGGAGGATGACAGAGCATGGAACAGTATAAGCAGGATTTTATTAAATTTATGGTAGAGAGTGATGTATTAAAATTTGGAGACTTTACTCTGAAAAGCGGAAGAAAATCTCCGTTTTTTATGAATGCAGGTGCGTATGTGACAGGATCGCAGCTGAAAAGACTGGGTGAATATTATGCAAAAGCGATTCATGATATCTATGGAGACGATTTTGACGTATTATTCGGACCGGCCTACAAAGGAATTCCGCTTGGTGTTGTAACTGCTATTGCTTACAGTGAACTGTATGGAAAAGAAGTACGTTACTGTTCCGACAGAAAAGAAGAAAAAGACCACGGTGCAGATAAAGGAAGCTTTCTGGGAAGTAAATTAAAAGACGGTGACAGAGTCATCATGATCGAGGATGTTACAACTTCCGGAAAATCCATGGAGGAGACTGTGCCAAAAGTAAGAAATGCAGCAGATGTAACAATCGTTGGTCTGATGGTATCCCTGAATCGTATGGAAGTAGGAAAAGGCGGAAAAAAATGTGCACTGGATGAAATTAAAGATCTGTACGGATTTGACACAGCAGCGATCGTATCCATGGCTGATGTGGTAGAATGCCTGTATAATAAAGAATGTAACGGAAAAGTAGTGATCGACGATACATTAAAAGCAGCCATCGATGCATATTATGAACAGTACGGTGCAAAATAGAAGGGAAAGAGGTAAAAGATATGAGTAATGAAAAAATTTACCGAACAATTTCCCACAGCGGCGGTGCCAGCCTTGCACTTGGCATCGTGGTACTGGTGACAGGAATTGTCTCCGGTGTGCTGATGATCGTAACAGGAGCAAAACTTCTGAAACAGAAATATCAGATTACTTTTTAGAAAGAAGGTAGCCAGAGTACGGGGATCAAGGGGTAAAAAAAGAAGTGAAAGATGAAACAAAAAACAGAATCCGGGTCATAAGCTGGATTCTGTTTGTGATTTATATAGGATTGCTGATCTACTTCCTGTTTCTCTCGGAAGAATATGGAAGGACAAGTTTTGATCAGCGGATGTATCGATACAATCTGACACCATTTCAGGAAATCAAAAGGTTCTGGATCTATCGCCACCGGGTAGGATTCTGGGTGTCATTTCTGAATCTGGCAGGCAATGTGATCGGCTTCCTTCCGTTTGGGTTCTTTCTTCCGATTCTGAGCAGACGATTACGGAATGGTGTTCTGGTAACTATGTCAGGATTCGGATTAAGTCTTCTGGTGGAGTCCATTCAGCTTATTTTTAAGGTGGGATGTTTTGATGTGGATGATCTGATCTTAAATACACTGGGGGTATTGTTTGGATATCTGTCCTTTTGGATCTGTAATGGGATAAGGAGAATGATTTATGAGAAGAAAATTTAAATACACATTTACCAGAAAAGAAGAGACAGAAGGCGGTTTTTCTTCATTGGTGTTTGCCGGCTGCTCCCTGATACTGTTTCTGGTATCTGCGTGCCTCTCGTTTTTCTGGGAAGGGAAAGCAGAAAGCTGGATCGGAGCGCTTGGTCTGATGGCGGTACTTTTTTCAGTCAGCGGCTTTTTGATCGGAATGAAGAGCTTTAAAGAAAAAGGGAAAAACTATCGGTTCAGTGTGATGGGAGCGATGGCGAACGGAGTGATTTCTGTTGGATGGCTGGCATTGATTCTCATTGGATTATAAAACGAGAAAAGTAAAAGAAATGTAGAGGGAATGTCTGTGGATGAATTAGCAAAAGAAAGATATGATCTGGCAGTGGAACGGATCCGGGAGATTCGGGAGGAAAAGACAGTGGCTGAGCCTTATCTGGATTTTTTTACAAAGACAGCCGGATTTCTGGAAGAGATGATCTGCCTGCGGCACCGGGTAGAAACCGGAGAGATGAAAAAACTTTCCCTGGAAGAACTGCGCCTGGAAAATATCGGGTATTATCAGGATATTCTGCCGGAAAATTATCCGACCTCTTATGCAAGTCCGGATTATGCGGCAAAGATACTGGGAGAAGAGCTGGGTGTACTGTTAAGCTTCCTGTATACGGAACTTCGAGGTATGATCGTGTATGCCTGGGAACAGAAAGAATGGGATTTTCTGGTAGGATTGGAACTGTTTTTACAGGTGTATAGTGAGTTTGAGGGCGGAGAAGTACCGACCAGGGAAAACGTGAGGAAAATCTTATACTGGTATGTGAACGATTACTGTCAGGAAATGGTAGAAGAACGGATACGCCAGGCGGTGGATCCGGCTCTGGATTTTGCAGTAAAGATCATAAAAGGTGCAGATCTGACGGATCTGCGTTATCTGTATCAGTTTGGCGAATATGTGACCGAAGAGGAAGAAAAGACCGCCGCCTTTTTAAATACATTGCCGGAAGAAGAAATTACTGCGATGGCGCGCACCTATACGGAAGGCTATCGGATAGGCTTTATCGCTACCGGCAAAGATCTGTCCAGAAAGAAAACCGTGAATATTCGGTATGTGCTGGGATTTGAGCGGATGATCCGTGCTGCGATTACGCAGTTTGAGCAGATGGGATTACAGCCGGTGATCTACCGGAGTGCTGTGCACATGGTAAATAAGGGACTGCACCGGATCGGCTATTACGGAGCGATTCCGAATCCGCAGTTTGACTATGACCACCGTAACGATATTGCACTGTATCTGGATGATGATTTTGTCAGCCGGAAGCTTCGGGCAACCCGCGGGGCATATGAAACTTATAAGGAACTGGCGGGCGTGCATGCCGGACCTGCCGTTGTGGAAATCTTCGGAGAACGGCCATTTGTACCGGAGACCTGTGAATATGCGATGAAGCTTACGGAAAAGCAGCAGAAGTTAAAAGTGCATATGCAAAATGAGATTGGTCAGATTACGAACCGCTATATCAAAGGCGAGGAGAGAAGTTTCACGATCATCGCCTATCCGGTACCGGCGATCGGAGATCAGTTTGAAGAAATCTTTCGTGAGACGGTAAAAATCAATACGTTGGACTATAATCTGTATCAGCAGATTCAGCAAAAGCTGATCGATGCACTGGATCTTGGAACGAGTGTGCATATTCTGGGAAAAGGTGAAAACCGAACAGATCTGCGTGTACAGCTACACAAGCTGGAAGATCCGGAAAAACAGACAAATTTTGAAAACTGCGTGGCAGATGTCAATATCCCGGTGGGAGAAGTCTTTACCTCCCCGAAACTGACGGGAACAAACGGAAAACTGCATGTAACAAAAGTTTATCTCAATGAGCTGCAGTATCAGAATCTGGAACTGGTTTTTACAGATGGAAAGATTACAGAGTATAGCTGCACCAATTTTGATTCCGAAGAGGAAAATAAAAAATATATCCGGGAAAATATTCTCTATCATCACCCGACACTTCCGATGGGTGAGTTTGCGATCGGAACCAACACAACGGCATACCGGGTGGCGAGAGAATATGGTATCGAGGCGAAACTTCCGATTTTGATTGCAGAAAAGACGGGACCGCACTTTGCGGTGGGGGATACCTGTTACAGCTGGGCGGAAGATACGAAAGTATATAATCCGGATGGAAAAGAAATCATAGCAAGAGATAATGAAGTTTCAATTCTGAGAAAAGAAGATGTGAGCAAAGCATATTTGGGCTGTCACACCGATATCACGATTCCGTATGATGAACTGGGAGCCATCCTGGTTGAGACAGCGGATGGAAGAGAGATTCCGCTGATTCAGGACGGAAGATTTGTTCTTGCGGGAACAGAAGAATTGAATAAAGAGCTGGACGCACTGGAAAAATAAAAAAGTACACAGAGGATAAAAAAGCGACCGGAAATCAGAGAGAACCTTGAAAAGTTCTGAGTTGATTTCCGGTCGCTTTTTGAAATTTGAGCAGATAAAATAAAAATTGACAGAAATTACAGGCAATGCTAATGTAAAAGAGAAAAAAAGCAAAAAACACAGTAACTATTCAGTAGCCACTGTACCGCGAAGTGTTTTGGCATGAATATGCCAAAATCCTGAGACATACAAGCCAAAATGCCATCACCGAAGGTGATTTTAAATGCATTTTGGCTCGTAACTGTGAAGGTACTGAACAGTTACAAAACACAAAATAATACATAAATACACAGGAAACAGCAAGAGGAGGTATCAAAAGATGAAAGTAGGAGTCATTGGATGTGGCGGAATGGGAACTACTCATTATCTGTCCTTAAAAGTTCTGTCTTCCCAGATGGATGTGGAAGTGGTCGCACTGGCAGACTGCCGGGAAGAATTTTTACAGAAAGCAGCAGCAGAATTTCCCGAAGCACGGACATATACATATGGAATGGAGCTGATCGAACGTGAAAATCTGGATGCAGTACATATCTGCCTTCCAAGCTACCTGCATACAGAGCATGCCGTAGCAGCTATGAAAAAGGGCATGAATGTTCTGGTAGAAAAACCGGTCTGCCTGACCAGAGAAGAAGGAGAACTGCTTCTGGAGACACAGAAAGAAACAGGAGTGAAAGTCATGGTAGGACAGGTGGTCCGTGCCTTTGACGAATACCGCTATCTGAAAGAAGTGTACGATAACAAGACACTCGGAAAGCTTAAATCGATCGTGATGCAACGTGTGAGCGGCAATGTCCGCTGGGGATTTGAGGGATGGTTCCATGATGAGAAAAAGAGTGGTTCCGTTGTGCTGGATCTTCATATCCATGACCTGGATTTTTTGAGATACATGCTGGGTGAGCCGGATGATTTTGAAGTACGGGCAACGACATTTGATTCCGGTATGATCAATCAGGTAATCACCACCTATGAGTTCGGTGATGTATTTGCTACAGCAGAAGGGGTGTGGGATGTGTCTCCGATACCAAAATTCCAGGCAGGATTCCGGGCGTATTTTGAAAAAGGAACTGTTTACTTTAATCAGGCAGGGCAGCCGGGGCTTACGGTATACAAAGCTGATGGAACAGAGATCGTTCCCGAGTTGCATCCGGAGTATGAGGGACAGACGAATACCGGTATCAACATCACGAATCTCGGACCATATTATACAGAGATCAAATATTTTCTGGAATGTCTGCAGGATGGAAAAGAAATCACTCTCGCGCCGCTTCAGGAAGGCGTAAAATCCGTAGAACAGGCATTGGAAGAGTGGGAAGCTGCGAAGCTGTATCTTCGTGAGAAAAAAGAAATGTATATCTGAGAAATACAGGAGGGAACATATGCGGGTAGGAGTGGTCGTCCGTATGGAAGCGGACACAGATATTAACGAAAAATTTGCGGAAGTCCGTGCGATGGGCATGGAGAGCTGTCAGCTGGTATGCTGGGAGCGGAAAATTATCAACGATGAGAAGGCAGCGGAAGCGATTCTGGCGGCAGCCGAAAAACACGGGATTACTATCAGTGCATTCTGGTGTGGCTGGGGCGGACGGAAAGTCTGGGATTTTTATGATGGTCAGCTGACACTCGGTCTGGTTCCGGCAGATTATCGGGCAGAGCGCGTGAGAATGCTTCTGGAAGGTTCCGATTTTGCAAGGAAACTGGGTGTCATTGATTTTGTCACCCATGTAGGCTATATGCCGGAAAATCCATATGATCCTAATTATCAGGGAACGCTGAACGCCTGCAAAGAAGTGGCAGAACGGTGCAAAAAGAACGGACAGGTCTTCTTATTCGAAACCGGACAGGAGACGCCGGTTACATTGAAACGTGCGATGCAGGATATTGAAAAGAGCGTGGGCAAAGGATGCGTGGGAGTGAATCTGGATCCGGCGAATCTTTTAATGTACGGAAAAGCCAACCCGGTGGATGCGCTGGATGTCTTCGGGGAATACGTGCGCGGTGTTCACGGAAAGGATGGAAAATATCCGACGGATGGACATTTCCTCGGAGAAGAAGTGCCGATCGGGCAGGGAAAGGTCAATTATCCGGTCTTTATCGAACGGTTAAAAGAAGTGGGATATGACGGAGATATTACCATCGAGAGAGAAATCTCAGGAGAAGAACAGAAAAAAGATATTCTGGCAGGAAAAGAATATCTGGAACAACTGATCGGATAACAAAGAAGAAAAGAGAACAGCCTGTGGGGAGGTTCTCTTTTTTTGGCTGTCCCTGGCAATTTTCATGATTTATATTGACAAGAAGTGACAGACTTAGTATTATTACTAATAAGTAGAGATGAATTAATTAAAACTACTTATAAGAGAAACTAATAAGTATTTATGAGCAAAGGAGACAAGCAATGGCTAAAGTAGGAATTGTTATGGGAAGTGATTCTGACATGCCGGTGATGAGCAAAGCCGCAGCAATGTTGGAAAAATTAGGCGTAGATTACGAGATGACGATTATTTCTGCACACAGAGAACCAGATGTATTCTTTGAGTATGCGAAGAGCGCAGAGGAGAAAGGATTTAAAGTAATCATTGCAGGCGCCGGTATGGCTGCCCATCTGCCGGGTATGTGTGCTGCTATTTTCCCGATGCCGGTTATCGGTATCCCGATGCATACCACTTCTCTGGGAGGCAGAGATTCGATCGTACAGATGCCGACCGGTATCCCGGTGGCAACCGTGGCAATCAACGGAGGAGCCAATGCAGCGATTCTCGCAGCAAAGATTCTTGCAACATCTGACGATGCGCTGCTCTCCCGCCTGAAAGCATATACACAGGAAATGAAAGAAGAAGTAGAAGCAAAAGACGCAAAATTAAAAGAAGTAGGATATAAGAACTATACAAAATAAAAGTGCCGCAGAGCAGATGGAGGATCAAGATGGATTACAAGAAAGCTGGAGTAGATATTGAAGCAGGTTACAAATCCGTAGAACTGATGAAGGAACATGTAAAAAGAACTATGAGAGAAGAAGTTCTTGGCGGACTTGGCGGATTTTCCGGTGCATTTTCTCTGAAAAAGATCAAAGAGATGGAAGATCCGGTACTGCTGTCCGGAACAGACGGATGCGGAACCAAAGTAAAACTGGCGATGATCATGGACAAACACGATACCATTGGAATCGATGCGGTTGCCATGTGTGTGAATGATATTGCCTGTGCAGGCGGAGAACCATTATTCTTCCTGGATTACATTGCCTGCGGTAAGAACTATCCGGAGAAGATCGCACAGATCGTAAGCGGTGTGGCAGAAGGATGCGTACAGTCCGATGCAGCTCTGATCGGTGGCGAGACAGCAGAACATCCGGGTCTGATGCCGGAAGAGGAATACGATCTGGCAGGATTTGCCGTTGGTGTCTGCGACAGAAAAGAGATGATCACCGGCGAAAACCTGAAAGACGGAGATGTACTGATCGGTATGGCATCCACAGGCGTACACAGCAACGGATTTTCTCTTGTAAGAAAAGTTTTCGATATGACAAAAGAATCCCTGGATACCTATTATGACGAACTGGGAACCACACTGGGAGAGGCTCTGCTGGCTCCTACAAGAATCTATGTAAAAGCACTGAAAAATGTAAAAAATGCAGGTGTGACCGTAAAAGCATGCAGCCATATCACCGGTGGCGGATTCTATGAAAATATTCCGCGTATGTTAAAAGACGGTGTTCACGCAGTGATCGAAAAAGACAGCTATCCGATCCCTCCGATCTTTACCCTGATGGCAAAGAAAGGGGATATCGAAGAGCAGATGATGTACAACACTTACAACATGGGTATCGGTATGATCGTTGCCGTAGATCCTGCAGATGTGGACAAGACCATGGAAGCCATGCGTGCAGCAGGCGATACTCCGTACGTTGTAGGTAAAATCACAGAAGGTGAAAAGGGAGTGACCTTATGTTAAAAATGGCAGTTCTGGTATCAGGCGGCGGTACCAATCTTCAGGCGATCATTGACAGCATAACAAACGGAACCATCACCAATGCGGAGATTTCCGTTGTGATCAGTAACAATGCAAATGCCTATGCACTGGAACGGGCAAGGAAACATGGCATCGAAGCAAGATGCATTTCACCAAAACAGTATGAGACGAGAGAGGCATTTAACGAGGATCTTCTGGCGGCTATTCAGTCCTATGGTGTAGATCTGGTGGTACTGGCAGGATGTCTGGTTGTGATTCCGGAGATCATGGTAAAAGCTTATCCGAATAGAATTATCAACATTCATCCGGCGCTGATCCCATCTTTTTGCGGAACCGGCTATTATGGACTGAAAGTTCATGAGGGTGTGTTGAAAAGAGGCGTAAAAGTAACCGGAGCTACTGTGCATTTTGTGGATGAGGGAACGGATACCGGTCCTATCATTCTGCAGAAAGCGGTGGAGGTGAAAGAGGGAGATACCCCGGAGATTCTGCAGCGGAGAGTTATGGAAGAGGCAGAATGGGTGATCATGCCGAAAGCGATTGATCTGATTGCAAATGATAAGATAGAGGTAGTTGACGGACTGGTAAGATCCAGATAGGAGGAAAAGACATGAAAGTACTGATCGTAGGGAGCGGCGGAAGAGAACATGCTATCGCATGGAAAGTGGCACAGAGTCCGAAAGTTGACAAAATCTACTGTGCGCCGGGCAATGCGGGAATTGAAGAATATGCAGAATGTGTCAATATCGGTGCGATGGAGTTTGACAAACTGGTGGCTTTTGCAAAAGAAAAAGAGATTGATCTGACCGTTATCGGTATGGACGATCCGCTGGTTGGTGGCGTGGTAGATGCTTTTGAGGCAGAAGGACTGCGTGTGTTCGGACCGAGAAAAAATGCAGCGATCCTGGAAGGTTCCAAAGCATTTTCTAAAGATCTGATGAAAAAATACAACATTCCGACAGCTGCTTATGAAAACTTTACCGATCCGCAGGAAGCACTTGCTTATCTGGAAACTGCAAAATTCCCGATCGTTTTAAAAGCGGACGGACTGGCACTTGGAAAAGGTGTACTGATCTGCAACACACTGGAAGAAGCAAAAGACGGTGTGAAAGAGATCATGGAAGATAAAAAGTTCGGCAGTGCCGGCAATACAATGGTGATTGAAGAGTTCATGACCGGTCGTGAGGTGTCCGTTCTGACTTATGTGGATGGAAAAACCATCAAACCGATGACTTCCGCACAGGATCACAAACGTGCGAAAGACGGAGATCAGGGGCTGAATACCGGTGGTATGGGAACTTTCTCTCCAAGTCCGTTCTATACCGAGGAAGTGGATGCATTCTGTAAGGCACACATCTATCAGGCAACGGTAGATGCGATGGCAGCAGAGGGAAGAGAATTCAAGGGAATCATTTTCTTCGGCCTGATGCTGACTGCCGATGGCCCGAAGGTTCTGGAATACAATGCCCGTTTCGGTGATCCGGAGGCACAGGTTGTTCTTCCGAGAATGAAGACGGATATCGTCGATGTGTTTGAAGCATGTATCGACGGAACATTGGATCAGATCGACCTGGAATTCGAAGACAATGCAGCCGTGTGCGTAGTTCTGGCATCTGACGGGTACCCGGTATCTTATCAGAAAGGCTTCCCGATCAAAGGACTGGATGCATTCAAAGAAAAAGAAGGTTACTATGTATTCCACGCAGGAACCGCAAAGAAAGACGGACAGATCGTGACAAACGGTGGTCGTGTGCTTGGAGTAGTAGCTAAAGGAGACGACCTGAAACAGGCGAGAGCGAATGCATATAAAGCTATCGATCTTGTAGAGTTTGATAATAAATATTATCGTCATGATATTGGAAAAGCGATTGACGAGGCATAAGATAAGGTAAAAAATAACAGGGGCAGAAGACGAAAGAAGAATCGTTTTCTGCCCCTGTTTTGAAAGATAAAAAATCAACCTTCTTCTTCCTCAGGATATCTCATCCCCCAGTCTTTCCGGATCGAGGTCATCATATCCATCACATCGATCGTATAGTCGAGATGCATCCGGTTTTCCTCTCCGGCGACAGCCACTTCCATATCGGCCACTTCGTATTCCAGCGCCCGGTCGGTAGAACCGACGGATACCACTTCTTTGTGACCGTCTTCCGTATAAGTGATGATAGCTTCCTCGCCCCGCGGATACTCGAACAGTTCGATGTAAGCCTTATCAAAAGAAATCGTTCCTCGTTTTGGCTGTTTGGCATGTAGAGACAAAATGACGGTAGCCATCTCCTCCTCCTTGTTTTTCAACAAAATCGATGCCTGCTCATCCACGCCGGTAGGTGCGTATTTTACCTGAGAGAGAATCTGATCCGGCTTTGAGGACATAAACCAGCGAAGGAAAGACAGCGCATACACGCCGATATCCAGCAGTGCTCCGCCCGCGAGATTCCGGTTGAAAAAGCGGTTTTTCATGTCATACTCTTTGTAACTTCCGAAGTTCATCTGCAAAAGGCGAAGTTCCCCGAATTCCCCGGTATCCATCCGGCTACGAAGTTCCTTGTAGATGGGCATGTGGAAAATCGTCATGGCCTCGGCAAGAACTACATGATGTTCTTCAGCGAGACGAACCGCTTCTTCCAGTTCTTCAGCGTTGAGGGTAATGGATTTTTCACAGAGTACATGTTTTCCGGCACTTAAAGCCTTCCGAAGGTAGGAAATATGTGTGTTATGCGGAGTGGAAATATAGATAATGTCCACCTCATCATCCGAAAATACATCGTCAATCTGATCATAAACTTTATCAATTCCATATTTTTCAGCAAAAGCAACTGCCTTTTCGTGCGTACGGTTTGCTACGGAATATAGTTTCCGTCCGTTTGCAGCAAACGCCTGTGCCAGCTGATTGGCGATCACGCCACATCCGAGAGTAGCCCATTTATATTCTTTCATAACGGTGTCCTTTCTTACTCTTTCTATAAGATTTTGTCATGTATTTATTATAGCGAAGAGAAAAGAAGGGTGCAAGTGGGAAGTATTGTGTTGACAGTGACTGGGACGGTTCAGATCATTACTTTGCTCCTGTTCACAGTAACATTAACTTTTAGAAACACAGGGAAAATACAGAAAACATTTGCAGAAATAAGGTGAATTGTGTATGATATAATTAAAAATAAAAAGAAAAAAGGGGGGTATCCGATGACGTTGCAAATATATCCTTTTTCAGCATCCGAATCAAAGATTGATGGATTGCGTATTATTAATGTAAAAATGGTGACGGATGATCGAGGCACAGTGAGAGAACTCTATCGAGAGAGCAGCCATTCAGAAGTTTTACCGGAAACACTTTCTTCGTGGAAACAGATAAATTTAACACGTACAAAACGTGGAGCGGTTCGCGGTCTGCATGGAGAAGCCATGGCAAAGCTGGTTACAGTGGCAACCGGTTCCGTATTTGGTGTGTATGTGGATACAAGACCGGACAGTAAAACATTTGGTGCAGTAGAAACAGTACATATTACACCTGGAATACAGGTTTTTGTTCCACAGGGTGTGTGCAACGGTTGTGTTCATAGGGCATCACCCTCCTTTCGTAAGATCAGAGGGCATCAAATAATCGGAAAATCACATCCTGCTTTCTATTCGATTGTACAAATGTAGTGTATCATATTGCGAACAAATGTTCAAATGGAGAGTATTCGTATGAATAGAATAAAAATTAAAACATTACATTTTCACCCGAACCAACACCGAACAAAAAGACCAACTGGTTTTATCCGCCCTACAGCCACCACAAGATATAGTAATCCCACCACCCAAAACCGTGAGACAGCGTGAGAAAAAAATCGTATCATTCAGACAATAAAAAAAGCAGAAAACCTGAATAAAATCAAAGCTTTCTGCCCTTTTTTCTGTATGCGGGAGATGGGACTTGAACCCACACGAGCATACACCCACAAGATCCTTAGTCTTGCCTGTCTGCCAATTCCAGCACTCCCGCGCGCTTTCTTTCTCTGAAAGACAAGTGATATTATATCGTTGAAAAACAGAAAAGTCAACACTTTTTTTGAAAAAAACACAAAAAAATTTAAAATAGACAGTCAGAGGTCCGCGCGGTATAATAAAGCCGACATAAACATACGATCCCGACAGCGAATGTCAGGCACCGTTTGGCAGGAGGGTATCAATGAACGAGAAAGAGAAAGTATTAACACATCTGGATATTCCATATTCCTATGAGCTGGCAAAACGTATGGAAGCCTACCGGTGTAATCCGGAGCTGGGATATCGGTCGGCAGGATCAAAAGCAGAGTTTCTGACCGGCGAGATGTTAAAAAAAGAGATGGAAGAGATTGGTCTGTCCGGGGTAACGAAAGATGAGATTACCGTAGACGGCTGGGAATTTCGTAAAGCAGTTCTGTATGTACTGGATGAAAATGGAAAGAAACGTGAGATCCGGCTGGGAGCTTACCAGACAAACTGCGTGACTGATGGGGCAGAAGAATATCCGCTGGTCTATGTTGGAAAAGGAACAGAGTTAGACTATAAAGACATCGATGTAAAGAATAAACTGGTATTAGTTGACATTAACCAACGTGACGAATGGTGGATCAATTTCCCGGTATATCAGGCACATCTGAAAGGTGCAAAAGCACTGATCGCGGTGCAGCAGGGCGGCTATGGCGAGATCGATGAAGATGCGTTAAATGCTCAGGATATTGCAGGACCGGCAGATGCTCCTGCATTTTCCGTATCCAGAAGAGATGCCCAGTGGCTGAAAGAACAGCTGGATAATCAGCAGAGCCGGGAACTATGGGTGACACTCGAAGCGGACAGCCGGGTGATGCCGGAGTGCAAAACCTATAATATCACTGGTCAGATTCCGGGAAAACGCAAAGACCGTATGATCGTGCTTTCTGCTCATTACGATTCGTATTTTGACGGATTTCAGGATGATAATACGGCGGTGGCCATGATGTTCGGGATCGCGAAAGCATTGATTGATGCGAAGATTCAGCCGGAAAATACGATCCTGATCTGCGCGATGGCAGCAGAAGAATGGGGCGTGATCGATTCGGATTTTGACTGGTCGACAGGTGCCTACGAACAGGTCTTTACCGCGCATCCGGAATGGGTGGGAAAAGTAATCGCCGACCTGAACTTTGAACTTCCGGCGCTGGCACACGGAGCCGGGGCGCGGATCCGAAGCTGTTATGAATATCAGCCATTTTTGGAACAATTTCTGGAAGACCTCCCAGTTCTTACGAGAGCGTATCCGGAGGATGCATCCGTGGTATCTCCGATCGAAACCTGGTCCGATGACTTTTCGATGGCGATCGCAGGAATCCCGTCCATGGTAAATGATTTTACCGGCGGAAGTTTTATGGAGACACACTATCACTCACAGTTTGACAACGACGAATACTACGATCCGCAGGTCTACCAGTTCCATCATGAACTGTATGCACTGCTGATTCTGGCAATCGACGCGACAGCCGTAGTACCACTTTCCTTTACCGGTGTTATGAAACGCGCACAGGAAGGTCTGGAACTGGTAAAATCCTGTGAAAACAGCTGTCTGGAAGAAAAATACGAAACAATCAGCAAATTACTGACCGGAGCAGAAAAACAGCAGGAAGAAAATTACCGGTGGATCATGCAGAAAAACAGTGCATATAAAGCGTGCGAAGATCCGGAACAACGGGAAACACTGTATCAGAGCCTGCGACAGACAGAGACAGAACTTCTGAAACGCTTCAAAACAGAACAGGATGCATTTGTCCGCATTGACTGGTACGGAAATGTATTCTATCCACATGAGATTTTACTGAGAAATATCCACCTTTTAGAAGGAGCCAAAAAGAATCTCGAAGAGGGAGAACTTTCGGTGGCACTCAGAAAACTGTATGACGTGGATAACAATGCCTATGCATTTATGTTTGATAAAGAAGTCTACAGACATTTTACCGATTATGTGTACCATCAGCCAAAAGAACGGCTGAAATGGGGATACAGACGTCTGATGCAGCATGAAAATCTGTACGATCTGGTAAAACAGCTGCTGAAAAAAGAAGAAGCAGGAGAAAAAGACTGTCGGGAAGAGGCAGCAGCACTTGCAAAAGTAATCGATAAACAGTACAAAATGGCAGAACAGACAATGGAAGAGATTTATCAAACCGTGAAAGAACATTTTGTGCATCCGATACAGGAACAATAAGAAAGGTGACGGGGAAACCCGCTGAAAAATATGGAAAGCGATAAGTTATATCGGGTAAAAAAAGAAGATTTACCTAAGTTAGAGGAACTTTTAAATATTTGTTTTGCACACGATCCGTTGTACGAGACACTGATCCCGGATCCGGATGTGAGAAAACGTCTGATGCCGGAGCTGTTCCACTGCGATATGGATGAATTCTATGAAACATGTGAGATTTTTGCGGACAGCGAAGAACTTAACAGCGTGCTGGTGGTATCCGATGAGACGGAGTCCTACAATCTGTTTCATTTCCTACTGACAGAAGCGAAGGCTACCCTGCAAAATGATCTGTATCTGATCAAGGAGGATCCGTCTTTTCATACCTTTTATAATTTTATCAAGGGCGGTGACTACCTGAATTCGAGCTGGACACAACAGCTTCATCAGACAAAACGACTGCATATTATTTACCTGGCGGTTCATCCAAGGATGCAGCACCACGGAATGGCAGCGATGCTGATGGATGAAGCAATCCGGTATGCCCAGGAACATGGAATGATGATTTCACTGGAAACACACAACGAAAAAAATCTGGAATTCTACAAAAAGTTCCAGTTCAAAGAGTATGGAATCTTAAAAAAGAACTTTAATCTGAAACAATACTGTCTGATCCGGGAATATCAGTAAGGGTCTGCTTTACAAACCGTGGGATCTGTTATATGATGTATAACACACAGAAAAGAGAAAGCAGGGTAAACAGATGCAGATAGAATTGCTGGAGATAGATTTTAACAGCGAAGAAGCAATTTATATGCAGCTTCGCAACCAGATCATACTTGGAATCGCCACATCCAGACTGCAGGACGGAGATACCCTTCCGTCAGTAAGACAGATGGCAGAATGTATCGGAATTAATATGCATACAGTAAATAAAGCGTACGCTGTTCTCAGAAAAGAGGGCATCGTATCTATAGACCGGAGAAAAGGTGCAGTGATCTGCATCGATTCAAACAAACTGCTGGCACTGGAAGAAATGCGTCAGAATCTGTATATCATTCTGGCCAAGGGGCGATGTCATAACATTTCCCGGCAGGAAGCACATCGGCTGCTGGATGAAATCTATGATATGTGGGAGCAATCCCCCGAAGACCCGTTAGAATAATCTGCGGGCAAACAGGATACGAAAAATGGAGGATAGAACGCTGCATGAGTACACAATATACGAATCAGGCAAAGACAGCGGTAAAATATGCGGAAAAGACAGCACGCAGATACAAACATAGTTATATCGGAACCGAACATTTACTGGCAGGTCTTTTACACGAAGAAGAAGGAACGGCCGGTATGGTTCTGCGCGACATGGGAATCAGTGAAGAACGGCTGATGGAAATGATCCGGAAGCTGATTGCACCGGAAGAGAGTAATGTGCTGACTGCGGATCGGGCAGGATATACCCCACGGGCGGCAAGAATGCTGGAAGGAGCTGTGGAAGAAGCAGATGATCTTCGCAGTGAAAAGATAGGAACAGAACATCTTCTGCTTGCGATGTTGCGGGAAGTTGACTGTATGGGAACCCGTCTGCTGCACACGATGGGAGTAAATATCCGAAAACTGCAGAATGAAGTTCTGTCAGCGATGGGAGAAGAAGTTGCCAATCCAAGAGATAACGGCAATGTACGATCCAGAAATGAAGCGGCTACGGGCACGCCGACGCTGGATCAGTACAGCAGAGATCTGACTGAGATGGCTCGTCAGGGAGTTATGGATCCGGTGGTCGGAAGAGAAGATGAGATTGGTCGGGTAATCCAGATTTTGAGCCGCCGGACGAAAAACAATCCCTGTCTGATCGGAGAACCGGGTGTTGGAAAAACAGCGGTAGTAGAAGGACTTGCCCAGCGGATCACGCAGGGGCTGGTGCCGGAAAAAATGAAAAACAGACGGCTGGTTGTTCTGGATCTGTCCGGTATGGTGGCAGGATCCAAATACCGTGGTGAATTTGAAGAAAGAATCAAAAAAGTAATTGCAGAAGTGATGGAACATCCGGGAATTCTGCTGTTCATTGACGAATTGCATACAATTATCGGAGCAGGCGGCGCGGAAGGAGCACTGGATGCATCCAATATTTTAAAACCTTCTCTTTCGCGAGGGGAGATTCAGATCATCGGTGCGACCACGATTGAAGAATACAGAAAACATATCGAAAAAGATGCTGCACTGGAACGAAGATTTCAGCCGGTTACGGTAGAAGAACCGACGCAAGAGCAGGCAGTTGAGATTCTGAAGGGATTGCGCCCTTATTATGAAAAACATCACGGAGTCACCATTACCGATGAGGCGCTGGAGGCAGCAGTCAAGATGTCTATCCGTTATATTGCAGACCGACATCTGCCGGACAAAGCCATTGATCTGATGGATGAAGCATCTTCACGGGTACAGTTGACAGGTATTACAGTGCCTCCGCAGTTAAAAGAGGTGGAGCAGAATCTGCATGCACTTGCCGAAAAAAAAGAGGAAACGATCAGGGAAGGCAATTTTTCAAGAGCGCGGGAGTTGCAGGAAGGACAAAAAGAGCTGGAAGAATCCTACGAAAAATTGAAAAAACGTCAGGAACAGCGCTATAAAAATAAAAAAATGCAGGTAACCGAAGAAAATATTGCCCAGATCGTATCCAACTGGACGAAGATCCCGGTACAGAAACTTGCCCAGAAAGAGTCCAAACGTCTGGCAAGCCTGGAAAAAGAACTGCACAAACGGGTGATCGGTCAGGAAGAAGCGGTGGAAGCGGTGGCAAAAGCAATCAAGCGTGGACGCGTGGGGCTGAAAGATCCGTCAAGGCCGATCGGTTCTTTCCTGTTTCTAGGACCGACCGGTGTTGGTAAGACAGAACTGTCTAAAGCACTGGCAGAGACAGTCTTTGGCTCCGAGCAGGCGATGATCCGTGTGGATATGTCGGAATACATGGAAAAGCACAGTGTATCAAAACTGATCGGCTCACCGCCGGGATACGTGGGATATGAAGAAGGTGGTCAGCTTTCTGAGAAGATACGGAGAAATCCATACAGTGTGATTCTGTTCGATGAGATTGAAAAAGCACATCCGGATGTATTTAATATTTTATTACAGGTGCTGGATGACGGTCATATCACAGATGCGCAGGGCAGAAAAGTGGATTTTAAACAGACCTGTATCATCATGACATCAAACGCCGGTGCACAGTCAATCGTAGAACCAAAACGTCTTGGATTTTCTCAGGGAGAAGACAAGAAAAAAGACTACGAAGATATGAAACGCGGTGTTATGGAAGAAGTGAGAAGAATCTTTAAGCCGGAATTCTTAAATCGTGTCGATGAGATCCTGGTCTTCCATATGCTGGATAAACAGGAAATTCGCCAGATTGTTAACATTCTGGTAAAAAAACTGGAGAAACGATGCAAAGAACAGCTGGATATCGAACTGGTTGTCCGAAACAGTGTAAAAGACTATCTGGCAGAAAACGGATTTGACAGCAAATATGGTGCACGACCTCTGAAAAGAGCGATCCAGAACAAATTGGAAGACAGGATGGCAGAGGAGATACTGGATGGAAAGATTCACAGAGGGGATCGGGTTATTGTGTCTGTATCTAAAAAAGTTATTAAATTTTCAGTCAATGACTAGATGTTTTTCTGAATTTATTATATAATATCTACAAAACAAAAGCAGCGTCAGAGATGGCGGAACGCACAGAGGAAAACTAGGAGGATATTATGGCTACGATTAAAGAATTGATCAGAACAGAAGCAGCTGGAGGAATCAGTTTCGGTAATTATGAACTGGATACCAAGACGAAACTTTCTGATTATGAATATGATGGTGATTTATATAAAGTAAAAACCTTTAAGGAGATTACAAAGCTGGAGCGAAACGGAATGTTCGTATACGAATCCGTTCCGGGAACCACAGTTTTAGATATGAAGATCGGAAATAACGGTATGGTATTTTCTGTAGAAGGGACAGATAATACACAGATTACAGTAGAGATGGAAGCGGATTGCGAATATAAAGTACTTCTGGATGATGTGAGCGTTGGCCATATGAAAACCAATCTGGGAGGAAAATTATCTTTCAGCGCAGACTTATCCCCGGATAAAGCTGTTTGTGTGGAGATTGAAAAATTATAAGTGATCAAAAGCTTGTGATGAAAAGCTGTCGTCTTACCGGAAAACGGTAGGGTGGCAGCTTATGTTGTGTATGAGGGTGAACAGGAGTAGTAAGAGCATGGCAAAAGCGAAGAAAACAGTATTTTTCTGTCAGGAGTGTGGATATGAATCACCAAAATGGATGGGGCAGTGTCCGGGATGCAAAAGCTGGAATACATTTGTGGAAGAGACCGTGAGTCCAAACCAGACAAAACATCAGGAGGCAACAGGAAGAAAAAAAGCCGAACCTGTAGCACTTTCCGAGATTTCCCTGGATGAAGAAGACCGTATCCATACAGGTATCAAAGAACTGGATCGGGTTCTTGGCGGCGGGATCGTGCAAGGCTCGATGACGCTGGTAGGTGGTGATCCGGGTATCGGAAAATCCACGCTCCTTTTGCAGGTGTGCAGAAATCTGGCAGATCAAGTATCCGTTCTTTATATCTCCGATGAGGAATCATTAAAACAGATCAAACTGCGGGCACAGAGAATCGGTGCGTTTGGAGACCGGCTGCGGCTGCTGTGTGAGACCAATCTGGACATGATCCGCCAGGTGATTGAAAAAGAAAAACCAACAGTAGTTGTGATCGACTCGATACAGACTATGTACAACGAAGAGGTGTCCTCTGCTCCTGGAAGTGTGTCGCAGGTAAGAGAATCCACAGGGGTGCTGCTGCAGATAGCAAAAGGACTTGGGGTTTCCATATTTATCGTTGGTCATGTGACAAAGGATGGAAATGTAGCAGGGCCGAGAGTGCTGGAACACATGGTAGATACAGTGCTTTATTTTGAGGGCGATCGCCATGCATCCTACCGGATTCTGCGTGGAGTAAAGAATCGTTTTGGATCTACCAATGAGATCGGTGTCTTTGAGATGCGTGAAGAGGGGCTGGTGGAAGTGGAAAATCCTTCGGAGTTTATGCTGGCGGGAAGACCAGAGGGAGCATCCGGTTCCGTAGTAGCCTGCTCCATGGAGGGAACCAGACCGATCCTGATAGAAATCCAGGCACTTGTATGTGCCAGCAACTTCGGCATGCCGAGAAGAACGGCAGCAGGTACGGATTATAACAGAGTTAATCTTTTGATGGCCGTACTGGAAAAACGTCTGGGGCTTCATCTCTCGGCAAGTGATGAATATGTCAATATCGCCGGGGGAATCCGTATGAATGAACCGGCGGTGGACCTGGGAATCCTGCTTGCGGTGGTATCGAGTTATAAAGATATTGTGATTGATGATAAAGTGCTGGTATTCGGAGAGGTTGGTCTGAGCGGCGAAGTGCGTGCGGTAAGCATGGCAGAACAGAGAGTACAGGAAGCAAAAAAACTGGGCTTTACCACGGTAATCCTTCCGGCAGCATGCATGAAAAGTGTGGGAC
>OKUC01000346.1_pt1 | contig 24599 bp, 17 predicted proteins | sample 1606761 | NCBI WGS metagenome assembly OKUC01 (sample SAMEA3882542, study PRJEB24775) | human gut metagenome | biome: human-associated habitat; feature: intestine environment; material: feces | place: Netherlands | collected 2009/2010 | reverse complement strand
TAACAGAGTATTTCTCAAATTCAAGAGTGTAACACATGTCTTGACAACCAAGACCGATATTTCATGATAAGTGGCATAGCAGATTGCTTCGTTATTCCTTTTCTGGTATAATATTAAATGGTTTATTATGCAAATAAATAGTCGATGAGGTCATAATATGAATGAAACATTAAATAATAAATATCGCGAAATTCTGATTTCCCCTATCAGAGAATGTGCTGCGTACACTCCTAAATTTGGCCACGGACGCAGTGAAGGATATTCGCTTGCTGACTTTCAAAAGTTATATGGCGCGGACACCTTTTATAAATGGCTTGGACTTGACAACCCTTTAATGTATTCAGCACACAAGGCCGCGGGTGGTATAACAAGCATTTATCGTCAAATTGGTATCGGAAGTGAGCGATTAGTTAGAGAAATATTAAAAGACAATTTAGGTCTGAATGAAGAAGGGGTAAAGTGGTCTTATCAAGTCCGTGCAACTAATGGAAAAATGAGAACACACTCTCTTGATGGTAGAATTATTTTTGATGATATAACAAATGCCGCCGCAAAAGAACGCCTTATAACATGGAAAGAAAACGTTTGTAGCAGACTTGAATTGCCTAGCTCCGTAAAGAAAGCAATGTCTGGCGTTGTCTTTGAAGTAAGGCAGGGATATAAGAGCAAGGATTCAAAACGTCAGAACGCTGACATTGCTAATGCTTCAAACGCTTATGCTAACGGCTATATTCCCTGTTTGATGGTTATGTCATCACAAATTGATGATGATATTGTCACAAGATACAATCAGGCAAAATGGCTAATCCTTGAAGGCTATTTAAATGCTTCAGAGTATACGTCAACTTTCAATTTCTTTGAAAATATTGTAGGCTTTAATTTTTCAGAGTTTATGTCAAATAATCAGGACTACTTTAAAAAAGAAACGCATAAGATTCTTCAGGATTTAATGAAGGCGGAATAATGTCAATTAAACAGAATTCACAATTTACTTTCAAATATAATAAGAAATTAGGACGGCATGGATGGTTAAGATTAACACCTGCATATTCAGTAAAAATGGTCGAACAAATACTAGATAATCTTGATTATAGTCCGGCTTGTGTTTTTGAACCTTTTTCAGGAACCGGAACAACAGAGTTGGTGTGCGCAAATAAAGGGATTACATCTTTTGCATATGACATCAATCCATTTCTTGTTTGGCTAGCATCGGTAAAAACAAAAAAATATACAGATGATCAGATATCTAATTTTAATAATGCTCGTTATGAAATAGCCGAAAAAGTCGTTGATGCTAAAGAATATACATATCCTAATATATATAATATTGAAAGATGGTGGCATCATAATCAACTGAGCTTTTTGGCAAGGCTAAAAACTTGTATATGGAGCATTGAAGATGATGAAACAAGAGATTTATTAAAAATTGCCTTATGCAAAACACTTATTGCTTTATCAAATGCTGCCTTTAATCATGTCTCTACCTCTTTTAAGGATTCCGAAGATGATAATTCATTCACTGACGAAACAGGAATAGAATGTTTTCAATCCGCCTGTAATGTGTTGCTAATGAGTTTACAAGAACAACCAGTTGCGGATGCTAAAATATATTTAAATAATTCGATGAGCATCCGAAACAACGACAGACAGACATTTGATACACTTATTACATCACCGCCATACCCGAATAGGATTTCATATATTAGAGAATTACGTCCCTATATGTATTGGCTTGGCTATTTAACTACCTCAGAAGATGCAAGCGACTTAGATTGGAACACTATTGGTGGGACATGGGGTTCTGCGACAAGTAAGCTAGCAACATGGGTTAAAAGAACCGATTTGATTCCGAATTATTTGTTTGATATAGCAAAGAATATATCAGAGGCAGACAATAAATCTGCATCTTTGATGGCAAATTATGTTTTAAAATATTTTGATGATATTGCAGAGCATATTCAATCCGCATATGATTCTATTTTGCCCGGCGGGACTGTACATTATATTGTTGGGAATTCTAATTTTTATGGGAATACAGTGCCATCAGAAAAATTATACGTTGATATTCTGCAATCGGTTGGCTTTACTGACGCAAAATATGAAATTGTAAGAAAACGTAATTGTAATAAGGCGTTGTATGAGTTCTGGATTTCAGCTAAAAAGCCACGAACTAAATAAGGACGTTAGACACCGGACTAACAAAGCAAGAATTTCACCTTTTCAAATAACTTTCTGCCGCTATTCCTTAAGTGGGTAGCTGCTTTATTTCATTTCCGCTTGCAGTAAATCGTCAGGTCCGTTTTGTATCCTTCAAAGGTGTCTATCCTTGTGATTTCATAGTCGGTCCCGCCGTAGCGAATGACGTTATTTGTTGTCACGTCGCTGCGGTAGCCGATTTGAAAAAGGGCGGTTTCATCAATCTGCGTAAGAACGCCGTATAGCTCTTTCATGGATAGCTGCCGGAAATACGCCCATACGGGCGCACAGATCGGTTCATAGGAAACAGAACTGTTCCCGTACTTATCATGAACAAAGGTCTTTTTCAGAATTTCAATTTTCTTGTCTTTCAGCTTCATTTCCGTGCCTTTCCGCGCGGGTTATTCAATTGCGCTTGTGAATTCGTTGTAATGCTCATAAAGTCCGACATAAGAGGAAATGGCCGCTATGCCGGTTATTAGCCGCTTGGCTCATTTGTCAATCGGGGGTTAGGAAATAAAAACGACACGGATTTTGGGAATTGTTCGTTCCCGGGTCCGTGTCGTTTTTGCGTTTTTTACAGTTTCCAGTTCAGGCCGGCGCGGAGGTTGTAGGTGCGTTTGAAGTCGTTGCCTACGTAGCGTTCGGCGTCGAAGTACATGTACTGGTTTTTGCCGCTCTTCACGCTGTAGCCGAGGCCGAAGACGCCCCAGGTGCCGCTCTGGTCGCCTTTGCTGGTGTAGCGGTCGTTGCCGGACGAGGTCGTGACATCGTTGCCGTCAAAGAATTCGTGGAGGACGGAGGCCTTCAAATACAGCTTGCTTTCTTTTTTGGCGTCGAGGTTCTTCACCAGGTCGAAACCGGCGCGGCTGATGAGGCTCCAGTCGTGTTCGGCCGAGATGGCGAGGCCGCGCGAGTCGGTATAGTCGTAGCTGCTCAGGTAGGCGAGCTGCAGCTGGGCCTGGGGGACCCAGGACCATTTCTCGCTCAGCTTGTTCTCGCGGCCGTATTCCGTCGAGAGTTTGACGACGTCCTGGCTGTATTCGCCGGTATAGACGGCGCCCGAGTCGGGATCACAGGCATCGTAGTCGGTGCGGACATGGTGGTATTTCAAATAATTGTCCCAGTAGGTGTGCGTGCCCTCTTTCCAGGCAGGCTTGCCGGCCATTTTTTCCTGGCTGGGGAAATACTCATGCGTATCGTAGAAGCTGAGGGCCAGGTCGCGGAGTTTCAAATCGCCGCCGTAGCCTTCCCAGCGGCCTGTGTCTTTGCCGTAGGCCACGGAGGCGCCGAGGCGGTGTTTGCGCTCGTCGTCCTGGCGGGTGACGGCGGTGTAGCCCAATTCGTACGTACTGCCGTCTACTTCGCCGACGCCGTCGACGCCCAGGTTGCGGTACTTGTAACGGATCCAGCCGCCCTGGCCGGCGCCGGGCGTGAAGTATTGGGATTCGCCCGTGCGGTTGGTGAAGGTGTCGAGGTCGGTCATGTAGCGCCAGACGAGCTCTTCGGAACGGAGCGGGGTCAGGGCGCCTTCGTTGAGCTCGGCTTTTTCCTTTTTGACCAGGTACACGTTCTGGCCGCCGTACATTTCCTCAACGGTTTCCTGGGACGGTTTGCGGGATTCATCCGTGCCGTCGCCGTCGTAATTCTTCGTTTCCGTATCCGTCGCGCGGTCCACATAATGGACGGTCAGGGCGTCGTTGTAGATGCCGTTCGGCGCGTAGTAGGATTTGCCTTCGATGAAGCCGCCGCCGGCGTTTTTCACCGTGGCGAAGCGCACCTTGGCGCCGTCCGGCATCTGGGCGTTCACGGTCCCGATGTTCTTGACATTTAGCGTCTGTTCGTCGCTGGTCCCGTTGGCGATGTAGATCATGTCGCTGTTCGCGGGAGTATCATAATCAAGGTCGACGGCCCAGGTATGGGAGCCGGAAACGGAATCCGCTTCCACGGCGTCGCCGCCGTTCTGGAACCAGACGGTGCCGTCGCTGCCGGTTAAATTGGTGACGGCGGAATGGCCCGTCATGAACCATGTGCTGCCGGGCTGCATCTGCAGGTCCACGGTGCCGTAGGCGCTGCGGTCCGCGACGAGGCCCGTATCCGCCGTGCCTGTGAGCGTGCTGCCGCCCGTCAGGTCGACCGCGATGCTGCCGCCGGACCGGACGGCCGGCTCCGTATCCGTCGCCGGTTCCTCGCCGAAGGCCTTCAGATTGCCCGTAATGGCGACCGTACCGCTCGCGGCGGGCCGGACATCCACGTTGCCCTTCCCGTACGCCAGTACATCGCCCGTGATGGTGCTGCCGCTGCCATACTGGACTTGCGCCAGGGCATCGCTGGTTTCGTCATTATGGGCGTAGCTGACAATGGCATCCGTTCCTTCCGTCGCGAGCCGCGAGGTACCCGTCACGATGGCCCGGGCCGTGCCGCCGCTGGAGGCTTCGGCCGAGAGGGCCTGGACCCCGCCGGTCACGATGTTCGCGCCGCCCGTGGATGTGACGCGCGCCGTACCGTTGCTGGCCTGCACGCCCGTCGTGGAGCCGTAGATCTGGTTGGTGCCGGACGCCGTGACCTGCACCGTGCCCTGGGTCCGTGCCGACACGCCGTAGCCGTTTTTCGTTTCCGTGCCGCTGCTGTTCTTAACATCAGCCGTGATGCGGTTGTTGCGGCCGGATACAGTGACCGTGCCGCTGCTGTCGGCCCGCACGCCGGACGCGTCGATGCCGGGGTTCGTCAGGTTCCTGTCGGACAGGGGCCGGGCCGTCGCGTCGGCATCAGCCACAAGGGTCACTACATTGTCTCCCTGCGGGGCGGACACCTGGACCACGCCCTCGCGGACCGCCCGGATGCCGCTCACCTGGGGCGCAATGGTGCCTGCATCCATGGTCACCGCGTTATTGCCCGATTCCGCCGTCACCGTGGTCCGGCCCTGGGTTTCCGCGTAAATGCCGGCTGCTGCCGTGCTACTGCCGCGGCCGTAGAGCCGGAACACGTTGTCCCCGCCGGAAGCCGTCACGTTGATGACACCCAAAGTCCGCGTGCCAACGGCCACCAGGCGGCTCGTCGCGCCATTGCCCGTAACATCGATCACGTTATCCCGGCCCGTCAGATTGATGACGGCAGCCTGCGCCTCGGAAGGAACGGGATTATCGAGATTCTGGTTCCGGTACGCATAGTTGCCGACACCCCAGACCTGCTGCGCCCCGTAGTACGGTGCCAAGGTGATCCGGTTCGCGCCTTGCGGTGCGGAAAGGGTAAGATGGCTCCCCCGTGTCAGCCCGATGACGCCGCCAGTCAGGTAATACCCGCCGCTCGTCAGGGAAATCACATTGTCCCCGTCCGTCGCGTTCAGGTTAACGAAACCCTGGCTCTCCGCCGACAGGCCGCGCACTTCGGACGCGCGGATGTAGCTGTCGTAAAACGGCGTGCCGCCGTCAAAGGACGGGTCGAAATAAATCCGGTTGTTGCGACCGGTCAGCGTCACCGTGTGCCCATTGGCGTAGACATAGTTCAAATGGTTATAATAATGGCCCGATCCAGTCCGGCCGGAAGGCGGGCGCGTATCGTATCCGACAATCACGTTATCCCCGTCTGACGAGGTGACACTCCAGCTGCCCTGGTCGCCGGCCAGGCCAAATCCGCGCTGGTATTGCTGATACCCAAAGTAATCATAATTCACATTAGTTGGAAAGGTGATGGTGACACCGTTCGTACCGGAAATAGAGGCCGTACTGCTGCCATTATAGCTGGTCACAGCGGAAAAGGCCGCCATACTGGAATCGAGCGACCCGTCTTGTGAATAGGCGGGCGCCGTGATATGGAATGTTACTGAATCCCCCGATACATTCGCTTCCTCATACGTGGCGTTATAGCCGTATACATAGGGACTCCCGAAATCGTCCTGTGTCAGCGTCTTGTTGATGACCACGTCGTCAGCAGCCGCCCCCAACGGCGCCGCAAGGACGATGGCCAGAATGGCTGCGGCCAGCCGGGCAGTACGCCGGAAGCCGGATGGTGTAGCAAAACGTTTCCTCATAGCGGTCTCCTTATATTGATTGTATTGACAAAGCGCTTGCTAAGTCATATTTACAGCTTTATTATCCCATAAAATTAGATATAAGTAAATATTTATTATTTGAATATTGGCCGGCGGGGCCGGTGCAATTTTTTGAAATATTCCATTCCGGAACATTTCAGGGAGGAACAGTCCTGTTCCGACTAATTCAAAAAACGACCTATACCATCCCGTGGGAAATAAAAAGGACACGGGCTCGGGAAATTTCCCGGGTCCGTGTCGTTAAGGTGTACGATGTTCTGTTTTACCGCTGCGCCAAGGGGAAGAAGGTCAGAACTTCCAGTTCAGGCCGGCGCGGAGGTTGTAGGTGCGTTTGAAGTCGTTGCCTACGTAGCGTTCGGCGTCGAAGTACATGTACTGGTTTTTGCCGCTCTTCACGCTGTAGCCGAGGCCGAAGACGCCCCAGGTGCCGCTCTGGTCGCCTTTGCTGGTGTAGCGGTCGTTGCCGGACGAGGTCGTGACATCGTTGCCGTCAAAGAATTCGTGGAGGACGGAGGCCTTCAAATACAGCTTGCTTTCTTTTTTGGCGTCGAGGTTCTTCACCAGGTCGAAACCGGCGCGGCTGATGAGGCTCCAGTCGTGTTCGGCCGAGATGGCGAGGCCGCGCGAGTCGGTATAGTCGTAGCTGCTCAGGTAGGCGAGCTGCAGCTGGGCCTGGGGGACCCAGGACCATTTCTCGCTCAGCTTGTTCTCGCGGCCGTATTCCGTCGAGAGTTTGACGACGTCCTGGCTGTATTCGCCGGTATAGACGGCGCCCGAGTCGGGATCACAGGCATCGTAGTCGGTGCGGACATGGTGGTATTTCAAATAATTGTCCCAGTAGGTGTGCGTGCCCTCTTTCCAGGCAGGCTTGCCGGCCATTTTTTCCTGGCTGGGGAAATACTCATGCGTATCGTAGAAGCTGAGGGCCAGGTCGCGGAGTTTCAAATCGCCGCCGTAGCCTTCCCAGCGGCCTGTGTCTTTGCCGTAGGCCACGGAGGCGCCGAGGCGGTGTTTGCGCTCGTCGTCCTGGCGGGTGACGGCGGTGTAGCCCAATTCGTACGTACTGCCGTCTACTTCGCCGACGCCGTCGACGCCCAGGTTGCGGTACTTGTAACGGATCCAGCCGCCCTGGCCGGCGCCGGGCGTGAAGTATTGGGATTCGCCCGTGCGGTTGGTGAAGGTGTCGAGGTCGGTCATGTAGCGCCAGACGAGCTCTTCGGAACGGAGCGGGGTCAGGGCGCCTTCGTTGAGCTCGGCTTTTTCCTTTTTGACCAGGTACACGTTCTGGCCGCCGTACATTTCCTCAACGGTTTCCTGGGACGGTTTGCGGGATTCATCCGTGCCGTCGCCGTCGTAATTCTTCGTTTCCGTATCCGTCGCGCGGTCCACATAATGGACGGTCAGGGCGTCGTTGTAGATGCCGTTCGGCGCGTAGTAGGATTTGCCTTCGATGAAGCCGCCGCCGGCGTTTTTCACCGTGGCGAAGCGCACCTTGGCGCCGTCCGGCATCTGGGCGTTCACGGTCCCGATGTTCTTGACATTTAGCGTCTGTTCGTCGCTGGTCCCGTTGGCGATGTAGATCATGTCGCTGTTCGCGGGGGTATCATAATCAAGGTCGACGGCCCAGGTATGGGAACCGGAAACGGAATCCGTTTCCAGGGCGTCGCCGCCGTTTTGGAACCAGACCGTGCCGCCGCTGCCGGTGAGGTTGGTAATCCGGCTGGAGGCCGTCATGTTCCACAGGGCGGTCCCGTTCAGTGCGACGTTCGTTACGGCGCTCGCCGCCGTGGTGACCGCGTCCGCTTTCTCTGCTTTGCCGGTCCAGATGCTCGTGTCCTGCAGCGTGATATTGGCCGTGCCGCCCTGGTTGTCCAGGTCGCCCTGAATGGCGGCATTGCTGCCGCCCGTCTCCACCGTGAGCGTGCTCTGGTCGCTTGTTGCCATATTGCCGGTCAGGAACGTGTTTTGCCCGGCAAGGGACACTTTGGCGGAACTGCTTCCCGCTGCGCTCAGATTCCCCGTCATACCGGACTGCTCTCCCGTAAAGTGCAGGTTCAACGAACCGTGATTCGCGTTATTGGCCACCGTACTGGAAGCCGCATCCCCGTTTTGCCGGGATCCGGCGCCGGCATAGTGAATGTTCACCGTGCCGCTGTCCGCCGTCACTTTCCCGTTGATGGTCACAACGCCGCGGGCATTTTTATTGATGTCGATGGTTGAGGCCCCGCCGTTCTGGGAATACCCCTGGATGGCATAGTCCTCCTGGGAACTGCCGATGGTCACGGCCTGATTGCCTTCGATGTCGATATGGCCTTCCGTATAGTTTCTTGCGGTGTGGATGAGCGGTACTTCTTCATGCTCAATCTTGTTGACGGTAACCCTTCCGCCTTTGATCAGCATTCCCTTCGTCGAAGAATCTTCCACGACGGAAACATGTTTCGTCGGCGTACCGCTCTTTTGGGAAATCAGGTTGATGACACTGTCGTCCTGCCCCACAATCTGAATGGTACTTTCTCCGTCTTTCGTCTGGACATTCCGCACCACATAGCCGCTGTCTTTGATCAGGCCGGTCGCAGTGGCGTTCAGCGTTTTAAAGCCCGTGATGGAAATGCTGCCGGGATCCGTAAAGATGGGGAAATGGCCGGTCGTAAGATTGATGCCTTCCGTAACGTGAACGTTGATGACAGCTGGCGAAGAAGCATTGGGGGATTGCGCCGCAAAGATGCCCTTGTTCGTCCATTGCTTGCCATCCCCTGTTTCTATATCATAAGAAGATTCCAGCGTCAGGCTTTTGGCATTGACCGTCACGGTACCATACGAACTCCGGATCGGAGAGCCGCTGGCCGTCCAGCTATCCCAAATAATCTTCAGATTCTTATCAGGGCGGTCAAAATCCGTCAGCCAGCCATTTGCATGCCCTGTGCCTTTGACAATCCCGACATTGTGCAGCGTGACCGTGTCGCCGTTTTCAATGATTTCCGCCGAGGCCGTGCCCATGACCGCCAGGGTCGACAGGGCCAGGGTCAGCAGCATGCCGGTCCGTTTCAGGTTCCGTTGCCGGTTCTGTTTCGCGTGTTTCATCTCCCCACTCTCCTTTTTTGCATATTGTCCGGGTAATTCCATACGTTGTCACTCTAGATTTTACAATATTCAGAATAGATAGTCAAAGAAAATTATTTTTATTAAACGTGCCATTCCGGCCACGATTTTCGACCGCTGCGGCCCCGGTTCGGGCAACAAAAAAAGGACTTCCGCAGAAGTCCTTACATTGTCGTGGTGGAGATGAAGAGGATCGAACTCTCGACCTTACGGATGCGAACCGTACGCTCTCCCAGCTGAGCTACATCCCCACGAAAGTGCGGCACCCGCAAGCCCGGTTACCACTTGTCTTATTGTACGCTTTCGGCAGGAAATTTGCAAGAGGAAATTACCGGGACATCGCAGGCAAGGAAGAATGGGGACGGCGCTTCGGCCGCAACCAGGTCTACGAAGTCAAGCGCTACGCTGACGCCCTGGATTAAGAACGTAAAAAGAACCGGATTTTCCCAGTGGGAAGATCCGGTTTTTCGTTTCAGGAACCCGCCAGCCAGGCCCCCAGGGACAGCAGGCCGTAGAGGACCGGCTGGTGGAGCAGGTACACGGCGAGGGTGTGCCGCCCGGCCCGGGCGAGCCACGGAACGGATTGGCGGAACAGGGTGGGCAGGACATCGTCCCCCGCGGCGCCGGACCGGCGCAGCAGGCAGCGGCCGGCGAAGAAGCCGGCCCAGAACAAAAAGATCCAGGGCACCAGGGAAAAGTAGTCCGCCATGAGGGGGCGCGCTTCCTGGAGGCCGAAAAAGGTGCCCACGGGGCCGAGCTCGAACCAGCCGTGGGGCAGCTGCAGCAGCGTCCGGCCTTCGAAGCCGAGACGTTCGTAATTGAAGTCCCGCAGCACGGCGAAGGCGGCCAGGCACAGCGCCAGCCCCGGACCGGGCGCGATCCGGCGGAGCGGCCCGTCGAGGGCGAGCGTTCCGAGGGACGCCGCGCCGAGGAACGTCAGGATGCCGAACAGGATGGGCTGCGTGGGAATCACGAAGAAGGAGACCGCCGTGACGACGAGGCCCCAGCCGATCAGTGCCAGGGCGCGGCGCGCGCGGCCGGCCGGGCGGGTGCCGGAGGGCAGGGCGGCGCAGAAGCCGCTGATGACGATGAAGGCCCAGCAGATGGACTGCTGCCACACGTACCCCGCCGTCCCCGTGTACCAGGCGGCCCGGTGCCCGAACAGGAAGACCCAGTCCCAGGCCAGGTGGTACAGCACCATGCTGACGAGCGTCAGGCCGCGCAGGGTATCCACGAATCCGTAGCGGGGCACCCGGACCGGGGCGGCAGCCGGGGCCGGCGGGGCGGCGCACGGCGCGGTACGGCACGGCGCGGCGGCCCGCAGGGCGGCAATCTGCTTGTCCATGGCGTTTCTCCTTTCGCACAGTATCTTTTTCGCTTCCAGTTTACCCAGAAAAACGGCGGAATGCAACCGCTTTCGTAGGTTTCCGGCGGCCGATGTGGTACAATGGAGATGCAGCACTTTTATGTCCAACCCCAAATCCAGCAATAAATCCGGAAAGGAGCTTCCTTATGCGCAATTTCGTGTACTACACCCCGACGAAAGTCGTGTTCGGCAAAGATACGGTTTCCCAGCTTGCCGCCCTGCTCCGCGAGCAGGACGCCAAAAAAGTCCTGATCCACTACGGCCAGGGCAGCGTCGTCCGCAGCGGCCTTCTCGACCGCGTCAAAGCCCTGTTGCAAGAAGCGGGCATCCCCTTCTGCGAACTCGGCGGCGTGGTCCCCAACCCCCGCCTCTCCCTGGTCCGTGAAGGCATCGGCCTCGTCCGGAAGGAAGGCGCCGACTTTCTGTTGGCCGTCGGCGGCGGCAGCGTCATCGACTCGGCCAAAGCCATCGGCTACGGCTGCGCCAACGACGGCGATGTCTGGGACTTTTACGCCCACACCCGTCAGGCCGCGGCCTGCCTGCCCGTCGGCGTCATCCTGACCCTGTCCGCCACGGGCAGTGAAATGAGCGATTCCTCGGTCATCACGAAAGAGGAAGGCTGGCTCAAGCGCGGCTACAACAACAACGTCTGCCGGCCCCGGTTCGCCATCATGGACCCGCAGTACACCGAAACGCTGCCGCCCTGGCAGACGGCCTGCGGCTGCGCCGACATCATGATGCACACCATGGAACGTTACTTCGCCAAAGACGGTGCCATGGAACTGACCGACCGCCTCGCCGAAGGCCTGCTGCGCACGGTCATGCACAACGCCCGCCTCCTGCTCCGCGACCCGGGAAACTACGGTGCCCGCGCCGAAATCATGTGGGCCGGCAGTCTCTCCCACAACGGCCTCACCGGCTGCGGCAGCGACGGCGGCGACTGGGTCTGCCACCGCATGGAACACGAAATGGGCGGCCTCTGGGACATCGCCCACGGTGCCGGCCTCTGCGCCATCTGGGGCAGCTGGGCCCGCTATACGTATCAGCACAACCTGCCCCGTTTTTATCAGTTCGCCACCAACGTGATGGATGTTCCCCCTGATCCGTCCGCCCAAGAAGCGGTCGCCCGCGCCGGCATCGAAGCTACGGAGGCCTTCTTCAAGGAAATCGGCATGCCCACTTCCTTCGCGGACCTGAAGATCCACCCCACGGAAGCAGAAATCCGGACCCTGGCGCAAAAATACGCCGCCGCCGTCGGGGGAAACGCAGGGTCCGCCGTCAAGATCGGCGCCGCAGAAGCAGCAGAAATCTACAAGATGGCGTTGTAATCCTGTAAGCAAATAAAGCCTCACGGCTCCGTTTCCGTCGCTCGTCACTTCGTTCCCAATGCGACGGAACCCGGCACCGTGAGGCTCTTTTTTCTGTGCTTGCAGGGATTCAAAACAAAGGCAAAGCAAGACTGAGTGAAAACCCGCAAACCGGGCGTTTTCATTGTCAACAAGGTATGCCTGGAAATCACGATTGCAACATCTTAAGCCAACGAAACAAGTTGTGGTACATGATATTTCCCCAACATCGAAGCCAGTTCTTTTCTTGCGACCAGGTCAACGCCATTCGCTTTAGCCAAAATGCCGGCTTCCTTCGTAAAGCCACTCGCATTTTTGCTGTCAAATGAATGACATGGGCAGCCCCAGTGATATTCAAGCCCACCCCGGCTGCCAGCGGGCCATACAGATTTCGAAATCAGGTCGTCTCTGCGTGCTTCCGGGACGGCTTGGAAATGAAACCGGAACCCCTCACCGCACTGAAAAACCGGGAAACATACAAAAAAGGGGTTCGCAGACCCCTTTCAACCGCATTGGGAGCAGTGCGACGAGTGGTTGAAAGGGGGTTCCGCGAAACCCGTATTGTCTTTATGCAGTTGTTTACTTCGCCATCATCCGCGCAATCTGCTGTGCCAGCGCCGCCGGATCATCGGGGATCATGCCGTCCAGCAACAGGGCCTGGTCGAAGAGCAGGTTGCAGAAGTCCTTGAATTCCTGGCTTTCCTTGCCTGCGGCATAGGCGTCCTTGAGTCTGCCGAAGAGGACATGCTTCGGATTCAGTTCCAGGATCCGCTGGGCCTTGAACATGGGGGCGTTCGCTGCCGCGAAGGCCTGTTCCATGGCGAACGACGGACCGGCCTCGCCGGCCACCAGGCACACGGCGCTGTCCTTCAGGCGGTTCGTCAGCTTCACCTCGTTGACCTTGGCGCCCAGGACGGCCTTGACATCCTTCAGGAGGGACTCGTTATCCTTGGCCAGGTCTTCCGTTTCCTTTTTCGAGGTGTCGGATTCGGCGTCGCCGAAGTCGAGGTCGCCGCGGCTCAGGGACTGGAACTTTTTGCCGGCGTACTGCTGCAGGGCTTCGAGGCAGAATTCGTCGACGGGGTCGAGCAGGAAGAGGACTTCGAAGCCCTTCTCTCTGACCGTTTCCATCTGCGGCAGGTGCCCGATGGCCTCTTTGTCCTTGCCGGTGGCAAAGTAGATGGCCTTCTGGCCGGCCGGCATGCGGTCCGTGTATTCCTTCAGGGTGCAGAGCTTGCCGTCCTTCGAAGTCATAAAGAGCAGCAGGTCCGCCAGCTGTTCCTTCTTCGTTTCCGGATCGTAGATGCTGTTATAGACGCCGGCCTTGAGGGAGCGGCCGTACTCGTTCCAGAATTTTTCGTATTTCGGGCGGTCCTTGTCGAGCATCTCCTTCAACTGCTTCAGGATGTTCTTTTCCAGGTTCTTGCCGATGACGCGGAGGGTCCGGTTCTGCTGGAGCAGCTCGCGGGAAATGTTCAGGGACAGGTCGGGCGAGTCGACAAGGCCTTTGACGAAGCGCAGGTAGTCCGGCAGCAGGTCCTTGCATTTATCCATGATGAAGACCGAGCGGGAGTAGAGCTGCAGGCCCGGTTCGTATTCCTGGAAATAAAGGTTGGCCGGCGCTTTGCCCGGAATGTACAGCAGGGCCGTGTACTCGATGGTGCCTTCGGCGTGCGTGTGGTAGTAGCACAGGGGGTCTTCCCATTCGTGGAACTGGTGCTTGAAGAACTCGTTGTATTCTTCGGGCTTGATGCTGCTCTTGTTGCGCTTCCACAGGGGCGTCATGGAGTTCAGCGTGCGGTCTTCGACCTTTTTCACGGTCGGCGCCTTTTCGTCGATTTCGCCTTTTTCGTTCTTGCCCGGCTCCTCCAGGGTCTCCTCCATCTTGATGGGGTAGCGGATGAAGTCGGAATATTTCTTGACCAGCCCCTCCAGGGTCCAGTAGCTCGTCATGTCCTGCTCCGCGCCCTCGCCGGCGTATGCTTCGCCCAGGTACAGCGTAATTTGCGTGCCGTGGTGCGCTACATCGGCCGGTTCAATGGTATACGTACCGTCGGCGGCGGACTCCCATTTCCAGCCCTGCTGTTCGCCGGCCTTGCGCGTCCGGATGACCACCTTGTCGGCCACCATGAAGGCCGAATAGAAGCCGACGCCGAACTGGCCGATCAGGTCGCGGTCCGTCGTGTCCTTGCCGCCTTCCTTGTGAGCCTCGTCCCCGGCTTCCTTCGCCAGCTTGTTGGCTTCTTCCAGCTTGCGGAGGAACTCCTTGGTGCCCGACTGCGCGATGGTGCCGATGTTCTTCACCAATTCGTCGTGGTTCATGCCGATGCCGTTATCCGCAATGGTCAGCGTGTGCGCCGCCGCGTCCGGCGTCAGGCGGATCGTGAAATCCTTGTCGCCCTCCAGCAGCTCCGCGTTCGTCAGCGACGCGAAGCGCAGCTTGTCAATGGCATCGCTCGCGTTGGAAATCAGCTCGCGCAGGAAAATCTCGTGGTTCGTGTAAATCGAATGGATCATCAAATCGAGGAGCTGCTTCGTTTCCGCCTGGAAACTGAAAGTCTCCTGCTTTTTTTCTTCTTCGGCCATACTGTATTACTCCTTCCATCCATGCCTTCCCGGCGCGATGTATCCCGCCGCCGTGTCTGTGTTTCACCATCTGGCGGCGCCGCCCCGTTCCCGGCAAATCGTTGGCAATATAAATTGGCACTCGTTTATGGCGAGTGCCAATTCCGGATACTATATTACACCATTTCGGGGCAAAAGTCAAAAAGTCTATATTACAGTTCTTCTGCCTGCGCTGCCGCCAGTTTTCGCCGCAGCAGGGCGGCGGGGGCCAGGCTGGCGGCGAGGCCGATGACGATGGCCGCGCCCAGCAGCAGGACCAGGGCCGGTGTCACGGTCAGGGGCAGGGTGACGGCCGTCGAGGCGGTCAAAACGTGCGCCAGGAAGGCGCAGCCGCCGATGCCGAAAAGGGCGCCGAGGACGGTGCCGCCGACGAGCAGAAAGCCGTTCTGCCAGAGCCACAGGACGACGATATCCTTTTCCGTGGCGCCGAGGGCGCGCAGGATGGCGTATTCCCGCAGGCGCGTCAAGGTCGACAGGTACGACGTGATGACGACGAGGAGGATGGACAGCAGGAGCAGCAAAGCTCCCACGGGCCGCCACATCGCTTCGCCCCGGCCCATAAGGTTGAAGAACTGCACGATGGTCTGGGCGGGGAACACGAGCTGGGCGTCCTTGCGGTGCTGGTACCGGCTGGCGAGGACATAGGCCTGGCTGTAGCCGGCCGGTTCCACCATGATGGCGCTCACCTCGCGGGCGGTCGCGTTGTGGAGGGCCCACACGGAGGCAATATCCGTCAGAATGGCCTGGTTATAGGGCCCGTGCACATCGTCCAGTATGCCGACGACCGTGAAGGGATGGGCGGCATGGGCGCGTTTTTTGCCGGGCAGCAGGCCGTGCGAGGACTGGAACGTGCTGCCGATTTGCAGATGGAGCCTGGACGCGACATCGTGCCCGATCACGGCTTCAAAGGGGGCCGCGAAGGGGCGGCCGGCGCGCAGGGAGAGCCAGGCGGGCGCTTTGGGCGCGGCTTTGACCTGGAAAATGGCCGGCACGGCGCCGACGACGCGGTACCCCTGGAAGGTGTCGCCGAAGGCCAGGGGAATGGCGTTGCGCACGAGCCGGCGGTCGTCCGAAAGGCGCGTGACCTCGGCGTAGGGCAGGTTGGCCAGGGGCCGGTCCTGCAGAAAGACGGTGCTGAGGACGAGCTGGTGCTGGCTGCCGGGCGAGGCGACGAGGAGCGTGAAGGGTTCCGTGGCCAGGGTGAGGCCGCGCTGCAGGCTCTGGTGGAGCGTGGTGAGAAAGGCGCTGACGCCGATGGCGAGGGCGACGACGAGGAGCAGCAGGGCCGTCGTCACGGGGCGGCGGCGGAGCTGCTGGAAAGCGAGGCGGCGGATCATGCGGGCCTCCTTTCCCCGCCGTGCGCCTTGGACAGGGGCAGGCGGTGCGGGAAGGCGTCGATGACCATGGGGTCGTGGCTGGCAATCAGGATGAGGGCGGCGTGCCGGGCGCCGTAGGCCTGCAGCAGGTCGATGACGGCGCGGCTGTTGGCGGCGTCCAGGTTGGCCGTGGGCTCGTCGGCGAGCAGGACGGGCGGGTTCTTGACGAGGGCGCGGGCGATGGCGACGCGCTGCTGTTCGCCCTGGCTCATTGCCTGCGGGTATTGGTCCAAAAGATGTCCCAGGCCCATGCGGTCCGCCAATTCTTCCGTACGGCGGCGGGCTTCCGCGGGGCCGACGCCGCCGAAATGAGCGCCCGTCAGGATGTTGTCCCGGGCGGTGAGGAACGGGAGCAGGTTGAATTTCTGGAACACGTAGCCGACGGAGCGGGCGCGCCAGGCGTCCAGTTCCGCCAGGGTCCCCTGCCCCGGGCCGCCGATGGGCCGGCCGTCCCAGGTGAGGGTGCCCCGCGTGGGGCGCAACAGGCCGGAAATGCAGTGGAGCAGCGTCGACTTGCCGCTGCCGCTGGGGCCCGTGATGCACCACATTTCGCCGTCCGAGGCGGCAAAGTACGGCACTTCGAGGGCCGTGACAGCCGTATGTCCATCTCCGTAGACATGGACCAGGTCTTTGATTTCAAGCATGGCGGGCCTCACTGTACGGATGCGCCGAGGAGGCGCACCTGGCTGACGAAGCCCGTGTTGCCGTCCACGTAGCTGCCCACGTCGAGCGTGCCCGTGACGGAGACTTCCTGGTCGTACGGCAGGGCCGTGACGGAGCCGTCCACGTAGACGACGACGATGTTATAGGGCCAGTCGGCGTCGGACGAGCAGAAGGGGCAGATGGACATGGGCGTTTCCGTGAGGACGAAAAAGTCGATGCTGGGTTTCAGGGGCGGCGCCATATAGCCGTGCATGGTGACGCTGGACCCGGCGAGGCTGGTCAGGGTGTCGGAAAAGATCAGGCCTTCCGCCGTGGCGCCGGCGTACATGTCGCCGAACTCCAAAGACGCAGCGTGGGCCCCCACAGGGAGGCCCAGCGTTGCAATACCCAATACTACAGTTGTACAAAGCGCGGTAACAAGCAGCCGGCCGCGATGCAGCAGCCCGCTGCGCGCCAGCAGGGAACGGAACATGGGTCCACACTCCCTTACTTGGCGGCGTCTTCCGCCGTGAAGGGGATTTCGGGCGTGCCCTTCGTGGCGTCGACACCCAGCGCGCGGAGGATGGCGAAGAAGACTTCCGTGTTGTCCATGACGCCGTGGAAGTATTCCGAACCGGGGCCGCCGGCCATGAGGACGACATCGTCCGCGGAATGGCATTCCTGCGTTTCACCGGTCGTGGTCGGAATATCGCCGGGGACCAGGCGGGCGCCCTGCGGCGCGCGTTTCGGGTTGGCCGTGACCTTGCCCTTGGCATCGACCGTAGCCGGTACGGTCGGCGTCGGCTGGAAGCGGTAGTTTTCGTAATGGTCCGGCGCATTGGCGTACTGGACGGCCAGGGTCGTATCCGGATCGGGGTTGTCGGGGAAGCCGTCCTTGTCGGCGTCCTGGAACGTGGGCCACTTGGCATCGGCGTAGACGCGGACCGCTTCGCGGCCGGTCTTGCCGTTTTCTTCCTTATACGTACCGGAAATGCTCACGCCGTGGGCGTGGTCGGCCACGACGATGATCAGCGTGTCATCGTTGTGTTCCCTGGCGTACTGTTCGGCCCATTCGATGGTCTTGTCGAATTCGATGGTATCGTAGGTGGCGCGCTGCCAGTCCATGGTGTGCAGCTGCTTGTCGATGGAGCCGCCTTCGCTCATGAGGAAGAAGCCGTTGGGGTTCTTTTCCAGGACGGATACGGCCTTTTTCGTCATGTCCAGAAGGCCCGGCTGGTCCATGAAGCCCTTCAGCACCTTCTGGTTCTTCGGCAGGAACTCGCGGTCCATGTAGACGTTCATGTGGCTCATGGTAAACAGGCCCAGGATGGGGTCCTTGCCGTTCAGGTTGTTCAGCTCGGTCTTGGTGCCGGCGAACTGGTAGCCCGCATCCTTGAATTCCTGGATCAGGTTGCGGTTATCCTTGCGCTTGGAACCCGGCGTGCCCAGGGGCAGGAAGAACTGCGCCCCGCCGCCCAGGACGACCTGCGGCGGATTGTTGCGGTGCAGGAATTCCGCGGCGATATACGGCTGTTCGGCGCGGCGGCGCGTATGGGAAACCACCGCGGCCGGCGTAGCGTCCGTTACGGCTGCCGTGGACACCATGCCGTAGGACATCTTCTTGCTGCGGGACAGGATTTCGGCCACCGTTTCCACTTTCGGGTCATCCAGGGGGTCCTTCGTCTTGTTTTCGTAGACGCCCATGGCGTTGACCACGGATTTATTGCCCGTCATGTAGGCACTCATGCTGTTCGCCGAGTCCGTGACGATGGAATCGTAGCCCGACGTCGTGATGAGGGCCATGTTCGGCAGCTTCTCCATGGCCAGCACATCGTTGAACTTGCCTTCCGACAAGCCCTTCGACAGGATGCGGCCCAGCTCCTTGGCCTGCATGCTCATACCGTCGCCGATGAAGAGCATCACGTTTTTGGCTTTCTTTTTCGCGGTTTCTTTGACGACCGTGTACGTTGCCCGGCGCGTCAGTTCCCCGCCCGTGCCATTGGCGGCTGCCACAATTTCCTGTGCTCCCGCGGCCGGGAAGGACACGTTGTTGATGCGGTAGGAGAGGTGCGTACCGTAGTTGTGGACAACCGCCGCTTTATGGAACACTTTCTCCGCGTCCGTGCCGTTGATGGTGACCTTCGTACCGGTGCTGCCCGCAGGGAATTCGACTTCGAAGTCGAACCGCTGGCCGGCCCACAGTTTGGCGCGGTTGATCGGCAGGATCGTGATGGCCTGCCCGGCCTGGGCCGTCGTGGAACCATTGTGGTATTCCGCCCGCTGGGCCAGCGCTGCCGGATTGGCGGCAGGAGCAGCCGGAGCAGCCTGGGCCAGTGCGCCGAAGCCGAAGACCAGGGCACCCGCCAGAGAAAGATGGATCAGTTGCTGGAGACGATGATTGTGTTTCATGGAAAACCCTCCTCAAATTTTATGTACTGCTGTTTCGGAATGTATGTACAGTATATAGAATGCGGGGGCAGGTTTTGGAAAAAAGGGGGTAAAATGCGTGTAAAAATGGCCGACGTGGCCCGGGACGAATTTTTTCAGACTGGCTCGCTGCCGCTCGATGTCTGAAAAAATTGCCCCGGGCCACCTGGTGCGGCGTTTTTACGATTGTTTTCCTGGTACGATGCCTGCATTCTATGGAGGGGGGAAGGATGGGGGCGAGGCAGGAGAAGGCGGGGGGAAAGGCGGGCGAAGGCGGAGGCTTCGACGTTTACCTTATTTTTGTTAACCGTTAACGAATTTACGGTTGACAATAGGGATTAGAAGTTCTATGCTAAAGGGGAACGCAATACTTACAGATAGGAGCGAATTTTTTCATGAAGAACATATCGGTCCGCGAGCTTGTCTTTTGTGCTTTGTTTATCGCGCTGATTACGCTGGGGACGTTCATCCGGATCCCCATCGGCAATGATTTCTACACGCTGCAGTTCCTGTTCACGCTGCTGGCGGGGCTGGTGCTGGGTGCGAAGCTCGGCGCCGTGGCGGTGGCCACGTACGTGCTGCTCGGCCTCATCGGGGTCCCCGTGTTTGCTTCCGGCGGTGGTCCCGGCTACATCGCGCAGCCCACATTCGGCTACCTGGTCGGCTTCATTGTGCAGGCCTGGTTCTGCGGTGCGGCGGCACGGCGCTGGAATGCCCACGGTGTGAAGCAGCTGCTCCTCGTGAATATCGGGGGCATGGCGATTGTCTACCTGTTCGGGCTGGTGTGGTTCTACATTTCCTCGAATTACGTCATCAACGCGCCCGTTTCCGTGTGGTGGGTCATCCTGTACTGCGGTATTTTGCAGATCGGGCCCGATTTCGTGCTGTGCATCCTGTCGGCGATGCTGGCGGCGCGGCTGGAATCGGCGGGCATCTGGATCCGCACGGACCGGCACACGCCTGTCGCCGGTTCCACGGGGGACTGAGGCGGCGGACCTGTTGTTATTTCGTCTACATCAAAATTCCATATATGCTTAGCCAAACAGCCAAAAGCTCCCAAGCCACGAAGCGTGACTTGGGAGCTTTGCTATGGGTACATATCTATATCATTTGAATCGATTTGATATCAATTCTATATCGTATGATATAGATACTGGCAATCCCCAACCCAAAAATCCCTCCGGACAGACGAGTGTCTGTCCGGAGGGATTTGGCATGTCCTTTGCGGATGTTGCGGGACGTTACATCGGGCACGGATCAGAGGCCCAGGGCTTTTTCGGCCGTGTCGGGCAGGTCCGGTGCGTCGGCGTTGAACCACTTTTTGTAAATCTTGGCGTAGGTGCCGTCCTTCTTCATGTCGGCGATGGCTTTGTTGATTTTGTCCTTCAGTTCCTTGTCGTCTTTGTTGAGGACGAAGCCGAGCAGTTCGGACTTGGAATCGGGAATGGGGATGACGCGGACTTTGTCTTTGCCTTTGCCTTCGAGGGTGGAATAATATTCAGCGACGGGTTTGTCGACGATGGCGGCGGGGGCGTTGCCGACCTGGACTTCGAGCAGGGCGACGGAGCTGCTGTCGAACTGCTTGATGGTCATGCCGTGGGCTTCGGCGTATTTGGCGCCCGTGGTGCCGACCATGACGGCCACGTTTTTGCCTTTCAGGTCCGCGGCGCTCTGGACGGTGCTGTCCTTGGGCACGACGATGGCGAGCTTCGATTCATAGAAGGGCGCGGCGAAGGCGACGCGTTTGGCCCGTTCCTTGGTCATGGTCATGCCCGTGGCGGCGACATCGACCTGTTTGGACTGGACGGCCGGAATGATGCCGTTGAAGGGGATGTTTTCCATTTTGGTATCCATGCCGAGGCGCTTGGCGACTTCGCGGATCATGTCGATTTCCATGCCTTTGTAGTCGCTGTCGCTGCCCTTGTTGTCCTTATCCTTGAATTCGAAGGGCACGTAGGTGGCGTTCGTGGCGATGTGGAGCACCTTTTTGGCGCCGGCCTCCGGCTTGGCATCTTTTTTGTCAGACCCGCAGGCGCTGACCAGGAACAGCGCGCACAGCGCCAGCAGGACTGCTAACAATTTCTTCATAGTAATGACCTCCCTGCAATTTCAGAATGACACCATTATATGCCTGTCGGCGAATAAAATCAAGAGATGTTGCATAAAAATTAACGTGCAAATTCAATGCGCGCGTGCCTTGATTGTAACGCACGCGTGTGTTATACTGAGACTATCCGGATTGGTCCCGCCGCGGGGGGAACACGGGCGGGCGCAAAGGAGGGGGACAAGATGACGGAAAGCAGGCTGCTGCCGCAGCGGGAGTCGCTGACGGTGGAGTTCAAAAGTGACAAGGCAAGGCTGCCCGACGGGGAGATTTTCGAGACCGTGGTCGGTCTGGCGAATACGGAAGGTGGGGATTTGTACCTGGGCGTGGAGGATTCCGGCGCGGTGTCGGGGCTGCACCGGGACCACCGCAACCCCGTCGCCCTGAGTACGTACATTGCGTCGAACACGGTACCGCCCCTGTCCGTGCGGACGGAGCTGGTGCCCACGGAGCCGCCGGTCCTGCGCATTTCCGTGCCGAAAATGGAGGCGGGCATCGCCTCGACGACGACGGGCAAGACGCTCCACCGCCGCCTGAAGGCCGACGGGTCGCCGGAAACGGTGCCGCTCTATCCGTACGAATTCGCGAGCCGCCTGGCGGACCTGCGCCGGCTGGATTACACGGCCCTGCCCGTCCCGGAGGCGTCGGCGGCGGATTTCGACCCCCTGGAACGGGAGCGGCTGCGGCGCATCCTGGTGCAGAACACGGCGGAAAAGGGGCTGCTCCAGCTGTCCGACGATGCGCTGTACAGGGCCCTCGGCCTGGTCCGCCGGCACGACGGGCGCGAGTGCCCCACGGTCGCCGGCCTTCTGCTCCTGGGCCGGCCCGATGTCCTGGCCCGCCTGCTGCCAACGGCGGCGTCGTCTTTCCAGGAACTGGAGGGCACGCGGGTCCGTGTCAACGAGGACTTTCTGCTGCCGGTCCTGGCGGCCCTGGAAAAGCAGTTTGCCTATCTGGATGTGCGCAACGGCAGCACGGAACTGGCCCTGGGGCCGTTCCGCCTGTCCGTGCCCGACTTTGACCGGCAGGCCGTGCGCGAGGCCATCGTCAACGCCTACTGCCACCGCGACTACGCCCGCATGCAGCGCGTGCGGCTCTGCCTCACCGAAGAGGGCCTGACCATCGCCAACCCGGGCGGGTTCCGCAGCGGCACGAACCTCGCCTGGCTCTACGACGCCGAACCGGACAGCCGCAACCTGCTCCTGTCCGATGTCCTGAAGCGCATCGGCCTGGCCGAGCGCACGGGGCGCGGCATCGACCGCATCTACGAAGGCTGCCTGCAGTACGGCCGGCCCCTGCCCGACTACTCCCGCTCCTCGAGCGCCACGGTCTCCCTGTTCCTGGCCCACACCGCGCCGGACCCCCAGTTCACGCGGATCGTCGCCGAAGCCGCCCGCCGCGGCGGCGCGCCCCTCTCCCTGCACCTGCTCCTCGTATTGCACTGCCTGCGGGACCGTTCGCCCCTGTCCGTCCCGGAGGCCGCGGCCGCGACAGGCCTGCCGCCGGCCGAAGCACAGCTGCGCCTGCAGGAACTGGTGCAGCGCGGCCTCGCCCTCGGCCGCGGCAACGGCCCCGAACAGCGCTACGCCTACGCGCCCACGCAGTACGGCCCGCACCGCACCACCGTCCATTACGTGCGGGAAAGCGGCACGGACAGCCGGGAATACCTGGACACGGTCCTCGCCCTCGCCCGGCAGCGCGGGTCCCTGACCCGGGCCGATGTCACATCGGCCCTGCCCGTCAATGAAAACCAGGCCTACCGCCTGCTGAAGAAGCTCGCCGCCCAGGGACGGCTGCAGCTGGTCGGCAAAGGCCGGTACGCCAAGTATATAGTGCCGTGAGAGCGGACCGGGACATCGTATGACGTTATCAAAAAACCCTCCTTACACGGAGTAAGGAGGGTCATTTCATTCAGGAATAATTTTATTTTTTCGGTACGGGGATCACGTCGACGCCCATGTACGGACGCAGTGCTTCCGGCACTACGACGCTGCCGTCTTCCTGCTGGTAGTTTTCCAGGATGGCGGCCACCGTGCGGCCGACTGCCAGGCCGGAGCCGTTCAGGGTGTGGACGAATTCCGGTTTGCTCTTGGCGTCGCGGCGGAAGCGGATGTTGGCGCGCCGTGCCTGGAAGTCCAGGAAGTTGGAGCACGAAGAAATTTCACGGTAACGGTCCGCGGCCGGCAGCCAGACTTCCAGATCGTACGTGGTGGCGCTGGAGAAGCCGATATCGCCGGTGCACAGGCGTACCACGTGGTACGGCAGGCCCAGGATCTGCAAGGCTTCTTCCGCATCGTGGGTCAGCTTGTCCAGCTCGTCCCAGGACTGTTCCGGTTTCGTGAACTTGACCAGTTCGACCTTGTTGAACTGATGCTGGCGGATCAGGCCGCGCGTATCCTTGCCCGCGCTGCCGGCTTCGGCACGGAAGCAGGCGCTGTAGGCGCAGTACTTGATGGGCAGGTCGTCGCCGTTCAGGATTTCATCGCGGTGCAGGTTCGTGATAGGCACTTCGGCCGTCGGAATCAGGTACATGTCCTGGCCTTCGACCTTGAACATGTCTTCCGCGAACTTCGGCAGCTGGCCCGTGCCGATCATGCTGGCGCGGTTGACGATGAACGGCGGGAAGAATTCCGTGTAGCCGTGCTTGCTCGTATGCAGGTCCAGATAGAAGTTGATGACGCTGCGTTCCAGGCGGGAACCCAGGCCCTTGTAGACCGTGAAGCGGGCGCCGGAAATCTTGTGGGCCCGGTCGAAATCGAGGATGCCCAGCTTTTCGCCGATTTCCCAATGGGGCAGCGGCTTGAAATCGAACTTGCGCGGTTCGCCCCACTTGCGCACTTCCGGATTGTCGGCATCGCTCTTGCCCAGGGGCACATCGTCCGCCGGCATATTCGGGATGCTCAGCAGGATATCCTTCAGACGGGCGTCGATGTCCTTGAGGCGGGCATCGTCCGTCGCGATTTTATCACCCAGGGCGCGCACTTCGGCCATCTTCGCCTCCGCGTCCTCCCCGGCCTTCTTCAATTTGCCGATCTCCTTGGAAGCCGTATTCCGCTCGTTCTTCAGGGCTTCCACCTGCTGGGTCAGCTCCCGGCGTTCCTTGTCCAGGGCCAGGAATTCGTCCAGATTCAGCTCGCCATTGCGTTTGTGGACGGCTTCAATGACCTTTTCCGGATTGTCACGGACAAACTTCATATCTAACATAATGCATTCCTCCAAACCAACTAAGAAATTTGGCTATCTGTACATTTATTTATTGTATCGCACTGCCGCGGGGCGCGTCAAGTAACGGGCGCAGAGAAAGGCCCCGCGGAATCTTGGTTGTCAAGACATGTGTTACACTCTTGAATTTGAGAAATACTCTGTT
>OKUC01000276.1_pt1 | contig 28630 bp, 27 predicted proteins | sample 1606761 | NCBI WGS metagenome assembly OKUC01 (sample SAMEA3882542, study PRJEB24775) | human gut metagenome | biome: human-associated habitat; feature: intestine environment; material: feces | place: Netherlands | collected 2009/2010 | reverse complement strand
GACCAGGAGGGACGGGTGATCACACTGGAATACCCGGATTTTTTCATGGTGACCGTATACACACCAAATTCTCAGAACGAACTGGCCAGACTTCCTTACAGGATGCAATGGGAAGATGATTTTCTTGCATATCTGAAAGGACTGGAGAAAGAGAAACCTGTTATTTTTTGCGGTGACCTTAATGTCGCACACTGTGAGCGAGACTTAAAGAACCCGAAAACCAATCGGAAAAATGCCGGATTCACCGATGAAGAGCGTGCAAAATTCTCAAGAGTCCTGGAATCCGGTTTCATCGATACTTTTCGTTATTTTTACCCGGAGCTGGAAGGAATCTACTCCTGGTGGTCTTATCGATTCAAAGCGAGAGAAAAGAATGCAGGATGGCGGATCGACTATTTCTGTGTGTCCGAAAGCCTGAAAGACCGGCTGGAAGATGCGAAGATCCACACAGAGATTTTTGGATCCGATCATTGTCCGGTAGAACTGGATATTTGTTTATAGAGGGGGAAAAAGATGGGAACAGAAAGAAAACCCTGGAAGATCAGTCCGGGTGATCCATCCCGTCCGGGAGTGACCGGAAAAGGAAACCGGTATAATTTTGCTGTGGATACCAGAACAGGAGAATCACCGGAACTTCTGTTTTATAGGGACGGGAGAGAAGAGCAGCGTATCTTGCTGGATGAGACTTATCGCACCGGCAGACGGTATGCGGTGATGGTCGAAAAACCGGGGCTGCACCAGTATGAGTATCGGTACCGGCAGGGAGAGATAACATTTACTGATCCTGCGGCAAGACTGGTGACGGGGGAACCGTGTTTTGGCGAAAAAGCGGAAGGGGAAGTGATGACCTCGGCAAAAGTGCTGAGAGGATACAAGGTGATGCCCCTTGCGGAACCGATTCCCTATGAAAATATGGTGATTTATAAGGTCCATCCGAGAGGCTACACGATGCAGAAGACCTCCGGGGTGCGGGCGAAGGGAACGTTTCAGGGACTCGCGGAGAAGATCCCGTACTGGAAAGAACTGGGGATTACCTCGCTGGAACTGATGCCGTCGTATGATTTTGAAGAATATCCGTCAAAAACCGGCGAAAAAGACCGGTATGGGTATGATAAAACGATACGGTATCAGGAAGAAAAACTTAATTACTGGGGATATACGAAAGGAAATTATTTTGCTCCGAAGGCATCTTACTGTAAGAGTAATCAGCCGGAGAAGGAGCTAAAAAGTTTTTTCAGCGCTCTTCATGAGGCTGGCATCGAGTATCTGATGGATTTTTATTTTCCGGTGGAGACGGATCCACAGATGGTGTTGGAAGTGCTGCGGTTCTGGCGGATGGAATACCGGGTGGACGGATTTGTCCTGATGGGTGATGGTGTCTGGATGGAAAAAAACGTCTGGCAGCCTGTCACAGCGGATTCCAGAGCGTGATGCGCCGTTTTCTCAGAGGTGATGAGGATCAGGTGAATGGATTCTTATATTATACCAGAGAAAATCCCCAGGATCACGGTGAGGTTCATTATCTGGCAAACCACGATGGTTTTACCCTGGCAGATATGACCAGTTATGATACCCGTCATAATATGGAGAACGGTGAGGAAAACCGGGACGGCAGTGCGTACAATTACAGCTGGAACTGTGGTGTGGAAGGCCCGACAAGAAAAACGTCGATTCTGGAACTTCGAAGAAGACAGATGAGGAATGCCATGCTGCTGTTGTTTTTGTCACAGGGGACTCCGTTGTTATACGGCGGTGACGAACTGGAAAACAGCCAGATGGGTAATAACAATGCATATTGTCAGGACAATGAAATTGGATGGATAGACTGGAAAAAGGGCAGATCTTACAGCCAGTTTACCGGGTTTGTAAAGGATCTGATCCGTTTTCGAAAAGATCATCCGATCCTGCATATGCCACAGGAGCTACGCCCGACCGATTACAAATCCCTGGGCTGGCCGGAAATCTCCTATCATTCGGAACGCGCCTGGTTTGCAGACACGGAGAGCAGCAGCCGGCAGATCGGGATTCTGTACTGTGGTGGTTATGCAAAAGAGATGACAGGGAAAGAAGATGTGTTTATCTATGTGATCTACAACATGCACTGGAATGAACACAAATTTGCCCTGCCGGATATCCCGGAGGGGATGCGATGGTATCTGGCGATTGATTCTTCGAAAAAAAACAGTGTCTGCCCGAAAGGAGAGGAACTGCTGTTGGAAGAGAAGAAATCAATCTATGTAAAACCGCGGACGATACTGGTATTATTAGGGGATGCCAGAGAACCGGGGGCAAAAGCCTGACGCAAGCTTGCCGGCAGGAAGGTTTCTGCCTTCGTACTCATCAAAAATGTGAGTAAGTGAGCAAAATACTTTTTGCCCACAAAATCTTAGAAAAACAGGGAGATAAGTAATATGAACGCATGGGGACATTTTAAGACGATCACATCCCATAAATTTCTGGTTATGAAGTATTGTTTTAAGGTGGGATTGTATAAGCAGGGACTTATGCATGACCTGTCGAAATATTCTCCTACCGAGTTCATGGTGGGAGCAAAATACTATCAGGGGACCAGAAGCCCTAACAATGCAGAGAGAGAAGCCACCGGAGTATCTACTTCCTGGCTGCATCACAAAGGAAGAAACAAACATCATTTTGAATATTGGGTAGATTACGGAATCGGAGCGGAGCATGTACTTGCCGGTATGCCGATGCCAAGAAAATATATCGCCGAGATGATCATGGATCGGATCAGCGCATCACGGACCTATCACCCGGAAACCTATACAGATGCCTCACCGCTGGAATATTTTCTGAAAGGAAAAGACCGACTGTGGTTCATTCATCCGGATACCAGCGCACAGATTGAATATCTGCTGCGGATGCTGGCAGTGAAAGGGGAGGAAAAGACCCTCTGGTATATCAAACATGTGTATCTGAAAAATAAAGGCAGATTCGGCGGAAGCGGATCCACCTATGTAAGCCCGGAGAGACGGGTACATACCGAAAAGTGAAGAAAGAAGACTGCCGGTATTGTTCTGCAAGCGCAGAGCGGTGCCTGCGGTCTTTTTTACTTTACAGGATCCTTTTGTTGACGAGGACTTTTGCTTATGAACCTTGACAAAAATGAAAAGATGGCATATACTTTGAAAAGATAATAATTTGAAGTTCAAAATAAAAACAAAGAAGAGGAACATAAATGACAACGAAAATTATAGGAACAGGAAGTTATCTGCCGGAACATGTGGTCAGCAATGATGATCTGGCGAAGCTGGTGGATACCAGTGATGAATGGATCGCTTCCCGGACAGGGATTCGAAACCGACGAATTGCAACGAAGGAAAGTGGAGCAGATATGGCAGCAGCTGCGGCAGAGGAAGCATTAAAAGATGCAGGGATGGAAGGATCGGAGATTGATCTGATCCTGGTGGCAACCTGCAGCAGTGATTTTCAGTTTCCCAGTACTGCATGTCTGGTGCAAAAAGCCATCCATGCTACGAACGCGGCGGCGTTTGATCTGAGTGCGGCATGTTCCGGTTTTTTATTTGCCCTGCATACCGCACATGCGTATATCTGTGCCGGGATTTATAAAAATATCCTGCTGGTGGGCGTGGAAGTGCTGTCTAAACTGATCGACTGGAACGACCGTTCCACCTGTGTCCTGTTCGGGGATGGTGCCGGAGCGGCGGTGGTAACGGCGGCAGATCATGGAATGGAAGGGTTTGTTCAGTGGTCGGACGGCGTGAGCGGTGAAGTACTTACCTGCCCGGGAAGGAAAATAGAGAATCCATGGAAAGAGAATGATTCTGAAACTGAATATATTCAGATGAACGGACAGGAAGTCTTTCGATTTGCAGTGAAAAAGGTCCCGGAATGTATCCGACAGGTAACAGAAAAGACCGAAACTCAGATAGAAACAATCGACTGGTTTATTCTTCATCAGGCTAACAGCAGAATCATTCAGTCCGTGGCAAAGCGGCTTGGGGTGCCGGAAGAAAAGTTCCCGATGAATATGGAGCAGTACGGCAACACTTCCGCAGCCAGTATCCCGATCCTTCTCGATGAGATGAACAAAAAGGGAATGCTGCAGCCAGGACAGAAGATCATTCTCTCCGGATTTGGTGCGGGGCTGACCTGGGGTGCGGCGCAGATAGAGTGGTAGAAGGAAAGCAAAAAAAAATACGGGAGCAACGGAAACTTGGATAAGAAGAGTTCCGTTGCTCTTTTTTATATTGCGTGGGTAACAGGTGAAAGTTTGTAGTTGCTTCAGAATGCTGAAAAATAAAATCAGAAAAATGAGAAATACTATACAATAAGTACCTTGACAAAATACCCACAGGGGGTATATAGTAAAGATACTCCCCGTGGGTATATGAAAAATAAATGAGGTGATCAATTGAAAGAACAGAATCCTACACGAAAGGATGAATCTATAAAAACAGATAACGAAATATGTGAGATGTGTGCAAAAGAAAGTGAAGAACCGGAAAAAAATATTGCACAGGAAGAAAACGGATGCTGCTGTTACCGCAGGACCACAGCCCGTTCCCAGGATGAGCGAAAGAAGTTGATGAACCGTCTGAGCCGAATCGAAGGACAGATTCGCGGCATCAAGGGGATGCTTGAAAAAGATGCCTACTGCAACGATATCCTGATTCAGTCCGCAGCGGTCAGCGCTGCAATGAATGCGTTTAACCGGGAGTTGTTGTCCAGCCATATTCATTCCTGTGTTGTCCGGGATATTCGTGAGGGAAAAGACGAAGTAGTGGATGAGCTGATGGCAACACTGCAGAAATTGATGAAATGATACCAGGGTCAAAAAGAGTACGAAGTACGGAGCAATCCGGTATCAATAAAAAAGCTATTATACAAATTTATGTACAGAAAGGGTGAAGCAAGACATGAGACAATACAACGTAACCGGAATGAGCTGCGCCGCCTGCAGTGCCAGAGTGGAAAAAGCAGTGGGCAAAGTTCCGGGAGTTACCTCCTGCTCCGTCAGCCTTCTGACCAATTCGATGGGCGTGGAAGGAGATGTACTGCCGGAGCAGATCATTGCGGCGGTGGAACAGGCAGGGTACGGTGCCTCCGAAAAAGGAGCCGGAGAAAAGAAACCGTCCGGAGCCGATGCAACTGCACTGGAAGACAAAGAGACACCGGTTTTAAAACGCAGACTGATCGCATCTGTAGGATTTTTACTGGTATTGATGTATTTTTCCATGGGACATATGATGTGGGGATGGCCGCTGCCGGCGTGGTTTGAGGATAACCATATCGCGATGGGTCTGGTACAACTGCTTCTGGCAGGTATTGTCATGGTGATCAACCAGAAGTTCTTTATCAGTGGTTTTAAGAGCCTGTGGCACAGATCCCCGAACATGGATACGCTGGTAGCGATGGGATCGATGGCATCCTTCTTATGGAGTGTGTATGTTCTCTTTGCAATGACCAGAGCACAGGTGGACGGCAATATGGAAGCGGTCATGGATTATATGATGGATTTTTATTTTGAATCCGCAGCAATGATCCTGACACTGATCACCGTAGGAAAGATGCTTGAGGCGAGATCCAAGGGAAAGACCACGGATGCACTGAAAGGCCTTATGAATATGGCACCGAAGACCGCCGTTCTCGTGAAGGGAGAAAAAGAAGTCACCGTACCGATCGAACAGGTAGAAAAAGGAGATATTTTTGTGGTTCGCCCGGGCGAGAGTATTCCGGTGGATGGAAAGATTCTGGAAGGACACAGTGCAGTCAATGAGGCGGCACTGACCGGAGAGAGCATCCCGGTGGATAAAGAAGAGGGTGACCTGGTATCGGCAGCTACGATCAACCAGTCCGGATTTATCCGCTGTGAGGCAACGAGAGTGGGGGAAGATACCACATTGTCTCAGATCATTCAGATGGTCAGCGATGCGGCTGCGACAAAAGCGCCGATTGCGAAGATTGCAGATAAAGTTTCCGGTGTATTTGTACCGGTGGTTATCCTGATCGCGGTAGTTACGACGATCGTATGGCTGCTTGCCGGACAGACTTTCGGCTACGCGCTTGCAAGAGGTATATCCGTACTGGTCATCAGCTGCCCGTGTGCACTGGGACTTGCCACACCGGTAGCGATCATGGTTGGTAACGGTATGGGAGCGAAAAATGGTATCCTCTTTAAAACCGCTGTTTCGCTGGAAGAAGCCGGAAGAGTGCAGATTGTGGCACTGGATAAGACAGGAACCATCACAAGCGGGGAGCCGCGGGTAACGGATCTTGTGTGCGAACCAGGATATGATGAAAAAACATTGCTGGAACTGGCAGGGGCACTGGAAAAGAAGAGCGAACATCCGCTGGCGAAAGCTGTATTGTTAGAGATTGCACAGCGAAAAATCTCCACCAAAGAAGTGGAAAACTTCCAGGCACTGGCAGGAAATGGTCTGACAGGAACGCTGGAGGGACACAGACTGCTCGGTGGAAGCATGAAATACATCAGCAGCCAGGTGACAGTAGGAAAACAGGTAAAAAATCAGGCACAGATACTGGCAAAACAGGGAAAAACCCCATTGCTTTTTGCAAAGGATGACGTATTGATCGGTATGATCGCCGTTGCTGACGTGATCAAGGAAGATAGCCCGAAAGCGGTACAGGAACTGCAGAATATGGGTATCCGGGTCGTTATGCTGACCGGGGACAATGAGCAGACTGCAAAAGCGATCGGTGCACAGGCAGGGGTGGATCAGGTTATCGCCGGAGTCCTTCCGGATGGAAAAGAAGCCGTGATCCGCAAATTAAAAGAGTACGGAAAAGTAGCCATGGTCGGAGACGGTATCAACGATGCGCCGGCACTGACCAGAGCCGATATCGGAATCGCCATCGGTGCGGGTGCAGATGTGGCGATCGATGCCGCAGATGTAGTACTGATGAAGAGCCGTCTGAGTGACGTTCCGGCAGCTGTCCGGTTAAGCCGTGCAACATTGAGAAATATCCATGAGAACCTGTTTTGGGCATTTTTCTATAACATTATCGGTATTCCGCTGGCAGCCGGTGTGTGGATCCCGATCTTCGGATGGACACTGAACCCGATGTTCGGAGCACTGGCGATGAGCCTGTCGAGTTTCTGCGTAGTATCAAATGCTCTGCGCCTGAATCTTTTTAAAGTGAAAGATTCACACAGAGATCATAAGATAAAAAATGAAGTTACCCTTCCGCAATGGGAGGCATCGAAAGGAGAAAAGAATATGACGAAGACAATGACAATCAAAGGTATGATGTGCGGACACTGTGAAGCAAGAGTGAAAAAGACTCTGGAAGAACTGGAACATGTAACCGAAGCACAGGTTAGCCATGAAAAAGGAACTGCAGTGGTATGCATGGAGACAGAAGTAGCAGATGAGGTTCTGAAAAAAGCGGTGGAAGACCAGGGATATCAGGTGGAAAACATTCAGTAAAAGTGAAGAACAGATCTGAAAGAAAGAAGGAAACAAAATGGTAAAGACAATCGTTGGCGTGGATGGCATGATGTGCGGTATGTGCGAAAGTCATGTGAACGAAGCTGTGAGAAATGCATTTCCAATCAAGAAAGTAAGCTCTTCTCACGGAAAGAAACAGACAGAGATCATCTCTGAAGAATCTCTGGATCATGAAAAACTGAAAGCAGCCATCGAAAAAACAGGTTATCAGGTAACTTCTGTGACAGAAGAACCGTATAAGAAAAAAGGATTTTCCCTGTTCGGAAGATGAGAATCTGTTAAAGATTTATAGCATTGGAAGTCAAAAGTAAATAAAAATCAAAACCTACAGGCATGGAAGATCCGGGAAAGGTCGGAACTTCCGTGCCTGTAAAACTATAGTACACTTTTTGAAAAAATCATGCTATAATAAAATACTGAAATTATACGACAGAGGACGAAGAGCATGGAACAGGCAGATAATTTATTGTTGCGGATTCAAAAATATGATAAGACTTTCAGCAAAGGGCAGAAACGTCTGGCAGCGTATGTGCTGAAAAATTATGACAAAGCGGTATTCCTGACGGCATCGAAACTGGGGAAAGAAGTGGGCGTCAGTGAGTCGACGACCGTGCGATTTGCCACACAGCTGGGGTACAAAGGATTTCCAGAATTTCACCGGGCACTGGAAGAACTGGTGCGGAATAAGCTGAATTCAATCCAGCGCATGAAAGTGACCTACGGGCATGTACCGGAAGCAGAGATCCTGGATACGGTGTTTCAGTCAGATATCGAGATCATCAAGCTGACGATGGAACATATCGATCATGCGGCATTTGAGATGGCGGTGGAGACACTGCTTTCTGCGAGAACTATCTATATTATCGGTATCCGGAGCTGTGCACCCTTAGCCAGCTTTTTGAGTTTTTATCTGAATATGATCCTGGACGATGTGCGTCTGATCCAGACGAGCAGCGCCAGCGAGATCTTTGAACAGATGATCCGTATCGGAGATCAGGATGCAATCATCGGCATCAGTTTTCCGCGGTATTCCATGCGAACCTTAAAGGCAATTGAGTTTGCCAACAACCGGAATGCAAAGGTGATCACACTGACCGACAGTGTGCATTCTCCGATCAATCTGTATTCATCCTGCAATCTTATCGCGAGAAGTGATATGGCATCCATCGTCGATTCTCTTGTGGCACCGTTGAGCGTGGTTAATGCATTGGTGGTGGCACTTTGTATGAAGCGGCAGAAAGAAGTTGTGCATACCCTTGAGACTATGGAAAAAATATGGGACGAATATCAGGTATACAGCAACGATGAGATGGAACATGCGGACGATACGATCAAGATGTTGAACCCGGAACAGGAGGACCATAAAACATGAAACGATTTTTGATTATCGGCGGAGGTGCGGCGGGTATGCTGGCTTCTGTCTACGCGGCGCGAAATGGTATGGAAGTGCATCTGTTTGAACAGAACGAAAAACTCGGAAAGAAACTTTTCATTACCGGAAAAGGCAGATGCAACTTTACCAACGGCTGTGCTACAGAGGAACTGTTTGAGTCCTTCATTACCAACCCGCGCTTTTTATACAGTGCCGTCTACGGTTACACGAACTACGATGCGATCGACTTCTTTGAAACAGCAGGTGTAAAGACAAAGATGGAGCGGGGTGGACGGATGTTCCCATTGTCGGACCATTCTTCAGACATCATCCGGGCGCTGGAACAGCAGATGAAGAAAGCCGGTGTGAAGATTCATCTGGGAAGCCGGGTAAAACGGCTTCTTGTGGAAAAAGAAGAGGACGGAAATGCAAGAATCACCGGAATCCAGCTGGATAACGGAGAAAAGATCCGGGGCGAACAGGTACTGGTTGCCACTGGTGGTAATTCTTATCCGTCCACAGGCTCCACCGGGGACGGATACCGGATGGCAAAAGAGAGTGGTCATACCGTAACGGATCTGCAGCCGTCTCTGGTGCCGATGGTGACGGCTGAGGAATATATTCCGAGACTACAGGGACTGTCGCTGAAAAATGTGACATTGTCTTTGTATGACGGAAAAAAATGTGTCTACGAAGATTTCGGGGAAATGATGTTTACACATTTTGGGATTACCGGCCCGCTGGTGTTATCAGCCAGCGCAAAGGTGGGAAAACTGTTAAAAAAGAAGTATCTGACGGCGAGGATCGATCTGAAACCGGCACTGACCGCAGAGCAGCTTGACGCAAGACTTCTGCGGGAATTCGAAGAAGGAAAGAACAAACAGTTTAAAAACGTGGCCGGTTCTTTATTCCCGGCAAAACTTCTTCCGGTTATGCTGGATCTCGGCGGCATCGCGCCGGGAAAAAAAGTGCATGAGATCACCAGAGAAGAACGTGCTGGATTTATCGAAAAGACGAAAGCCTTTCCATTTACCGTGACCGGACTGCGGGGCTTCCAGGAGGCCATCATCACAAAAGGCGGCGTTCAGGTAAAAGAAGTGGATCCGAAGACGATGAAGTCCAAAAAGACAAAAGGGCTTTATTTTGCCGGAGAAGTGCTGGATCTGGATGCACTGACCGGTGGCTATAATCTGCAGATCGCCTGGTCAACGGCTCATGCGGCGGCAATGGCGGCAGCTGAGGCAGAAAGATAAAAGCAGAAGACTGCTTGGTAAGAAGGATATTGCAGGATATTTTAGGACAATAAGACTGTCAGAGGATGAAGTGGTTTTGATAAAAAGAATGTAACTATTCAGTAGCCACTGTCCCGCGAGGTGTTATTGTTTAAATGCATTTTGGCTCGTAACTGTGAAGGTACTGAACAGTTACAAAATAATACAGAAAAAACGGAATATTCCGGGGAAAGAGGAAAATATATGAGTTATGCAATCGCAATCGACGGACCGTCCGGTGCCGGAAAAAGCACCATCGCAAAAAGAGTGGCAAAAGAACTGTCTTTTATTTATGTAGATACCGGAGCTATGTACCGTGCCATGGCACTGTATGTGCTGGAACAGAACATTGATCCGCAGGATCAGGCAAAAGTAGCAGCAGTCTGCCCGGATATCGATGTGACGATCCTTTACGAAGACGGCGTACAGCAGGTACTGTTAAACGGAAAAAATGTATCCGCTGAGATCCGTCAGGAAATTGTAGGAAATACCGCATCCAGGATCTCCGTGATCAAAGAAGTGAGAGAAAAACTGGTAGCACTGCAAAGACAGCTGGCAGCAAAAGAAAATGTCGTGATGGACGGAAGAGATATCGGAACTCAGGTACTGCCGGATGCCACAGTCAAGATTTATCTGACTGCCAGCGCAAAAGAGCGTGCGAAGAGAAGACATCTGGAACTGAAGGAAAAAGGAATGCCGGGCGAACTCGATCAGATCGAGGCGGATATCATCGAGAGAGATAACCGCGATATGAACCGTGAGATCTCCCCGCTTCGCCAGGCAGAAGATGCAGTGTTGGTGGACGCGTCTTTTATGGGAATCGAAGAAGTGACTGCGGCAGTGATTGCAGAATTTGAGAAAAAGAAACAGGCATAAGGGGAGCATATGGAAGAAAGAAAGATTCTGGTAGCCCGTACCGCGGGATTCTGTTTCGGCGTGAAACGGGCGGTGGAAAAAGTATATGAACAGGTCAACATGGGCAAACAGAATATTTACACCTATGGACCGATCATTCATAATGAAGAAGTGGTGACGGATCTGGGAAAAAAAGGTGTCCGGGTTCTGGAAAATGAACAGGAACTGAAAAATCTTATGGAAGGAACTGTGGTGATCCGTTCTCATGGCGTACCGAAAGAAATCTACGAAGTGATCGAAGAAAAAGGGCTGGAATGTGTGGATGCCACCTGTCCGTTTGTACGGAAGATCCATAAGATCGTGGAGCGGGAAAGTAAAGCAGGACGCCATATTATTATTGTTGGCAATGATACTCATCCGGAAGTGGAAGGCATCAAAGGCTGGTGTGAAGGTCCGGTGACTGTGATATCCAGCCACGAAGAAGCCGAAAATCTCGCCTTTCCGGAGGGTGAAAAGCTGTGTGTGGTGAGTCAGACGACATTTAATTACAACAAATTTCAAGAATTAGTTGAAATTTTTGAAAAAAAGAGGTATGATAAAGTTGTTTTAAATACGATCTGTAGTGCGACCGAGGAAAGACAGATGGAAGCACGGCAGATTGCCTGCGAAGCAGATACCATGATTGTCATTGGCGGCAGACATAGTTCCAATACGCAGAAATTATACGAGATTTGTCGAAAAGAGTGTGAAAATACTTACTATATACAGACACTTGTTGATTTGGATACTAAGCCTTTTCAATGTATTGGTTGCGTAGGTATTACAGCGGGGGCTTCCACCCCAAATAATATAATTGAGGAGGTTCAAAAACATGTCAGAATTAAGTTTTGAACAAATGCTGGAAGAATCATTAAAAACAATTAGAAATGGGGAGGTAGTCGAAGGTACAGTAATCGACGTCAAAGAAGACGAGATCATTTTAAATATTGGTTACAAAGCTGATGGTATTCTTACAAAGAACGAATACAGCAACGATTCCTCTATCGACCTTACAACTGTAGTAAAACCTGGTGATACTATGGAAGTAAAAGTCCTGAAAGTAAACGACGGTGAAGGACAGGTTCTGCTGACCTACAAGAGACTGGCAGCAGAAAAAGGAAACAAGAGACTGGAAGAAGCTTTCGAAAACAAAGAAGTTCTGAAAGCAAAAGTTTCTCAGGTACTGAATGGCGGACTGAGCGTAGTGATCGACGAAGCAAGAGTATTCATTCCTGCAAGTCTGGTTTCTGATACTTATGAAAAAGATCTGAGCAAATATGCAGATCAGGAAATCGAATTCGTTATCACAGAGTTCAACCCGAGAAGAAGAAGAATCATCGGTGACAGAAAACAGCTGTTACTGGCAGCGAAAGCTGAACAGCAGAAAGCTCTGTTTGAGAAGATCGCAGTTGGCGATGTTGTAGACGGTGTTGTTAAGAACGTTACAGATTTCGGTGCATTCATCGATCTGGGCGGAGCAGATGGTCTGCTGCATATCTCCGAGATGTCCTGGGGAAGAGTAGAAAACCCGAAGAAGATCTTCAAAGTCGGCGAGCCGATCAAAGTTCTGATCAAAGATATCAACGGAGATAAGATCGCACTGAGCCTGAAGTTCGAAGATCAGAACCCGTGGCTGAATGCAGATGAAAAATATGCTGTAGGAAACGTAGTAGAAGGAACAATCGCACGTATGACAGACTTCGGCGCATTCGTTGAACTGGAACCAGGTGTAGATGCTCTTCTGCATGTATCCCAGATCTCCAGAGAACATGTGGAAAAACCTTCAGATGTTCTGAGCGTAGGTCAGGTAATCACAGCAAAAGTTGTTGATTTCAACGGCGAAGAGAAAAAAATCAGCCTGAGCATGAAAGCTCTGGAGCCTGCAGCAGAAGAAGCAGCAGAGGAAGAGTAATCTGTAGCTGAACAAAGAGATTTGACAGATCATAAATTTATGTAAGCAAAAGATAAGCCACCCGATATGCAAAACAGTATGTCGGGTGGTTTTTATGCATATGACAAAACAAAATCCGTGATTGCGTGTGTGACAATCGCGGATTTTTTCTATATTATAATCAGACATTCAAAAATGTTTATTGTAGCACATGAGAAAGCAGATGGTTTAAGTATTTTAGAAGTTGCTCCTGATCTTTATCAAAATCTTTCGGTAAAAGAAACCAGCTGCTTTTCTCCTTACGCTCATCCCGGAAAGCCGGAGTGAAAAGTTCTTCGTACTGGGGATAAAAGCATCCGTTTACTTTTTTACAGCAGTTGTCCGGCGTTGCTTTCTCGCGGTGATCTTTGTCAACATAAGCCCCCACACTCTTATGAATTGCCTCGTCTTCCAATGGAAGATAATAGTAATCTTTATAATTTGGATAAAAGAATTTTTTGCATCCTGCCTCCGGATGGATCTCTAAGAGAAGCTTAGGGGGAGTTATGCGAAGCACAACGTTGGGAAGTTCCTTTTCAAAACTGACAGGAAATGGATGTTCAGGCTGCACAGAAAGGAGCAAATTTTCTTCCGGTGTATGAGTGCATGTGATAAATTCATGACAATTTCCTGTCCATAAAGTACGGATCGAAAAGAGCGGCAGAAGTTTCAGCATCCCTTCTACATCTTCTTTGTTATGCAGACAAAGTATTTCAAGCAGGTGCTCATCACCACTCAAAAGATATTTTTTATATACTTCAATAAGTTCCCCACCACTGTACAGGTCTTCCCGGAAAAGTCCGGTTGCATATTCCAGATCTTTCTGACGCATGTGCTCCAGATGCAGGATCTTTTTTAAGGGGGAAAACAGTTGATACAGATCCAGCTGCCGGGTTCCCTCCCAGGGGGCAGGCAGCTGATAAAAGGTGTATTTATGCATTAGGTAAGGGACATCAAAGGTAGTTCCGTTATAGTGGAACAACAGTTTCCTGGTGGAGAGAAGTTCGGAAAAAGCAAGAAGCACTTCTTTTTCTTCGCCGGGTTTCTGGCAGAACCACTGCCTGTGAATCCAGATTTCATTTTCATAAAAAACAGCTCCAAGAAGATAAAGATGAGAGGTCTTCCAGGATAATCCTGTGGTTTCAATATCAAAGAACAGACAGTTTTCCGGAGAAAGTTCTTCCAGTGTCAATATGTAATCCGGTAATACCACCGGGTAATCTTTTAGCAGCATATAGTGTCCTTTCTGTGAGTGTGTTAATAAATTGTCAAAATATACCAAAAATAATGGCTAAAACATACAAAGTATCTAATATTATACACAAAAAAATAAAAAAAACAGTATTTTTTTTGGAAATAATAAGCTATAATGGTAACAGTGATATGATAATTTTATCATAAATAAAAAGAAGGAGGAAGAGGGATTGAGTTTCGAGATTCTGGGAGTTGATCTGTATCATATTCTCAGTTGGTTTATTGTATACAGCTTTATGGGATGGATCTGGGAAAGCTGTTACGTATCAGCCAAAAGCAAAAAATGGGTAAACAGGGGATTTGTATCCGGACCGTTTGTAACAATCTATGGAGTGGGGGCGGTGACCGTCTACGTGATCTTACGTCCGGTGGCAGGAAACATCCTGGAACTCTATTTTGCAGGGGTGGCAGTCGCTACGATTCTGGAATACGTGACAGGTGTACTGATGGAAGCCATTTTTCACACCAACTGGTGGGATTACAGCGATAAAAAGTTTAACTTTCAGGGAAAAATCTGTCTGGGCAGTTCTGTAGCATGGGGATTTTTTACATTGATTCTGTTTTATATATTTCAGCCGTTCGTGGGAAATCTGGTGGAAATGGTTCCGAGAAAAACAGGAATCGTACTGGTTTATGTATGGCTGGCAGGATATACCGTGGATTTTGCATTCTCTGCAGCAGCCGCTTTCGATCTGCGAAACAAGATGAAGAAGCTGGATGTTGTCTGGGACGAATTCCAGGAGAATTTGCGGGATACCAAACTGTATGAGGTGGCAGAGGAAGCCCGTGCGAAAGCAGAAGTTTACCGGATGGGACTTCCGGTTGGCAAGTGGAACGATATGATCGAAGAACGTAAGAAACTGTTCCGCGAGACGGTAGAGCGCTACAGTGCAAACGACAGCAGACTTCTGGAAACGAAAGATAATATCCTGGGTAAATACGAAGAGTTTGTACAGAAGTATGGGGATGTGAAAAAGAGTATCCGTCATATCTCCAGGAGACATCTCCGGGCGTATCCGAATATGGTCAGCAGTTTTGAACGTCGTCGGAGACTGACTCTGAAAAAGAACCGTAAACAGAACAAGAAGAGTGCGTAAAAGCTGACAAAATGCGCAAGAATGAAAAGGGAGGACTAGTGTATGGGGTCTGGAACATTTAGAGGAGGTATCCATCCGTATGACGGGAAAGAGCTGTCAAGAGACCGGGTGATCCAGGATATCCGTCCGGGAAAAGAACTGGCCTATCTTGTATCCCAACATATCGGGGCACCTGCAAAACCGATTGTAAAAAAAGGTGATCGGGTTCTGGTGGGACAGATGATCGCAGAGGCAGGGGGCTTTGTATCCGCTCCGGTTTATGCATCGGTATCCGGCGTGGTAAAGGGAATTGAAAAACGTTTGACAGCAACCGGAGGCTACTGTGATGCGATTATTGTGGAAAACGATGAAGTGTACGAATCAGTAGCGTTTGAAGAAACAAAAGATATCACACAATTATCCAAAGACGAGATCCTTGGGAAGATTCAGAAAGCGGGTATTGTAGGTATGGGTGGTGCAGGATTCCCTACCCATGTAAAGCTTTCACCGAAAGAACCGGAAAAGATCAAATACATCCTGGTCAATGGTGCAGAATGTGAGCCATATCTGACTTCCGACTACCGGATCATGCTGGAACAGCCGGAAAAACTGGTCGGCGGACTGAAAGTGATGCTGCAGCTTTTTGATGGTGCAAAAGGATATATCTGTATTGAGGACAACAAACCGGAGGGCATCGCAAAACTGCAGGAGCTGGTAGAAGGCGAAGCAAATATCGAAGTACAGCCATTAAAGACAAAATATCCACAGGGTGCAGAGCGTATGCTGATCTATGCAGTGACCGGAGAGACAATCAATTCTTCCATGCTTCCGGCAGATGCCGGATGTATCGTGGATAATGTGGATACCGTGGTGTCGATCTATGAGGCAGTGGCAGAAGGAAAGCCACTGATGCAGCGGATCGTAACAGTCACCGGAGACGGTGTGAATACACCATCTAACTTCCGGGCACCGGTGGGTATGGATTTTCAGGAACTTCTGGATGCGGCAGGTGGTCTGAAGGGCACAGTAGAGAAAGTAATCTCCGGTGGTCCGATGATGGGATTTGCCATGTTTGATTATCATGTACCGGTAACCAAAACCACATCCGCTCTTTTGGTACTGACAAAAGATGAGGTCAGCCGTTCCCGGGCTACCGCCTGCATCAACTGTGGAAGGTGTGTCAGTGAATGTCCGGAGCATCTGCTTCCGACGAAGCTTGCAACCTTTGCGGAACACAGAAAAGAAGAAGCCTTTGTCAAGTATAATGGTATGGAGTGCTGCGAATGTGGCTGTTGCAGCTATGTCTGTCCGGCAAAACGACCGCTGGTACAGGAGATCCGTTCCATGAGAAAAATGGTTATGGCCAATAGAAAGAAAAAATAAGAGGGGGATGTGAAATATGGGAGAGTTATTACATGTATCCTCATCGCCGCATATCCGTTCAAAAGTGACCACAGATTATCTTATGAAAATGGTAATCGTGGCTCTGATGCCGGCAACAGTGGCAGGTGTGTGTTTCTTTGGATGGAAGGCACTGCTACTGGTCTGTCTGTCAGTGGCAACCTGTGTGGCGACAGAGGGAATCTATGAAACTTTGATGCATAAACCGTTGACGATCTGGGATGGAAGTGCTGTGATCACAGGATTGTTACTGGGTCTGAACCTTCCGGCATCCGCTCCCTGGTGGATCCCGGTGATCGGTGGCGTTTTTGCTATTCTGATCGTAAAACAGCTGTTTGGTGGTTTGGGACAAAATATCATGAACCCGGCGCTGGCAGCAAGATGTTTCCTGCTGTTATCCTTTACTGGACAGATGACTAATTTCAGCGCAGATGGCGGTCTTGTTAAACTGGTGGATACCGTATCCGGTGCCACACCGCTGGCAGCAGTAAAAGCAGGAGAAAAAGTAGATCTGTTAAGCCTGTTTCTTGGCAATACGCAGGGAACGATCGGTGAGACTTCTGCACTGGCGATCCTGATCGGAGCGGTATTCTTATTGATCCTCAAAGTTATTGACTGGAGAATCTCGTGTACATATATCGGAAGTTTTGCTATTTTCGTAATTTTGTTCGGCGGACATGGAGCAGACGGTTATTATCTGTTAGAACAGCTTCTGGGTGGTGGACTGATGCTTGGTGCATGGTTTATGGCCACCGATTATGTAACGACACCGATCACCAAACGAGGACAGCTGGTATATGGCGTGATCCTGGGATGTCTGACAGGACTGTTTCGTATCTTCGGAGCCTCCGCAGAGGGCGTATCCTATGCCATCATCTTCGGCAACCTGCTGATTCCGGTTATCGAACGGCTGACTGTACCGACAGCATTTGGAAAAGGAGGGGTGAAGCATGAAAAATAAGATTATCAAAGATGCCCTTGCCCTTACACTGATCACTCTGGTGGCGGGTGTGGCCCTTGGTGGTGTATATGAGATCACAAAAGAACCGATTGCCAGACAGGAAGCGCAGGCGAAAGCAGAGGCTTATGAACAGGTATTTACAGATGCTGCAGCTTTTGAAGAGGTAAAGATGGATGATACCTTGATACAGACGATCCGAGATCAGCTGGATCAGGAAGGTTATAAAGCGCAGTCCATAGAAGAAATCATGCGTGCAGAAGATCAGAGCGGAGAGATGCTCGGTTATGCATTTACGGTTGTGACTTCGGAAGGATATGGTGGAGATATCCGGTTTTCCATGGGGGTACAAAATGACGGTACCCTGAACGGAATATCGATCCTGTCCATCGGTGAGACTGCCGGGCTTGGTATGAATGCAGATACTCCTGCTTTCAAAGATCAGTTCGTCGGAAAACAGGTAGAAAAACTACAGTATACAAAAAACGGGGCAACACAGGATGACGAGATCAATGCCATCAGTGGTGCCACAGTTACGACCAATGCCATGACCAACGGTATCAATGCCGGTCTTTGTGCATTTCGTGTGATGGAAGGGGGAGATCAGTGATGAAAGCAAATTCACCTCTGGAACGTTTGTATAATGGTATCATCAAGGAGAATCCCACCTTTGTGCTGATGCTTGGTATGTGTCCTACACTGGCAGTTACCACATCTGCAAAAAATGGTTTTGGTATGGGTATGACGACAATGGTGATTCTTGCCCTGTCCAACCTGATGATCTCGATGCTCCGGAAAATGATTCCGGACAGTGTGCGTATGCCGGCTTATATCGTAGTCGTTGCATCCTTTGTAACTATCGTACAGTTCTTATTACAGGGATTTATTCCGAGCCTTTACGATTCTCTGGGAATCTATATTCCGCTGATCGTAGTTAACTGTATCATCCTGGGACGTGCAGAGGCTTATGCATCCAAGAATGGGCCAGTTAGTTCTCTGTTTGACGGAATCGGCATGGGACTTGGATTTACCGTTGGGCTTACCAGCATCGGTATCGTCCGTGAGCTGATCGGTTCCGGTAAGATCTTTGGTATGACTGTTTTCAACGGTGGAGCTACCATCTTTATTCTGGCACCGGGAGCCTTCTTTGTCCTTGCGATGCTGGTGGCACTTCAGAACCGTGTGAAGATGAAAAAAGATCCTGCCGCAGCTCCGAAAGCATGCGACGAGAGCCTCTGTGCGGGCTGCACCAATCATATGTGTGCAAGTAAGAAGAACGCTGAGAAAGGAGGAACCCAGTCATGAGAGAATTGTTAATGATTGCCGTCGGTTCGGCATTGGTGAATAACGTAGTCCTGAGCCAGTTCCTTGGCCTGTGTCCCTTCCTCGGTGTATCGAAGAAAATGGATACGGCAGCAGGTATGGGTGCTGCTGTAATCTTCGTGCTGACGATTTCTTCATTCTGTACCAGTCTGATTTATAAATTTGTACTGGTGACTACAGGAATGAAATATATGCAGACCATCGTATTTATTCTGGTGATTGCCGCTCTTGTACAGTTGGTTGAGATGTTCCTGAAAAAGACGATGCCGGCACTGTACAAGAGTCTGGGTGTGTATCTTCCTCTGATCACCACCAACTGTGCAGTATTTGGTGTGGCACTGTTAAATGTACAGAATAATTACGGAATCCTGGAAGGCACGGTCAATGGTTTTGCTACCGCAGTCGGATTTACCATCTCCATCGTGCTGATGGCAGGACTTCGTGAGAAAATCGAATATAACGATATACCGAAACCTTTCCGGGGAATGCCGATCGTACTTCTGACCGCAGGTTTAATGTCCATTGCGTTCTTCGGATTTTCCGGAATGATTTAAGGAGGGAGTTTTATGATTACAGGAATACTTATTGCTGCGGCTTTGGTAGGCGGCACAGGACTGGTGATCGGACTGCTCCTTGGGGTAGCCGGAAAGAAATTTGCAGTGGAAGTTAATGAAAAAGAGATCGCCGTCAGAGAACAGCTTCCGGGCAATAACTGCGGTGGCTGTGGATATCCGGGATGCGACGGACTGGCAGCTGCAATCGCAGCCGGAAAAGCACCGGTAAATGGCTGTCCTGTAGGCGGCAACGAAGTGGCAAAAGCCATTGCAGCTATCATGGGAGAAGAGATAAAAGAAGGACGCCGCCTGACAGCCTTTGTAAAATGTGCGGGCGACTGTGAGAGCTCCAGAAATAATTATGTATATGATGGTGTGGAAGATTGCTCGGTTATGGCATTTATCCCGGGCGGCGGTGAGAAAAAATGTCATCATGGATGTCTCGGCTACGGTACCTGTGTAAAGGCGTGTAATTTTGACGCGATCCGTGTCATCAACGGCATCGCCCATGTGGATAAAGAAAAATGTAAAGCCTGCGGTCAGTGTGTGGCTGTCTGTCCGCATCATCTGATCGAGCTGGTTCCTTACGAGCAGACAGTAAAAGTAAGCTGCAGCTCTCAGGATAAAGGTAAGGCTACTATGAATGCCTGTGACAAAGGCTGTATCGGCTGTAAAAAATGTGAAAAGAACTGTCCGGTACAGGCTATTACGGTGACAGATAATGTGGCACATATCGATTACGATAAGTGTACCAATTGCGGACTTTGTAAAGAGAATTGTCCGAGACATTGTATCATCTGATACCAGCAACGCTGCGGAACAATCCGTAGGTATCCGTAAATTATAATTTGAAAGGTCGGCCACCTTGTGGTATGATAGAACGTAGACTAAGGGAACTGTTGTTTGGGACAGTTCCCGAAAAAAGGAGTTTATTATGATAGGATACGTGAAAGGCATACTGGAGGAAGCGGACGACCAGTGTATTATTGTAGATAATCACGGAATCGGCTATCGAATCTTCGTACCCGGTTCCTTTTTTTCTGGCGCAATTCCCATTGGTCAGGAAGTAAAAATATATACATATCTGAATGTAAAAGAAGATGCCATGCAGTTATACGGCTTTGCGACAAGAGACGATCTGAGAGTGTTTAAATTACTGTTAGGTGTTAACGGTATCGGACCGAAGGCAGGACTGGGGATCCTCTCAGCACTGTCGGCGGATGATCTGCGGTTTGCGGTTCTGGCAGATGATGCGGCGGCAATTGCCAAGGCACCCGGTATCGGTAAAAAGACTGCACAGAAACTGATCCTGGAACTGAAAGATAAACTGGATCTGGAAGATGCTTTTGAACAGAAACTGGCAAATCAGTCAGTAGCAGGAATACCTGAGACAGAAGGAGACAATCAGCTTCAGGAAGCAGTACAGGCACTGGTAGCACTTGGCTACCCGAACACGGATGCACTCCGCGCAGTGAAGAAAGTGGAAGGTGCGGAGACGATGGATGTAGAAACCCTACTAAAAGCCGCACTGAAGAAGATGATATAATGAGCGCAAGAGAGCGGGAACAAACGAAGTTTGTTCATCGGGAGCGGCGAATGGCGATCATGATAGCTGCGAAAGCAGCGTCAAGCACCGCAGGTGCGAATCATGATATAATGAGCGCAAGAGAGCCAGAGGGAGTCTGCTCACTCTTGGCAAACGGCGAAGAACAAGTAAGCTATAGTGAGTAGAGATATGTATATGGAGAAAAATAAAGTATGGAAAGACGTGTTATCACAACCGACATGATGGAAGAAGACATCCGTATCGAGGGAAGCCTTCGTCCCCAGTGTCTGGATGATTATATTGGTCAGGAAAAAGCAAAAAAAAATCTGAAAATATATATAGAAGCTGCAAAACAGCGAAACGATGTACTGGATCATGTATTGTTTTACGGACCACCCGGGCTTGGAAAAACCACACTGGCGGGGATTATTGCCAATGAAATGGGAGTTCACATGAAAGTGACTTCCGGTCCGGCTATCGAAAAACCGGGAGAGATGGCAGCTATCTTAAATAATCTGCAGGAGGGGGATGTCCTTTTTGTGGATGAGATTCACCGTCTGAATCGTCAGGTGGAAGAGGTTCTTTATCCGGCGATGGAAGACTATGCCATTGATATCATGATTGGGAAAGGTGCTACTGCCCGTTCAATCCGTCTTGATCTGCCACATTTTACTCTGGTGGGAGCAACCACAAGGGCAGGACTTCTGACGGCGCCGTTAAGAGACCGTTTTGGTGTGATCCACCATCTGGAGTTCTATACGGAGGAAGAACTGCAGACGATTATTCAGCATTCTGCGAAAGTGCTTGGAGTAGAGATCGATGCGGATGGAGCCAGAGAGATGGCAAAACGTTCGAGAGGAACTCCCCGTCTGGCAAACCGTCTGTTAAAGCGTGTGAGAGACTTTGCTCAGGTAAAATATGATGGAAAGATCACGAAAGAAGTGGCTGATTTTGCACTGGAACTTTTGGAAGTGGATCGGTATGGTCTGGATCAGACAGACCGGAAGATTCTGGAGATGATCATTCACAAATTTAACGGGGGTCCGGTAGGACTGGATACTCTGGCAGCAGCTATCGGAGAAGATGCGGGAACCATCGAAGATGTGTATGAACCGTACCTGATCCAGTACGGATTTTTAAATCGCACACCAAGAGGACGTGTGGCAACTGAGCTGGCATATCATCATTTGGGAATCTAAGGGGTTGTTTTTTGGAGGATTTTGTTTATAATAGAAGAGAGTCATACTGGCGGAACATATTGATAATGTGTAAAGCGGGGTATGAATCACTAACAGTAACCTTCGGAGAAATCACAGAAAATAACTGTAAAAGTACGAGGTATTACTGTCTGCAAAAACGTAGTTTGTTTATGCAGAGCATACATAAAATGGAGGAAATGCCGTAATGCCAGCAAAAAATACAATTAAGGTATTAATCGGAGGAAAGATCATCACATTAAGTGGATATGAGAGCGAAGAATATCTGCAGAGTGTGGCTTCTTATATGAATCATAAACTTGCCCAGCTTTCCGAACTGCCGGGATATAACCGACAGCCGGTGGAAACAAAAAACACACTGCTCAGCCTGAACATTGCAGATGATTACTTCAAGGCAAAACATCAGGCGGAAGTTTTTGAAGAAGATTCCCAGCTGAAAGATAAGGAAATGTACGATCTGAAACACGATCTGATCGAAGCCCAGATCGAGGTTGAGAATCTGAAGAAGGAAAAAGAAGAACTGGAACAGCAGGTGAAGAAGCTGGAACAGGATATGGAGAATCTGCTGAAATAGAAAAGAAGACTGTCGCAGTATCTGCGATAGCCTTTTTTGTAAGGAGGAGTATATGAAGGTAGAATTACTGGCACCCGCCGGTTCTTATGAGGCTCTGGAGGCTGCATTTGAAGCCGGGGCGGATGCTGTCTATCTGGGCGGTCAGAAATTTGGAGCCCGTGCCTATGCCGACAATCTGGATCAGGAACAGCTGATCCGGGCGATCGATCTGGCACATCTGAAGGGAAAACAGTTGTATCTGACCATCAATACACTGTTGAAAAACCGGGAACTGGAAACGGAACTGTACGAATATCTGGCTCCGCTTTACGAGGCGGGACTGGATGCGGTTATTGTACAGGATCCGGGTGTGATGGACTTTGTCAAAACATATTTTCCGGGGTTGCATATTCATGCCAGTACGCAGATGACGATCACCGGTGTGGAGAGCGCAAAGCTTTTACAGAAAGCCGGGGCAACCCGTGTGGTGACTGCGAGGGAGCTGTCACTGGAAGAAATTAAAAAAATTTACGATGCCACGCATATGGAAATCGAGAGTTTCGTTCACGGAGCCCTCTGTTATTGTTATTCCGGTCAGTGCCTGATGAGCAGCATGATCGGAGGAAGAAGCGGAAACCGGGGAAGATGTGCACAGCCCTGCCGTTTGCCTTATCAGGTTTATCGGGACGGAAAACGCCTGAATAATGACCGGACCGAGTATGCGTTGAGTCCGAAAGATATGTGTACGGTAGATATCCTGCCGGAGATCATTGAAGCAGGCGTATATTCCCTGAAAATTGAAGGGAGAATGAAAAAACCGGAATACACTGCCGGTGTGGTGTCTGTTTACCGGAAATATCTGGACAAGTATCTTTCCGGGGAAAAAAGGCCGGTCGTCACCAAAGAGGACAAACAGATGCTGTGGGATATTTATAACCGGGATGGTTTTCACCAGAGCTATTACAAGCAGCGAAACGGACGGTTCATGATGGCACTTGAAAATGAAAAAAGTGCCGGTATCATTCGAAATGAAGAATTATTTACCAGAATACGGAAAGAATATATGGACAAAAAGACGCCGGTTCTGATACGGGGAACCATGAGCCTGTATAATGGATGTCCTGCGATTCTGGAAGTACAGGCAGGTGACTGCAGAGTGACAGTAGAAGGGGAAACTGTGCAGACAGCCATGAATTGTCCGTTGGGGGAAGAAAGGATCCGCAGACAGATGGAAAAAACCGGAGGATCCGGCTTTATGTTTGAAAAACTGGATATTTTTATGGGAGATGATATTTTTCTTCCGATGCAGCAGCTGAATCATCTGAGACGACAGGGGCTGGAAGCCCTGGAAGAAGAGATGCTTCGTCCGTGGAAACAGCGAAAAGCAAAAGAACGAGATCTCAAAGATATACCGGAGACAGAAAAACAGACAACCAAGGAGTTTCTCACAGCTGCTGTGGAGACAGAAGAACAGCTTGCAGCAGTGGAAAAGACAGATGGAGTTAAGAGAATCTATGCGGACTGTGGAATCTTTCCGGTGTCTGGTTTTGTTCAGAATGTGGAAAGATGGATTCACAGACTGGAAGAAGAGGGAAAAGAACTGTTTCTTACATTGCCGCGAATCGTTCGAGACCGGGAACTTGATGGAAGGAAAGAGACTTTTCAAGAACTGGTTCAGAAAGGTCTTGGAGGCTTTCTGGTGCGGAATATGGAAAGCTATGGAATCCTGGATGCGATGGGACTTACCTCCCGGATCGTTCTGGATGCGAATATTTATACAATGAACAACCGGGCAGAAGCGTTCTGGATGAAAAAAGGAATTCTCGGAGATACGGTTCCGCTGGAACTGAATGCAAAAGAACTGGTACACAGAAACAATAAAAACAGTGAACTGACTGTATACGGTTATACACCGATGATGGTTTCCGTGCAGTGTGTGCAAAAAACGATGGATCACTGTAACCATGCCTGTGTACAATATGTTTTGAAAGACAGATATCAGAAAGAATTCCGCGGTGTATGCAGCTGTGAGTTCTGTTATAATACAATCTACAACACGTTGCCAACTTCGTTGCTGAAAGAAAAGGAAAAAGCAGAAAAACTGGGTGTAAAGGCATATCGTCTTTCATTTACGATAGAAACACAGCAGGAGACAGAAAAGATTGTCCGGGCATTTGTGGACGTATATCTGAGAGGACAGAAGCCGGATGGGCAGATGCAGACAGAAGAGACAACCAAAGGACATTTCCAGCGAGGTGTGGAATAGACAGAAAGTGGAGGAGATGCAGTGGAAAATGTAATCACAGAAGTATCCAAATATCTCATCATTCTTCTGATGATGATCTATACATTTTCCTGTTTTACCGTATTTCGGAAACGGGATAGTGAAGATCAGAAAAATGTGCTGCGCAGACAGATCGTATTGATGCTGTTTATGAACCTGGTAGCATATACAGTGTTGTTTTTGCAGGACAACGATATGAAGATGCTGATGATGTACGGAGCAGTGTTTTTGTTTATTGTCGTGGTACAGATTCTGTATCGGGTGATTTACAGAAAAGGAAATATGCTGATTGTCAATAATATGTGTATGCTTTTGAGTATCGGGTTTCTGATCTTAAGCAGACTGAGTTTTGGTAAGGCAGTCAAGCAGTTTGAAATCGTGGTTATCGGTATGGTACTTTCGTTTATTGTACCGGTAATCGTAAGAAAGGTAAAAATCTTAAAGGATCTGACCTGGCTGTATGGAATCGTGGGACTTGCTCTTTTGATGGTGGTACTTGCCATGGCGGCGATCTCCGGAGGAGCCAAGCTATCCATTGAGATTGGCGGTGTTACCTTCCAGTTTTCGGAACTGGTAAAGATCACCTTTGTATTTTTCGTGGCAGGTATGTTGAGAGAAGATACCGGATTTAAGAGGGTTGTGATCACAACTGTGGTGGCAGCGGCTCACGTGCTGATTCTGGTTGTGTCAAAAGACCTGGGAAGTGCGGTCGTTTTCTTTGTGGCATATATTGTCATGTTGTATGTGGCAACAAAGAAAGCACGGTATGCGCTGGCAGGTCTTGCCGGCGGCACTCTGGCTGCGGTTGTGGCGTATTTTCTGTTTAATCATGTACGGCAGCGTGTGATTGTATGGCAGGATCCCATTGCAGTATATGATAAAGTCGGAGGGGGATATCAGGTTGCACAGGGACTGTTCGGCATCAGTGCCGGCGGATGGTTCGGTATGGGACTTGGAAAAGGAATGCCGAATATCATCCCTGTAGTGGACAAGGATTTTATATTTGCAGCGATCTGTGAGGAACTGGGAGCGATCTTTGCAATCTGCATGCTTCTGGTCTGCATGAGCTGCTATCTGATGATTGTCAATGTTTCCATGCAGATGAGCAAACCATTTTATAAGCTGATCGCGATGGGACTGGGTGCAGAGTATGCGTTTCAGGTATTTCTGACAGTCGGCGGAACCAGCAAATTTATTCCTATGACAGGAATTACCCTTCCACTGGTAAGCTATGGCGGAAGCTCGGTAATCTGTACGATTCTGATGTTTGCCATCATCCAGGGACTGTATATTCTCAGAGAAGACGAAGGTGAAGAACTTGAAAGAAAGAGAAAAGAAAAACGTAAAAAATCAAAGAAACCACCAAAACAGAACCCGCCTGGAGGAAATGGACTATCAGGAGGAACTGGATATCGAGAGAAAACCCTCGAAGAAAAAATCCAGGAACAAACAGAAAAAAGCCTCAACTGGTAAGGAATATACGATCATTGCCTATTGCTTTGTGGGGATTTTTCTAGCACTGATCGGCTATCTGGTTTATTTTAACGTGGAACTGAGAGATGAATATGCGAACAGCCCATATAACAGCAAACGGCAGGGAACGTACCAGGAGCGGGTAACAAAAGGAAAGATTCTGGCTTCCGACGGAGATATTCTGGCAAGTACAGAAACAGATGCGAATGGAAATGAATTTCGGATGTATCCGTATGAAAATGTATTTGCTCATGTTGTGGGATACTCGGATAAGGGTACCAGTGGTCTGGAACAGGTGATGAACTCCCAGTTACTGACCTCTCATGCCAATGTAGCAGAACAGGTGCAGAAAGAATTTCAGAATCAGAAAAATGTCGGGGACAATGTCTGTACAACGCTGAATACAAAATTACAACAGACAGCATATGATGCGCTGGGTGATCGGAAAGGTGCAGTTGTGGTAATGGAGCCGGATACCGGTAAGATTCTTGCCATGGTAAGCAAACCGGACTTTAATCCGAACACGATCTCAGATGACTGGGATCAGATCAATGCGGATGCAAACAGTTCGATTCTCGTAAACAGAGCAACACAGGGGCAGTATCCACCGGGGTCAACCTTTAAAATTATCACGGCACTGGCATACTGGAGACAGAACAATACATTTGATAATTTTTCCTTTGACTGTGTCGGTGAAGTGGAGAATGGTGGGTATACGATCCACTGCTATCATAACAGCGTACATGGGCATGAAGATTTTGCAAGTGCGTTTGCACATTCCTGTAACTCGGCATTTGCACAGATTGGCGTGGATCTGAATCGGAGTGAGTATGTAGAGACAGTAAAAGGGCTGTTATTTAATACACAGCTTCCGATCGATCTTCCATATCGCAAGTGTAACTTTGATCTGGAGGCAAACAGTGCAGATGCGCTGACGATGCAGACTGCGATCGGACAGGGGGATACCCTGGTATCTCCGATGTATATGGCGATGCTGACAAGCGCGGTGGCAAATGGCGGCAATCTGATGACACCATATCTGGTAGAAAAGATTGAAAGCTATACCGGAACAACAGTAAAATCCTATACACCAAAGATTTATAAAAAACTGATGACCACACAGGAAGCTTCAAAACTGACAGAACTGATGACTGGTGTTGTGGAGAGCGGAACCGGATCGGCACTTTCCGGAAGAGGTTATACGGCTGCAGGAAAGACAGGAACAGCAGAACACGGAGATGCCAGCAGCACCACACCGCACGCATGGTTTGTTGGATTTTCCAATGTGGAAGACCCGGATATTGTAGTCAGTGTTATCGCTGAGGAATCCGGTTCCGGAAGCGAAGTGGCAGTGCCGATCGCACAGAAAATCTTTGATGCGTATTACAATAACTAAAAGGTTGCAGAGTTTTCAGAAAAGAGGTATACTTTAGGCAGTGAGAATGTTGCTGAAGCTGGAAAACAGCAGCAAAAAGATACACAACGCATTACAGGAGGATTTGCAAATGGTCGAGGCAACGAGCTGTGGCGGAGTGGTAATATATCGGGGAAAAATCCTGACTTTATACAAAAGCTATAAAAACAGGTATGAAGGATGGGTTCTGCCAAAGGGAACTGTGGAAGAAGGAGAGGAATATCATGAGACGGCTCTCCGTGAGGTAAAAGAAGAAGCAGGAGTACAGGCTTCCATTATCAAATATGTGGGAAAAAGTCAGTACAGCTTCAATATTCAGAATGATGTGGTGGAAAAAGATGTACACTGGTTTTTGATGTCAGCGAACAGCTATCACAGCAGACCACAACGGGAAGAGTATTTTGTGGATTCCGGATATTACAAATTTCACGAGGCTTACCATCTGCTGAAATTTTCCAATGAACGTCAGATTCTGGAGATGGCGTACAACGAGTATTTGGATTTGCGAAAATCTAATCTCTGGGGAAACCGCAAGTATTTTTAAAATAAATGTAACTGTTCAGTACCTTCACAGTTACGTGCAAAAATGCATTTAAAATCACCTTTGGTGATGGCATTTTTGCTTGTATGTCTCGGGATTTTGGCATATTCATGCCAAA
>OKUC01000271.1_pt1 | contig 29109 bp, 20 predicted proteins | sample 1606761 | NCBI WGS metagenome assembly OKUC01 (sample SAMEA3882542, study PRJEB24775) | human gut metagenome | biome: human-associated habitat; feature: intestine environment; material: feces | place: Netherlands | collected 2009/2010 | reverse complement strand
CGCAAGATTTCAAGATTGTGAATTTGTATACCATGTCCTTGCACAGGTGGTTACCGTGTTGCACTTGACACACGGTTCGCTCCTACAAAACAGCAGTAACTTTGTGATATTTATATAATTTATTTTTATCACAATGTTTGTGTCTTTAATTGCGGGCGTCCGATGAACGCCCCTACAGATTTGTGCGAACAATTACAATACTACGCTCGGGCATAATATGTTTTTTGATATTTACAAACTATCTACACGAATCGGGAACGGTGGCCCGCCTGATGAATGATTTTGTTTAAACACATATGTTTTGATGTGATGAAAATGGTGTATACCAAATTAAAACATAACATTCATTACATCAAAAAATATGTAGGCAAACAAAAAGACCGAAAAATTGCTTTTTCGACCTAAAATTAATTTTGATTATTCTGTTTTACTGTCGGAAGCGGTGGGGATTTCACCGTGTTTTTCTTCAAAATCCGCAATTTCATTTTTAATCAGATGAAGAAGATACCAATTCATTGACCTGTCATCATACTTTGCGACATACTCAAATTTACGCAATAAATCTTCATCAATGCGTAGTGACAAATGTTTTGGTTTTCCTTTCATAAAATTGCACCTCAAATGAACCTATTATGGGTTTATTATAAGTCCTTATTGTGCTATAATGTAAAAATGAACCCATAATGGGTTCATAAAAAGAGGGAGTGCTTTGTTTATGAAAATTGCGGTTATCGGTTCAAGGACGCTTACAGTCAGAAATCTTGAAAAATATATTCCGAAAGATACAACAGAAATCATTTCGGGAGGTGCAAATGGAATTGACAGATGTGCAAAGGAATTTGCGGTAAAAAACAATATCAGATACACGGAATTTCTTCCTGAATATAAAATACATGGAAGATATGCTCCGCTGAAACGCAATCTTGAAATCATTGACAATGCAGATTTTGTTTTGGCTTTCTGGGACGGAAAAAGCAGAGGTACTAAATTTGTTATAGATAATTGCAGAAAAATAAATAAACCGATAAGAGTGTTGATTAGCAAAGGATGTTTATAACATAATGTTATTGCCACATATTACATACTGTTTTCGTCACTCAAAAGTTATGCGTACAAACAAAAATGCATCGGAGCCTTGTTCGGGCGACCGATGCAATTCATTTATCATATTATTTTTTCAAAAGTTATACCATAGGAAACCACATCGGAACTACGGTATTGAAAATAAGGACAGAGCAGATTCCGCAGGTTAAGCCTAAAATCATACCGGCGATAACATCCGTGAGGTAGTGAACACGCAGATAAATTCTTGAAAACGCAATCAACATTGCAAGCATAAGAATCGGCATAAAGGTTATGACTTTGCAACGCATAAGAGCAACCCCGACCATTGCAAACGATGCCGTCGTGTGACCTGACGGAAACGAGTAGAATCTCGGTCTGTCAATAAGCTGTTCGTCATCATCAAGGGTGTGGCAAGGTCGCACACGCTTTACTATATGCTTGATAATAATCTCTCCCATAAGGTGAGCCCACGCAAGTCCGAACACAAAGTTTGCACCTGTTGCCCTCCAGTTGGAGTTTATAAGAAACGGCAGGCAGATTGCCCACCATACAATACCTGCATTGCCTGCACGAGATGCAGTAATCATTATTTTGTTTAGTGCCGGCTTATGAATTCGGGATATGTTATCAAGTACCCTGTTGTCAATGTTTTGAATTCTGCCAAACATAAACACAACTCCTGTTCGTAATATTTATCCTGTCTGTCGCAAAATATGCTTGCAAAACAGGCTGATTAAGCATTCTATCATTACTCATACAGGTTCATTATAACACATTAAAATTCATTTGAACAGATATTTTGCAAAAATTTTACTTAATTTTCAGATTCACCAAATGTGCAATTGACGGGATATTTGCCCCCTGTCCGCTTGATGTCGGACTCATGAGCGCACCCGTTGCCATAAACAGGATGTTTTGAACGAGTCCGTTTTGAAAATCGTCCATAATTTTTGAACAAAGAACCGATGCGGCGCATCCGCAGCCCGAACCGCCTGCATGAACATCCTGATTGGAGCGTTCAAAAATCATCAGTCCGCAATCGTTGTGTTGTTTCCTTATATTGATTCCGTCACGCTCAAGCAAATCATAAAGTGATTTACTGCCGACTTCGCCCAAATCACCCGTAATAATCATATCGTAATCCTCGGGCGATGTTTTGGTATCCTCAAGATAACATTCAAGGGTCTGAGCTGCCGCCGGAGCCATTGCCGCCCCCATGTTATTGGCGTCGCTTACACCGAGGTCAACTATTCTGCCGACTGTCGCTCTTGCAACGCAGATTCCTTTTTTAAGGCTTTTCAGAATACAGCTTCCCGCACCTGTAACCGTCCATTGTGCGGTTGGAGTGCGAACTCCGCCGTATTCAAGCGGAAAACGGTACTGCCGTTCCGCCGATGCAAAGTGTGACGAGGTGACGCATGCGGAAACTTTTGCCCCGCCGCTTTCAACGGCAGATGCCGCCATAATAAGACTTTGCGCCATTGTTGAACACGCTCCGTACTGCCCAAGATACGGGATTCCGAATTTCATAAGTCCAAAGCTTGATCCGATGCATTGGTTGAGCAAATCTCCTGCGAAAACGCAGTCAACCTCGTTTGCGTGTGTTTTTGAACGCTCCAGAGCTTTTTCAAGAGCTTCGCCCTGAAACATACTTTCCGCCTGTTCAAAGGTGTCACAGCCATCATAGCTGTCATAAATAATCTTGTCGAAATAGTTTTTAAGGGGACCTTCGGCTTCCTTTTTTCCGACAACCGACCCCCAGCCGGCAATAACAGGCTGGCTTTCAAAAGCAATTGTATATGCACCTGTTCGTTTTATCATACAAAAACTCCCTTCCGCTTTTATTATCTGCGAAAGGGAGTTTTTTATTATTATCGGAAGTTGTTTTGCTTAATTATTCTTCGCCTGATTCAGGTTCTGTAGGCGTCGGTTCGGGATCGGGTTTCGGCTGTGGCTCGGTTTTTGATTCCGAACTTGACTGGCTTGATGAACTGTGGCTTGATGAACTGTGGCTCGATGAGCTTGATGATGAACTGTTGCTTGAATGACTTGATGAAGAACTGCTTGAATATGACGGTTCACTGTATGATGACTGTGAACTTGATGAGCTTGAACTGCTGTCGTCATTCTTCGGAACTGTTTCATCAGGGATTACAACATCATCACCGTATTTTGCACGGGGATCATTGTTGGCATCAATGAAAACATATCCGTTTTCGGTATCATAAGTTGATGAACCGAGTGACTCGGAATCAATCTCCTTGCCGTCCTTGTAATAAACTCTCCAAGCCTTTACCGTGTAGCTTGAACTACCCTGATTCGTGAGCTTGTTACGAGTCATAATAAGGTCGTATGAATCCGATTTCCAACCCCAGAAAGAAACATAAAGTGTGTTGTCAACAACCTTACACTCAAGGAACATCTGGTAATCTGTCGGATTAGAAAGTTTAAGGTCAAGGTTGCCGTAGTCGATTGTTGCGTCAAGACCTGTGGGAACATAGCTTGACGCCCACTTGTGACAATAACGCTCCTCAACCTTCATGTTGGCTCTGACAGCCGCATTGTAGATTGTTGAGCTTGACTGACAGATACCGCCGCCGATACCGATGTCGGACTTGCCGTTTGAAATTACACCTGCCGGCTTGTAGCCGAGAGATTCAAGGTTTGAGTTGCCTGTGCATTTGTTGAATGACCAAGTTGCACCGGGTTCAATGACCGAACCGTTGCAGGCTTTGAGCGAAACACGCATATTTTCTGTTCCGTTTTCCGTATTGGTGGAAACGGTTTCATATGTTGAAAGAAGAACGATGTTTTTCTTCAAATCGTCAATCGTGATTTTTGCATCTGTTTTTTCAACATCGGCAATAATTCTGTATTCGCTTGCACCGCTTGCAAACACACCCTTAAACTGATTTGCAAGGTCTGTTTCGTTTACTTTCTGTCCCTGTGACGCCTCTGTATATTCAAAACGCTTTTTGGCATAGGGGTGGAACTTTGAAACTCTTGCGTTCTCAGCCTCTTTGTAATTTTTCTTTGCAACCTTCTTTGCTGCTTCGTCAACACTTTCTGCGGTTACGGTAGCTGTTACCGTGTAACTCTTTTTGCTTGTTGAAGTTTCAACAGACGGATCGGTTGCTTCATTTTTGATTTCATTAAGTATAGACTCAATGTCATAAGTATATTTGAAATCCTTTTCGGTCACTTTACTGATGACTCCGTTTACATCAACCGAAATGTCAAGAGGCTTAATAAAGCTTTCTTCCTTTTCTTCAAGAGCTTTTTTTGCCTCGTCGTATGTTTTTCCCGAAATTGAAACACCCGAAACGGTTGTTCCGTCAGGAAACTTAAACTCACCGGCAATAGCCTCCTCAACGCTGTTGAACAGGTTTCCTCCGAAAATGCAGAAACCTGCCACACCGAGAGCTACTGCAACTGCGGCAACGGATGAAATGATGATTGCAAGCTTTTTCTTGCTTTTCTTTTCGCCTTTAGCCATACGACCGCCCGATGAATGTTTTCCTTTCTTGTTATCAGACTGTCTGTTGCCGTCGCAGTTGATGTCAACAAGATCTTCATCAACAACAAGAATATCGTCCATAAAATTCCTGTTCAAAAAAATTCACCTCATATATACCCAATAATTGCCCTTTGAAAACCTACTGCATTTGATTTTCAAAAAGGGAAACGCTTTTATTACTTTCTTTAATTACCCTATACTGAAATATATTACAGTACAGTTTTTATTTTACAATATAATTTCAAAAAAATAAAGTGTGAAAACACAAAATTTAGAAATTATTTTCATAGAAATTTAAGCTCTTTTTACCAAAAGATTTTAGCAATATTTCCGACTCATATTCCGAGTGTGAATTTTTACCGCCTTAAAAGCCCGGAACAGTTGCCCCGATTAAAAAACACAAACGAAAATTTAATTATTTTTATTTAAAATTCAGATGAAATGCAAAAATAATCTATTGAAATACTTGCAGATTAAAAGTATAATAGTAAAAGCACCCCTGTGTGCAAAACCGTTTTCGGTTATTTTGAATTACGGAGAACTGATATGAAAATAATCATCTTCACAGCATCAACAGGCGGAGGGCATAAGAGAGCCGCTGCGGCTATTGAGGCAAAAATAAAAGCCGTCAGTCCCGACACGAAGGTCAAGGTTATTGACGCCATGAAGACAATCGGCAGGGTATATGATAAAACCGTTTGTGACGGCTATCATTTTATGGCAACGAAAATTCCAAAGGTTTACGGCAAATTCTATAAGATTACCGACAGAAGAACCCTTATGTACAAGGCTGTTATGCAGTCCAACACAATGATGTCGGCAAAGCTGCTTGACACAATCAATGAATACAAGCCCGACGCAATTATTATGTGTCATCCGTTTGTTACAACAATGGTTTCAAAGCTTCGCCGTCAGCACAAGATTGATGTTAAGGCAATCAGCCTTATAACTGACTATGACGCACACAGAACATATATTGTTCCGTATGTTGACGCATATGTGCTTGCAGAGCCTGATATGGCGACAAAGCTTATTGATGAATACGGTGTTGACAAGAGCATAATATATCCTCTCGGCATTCCGATTTTTGACCGTTTTACAGAGCCTTTTGACAAAAAGGCGATTTGTGAGCGTGAAGGGCTTGATCCTAACAAGCCTACAATTCTGCTTATGGCAGGTTCTTTCGGTGTTACAAGCGTGCTGAGCTTCTACAAAGCTCTTGTGGAGCAAGCTCCCGAAATGCAGTTTATTGTTATCACCGGCAGAAACATCAAGCTTTTTGCAAACCTTGAAAAGGTAATTGAAGAAACGGGTATGCAGGACAACACAAAGCTTTTGTACTTTGTAAAAAATGTTGAGGATTATATGCACATCTCAGACCTTATTGTTACAAAGCCGGGCGGACTTACCGTTACCGAAAGCCTTGCCTGTTCGCTTCCCATGGCAATCTACAGCGCATTTCCGGGTCAGGAACGGGACAATGCGGAATTTTTACTCAACAAGGGTGCGGCAATTATGCTCCGAAAAAAGACAGGTGCAGATGATATCGTAAACCTTGTTAAAGACAAAGAAAGACTTGATGAGATGAAGGAAAAGTGCAGAGAGTTGCACCGCCCCGATTCGGCAGAAAAAATATTCAGACTGGCGCAAAAGCTTTGTAACGATTCCAAAGGAGGAAATGACAAATGATGAAAAAAGCACTCTCTGTTGCATTGTGTCTTCTTATGGCAGGCACGGTGCTTACTGCGTGTTCAAATCCCGATGAATTTTCGGACAGCGAAAACCTTTCGCTGAAATACACACGCTCCGACAAAACCGATGATACATTCAATTATGCCGACGGTGCAAAAACCGCCCCGTCATCATATGATACCTATTCCGCAAAAATAACCGATTTTGAACTCAGGCTTTTCAGAAACCGTCACAAAAGCGGTTCGTATGTATTTTGTCCCGCAAATGCGGTTCTTAATCTTGAGGCTATGGCTAACGGTGCGTCGGGCGATACTCAGGAAGAAATCACCAATGCACTTTGCAGCGGTGTGACGCTTGAAAATATGAACCAATGTGCGTCATATTTTGCAAGCCGTATTCAATCGGTTGCATCTTCGGACAAATCGCCCGAAAGCTCGCAAAGCTCGGAAAAAGATTCCGAAAAGAACAGCGACAAAAGCTTTGTAAAGCTTTGCAACTCGCTGATTTCAAATGACAATGCCGACATTATGACAGGCTTTTTGCAGACAACAAAGGACTATTATGATACTGATGTTCTGCGTTTTAATTTTTCGGACAGCGACGCTTTGAAAAAGCTTGACAAAAAATATGCCGATTTTACAAACAACGGTTCTGTTTTTGAAAATCTTGACACAAAGCAGAGTGTGATTTCACTTTCTGCGACAGATATCTGTGACAGATGGCTTAATCCTTATGCACAGACCGACATTGAAAAGGCTAAATTTAAGTCGGCTGACGGTGAAAAAGAAGTTACATATATGACCTCAAACGAAACATATATGAAGACAAACAAGGCGACTGCCGTTATGAAATATTTCTCGCAGACACCTCTCAAAATGATGGTTATTATGCCGAACGAAGGTGTTTCGCTTGATGATTACGCAACCGATTTTACGAGCCTTGAATACACAACATTGCTTGACAGCGTTGATGTGACCAAAACAGCCAAGGCAAAAATTCCTGAATTTTCAGTCAGCGGAGATAAGTCTGCAGAAAATATAACGCAGATTGTTGAAAAAAGCGGAATCAATTCATCATTCACGGCTGACCGTTCAAGATACAAGAATCTGAGCCGTTCCGATGATATTGCGTTCAGCGCAATGTATGACATCGCTCCGTCGCTTTCAATTAACGCAGGCGGTATCGGCGGAACACAGTCAAACGGCGACAAGGCAGAGCTTGAAAAAAGAACAAAAGAACTTTCAAAAACCGATGTGACGGTAGAATTTAATCGTCCGTTTATGTTTGTTATCCTCGACAACGAAAGCGATATTCCGCTGTATATGGGAACTTTTACTGGCTAATCTTTAGATTTTAATTGAAAGTTGAAAATGGAAAATTGAAAATTAAGGTCGGGCAGACAATTTGCAAAACGCAAAACAAGGTTGCCCGACCGTTTTTTATATGAAATTTTCGGATTATTCGTAGGTGCGTTCATCGGACTTGAAAATGAAAAAACGGTATGATATAATAAATCGTATATATGTAACAACGGTGTTGTGGGCGAAATATGCGCTGACCGACACACCTAAACATAAATTTCGGAGGGATATTATTATGGCTGAAAAAACTGTCCGTACACGATATGCACCAAGCCCTACAGGTTTTATGCATGTCGGCAATCTGCGTACTGCTCTTTATGAGTACCTCGTTGCAAAATCACAAAACGGCAAATTTGTTCTCAGAATTGAAGACACCGACCGTGAACGCCTTGTTGAGGGTGCGGTTGATGTTATATATGATACGATGAAACTTGCGGGACTTAAACACGATGAAGGTCCCGATATCGGCGGCGATTTCGGCCCTTATGTTCAGTCCGAAAGAAAGGATATGTATCTTCCTTATGCCGAACAGCTTATAAAAGAGGGAAAGGCTTACCGTTGTTTCTGCACAAAGGAAAGACTTGAAAAGTTACAGGAAGACAGCGTTGGCGGTGGTTATGACAGACATTGCCGTAATCTTCCGCAGGAAGAAATCGACAGACTTCTTGCCGAGGGTACACCTTATGTAATTCGCCAGAAAATGCCGATTGAGGGCAGTACAACATTTACAGACGCAGTTTTCGGTGAAATCACCGTTGACAACAGCGAACTTCAGGATCAGATTCTCATCAAGACTGACGGCTACCCGACATACAACTTTGCAAATGTAATTGACGACCACACAATGGGCATTACTCATGTTGTCCGTGGTTGTGAATATTTAAGCTCCACACCGAAATATAATCTTCTTTATGAAGCATTCGGATGGGAAATCCCGACATATATCCACCTTCCGCTCATTATGGGCAAGGATGCCGACGGCAATGTTTCAAAGCTTTCAAAGCGTCACGGCGCAACAGGCTTCTATGACCTTATTAACGAGGGCTACCTCCCACAGGCAATCATCAACTATATTGCACTTCTCGGCTGGTGTCCAAAGGATAATCAGGAAATTTTTACCCTTGCAGAACTTGAAAAAGAGTTTGATGTAAGCGGTATCAGCAAGTCACCGTCAATTTTTGACTATGACAAGCTTTCATGGTTCAACGGTGAGTATTTAAAGGCTATGACTCCCGAAGAATTTACGGATGTTTGTATGCCATACTATAAGAAGGTTTTCGGTGACAGAGAAATGCCTTTTGAGAAGTTTGCCGAAATTCTTCAGAAAAGAACTACAAAGCTTACGGATATTCCCGAAATGCTCGGTTTCTTTGCAGAACTTCCCGAATATGACAAGGAGCTTTTCGTAAATAAGAAGAGCAAGACTAATCTTGAAAACGCTCCCGTTGTATTGCGTGAGGCTTACGAAAGATTAAAGGCTCTGCCGACATGGGACAACACTTCAATTCACGATTGCCTTATCAATATGGCGGTTGAAAAAGAGCTTAAAAACGGCACAGTTATGTGGCCTGTAAGAATTGCCGCAGCAGGCAAAACAGTAACTCCGGGCGGTGCTGTTGAAATTCTTGACATTCTCGGAAGAGAAGAGTCGCTCAAAAGACTTGAAATCGGTCTTGAAAAGCTCGGCGCATAATTCTACTGACGGAGGTACACGGCAAATGGCTGATGAAATAAAGAATGTTGAGGGTGAAGCTGCCGTTCAGGGCAACTTCATCTGGGATTTTATAAAAGAGGATACTGCCGAGGGCGGAAAATTTGAGGGTAAAAAGGTTCACACCCGTTTTCCTCCCGAACCGAACGGCTATCTTCACATAGGTCATGCAAAGGCTCTTTGCATTGACTTTGGTACTGCCGAGCATTTCGGCGGAATCTGCAATCTTCGTATGGATGATACCAACCCTACAAAGGAAGATGTAGAATATATTGACGCTATCAAAGAGGATATCAAGTGGCTTGGTTATGATTGGGACGACAGATTTTTCTATGCATCACAGTATTTTGATCAGATGTATGAATTTGCCGTTGAGCTTATCAAAAAGGGACTTGCATATGTTTGTGAGCTTACTCCCGACAAGGTGAGAGAATACAGAGGCGACACACAGACTCCTGCAAAGAGTCCGTATCGTGACCGTCCTATAGAAGAAAGCCTTGATTTGTTTGAGAGAATGAAAAACGGCGAATTTGAGGACGGCAAAATGACTCTCCGTGCAAAGATTGACCTTGCGTCAGGTAACTTTAATATGCGTGATCCTGTTATCTACAGAATTAACAGACTCAAGCATCACAGAACAGGCGACAAGTGGTGCATTTATCCTATGTATGACTTTGCTCATCCGATTGAGGATGCTCTTGAGGGTATTACGCACAGCCTTTGTTCACTTGAATTTGAGGCTCACCGTCCGCTTTATGATTGGGTAATTAATAATATTTCCGTTCCGTGCAAGCCAAGACAGATTGAATTTGCAAGACTCGGAATTAACAACACGGTAATGTCAAAGAGAAAGCTCCGTGAACTCGTTGAAAAGAACTATGTAAGCGGTTGGGACGATCCGAGAATGCCTACACTCTGCGGACTTCGCAGAAGGGGTTACACACCAAAGTCAATTCGTTCGTTCATTGAGCAGATTGGTGTTTCAAAGGTTAATTCAATTGTTGAATACGGCTTTCTTGAGCATTGTCTGCGTGATGACCTTAACGAAACGGCAGAGCGTACAATGTGCGTTTTAAAGCCTGTTAAGCTTGTTATCACAAACTATCCTGAGGGACAGAGCGAAGAATTTGAGGTTGAGAACAACCCGAACCGTCCTGAGGACGGCACAAGAAAGGTTACTTTCAGCCGTGAGCTTTACATTGAAGAAACCGACTTTATGGAAGAACCCGTAAAGAAGTATCAGCGCCTTTATCCCGGCAACGAGGTAAGAATTAAGTCTGCATACATCGTAAAATGCACAGGCTGCAAAAAGGATGAAAACGGCAATGTTGTTGAGGTTTATGCAGAGTATGATCCCGAAACAAAGGGCGGAAATACTCCCGACGGCAGAAAGGTAAGAGGCACAATCCATTGGGTTGACGCTAACAACTGTCTTGATGCGGAAGTAAGACTTTACGATAACCTCTTTACTGTTCCGGATCCCGATACAGGCGACAGAAACTTCCTCGATTATCTTAACGAAAATTCACTTGAAGTTCTCACAGGCTGTAAGGCTGAAAAGAATATTGCAGGTGCAACGGCTCCGAAGAGCTATCAGTTTATGCGCCACGGTTATTTCTGCATTGACAACAAGGACAGCTCACCCGAACACCTTGTATTCAACCGCAGTGTAAGCCTTAAAGACAGTTTTAAGAAGTAAAATAAACAAAGGGCGGTCTTTTCTTTGACCGCCCACTTTAATAAGAATTTGTGTTCATTAAATATGGTTTTGATGTAATCAATAATATGTTTAAATTTGAACACAATGTGTTCAAACGTGTGCAATACACACGAACGGGCGGATGATAACCGCCCCTACCGGGTATTAATATGATGAAAAAAATACTTGTAACAGGTGCATCGGGCGGAATCGGTTCGCAGACTGCTGTCGCTTTTGCAAAATGCGGTTGCGATGTTGCGTTGCACTTTGCAAAAAATTCCGAAAAAGCCGAAAGCCTTGCCGAAAAGCTTACAAATGAATACGGCATAAATGCCTTTGCTGTTCAGGCAGATGTTTCCGACTATGAAAGCGTTTGCAAAATGTTTGACGAAATTGACAGCCGATTCGGAAATCTTGATGTCCTTGTCAACAATGCGGGAATTGCACAGCAAAAGCTGTTTACCGACATAACTCCCGATGAATGGAAGAAAATGACGGGGGTTAATCTTGACGGTGTTTTCTACTGCTCGCAACAGGCACTCAAAAGATATATGATTAAAAACCACAGCGGTGTTATTCTCAATATCAGCTCAATGTGGGGACAGGTCGGTGCGTCTTGTGAGGTACATTACAGTGCGTCAAAGGCGGGTGTAATCGGACTTACCAAAGGTCTTGCCAAGGAGGTCGGTCTGTCGGGAGTGCGTGTCAACTGTATTTGTCCGGGTGTGATTATGACCGATATGATGAAAGGCTTTGATGAGCAGACCGTACAGGAGCTTAAGGAGGAAACTCCGCTTAATATGCTCGGTATGCCCGACGATATTGCCGAAACAGCGGTGTTTCTCTGCAGTGACAGGGCAAGGTTCATCACGGGACAGATTGTCGGTGTAAACGGCGGAATGATTATTTAACTTAATAAGAGTATGAAAAAACGGTCGGGATTTGATTTCCGACCGTGATTTTTTACTGTGTTTATATGTTTAAGGGTTTAGCTTTTGCCGTTGAGAATATCGGCAATGATTTCTCTCTCGTCCATATGGTACTTAACACCTTTGATTTCCTGATAATCCTCATGACCTTTGCCTGCAAGTACGATAATATCTCCGTCCTCGGCATTGTCCATGCAATATTTAATTGCATCTCTGCGGTTCGGCACGACAACATACTTACCGTCGGTTTTTGCAATACCTGTCTTGATGTCCTCAATGATGTCCATAACATCTTCAAATCTTGAGTTGTCTTCCGTTACAACCGAAAGGTCTGAAAGTCTGCCCGAGGTTTCGCCCATTTCATAACGGCGAACCTTAGGACGGTTGCCGCCTGCACCGAACATTGTAATAAGTCTGTGCGGATTGTACTGGCGAAGTGTTTCAAGCACATTTTCCATTGAAAGTGCGTTGTGTGCGTAGTCGATGATGAGTGTGTAGTTGTAGGGAACAGGCACACGCTCAACTCTGCCCTTGACCTTGGCAACCTTGAGAGCGTCAATAATCATCTGATCTTCAATTTCGTCAAAGAATGAAACTGCCGAAATTGCCGCAAGTGCGTTGTATGCATTGAATTTGCCCGGAATGTCAACATCAACAGAAAGATTTTTGATTCCCTCTGTTTCAAAGTGAACACCGACAAATCCGTTTTCGGAGAGAAGATGAGCATTTTTACCCTTCAAGTCCGCATTGTCGTCAAAACCGTAGGTGAGAACAGAACCCTTGAAATCCTTTGTGATATCCTTCCATGCGGGATCGTCAATATTTGCAGCGGCAAATTTGCATTGTCTGAAAAGCAGACTCTTGCAGTAGAGATATTCCGCAAGGTCTTTGTGTTCAACACCGCCGATGTGGTCGTCCGAAAAGTTTGTAAAGATGCCGACATCAAAAGTCATGCCTGCAAGACGGCTGTGTTTAAGTCCGATTGACGATGCCTCAATTACCATAGCCTTGCAGCCGGCGTTAATCATATCACGCATCGATTTCTGAATAATGTATGATTCGGGAGTTGTGTTGTCGGTTTTGTGGGTTTCTCCGCCGTAAACAACACCGAGTGTTCCGATTGTGCCGGTCTTGATTCCTGCGTGTTCAAAAATTTCCGCAACCATTGCTGTTGTTGTGGTTTTGCCCTTTGTGCCTGTGATTGCAACCGTGTAGAGCTCATCCTCGGGATGTCCGAAAAATTCAATGCTCATAAGCGAAAGAGCGTATCTTGTGTCATCAACCTTTACAACGGCAACATCACTCGGCACTTCAAAGTCGAGGCTGTCGCTGATAACGAGTGCCGACGCACCTTTTTCAACGGCTGACCTTGCGTACCTGTGTCCGTCGGAGGTGTAACCCTTAAGGCACACAAAGGCCGTGCCTTTTTCAACCTTTCGTGAATCATAGATAATATCCGAAATTTCAGTATCAAGATTGCCCTGAACCGTGTATTCAAAATTTATAAGAAGGTCTTTCAGTTTCATCATATATATCTCCGTTTCTCCGACTCACGGTCGGATTCTGTTTTGCGTTACCCTATAATTATAACAATTGTCAGCACTTATTACAACTATATGTTAAAAAATTAATGTGTGATGTTTGAAATAAATGACTTTGTTTTGTGATTGGTTATTTTTTACTAAAATCAGGAAAATTTGCCGAAATTCAAGCTTATTTTATGAATAAAGAATATAATTTGGGTGTTATGTCACATAACCGTCGGGTGTGATTGTGCTACTTGTACAAATAGCATTTTAGCAAAATAAACAATTCAAGTCAATGTAATTTGTGCAATAAGTAAAATTTCAATAAAAAAGATATCATATTGCACAAAAATAATTTTGATTTTTAACAACATAGATAAAAAGTACAAAGGGAGTTGAAATTCAGGCGATTTTTTGATATGATTATATAGCGGATATGATGTACTTTGTGCGTTATATCCTCAAAGAAAGTATGTAATCCGAAAGGACACTACGAAAATATTCAGAAAGAGGGATTTTTCCAATGAAAAAGATTCTCGCCATTTTATTGGCAGGTATGATGACTGCTACTGCACTTGTTGGTTGCGGCGGCGGAGACGCATCATCGAAAACAGACAACGGTTCAAAAGCAGACAACGGTTCTTCGGACGGTGCTGCTAAGATTGAAGGCTCAATCGTTGACGACAGCTACTTCGGCGATGAAGGTACAGACAGCAAGCCTGTAACTCTTAAGGTATGGGCTCCTGATGCTGCTGTAAGCCTTGTTAAAGAGCAGGTTGAGGCTTTCAAAAAGGCTTATCCTAACAGAAAATTTAAGGAAATCTCAGTTGTAGCACAGGGCGAAAAGGATGCTGCTACAAATATGCTTAACGATGCTACAACAGCTGCAGATGTATTCAGCATCCCGAGTGACCAGCTCAACAAGCTCGTTGACGCAGGCGTTATTTCTCAGGTTGCATTTAAGGATGCCGTAACAGAGGCTAATTCTGAGGAAACTGTAAAAGCAGCTACACTTAATGATACTCTCTATGCTTATCCTGAAACAAACGATAACGGTTACTATCTCGTTTATGATAAGTCAGTAGTTTCCGACGAGCAGGCTCAGACACTTGAGGGTATTCTTGAGGCTTGTAAGAAGGCAGGCAAGAAGTTCATTATGAATGCCGGTGACGGTTTCTATGCTTGTACTTTCGCTTTCACTGCAGGTGTTAAAATTGACGGTCTTGAAAAAGACGGTATTACACAGAAGTTTGTTAAATATGACGAAGATGAAGCTGTTAAAACACTTCAGGCTTTTGCAAAGCTCATCAAGGATTACAGAGGTACATTCCAGTCACTTGACGTTGCTAACATCGCTTCAGGTTTTGCAAGCGGTAAGTGTGGCGCAGGTATCGACGGTTCATGGGATACAGCTTCTAACCAGAAGGCTCTCGGTGACAACTTCGGTGCTGCAAAGCTTCCTACAATCAATGTCAACGGCACAGACAAGCAGCTTATCTCAATGTTCGGTTATAAGTACATCGGTGTAAACGGTTCTTCTAAGTTCCCGGCAACAGCTCAGATTCTTGCTCACTATCTTGCAGGTGAAGAGTGCCAGCTCCAGAGAACTGAGAAGCTCGGTTGGGGACCTGCAAACAAGAAGGTTCAGGAAAGCAAAGCTGTAACAGGTTCTCCTGTTCTTAAGGCTATCGGTGAGCAGTCTCTGAATGCTTGTGTACAGGTTAATATTGCTTCAACATTCTGGGATCCTATGGCTAACCTTGGTAACAAGATTATCGCTGACACATGCGATCCTTCAGATGCAGCTGCTATGAAGAAGCTTCTTAACGAAACAATTTCTAACGTTAGGGATGAGGGCTAATCGTTAAGTAAGTTAAATTGATTTAATTTAATCGATTAATTAGCTGCGGGACACTCCGAAAACGGAGTGTCCCGTAAAAAAAGAAAAATGCGGACTGTCCGCTTGCGTTATCAATTTGTGTATTCGCCTGACTAATAATGTTTTATTACGAACGGCAACTGTTATAAGATAGCGTAAAAAGTATTATTAGTTTGGTGTATTAGAGAGATTTGCAAATTATTAAGGAGAGCGCCTAATGACATATGTTGAATACAAACAGCTCAATCCTTTCCAGAGATTTGCCTACAACACAAAGAAGTTTTTCTGTAACATTCCTCATGCCGTTGCCCATTTTTTTACAGCACTCGGCAAGGCAATAGTTAAGTTCTTCGTAGGCATCGGCAAGGGCTTTGCCAACTACGGCAAGACCTTCGTAAAAGGCGACTGGGCTACAAAACTTTCCTACCTTATTTTCGGTGTAGGTGATCTTAGCAAAGGTAAATATTACAAGGGTATTCTTTTCTTCGCTGTTGAAGTTCTCTATATCCTTTATATGGCTTTTTTCGGTTGGGGATATCTCAAAATGTTCCCGACACTTGGTATTCAGGCTCAGAGAACTGAATATATCAACGGTATCATTCCAAAGCAGGTACCCGGCGATAACTCAATGCTTATTCTGCTTTACTCGGTATTGACACTCGTAATCACAGTAGTGGTTTTCGCTATTTACATAACAAACATCAAAGATGCGTACAGACATCAGATTATGAAGGCTAACGGTCAGAAACCGACTTCATTCAAATATGATATGAAGCAGTTCCTTGACGGTAAGTATCATATCACACTTATGTCATTCCCTGTACTTATGATCGGTATCTTCAATGTTCTGCCGCTCATATTTATGATTTTGATTGCATTTACCAACTATGATAAACAGCATATGCCTCCGGGAACACTGTTCTCATGGGTTGGTTTTGACAACTTCGGCTCACTCTTCAACCTCGTTGAAGGTGCTAAGAAGGGCTATACATTTGTTAAGCTCACAGAATGGACTCTTATCTGGGCTGTTGCAGCTACATTCTCAAACTATATCCTTGGTATGATCTTCGCTCTTATGATAAACAAGAAGGGTATCAAGTTTAAATCACTCTGGAGAACACTTTTCGTTATTACAATTGCTGTTCCTCAGTTCGTATCACTTCTTCTCATGAACCAGATGCTCCAGACAAACGGTGCTATAAACATCCTGCTTTCAAACATTACAAACAGTCATGTTGAAATTCAGTGGCTGAATCAGGATGCAACACTGGCTCGTTGGGTAGTTATCATCATTAACTGTTGGGTAGGTATTCCGTACACCATCCTTTCTATGTCGGGTATTCTTATGAATATTCCTGAGGATCTCTATGAATCTGCAAGAATTGACGGTGCAGGTCCTGTCAAGACATTTACGGCTATCACACTTCCGTATATGCTCTTTGTTACAACTCCTCAGCTCATTACCCAGTTTGTCGGCAACATCAATAACTTTAATGTTATTTACCTGTTGTCAAACGGTAGTCCGACGACCGAAAAATATTATCAGGCCGGTGAAACCGATATCCTTGTTACATGGCTCTTTAAGCTGACCATGAACTCTCAGGACTACGGACTTGCCGCCGCGATAGGTATTTTGGTATTTGTTATTTGCGCAACGCTCTCACTCATTGTGTATAATAACTCAAAATCAATGAAGGATGAGGAGGCGTTCTCATGATAAAAAGTTACAAATTAAGAAGACACATTGCGAACGCATTTGTTTACCTGTTCCTTATTGTAATGGGTTTCGTTTGGATTTCTCCGTTCATCTATCTTTTAATGCATTCATTCCGTGGCGGTGCTGAAGTTTACGGAAGTACAATTATCCCGCAGCAATGGACATTCCAGAACTACATTGATTTGTTCACAGGCTCAGGCGGTACTGCAAGCCTTAACTTCCCGAGATGGTTCCTTAACACATTCGTAGTTGCTTGTTTCAGCTGCGTAATTTCTACAATTTCGGTTCTTATGGTTAGTTACGCATTCAGCCGACTCAGATTTAAGGCTCGTAAAAAGTTTATGAATGTTGGTATGATTCTCGGTATGTTCCCCGGATTCATGACAATGATTGCTATTTACTACCTTCTCAAGGCAATGGGTCTTACTCAGACTCTCGTTGCTCTTGTAATCTGCTACAGCTGCGGTGCCGGTCTTGGCTTCCAGATTTCAAAGGGCTTCTTCGATACAATTCCAAGAGCACTTGACGAGGCGGCAACCATTGACGGTGCTACCAAGAACCAGATTTTCTGGAAGATTATTCTTCCTATGTCAAAGCCGATTGTTGTTTACACGGTTCTTACTTCATTCATCGGACCGTGGACAGACTTCATTCTTGCTAAGATTATCATGGGTGATGCTCGTGACAACTATACTGTTGCTATCGGTCTTCAGCTAATGATTCAGCAGGACTTTCTGAACGCATACTACAAGCAGTTCCTCGCAGGTTCTGTTGTTGTTGCTGTTCCGATTACACTTCTCTTCCTCAAGATGCAGAAGTATTATGTTGAAGGTGTAACAGCCGGCGGCGTAAAGGGTTAATCCAATATACAAAAGCTCTCACGGGCGGCAGTCACAGGCTGCCGCCCATTTTAAATTTACGGAGGATACTATGAAAAAAATTCTTTCCATTCTTCTTGCCGGTGCAATGCTTGCGGGCTGTGTGCTTACAGGCTGCTCTGATTCTTCATCATCAAAATCAGATTCATCCGACGGAAATACTGCAAAAGTTGCCGACCCGATTGAAGGCGTTAAGGCAACTGCATCAACCGATAAATACAGAAACTACTACGAAATTTTCGTAAACTCTTTCTGCGATTCAAACGGTGACGAAACAGGCGACCTTCAGGGAATCATCTCACAGCTTGACTACCTTAATGACGGCGATCCGAATTCAGGTGACGACCTCGGTGTTGACGCAATCTGGCTTACTCCGATTATGCCGTCAAAGTCATATCATAAGTATGATGTTGAAGATTATTACAATATTGATCCCGACTTCGGTACGCTCGACGATTTTGACAAGCTTATTGAAGAATGTCACAAGCGTGGCATAAATGTAATTCTTGACCTTGTTTTGAATCACGCATCTTCAAAAAATCCGCTTTTCACAAAGGCTGTTGAAGAGGTTGCCGATAATAAGCTTGACGGCAATGCCGAATATTTTGAAATTCACAAGGCCTCATATTTTGACAGCAATACACAGACTATCAGTCTTGGAAACGGTTATGCCTGTGAGGCGAACTTTTCTCAGGAGATGCCCGAATGGAATCTCAATTCTAAAAAGACGAGAGAAGAATTTACAAAAATTGCGAAATTCTGGCTTGACCGAGGAGTTGACGGCTTCAGACTTGACGCTTGCAAATACTTTACAAATAAGGAAACCGACGGAACAGAATTTCTCAAGTGGTTCTACGACACCTGCAAGGGTATTAAGGAAGATGTCTATATGGTTGGCGAGAACTGGACCGATGATTCCGATATTCAGGAGCTTTACAAATCCGGCATCGACAGCCAGTTTGCATTTAAGTTTTCAACCTCAACAGGCACAATTATCAGCAACATCATTTCGCAGGGCGGTATGGCTACTGCCAAAAAAATTATGAACTACGATAACAAAATGGCAGAGTCAAATCCCAATGCTATCAATGCAATGTTCCTTTCAAACCACGATCAGGTTCGTAGCGGAAACGCACTTGAATCTCAGGGACTTTCTTCTCAGAAACTTGCAGCCGCAGTTTATATGCTTGCGCCGGGTAATCCGTTCATCTATTACGGAGAGGAAATCGGCATTAAGGCTCCGAATACCACAAACGATGCGGCATACAGAACACAGATGGTTTTTGACAGTGAGAACCTTCCCGATATTTATGTAAACGGTATCGGAGATGAGCCAGATGTGCCTACCGGCGGCGGTGTAAAACAGCAGCTTGCCGACAAGGATTCTCTCCTCAACTACTATCGTAGAATTATCACAATCAAAAATCAGAACCCCGAAATTGCAAGGGGCAGAATTGTAGGCACACAGGGCTTTGATGATAAGACAGTCGGCGCTTACTATGTTGAGTATGAGGATTCAAAGCTCCTCATTATTCACAACTTCAGCAAGAATGACGCCAAGGAGCTTACAATTACAGACGATATGATTAAGAATGCAACTCTCCGTGCAGACCTTATCCCCGAGAGCAGTTCAAAGCATACCGAGCTTAAAGACGGAAAAATCTCTGTACCGCCACAGTCAACGGTAATCATTAAGTCTGCTGAATGATTTTTTGTTCGTGCAGACAGTTATTTTGTATTAAAGACTATATCTCCCGAGCACAACAATGTTCCAATGTTGACTTTTTTCGTTCGTGAAGACAGTTATTTTGTAGCGGTATCACAGAAGCTTTGCAATATTTGTATAAGGATATATATAAACTACAAAAGGCACATAACCGAAAACAATGACGGTTATGTGCCTTCTTGTTTTTGTAAGGCTGTTATTTCACAGCCCTGCAAGTAATATCACAAAATGTTTGACAGATGTAATTTTATAAATGTCGCAAAATGACTGCTGTTTTGTAGGCGAGAACCTCGTTCTTCCGTGAGTAACGGCAGGAATTATATTTAAAAACAAATTTTATAAATTCTCAAATACATTGTTTATTACTACACATAATAAAATTGAAAATTCCGAAAACTTTCTTGTTTTTGTCACACAGTTGTCAATATTGGTGTGGTATAATAAAGTCACAACATAAGGGAACGGCAAACACCGCACCGATTAAACAGTGTATAAGTTTTTATTTGATATATTTTCCTCTCTCCTAAATAAAAAATGAAAACGGAGGCTGTGAAGAACGAAGTCTTAAACTTCATTTCTTTACAGCCTCTTTTTCATTACGGTGTGCCGCCGTTGTCAATTCGTGCAGACAATTTTTTGCGAGTCGCTGTGATTAATATACAGCTTTCATAATATCAAAACATATTCGTGGGAATGAATAATATTTATCAAACAGACACAACGGAAGGCCGTTATAAGCCCGCTTAAATTTTACAAAAAAAATGCTTGACAAAAAGCGAGCGGATAGTTTATAATGTTTAATCGTGGGACATTCTGTAATTGCGCCCGTTTTTGGGGATATTATTGATGTTTCACAGGGCTTTGCAAAAGCAAAGCAGTTTTATCAATTCTTATATTTTTTGAAAGGAGGACAAATAATGCCTACATTTAACCAGTTGGTACGCAAGGGCAGACAGGTTTCCGAGAAGAAGGCAAAGGCACCTGCTCTCTTAAAGGGTTGGAACTCAAAAAAGCGTGTTGCTATTGATCAGAGCTCCCCACAGAAGAGAGGTGTTTGTACTGCAGTAAAGACCGCTACACCTAAAAAGCCTAACTCAGCGCTCAGAAAGATTGCCAGAGTAAGACTTTCTAACGGTATTGAAGTCAGTTCCTATATTCCCGGCGTAGGTCACAACCTTCAGGAACACAGCGTTGTTCTTATTCGTGGTGGCCGTGTTAAGGACTTGCCTGGTGTTCGTTACCACATCGTTCGTGGTACACTCGACGCTCAGGGTGTTTCGGGCCGTATGCAGAGCCGTTCAAAGTACGGTGCTAAGCGTCCGAAGAAAGGTAAATAAGGAATTGACAAAACTCTCTTGACTTAAATTATTTAAGTTCTGCTATGCGGCAGGAATTTTACTATATATATGTTATGGTAGAATGTCTTGTTGGCATACGGGAGTTTGTCGCTTTCGAGTACCTATGATATCTCAATTATTGTGAAGGAGGGAAGCAAAGTGCCAAGAAGAGGTTCTATTGCGAAGCGTGACGTATTACCGGATCCGCTTTATAATTCAAAACTCGTAACTCGTCTTATCAACAACATTATGTACGACGGTAAAAAGGGCGTTGCTCAGAAAATTGTTTACGGTGCATTCGATATTATTGCTGAAAAGACAGGTAACAACCCGCTTGAGGTTTTTGAACAGGCTATGGAAAATGTAATGCCCGTTCTCGAAGTTAAGGCTCGTCGTGTCGGCGGTGCTACTTATCAGGTACCTATGGAGGTTCGTCCTGAAAGACGCCAGACACTCGGTCTCCGCTGGATTTCTACTTATTCAAGAGCTCGCAGCGAAAAGACAATGAAGGAAAGACTTGCAGGAGAAATCCTTGATGCCACAAACAGTGCCGGCGGTGCTTTCAAGAAGCGTGAAGACACTCATAAGATGGCTGAAGCTAACAAGGCTTTCGCTCATTACAGATGGTAATTTTATCATCAGCGTTTATTAGGAGGATTTTATGCCAAGACAGGTTTCACTTGAAAAAACAAGAAACATCGGTATCATGGCTCACATTGATGCCGGTAAAACCACAACAACTGAGCGTATCCTGTATTATACCGGCGTAAACCATAAAATCGGTGAGACACACGACGGTGCTTCCACAATGGACTGGATGGTTCAGGAAAAAGAGCGTGGTATCACAATCACCTCTGCTGCTACAACTGCATTCTGGTTCGGCAGCAAGCATCAGTATGACAAGCACAGAATCAACATCATCGACACCCCCGGTCACGTTGACTTCACTGTTGAAGTTGAGCGTTCACTTCGTGTTCTTGACGGTTCTGTAACAGTCCTCTGCGCAAAAGGCGGCGTTGAGCCTCAGTCTGAAACAGTATGGCGTCAGGCTGATAACTACGGCGTTCCGAGAATGGTTTATGTAAACAAGATGGACATCATGGGCGCTAACTTCTACCATGTTGTTCAGATGATGAAGGACAGACTTAAATGTAATGCTGTTCCGATTCAGCTTCCGATCGGTGCTGAGAGTGATTTCAGAGGCATCGTTGACCTCGTTACTATGAAGGCCGAAATCTATCACAACGAAGACGGCACAGACTACAGTGAAGAGGAAATTCCGGAAGAGATGCAGGATCTCGCTAACGAGTATCATGAGAAACTTATCGAATCAGTTGCTGAACTCGATGAGGATCTTATGGAGAAATACTTCGGCGGCGAAGAGCTTACAATCGACGAAATCAAGAGCACAATCAGAAAGGCTACTATTGACAACACAATGGTACCTGTAACCTGCGGTTCTTCTTACCGTAACAAGGGTGTTCAGATGCTCCTTGATGCTATCGTTGATTATATGCCTGCTCCGACAGATGTACCTGCTATCAAGGGTGTTGACCCTGAAACAGGCGATGAGGTTGAAAGACCGTCATCAGATAACGAGCCATTCGCAGCTCTCGCATTCAAGATTGCTACTGACCCGTTTGTTGGTAAGCTCTGCTTCTTCAGAGTTTACTCCGGTACAGTTTCTGCCGGCACAACTGTTTACAACTCAGTTAAGGACACCAACGAGCGTCTTGGTCGTATCTTGCAGATGCACGCTAACGACAGAAAAGATATCGACTGCGTATATGCAGGTGACATCGCTGCTGCCGTTGGTCTTAAAAATACAACAACAGGTGATACTCTCTGTGATGAGAAGGCTCCTGTTATCCTTGAGTCTATGGAATTCCCTGATCCTGTAATTCGTGTTGCTATTGAGCCGAAGACAAAAGCAGGTCAGGAAAAGATGGGTATCGCTCTTGCAAAGCTTGCAGAAGAAGATCCTACTTTCAAGGCTTATACAGACGAAGAAACAGGCCAGACAATCATCGCAGGTATGGGTGAACTCCACCTCGAAATCATTGTTGACCGTCTTCTCCGTGAATTTAAGGTAGAAGCAAACATCGGTGCTCCACAGGTTGCATACAAGGAAACTATCCGCAAGGAAGCTTCTGTTGACGAAAAGTATGCTCGTCAGTCAGGTGGTAAGGGTCAGTACGGTCACGTTAAGATCAATATCTATCCTAACAAGGACAAGGGCTATGAGTTCGTTAACAACATTGTCGGCGGTGCTATTCCAAAGGAATATATTCCGGCTGTTGACCAGGGTATTCAGGGCGCAATGCTCAGCGGTGTTGTTGCAGGCTACAATGTAGTTGATGTTAAGGTTGAGCTTTATGATGGTTCTTATCATGAAGTCGACTCATCAGAAATGGCATTTAAGATTGCCGGTTCAATGGCATTCAAGAACGCTATGAAGAAGGCAGATCCTGTACTTCTCGAACCGATCATGAAGGTTACTGTTATCACTCCTGAGGAATACCTCGGCGATGTAATCGGCGACCTTAACTCTCGTCGTGGTATGATCCAGAGCATGGAAGCTGACAACGGCGTTCAGAGAGTTATCGCTCATGTTCCGCTTTCAGAGATGTTTGGTTACGCAACAGACATGCGTTCCAAGACTCAGGGTCGTGGTCAGTATGTTATGGAGCCTGACACATATGCAGAGGTTCCGAAGAACATTGCTGAAAAGATTATGAGTGAAAGAGCTAAAAAGGACTAATCATACCTTTTAAAGCACTTTTTTCAAAAATGTATTGATTTTTTTAGAAAAAATTGATACAATATGATTAAATCTATTGTAAATTCTTTTTACAACAATAAGGAGGAAATTTCCAATGGCAAGAGAAAAATTTGAAAGAAATAAGCCCCATGTTAACATTGGTACAATTGGCCACGTTGACCATGGTAAAACAACACTTACTGCTGCTATCACAAAGGTTCTCAACCTCGAAGGCGATGCTGATTTCGTTGATTACGCTAACATCGATAAGGCTCCTGAAGAGAGAGAGCGTGGTATCACAATTAACACAGCTCACGTTGAGTATGAAACAGACAAGCGTCACTATGCACACGTTGACTGCCCAGGCCATGCTGACTATGTAAAGAACATGATCACAGGTGCTGCTCAGATGGACGGCGCTATCCTCGTTGTATCAGCTGCTGACGGTCCTATGCCACAGACAAGAGAGCACATCCTTCTTTCTCGTCAGGTAGGTGTACCTTACATCGTAGTATTCATGAACAAGACTGACCAGGTTGACGATCCTGAGCTTCTCGAGCTCGTAGAGATGGAGATCCGTGACCTCCTCAACGAGTATGAGTTCCCGGGCGATGATACACCAATCATCAAGGGTTCAGCTTATCTTGCTCTTACAAGCACATCTAAGGATCCTAACGCTCCTGAGTACAAGTGCATCCACGAGCTTATGGACGCTGTTGACGAGTATATTCCAACTCCTGACCGTAAGGCTGACCAGCCATTCCTTATGCCTGTTGAGGACGTATTCACAATCACAGGTCGTGGTACTGTTGCAACTGGTAGAGTTGAGGCTGGTGTTATTCATCTTAACGACGAAGTTGAAATCGTTGGTATCAAGCCAGAGAAACAGAAGACAACTGTAACAGGTATCGAGATGTTCCGTAAGCTCCTTGACGAAGGTCAGGCTGGTGATAACATCGGTGCTCTTCTTCGTGGTATCAAGAGAGAGGATATCGTACGTGGACAGGTTCTTTGTAAGCCAGGTTCAATCACATGTCATACAAAGTTCACAGCTCAGGTTTACGTTCTGACAAAGGACGAGGGTGGTCGTCATACACCATTCTTCAACAACTATCGTCCACAGTTCTACTTCAGAACAACTGATGTAACTGGTGTATGTAACCTTCCAGCTGGTACAGAGATGTGCATGCCTGGTGATAACGTAGAGATGACAATCGAGCTCATCCACCCAATCGCTATGAGCCAGGGTCTTACATTCGCTATCCGTGAGGGTGGTAGAACAGTAGGTTCAGGAAGAGTTGCAACTATCATCGAGTAATTCTAGATTTCGTATCATAGAAACTTAAATACAAGCCGCAATTCCTCATTTTATGAGGAGTTGCGGTTCTTTTTATCTAAAGAAGATTAGCAAACGCAAAAGAAACCCATTTCAAGTTTTTCACTCAAAATGGGTTCGTGATACGCGCGTGATACACATAGAAAAAGACAGTTTTTATCTGTTGTACACACTATGCGGATTTATTCATCCTTATGAGGCCAGTTAATCTTCCATTCAAAATACTCTTCTTTGGTAATTTTACCGGAGGCTAAGTCCTCTTTTTTCTTTTTCCAAGTATTCAGGAAATCATCCAACAAAGAATAATCAAAACCAACAGCGATGTGCTTCTCAGTTGGATCATCGGAATTTGCAACCTCGTACAAATTCATGTCGTAGTGCTCATCCAGTTCAAAGAGTGCATACATCACATCTTCCGTTGCGTAAAGGGAAGGCTCGTAGATGGAGCGATAATTACAGTTCAGGGCTTTTGCAAGCTCCTGTATCATATCCTCCTTGGGTGTGCGGTTGCCTATTTCATACTGCCGGATTCGCACGTCGGATAAACCTACAGCCTTGCCGAGCTGTGCCTGTGTCCATTTGCGGAAATTTCTGATTCGTTTTATTCGTTCACCAATAGCCATCGTGTATCTCCTTCCAGCTTTATAAAGTAACAATATAGTTAATTCCGGTGAGCGGGAGCAGGCATACTTTGATAAGATGCTAGATCTTAAATGCGAGAATGAATGTCTGAAGCGAGAGAATCGGGAACTGAAAGCCGAGAACCGGACGCTTAAGGAAAAGCTTAATAAAGCATATGAATTTATGAAGCAGTTTACTATCAACGGAATCAATATGCTGGAACACTTCCTGAGGAGTATCGGTGAATGGGTACAGCAAAAGGTGGCTGGGATAAGTAGGTAAAGAGAATAAAAAGCTTAAAGCCACAATTGTTAGTAGCAAGATTACTAAGATTGTGGCTTACATAGTTATACTATTTTTGCAATAAAAAAACTATTTGATCTAAATAATCTGTGGGGGATTTGTGCAACACCTTTCTTATAGGCATTATATGATTTGTATACTAGATAGTAGTTTGTGATACCGACATTATCAGTATAGGAAAATTTATTATTTGATATATGTTTAATCATTGTTCTATCAGAGCAGTAGGGAATAGTTTTTAGTATTGCGTCGGACATATTTTTTACTATTATTCTATTTTCGATAGGCACTCCTTTCTATTGACCAATAAGCTGAAAAAGTGATAAAAAAGAACAAAAACACCTAAAATTCACATTGACCAATAAGTTTTTTGTACGTATAATAAAGAAAATAATGGAGGTGGATTATGGACTTAAGAGAGATAGAAACAAAATTTAAGAAGAATACTTTTAATAATGAAGATGATATAAAGCTTCATTTTCATTCAGATATAATAAAACCATTACTAGAAGAATTAAATCCTGAGATGGCAGGGCAATATCACAGCGAGGATGTGTTAAAAGCGGGAGGAAGAACTGATGCGACATTCCAGAATATTTCATTTGAATTTAAGAAAGAAGGGTATTTTAATAAAGTTTCAGGAATAAGAGAAGCTGTGTATGGAAGGGATTATGCAGACCATGGATTGTATGATTATATTTTAAGCAATGCAGGGATAAGTGTCAAGGATAAAATTGATGACATTGTAAAGAAAATTTTATCAGGTATTGGTGTTGGATTTGATGGAAAACAATTTGTTTTCGCAAGATTCATTCCATCTACGCAAAAAAAGGTACCTGATACAAGTAAGGTGAAAGTAGAGATAAATGAGGCTGTAAATATTGAATTTACATATGAAGTGAAAGATTTTTCCAAGGGCATTAAGAGACTTGCTTTGCTCTTAAAACAGACTGATAAAATTTCCCTTTCAAAGCAGATGTTATGCGCTGTGATAAATCCTAAAAGTGATTATGTACGAGATAGTATATTGACAATTTATAATAGTCTTGGCGATAATCTGGATACTACCAAAGATACATTTAACAACCGCGTTAAAACTTTATATAATGAGTGGAATCGTGTATTTGGCGTAATGTACGGTGATGATGAGGATGCAACAGATTTTACAGAAGTGTCTTCTAAGATAAGAGATATGTATGGTATTAGTGATCTTTTTGAAATTGATAGTAAGAGATATCTTTTTTCGATGCAGACCTTTTTTAATATTTTTCTAAAGTTATTGGTTTATTCTTTCTTGGCACAGCTGGTAGATCCGATGTTTACAGCACAACAGGAACTTACCAAGGATGAAATTAATAGACTTTTTGATGGAAATACAGACGCAAGTTGTAGGCTGGTAAATAATTTTTTTGAATCGCATTTCTTGGAGTGGTTCACCTTTACAGCTGATATAAATGATCCCGAATCAAGCTTTGATGTTAAATTAATTAATGAAACATTGACAGTTGTGAATAAGTTTGATCTCAGTACATTCGTTTTAAGACCAGAAAATGTACAGGATATTTTACAGGAAGTATACATGGGATTAATTCCACAGGAAATGCGTCATTTGATGGGTGAGTACTTTTCGCCAGATTGGATTGTCGAACATGCTCTTGATATGGCAGGATATACTGGTGAAATTAACAAAACACTAATTGATCCAACGGCAGGTTCTGGTCCGTTCTTAACACAGGCAATTAAGCGTATTATCAAACGAAAAGGTGGTGTATTAACGAAAGCTGATATCGTTAATATTACGCAGAATATTGTTGGATTTGATATTAACCCTATCTCTGTTGTATCTGCAAAGGCAAACTATATTCTTATAATGTTTTCAGCTTTCTTTGATAATTGTGACGAAGAATTTGGAGATTCAGTTGGAGTACCTGTTTTTATAGCGGATTCTATACTAGCTCCAGTGGTATACACAGAGGAGAATGATGATACTCTCAAGTTGGAAACTACGGTTGGTGAAATTGAAATTCCAAAGTTTGATTCGTTTTCAAAGGGTAATGAATTTTTAAAACTTTTGAGTCAATATATAGACGATAGAGGATCATATGAGATATTTGAAAATTTGGCTCTTGGGAAAGACTTGATTGGGGAGAAGGATATTGATATTGTTAAGACATTATTTTCGAAGTTGAGTGTATTACACCGTGCAAGCAAGGATTCATTTTGGCCTATAATTTTTAGAAATAGTTTTGCTCCTGTTATGATAAGGGACAAGTTTGATTTTGTTGTTGGAAATCCACCTTGGATCGCTTGGAAAGCGATGAGCAAAAGCTATCGTGCAGGTACACTTACAATATGGCAGAGTTATGGAATATTCGAAAAAAATGCTTATGATAAAAAAACCACACACGATGACTTTGGTATGGCTGTTACATATGTTTCAGTAGACCAGTATTTAAAAATAGGTGGAAGTATGGTGTTCCTGCTTCCAGCATCCTTTTTAAAGTCAACTAAAGGGGGAGAAGGATTTAGGAAATTCAAAATTATAAGAAATAATCAGAGTATTCCGTTTAAAGTAGAAGAGGTGCATGATTTTTCAGGTGTAAGTTTGTTTACAATACCTACTGTGGCTATAAAATTTGGAAAAGGAATTGCTATGCAGTATCCCATGGAACAGTACAGATTTTATTTTCAAATAGGAAGAAAGAGTAAAATAGATTCACATGCTGATTGGAAGCAGGTATCTGAAATAGTGGACTATTCAGATTGTTTAGCACAGCCAGTAGACAAGGAAGATTTACAGTCCGCATGGCTAACACTTAAAGACATGACTTTCGCTAATAATGTTGTAAATCCGGAAATAGAGAGAATATATAAAGGAAGAAAAGGGATTGAACCAGCGGGGGCAAAAGGTGTATATATTTTACTGAAACCCAAGAAAGTAAGAGATGGATATTTAGAGATAATTAATGATATGTCAAGGCAAAGAAGACAGGATATTATTGATAGAGGCGTTCATAAAGGGGTAGTTGAAGAAAAATACATTTATCCGAT
>OKUC01000255.1_pt1 | contig 30208 bp, 27 predicted proteins | sample 1606761 | NCBI WGS metagenome assembly OKUC01 (sample SAMEA3882542, study PRJEB24775) | human gut metagenome | biome: human-associated habitat; feature: intestine environment; material: feces | place: Netherlands | collected 2009/2010 | reverse complement strand
GCAGCTGCCGCACCTCGCTCGCCGTATCGGCACTTAGAATTATGCGGTATTGCCTTAGAACAGGCGTAGAGGCCGGACATGCCCGGCCCGCAGGTTTCCCGCAAACGGACGCACATGGCAAAGCCGCGGGCGAGACATGTCCCGCCCCTGCCGGGAGACTGACAAAATCACTCGATCAGCGCCACCGCATGGGCGGCAATGCCGAGGCCCTCGCCGGTGAAGCCAAGGTGCTCCTCCGTCGTGGCCTTGACGCTGACGGCGTCCACGGGCAGACCGAAGGCGTCGGCAATGTTCCGGCGCATGGCCGGGATATGCGGGGCCAGCTTCGGGCGCTGGCAGAGGATCGTGGCGTCGATGTTGCCGACCTTATAGCCGTGCTCGGCGATGATGCGGGCGACCTCGCGGGTCAGGGCCAGCGAGTCCGCGCCCTTGTAGGCGGGGTCGTTATCCGGGAAGTGCTGGCCGATGTCGCCCAGCGCCGCCGCGCCCAGCACAGCGTCCATTACGGCGTGCAGCAGCACATCCGCGTCGGAGTGGCCGAGCAGGCCCTTCTCATACGGGATCTCCACGCCGCCCATAATGAGCTTGCGATCCTCCACTAAGCGGTGAACGTCGTATCCGTGACCAATGCGCATGGTTTTCTCCTTTTGCAGATCTTCTTTTGTAGTGATTTTATAGTTGGCGTAATCGCCCTCGGTCAGCCTGACGGGCAGACCGGCCAGCTCAAACAGGCTGCAATCATCGGTGACAAGGCGGGCTTTTTCCCCCGTGACGGCGGCAAGCGCCTGGGTGTAGAGTGCGCGGCGGAAGCACTGCGGCGTCTGCACGGCGTAGAGCGTGGCGCGGTCCGGCGTGTCCAGCACGCGGCCCGACGGGTCTGCGACCTTCACCGTATCCTTGACGGGCACTGCGGGCGCGGCTGCGCCGGTCTCGGCGGCAGCGGTCAGTGCGGCGGTGATGACGCTCTCGCTGACAAAGGGGCGGGCGGCGTCGTGGATGGCAACAAGCTCGCCCGTCGCCACGGCCAGACCGTTGCGCACGCTGTCGGCGCGGGTCGCACCGCCCTGTACGACGGCGCAGGGCTTGGGACAGGCGGCGGCGATGGCCTCGCAGGCGGCGCGGTTGCCGCCGCAGACCAGCACAAGCTGGGTAATTGCCGGGTGCGCAGCCAGTGCGGTACAGCTTGTCTCCAGCACGGTGCGGCCATCCGGCAGACTGTAGCTCAATTTGTCAAAGCCCATACGGCGGGATGCCCCTGCCGCCACCACAATGGCGGTCACGGCGGGAAGATTCGGTTGTGCCATGGGCACACTGCCCCCTTTACCTATTTATAATAAACATTATACAGGGTTATGCCAAGAAAATCCACTAAAATCAGGATGATTTTTTTGTGAGAATAAAAAAATATCGCATTCTCCGCAGGGGCCGGGCACACCCGGCCCGCAGCCCTGCGGAAAACGCGATTTTGCGGAAAGGCCGCGGGCGGGACATCTCCCACCCCTACCGTGCGGCAGGATCTTCCGTCACCGGCAGCACCAGCACCGCCTTTGCCCCGCGCGGTGCGTTCCGGGCAAAGGCCGCCGTGCCGCCGTGGGCGCGGATGATCTGCTCGACGACGTGCAGACCCAGAATGTGGGGCGTATTCTCCCCCGCTTCACCGGTCTGCAGGGCGTGCAGCACGGCGGGCGGGTAGCCCGCGCCGTCGTCGGCTATCGTGATCCTCAGTGTTTTTCCTGTGCGCACCGCGGAAAGCTGCACCTGCACGGGGCCGGGATTGTGGCAGGCCGCATTGTGCAGCAGGTTTTCCACTGCGCGGGCCAGCAGCGCGGCGTCCGCGTCCAGAATCGCCTTGTCAGCGTCGGGTGTAATTTCCAACGCCACCGTGCAGCGGGCCGCCAGCGGGCTGTCACAGAACTCGGCGGCCAGCCTGCGCAGCAGCGGTCCGGCCTGGGTCGGCCGGCAGCGCAGCGGCTGCGCGCCGTATTGCAGCTTGCTGGTCAGGTTCAGATCCTCGATCAAAGCGCGCAGCTTCTCGCTCTGGGTGCGGATGCCGCACGCCTTCTGCCGCGCCGCGGCGGGCAGGGCGGTGTCCTGCTCGAGCTGCTCGGCCCAGCCCAGAATCAGCGCCAGCGGTGTGCGCACATCATGGCTGACCCCCGCGATCCAGCTTGTGCGGGCATCGTCCCGCCGGGCGATGATCTCATTGCGGCGGCGCAGCTGCTCACTCGTGCGGTTGACCGTGTCGGCCAGCTCCCCCGCAAAGCCGTCTGTCGGCAGCCGGATCGTACCGCCATCGGCTACGGTTTCCAGCCCTGCGGCAATCGTCTGCAAGCGCCGCGCACCGCGCCAGCTGAACAGCAGACAGCATGCGGCTGCCACACCCAGCAGCAGCGCCAGCGCGGGCAGCATGCCCGCTGCCATGGCGCTCATAAGCTGCTCATTGTTGTAAATATTGTACTTCCAGACCGAACCGCGCGGCACGGCGGCCACAAACAGGCCGTAGTCTGCCGTCCAGCAGAACACCGGCCAGTCGTCAAGATACCACCGCGAGAACGAGGCGATCTCCGACGCTGTGTAGTGTTTATTCAAGTTCTGCGGCAGGTCATGCTGCCAGATCACACTGCCGTCGTCGTCCAGAGCCATCGCCCAGGCGTAGCCCTGCAGCCAGTCCGCGGGCGTGCGGGCGGGGTCCAGCTGCAGGCCGTCGGCGGTAGGGGTCAGGGCCTCTGCCAGCGTACCGATGCGGACGCGGCTGTCCGCGGCCTCGCCGTAGTGCAGCCCCAGATAGACCACCGCCCCCAGCAGCAGACCCACCACCAGCAGCACCACCGCCGCCGTGGCCAGCACATAGCGCCCGATCATTCGTGTAAAGGTTTTCAACTTCACACCTCCCCAGTCAGCCGGTAGCCGATGCCCCGCACCGTGAGAAGCCACTGCGGATGCCCGGGGTCAGGCTCGATTTTCTCCCGCAGATGGCGGATATGCACGTTCAGGCTGTTCTCGTACCCGTAATAGTCCGCACCCCAGACGGCCTCGCAAACGGCATCATAGGTTACGATGTGCCCGCGGTCATCGGCCAGCCTTTGCAGCAGGGCGCGCTCGGTGGCAGTCAGGGCCAGCGTTGTGCCGTCGGCGCGGCGGACGGCGGCGTCCTGCAAATTGACCGTGCAGTCCCCCAGCGTCAGCACCCGGCTGCGGCGCAGCTCGGTGCGGTAGGCGCGCTGCAAAAGGTGCTGCACGCGCAAAAGCAGCTCCTGCATCAGGAACGGCTTGGTCAGATAGTCGTCCGCGCCAAGTCCCAGCCCGAACAGCCTGTCCGCGTCGGCGTCCCGCGCCGAGAGAAACAGCGCCGGGACGTCCGATTCCGTCCGCAGGGTGCGGAACAACCCGAAGCCGTCGCCGTCCGGCAGGTTGATATCCAGAATCATCAGGTCCGGGCGGTGCGCGGCGAAGGCCGCCCGCGCCGCAGCGCAGTCTGCGGCAGTGCATACGGTTTTGTAGCCTGCCGTGCGCAGGTTGTCCGTGACTAGGGTAAGCAGGTCTGGGTTGTCATCGACCAGGAGGATGGCGGCGTCGTAGATGGTGGTCATAGGTTTTCCCCTTTTTTGAGCTTGTAGGGGCCGCCCATATACGGCCCCTGCCTATCATACTACGATTCATCTCCGCCCACCATGGCACGACCCCAAAATTAAGGCAAAATTAAGCTGCTCTTACAGTTCGTTTAAGGCGCAGGGTGTAGCATAGGGCCATACCGAAAGCAAAGGAGTGTGCATTATGCAAACCGTAATCGAAACAAAGGCCCTGTGCAAGCAGTACGGGCCGCATACAGCCGTGGACCATGTGGAGCTGCACGTACCGCAGGGGTGTGTATATGGTTTTATTGGGCCAAATGGCGCGGGTAAATCTACCAGCATGAAAATGCTGCTGGGGCTGGTTCACCCCACGGCGGGCAGCGTGGCTCTGCTGGGCCGCACATTGACGGAGCGTACCCGGCTGGAGCTGCTGCGCCAGACCGGCAGCCTGATTGAGTCCCCCGCCGGGTATCTGCATCTGACCGCACAGGAGAATCTGGAGATCGTGGCCGACTTAAAGGGTGTGCCCCATAAGGACATCGGCCGCGTGCTGGACATTGTGCATCTGACGCAGGACCGCAACCGCAGGGTCGGGCAGTATTCGCTCGGCATGAAGCAGCGGCTCGGCATTGCCATGGCGCTGCTGGGCAGCCCGAAGCTGCTGATCCTGGATGAACCGACGAACGGTCTGGACCCCGCGGGCATTCAGGAGATGCGCGCGCTCATCCGGAACATGCCCGCCGCCACGGGCGCGACGGTGCTGATCTCGAGCCATCTTTTGGGCGAGATGGAGCAGATGGTCGAGCAGGTCGGCATCATCGACCACGGCCATATACTGTTTGAGGGACCGCTGACCGAATTGCAGCGCCACAGCCGCGGCAATGTCACGCTGCGGCTGCTGGACCCGGCCAAGGCCGCGCCGATCCTGCGCGCCAACGGTCTGACCGCGCACAGCGACAGCTGCGTTGTGACGCTGCCGCCCCTGCAGGATGCCCTGCTGGCCGACCTCGTGCAAAAACTGGCTGCCTGCGGCGCGGGCGTTGTGGAGCTGACGCCCCACACCAAGACGCTGGAGGAGATTTTTCTGAGCCTGACGAGCGAGGAGGCGGACTGAGATGGGCAAAGCACTGCATGCGGAGCTGCAAAAGGCCCGCCGCCGCCACGATTTGCTAATCTGCCTGGCCGTGCCGGTGGTCGTGTATCTCTGGGCCGGGGCGGCGGCCCCCACCGGCGCGGACGAGCTGGCCAACGCCTACAGCGCCCTTTTGTTCGCGCTGCCCGTTCTGAACGCCATTTTAATGCCCATTGTGATGGCACTGATCGCCAGCCGCCTGTGGGACATGGAGGTCAAGGGCAGCACCACAAAACTGCTGTACACGCTGCAAAGCCGCCGCAGTCTGTTTGCAGGCAAAGCGCTGCTGGGCACGGGCGAGGTCCTGCTGATGGTCACGCTGGAAATGGCCGTATCCATCCTGCTGGGGCGGGTGCAGGGCTATACCGAGGCGTTTCCTGCCGGGCCGCTTGTGTACACGGGCATTTGCACGCTGGCTGTCGATGTCATGCTGTTTTTCTCGGAGCTTCTGCTGATGTTGATTTTTGACAACCCGCTGCCTGCGCTTTGTGTCGGTATTGTGGGGGCACTGATCGGGCTGTTTTCGGCGTTCATGCCGCCCCTTGTCAGTTATTTTGTGCCGTGGGGCTACTTTGTCCCGCTGTCCTGCTATGAGGTTTCCTACTGGGACCAGGCCACCCACACTGTGACCTACGGCCTGCGGCCCTACAGCTGGGGACTGCTGGCGTTTACCGTGGTACTGGCTGCGGCTTTGTTTGCCGCCGCCTGGCGCATGATGCGTGATAAGGAGGTATAACGAATGCTGAAGCGTTGTATAATTGCCGAGAACCGCAAGCTGCATGCGTCGCCCATCTGGGTGATCTTTTTTGTGCTGCCGTTGATTTCCGCCGGGTACGGGACATTCAACTACCTGCAAAATCTGGAAATCCTGACCGAGCGGTGGTACAGCCTGTGGACACAGCACACGCTGTTTTACTCGATGCTGTTTTTTCCCGCGCTGGTGTCGGCGTATGCGGCCTACCTTTGGCGGCTTGAGCACCTTGGCCACAACTGGAACCTGATCATGGCAGCACCCGTGCGGCCCTTTGCGCTGTTTGCGGCAAAGCTCCTTGTTGTTGTAAAGCTGATGTGCTTTACGCAATGCTTTGTCTTTTTGCTGTACGTGGCGTGCGGGCGGCTGTTTGCCGGGTTCAGCGATTGGCCGCCGGTGACCATCGTTTTCTATCTGGTGCGCGGCATTTTCGGCGGTCTGGCTGTGGCGGCGGTGCAGCTTTTGCTGGCCATGCTGATCCGCAGCTTTGCGGTGCCGATTTTCTTAGGGCTGGTCGGCGGCATTGCGGGAATGCTGATCGGCAGCAAGGGCTATGCCCTGCTGTGGCCCTACTGCCTGATGCAGCAGGGCATGAACGCCAACCGCAGCACCGACGTGCTGGCCGGGAATGTGCTGCCGTTTTTGCTGGCGTGTGCGGGCTGGCTGGCGGTGGTGCTTTTGACCGCAAAAGTGCTGCTGGAAAAAACGGATGTGAAAGCGTAAGGTTTTACCGCGCAGCAGGGGCCGCATATAGGCGGCCCGGCGGTATATGGCGGGTGGGCTTTTGCGGGAGAGCACCGGACCGGGCATGCCCGGTCCCTACCGCCGTGCCCTATATTTCTGCTTGCGAAACGCCCCGCCCTGCTGTATAATAAAAGCACTAACAAACAGGAGGGCACGCCATGACTGCCAATGCTGCCGATTTTGCCGGGCCTGGGTGCGGGCGCCGTTATGAGAAAGAGCTAGAGACCCATTTTCGCGATTGTCTGCTGTTTTATCTGGATGGCCGCATCCGCTTTGAGCGCTACTGCTACGGCGAGGCCGCCTGTCTGGTGTTCAGCGTCTGGGCCCACGGCTTTGACGCTGACGGAAACATTTTATGGGACCGCGAACCGGAGTTTGAGAGCCAGAAAACCGCCATTCCCCGCGTGCTGACCGACATTCAGGAGGACGGGAATGCCCTGCAGTTTGACGGTGCCTTCAAGCGCTACGTCAAGACCGAGGAATTCGACGAGGACAAGCCCAACGGATACGGGAAGTTTAAGGTTTTCTGGCTGAAAAGGAAAAAGTAAAAAAGACTCCTGCAGCGTGAATTAAACGCTGCAGGAGCTTTTTTGTGTTTGCAGCACCCCTAAACAGCAGAACATTTCTCAAAGTTATAACGAAAAATTCCGATAAAAGGCCAGCGGCGGCTTTCGCAAAGAAAGCCGCCGCTGTTGTCAAAATGGATACTCTTAAAATTTTCCGCCCGAGCTGCCGCCGAAGCCGTCGCTGTCGGTACTCGAGCCGCTCGAGCTGCTCGAGCTGTCGTTCTTGACGGGGTCGTAGCGCTCGGTTTCGGTGGTGTGGGTGTAGGTGTCCTCCACCACGGACAGCGCCAAGCCCTCGGCGGGCATGTAGGCGTTGGCGTGGGTCTGCTCGTTGGCAGTTTTCATCTGCGCATAGAAGATGCCGCAGACGATGCTCGCCACAGCCAGCGGAATGACAAACACAAACACCCACTTGATCCAACCCTTGGCGGGGTCGTTGCCGCTGTCCAGCGGCGCGCCCTTGTCGGCATAGAAATCCAGCGTGTCAGCGCACATTTCTATGTAGGTGTCGGAGGCCTTGTAATACGATCCGTCCGAGAGCATCGGCACGATCTTATCCTCGATCTGGGCGATGCGGTAGTCGGTAAAGGCGGTCACGCCGCCGCCGTAGGTGATGGTCACATAATCGCGGGAATCCAGCGCAATCAAAAACAGGATGCCGCTTTTGCCCTCGCCGCAGCCAAGGTCATAGCTGCGGTACCAGTCCTTGGCAAACTCGCGCACGTTCTGCCCGCCGATGTCAGACACCGTCAGCAGGTAGACATTGACACCGTGTCCGGCACTGGCGTCCTGTGCCTTTTGCTCCAATTCAGCGGTCGCTTCGGGTTTGAACAGCTCGTAGGTGTCCATCACCAGCGGCATTTCGGCAAACGCCGGTATGGCGCAGAGCAAGCACAGCACCAGTGCCGTAAGCAGAGAAAACAGTTTCTTTTTCATACTCTGTTTCCCCCTTTCAAAGCAGGAATGCAAGCAGGATCATCAGCGGAACACTGATGCCCGCAAACCAGGCGGCCACCTTTCGCTTATCAACCGGCAGGTCGCCGACCAGCTTGCCGGTCTGCCCATTCATGGCGAACAGATAATCCTTGCCCTGCCACTTGGTGTGCAGCATCCAGACCGGCAGCAGCGCGTAGTGCTTGGCGGTGTAATCAATGCTGATATTCTCGCTCAGGGTGCTTACGCTGTTGTAGCCGGTAATGCTGGCCGAAAGCTCGCTGCTGACCGAATTCTGCATCCGGCTGTGGGCGCGGGCCTGGCAGGTGTCGGCGTCCTCGTCGTATTTGTCTGCCATATAGCCCGGCAGGTACGCGGTCGAGAAGGGCTGGAAGGCGCGGTAGTCATACGGCTCAATGGCGTCCATGTGGCCGTTGGGCATCTTGGTCGAGCCGTCCACCGGCACGCCCATGAACTGCGTGATACCGGCGCGGCGGACATCATAGTGCTTGGTCGTGGTGATGACGTAATCGCCGTTGCGGTGGCTGGAGCTGGTCGTGGCTTCATATTGGCCCGAGCCGGAGGCGTTGGCATCGAACAGCCAGAACGGGACATACACGCCCTTGATCTCCTCGATATGGTTCTGTGAGGAGAAGGCATTGGGCAGGAACCTCTTGCCGCGATAGTATTTTTTCAGCGCGGCCTTGGCGGCGTTCTTATCCAGCACAAACGGCAGGACAAGCTCGGGCCGCTGCATACCGCTGAACTGCCCCGCAATGACCGTTGGGTTGCCGCAATACGGGCAGCTTGTCGCGGCAGTCGTCTCGTCACAGATCAGCTCTGCGCCGCAGGACGGGCAGGAATAGCTGCGCAGCCCGGCGGCCTCGTTTTCGCTCCAGACGGAGTCGGGCGGCGGTGCCTGTTTATTCTGTGCCGCGGTTTCGGCAGCGGCTTCTTTTTCGGCATAGAGCGCTTCGATCTCGGCAGTATCGTAGCTGCTGCCGCAGAAGTCACAGACCAGCTTTCCGCTGGCACCGTCAAAGTGAAGCGGACCGGTACAGGCAGGGCATTGGTAGTTGGTAAGCTGCGTTGCCATTATGCGTCACCTCTCTTTCCTTCGGTTTGCAGCTGCCCTGCCAGATCCTCAAAAAAATCACGCAGGGCGCTGCGCGTATTGCCATCGGCATCCAGATAACGGTAGACGATCTCGTCATCCGGGGCCTTGTAAATCAGGCAAACGCTATCTAACGTTTCATCGGTGATAAATAAACCGGGAAGGCTTTCCTTTTCGTCCGGCAGGCTTTCCAGCCCCAGCTTTTCTGCCAGAGCCAGGGCTTCTTGCCAATGGGTGTCCTCAACCGGGATGTTTTCCAGCTCCACCCATTCATCCTCCTTGTAATTACAGCTGAAGAGGCAGCCGTCAGCCGGGTCGTTTCATATGCTGAACCCATAGGTGTCGTCATAGCACATGCCGGAATAACTGATGCTGATACCGGTCAGTGTGCCGGGCGGCGCTTTTTTACAGCCGGACATTGTCAGAAAAGCGGCTGCGGCGCAAAGCACCGCAGCAATTTTTTTGCGCATCACTGGCCAAACGGCTTACCGCACTCCGGGCAGAACTTGGGCGGATGGGCCGGGTCATCCGGGGTCCAACCACACTGGCTGCACTTGGCGGGGGCCGGTGCGGGCTTGGGGCTGCCGCAGTTGCTGCAGAACTTACCGGTGTTGGAGGTGCCGCAGCTGCATACCCAGCTGCCGGCTGCGGGGGCCGGGGCAGGCTTGGGGCTGCCGCAGTTTGCGCAGAATTTGCCGGTGTTGCCGGTCTGGCCGCAGCTGCAGGTCCACCCAGCGGGGGCAGGTGCCGGGGCGGGCTGTGCGGCGGCCTGCTGCGCGCCCATCTGGTACAGGTTCTGGGCGTTCATACCGCCGGCTGCACCGGCCATATTCATGCCCATAAAGGCCATGGCAGGGCCTGCGCCCTGATTGCCGGCTGCGGTCTGCATAGCGCTGGCCTGTGCGCCGACAAGATGCGCAGCGGCGCGGGTCGGGTCCATAAAGGCTGCGTTGCGCTGCATTTCCTTGAGCATCTGCTCGTCTTCCTCGCTGGCCTTCACGCTGGAAACACCGAAGGATACGATCTCAATGCCGCGCAGCTTGCCCCACTTGGCGGAGAGCACATCGTTGAGGGCCTCGGCAAGCTCCATTGTATGGCCGGGCAGTGCGGAATAGCGGATGCCCATATCGCTGATCTTGGCAAAGGCAGGCTGCAGGGCGGTCATCAGCTCGGATTTCAGCTGCCCGTCGATTTCATCGCGGGTGTAGCCTTCCTCCACATTGCCGCAGACATTGGTGTAGAACAAAATGGGGTTGGTGATGCGGTAGCTGTACTCACCGAAGCAGCGGATGGCAATGTCGATGTCAATGCCGGCGCGCTGATCCACCACGCGGAAGGGCACCGGGCTGGGCGTGCCGTATTTGTTGCCCACCAGTTCCTTGGTGTTGAAGTAATAGATGCGCTGATCCATCGGGGCCTCGCCGCCGAAGGTAAAGCGCTTGCCGATGTTCTGGAACACTGCGCCGATAGAGTCGGACAGGTCGCCGCTGAAGAGCGAGGGAGCGCTGCCGGTATCGTAGGTGTACTCGCCGGGTTCGGCGCAGATATCCACGACCTTGCCCTGCTCCACGATCATGGCACACTGGCCGTCGGCAACGGCCACAATGGAGCCGTTTGTAATGATGTTGTCGCTGCCCTTTGTGTTGGCGCTGCGTCCGCTCTGGCGTTTCCAGCCGCGGGTAGCCAACAGGTCAGCCGGCATGGCTTCACAATAAAAGTATTCCTTCCACTGGTCGGCCATAACGCCGCCAGCAGCGCCCATTGCAGCTCTGATAAGTCCCATAGTGATCCTCCTATGTCAGGGGCGGGCAGGGCCCGCCCCGTTTTGTTACAGATAAATCAGGTCGTCATTTGTTGGCCAGTGCGGCCTTGTACTCCTCATAGCGGGGCGGCAGCTCCTCGAGCTCCTCGTTCCACTCGGTGCCGTCCAGTCTCATGTAGAAGCTGACCGCACAGGCCGTGCCGTCGTCGCCCTCGTAGTCATACATGAACAGCGAGATGCAGTCGTTGTACGGGTAGATATTGAAGTTGTATGCTTCGCTGTCGTCAATATGCTGATCCAGCACCCAATCGCTGCCGTCCAGAATCGGCTCGATATGGTCATCATAGACATTGACCCACATCGTGATGACCGGGTCATCGGGCATACCGTCGCGGTAAACCTCAAAGTAGTGGCTGCCGTCGTCGCTCTCACCGATGTAGCCCCAGCAATCGTAGGTGTCGGTGTCAAAGTAGTCGCGGTTCGGCACATTCTTGTAGTTTTCCATCCGGAACCAGCCGTACCAGTTGGTGCTGCCCAAATCAGCGTAGGTGTTGCCGTCGTCGTAGGTGTATGGCGGGTCCGGCTCATCCGTGCCGTCGATGTCATATTCGTCATCGCCGCCGTCCAGCAAGGCGGGGTCAATTTCAGGCTTGGTGTCGCTGCGCTTAAAGACCATGGTCATACCGTCAAACTCAATGGTCAGCAGGTCACCCTCGCGGGTGTAGGTCATGGCCGGGGTATCGGGGTCGGTCAGCGCATAGAAGTTGCCGTCCTTCCATTGGAAGGTGACAAAATCCTCCATGTAGGTTTCGCCGGTGCCGTCCGCACGCAGCTCAATGTAGAAGTCCTCCATATCGACGAGGGCAAGCTCCTCCTTGGAGAGGGTGTACTCGCTGTCGGAGGCGGATTCCAGCACATAGATGCCTACATCGGTATCGCTGCCTGCGGTGGTGCCCTGGGTCATGTTGTCACCGTCCGAAGGCTGCTGCATGGTGCTGCCGGACTTGACGAAGTAGAGCGTCACGCCCTGTCCCTGCACATCGTTCAGGGTCAGGATCTCGTCTTGCAGGGTGCCGGTGCAGTTCAGGCCGCCGCAATCCAGCTGGAAGGCCCCGCCGTTCAGCGTCCACTTGCCGTAGGACTTGGTGCCATCCACCGTTACAACGCACTTGCCCTTATCATTCAGGTCCATCAGGAACCCGCTGCCGAAGGCATCCTCGACCTGCGTCACGGAGCCGCCGATCTCGGCGTAGGCTGCTTCCCAGGTGCCCTGATTCGGGTCACTGGCGTTCGGCTTGCCGGTGCGGATGGAGCCGCTGATCATTGTTACGATGATCATAAGCAGGAATATCACCGGGATGGCGATCAGGATCATCCGCTTGGGGGTCATTGGTGCGCGGGGGCGCTTGGGCTTGCCACCGGGGGCCATATTGCTGTAAGGGTTGCCGCCCGTGCCGCCGGGTGGCGGCGGCGTAACAGCATGGGGAGCATCCGGCGGTGTGGACGCAGGCGGGGGTGTGTTTCTGGCGTAAAGCGGTGCGCCTGCGCCGGTCTGCGGCGGTGTGCCGGGCGCATTGCCCGCGTAAGGATTCGCTGCGCTCGTCTGCGGCTGCGGGGCGGCAGGTGCGCCGCCTGCATAGGGGTTGCCGCCGCCTGCCTGCGGCTGCGGGGGCGTCTGTACAGGCTGCGGGGGTTGCGGCGCACCCTGGGTAGGCTGAACCGGGGGCTGGGGCACAGCTGCGGGCTGTGCGGCGGGCTGCGGTACGGATACTTTTGCACCGCAATTCTCGCAGAATTTAGCGCCGGGCTTTAACTCGGCACCACATTGCGTACATGTTGCCATAGTGTCTGCCTCCTTTTATAAAGTAATATTTTAGAACCTTGCTTATTCCTGTGTCATTTCAAACCATACAGCTTCCTGCTGCGGCAGGTTCAGAAGGGATTCCCCACCGATGTGCATTACATTGACGCCGCTGTAATCATCGGGCATCATAGCCAGCGTTTCGCGCTGTGTACGCCCTGAATCCATACGGAACAGCGAAACGGAGCAGATCCAGCCGCGGTCATCCATACCAAGGTAAGAGATGCTGCTGTCCCATGTGGCCGGAATCCTCTGGCCGTTGGTGTATGCGCCGGTGTAGAAGTTTGGCTGATCCTCGCAGATTTCAAACCAGGTGCCGGTCTCCTCACTCACAAAGGAGCCGACCATGCTCGGAATGCTCAGCGGGGCGGTGTTCCAGACAGCCTCCATCAGATTGAATTTTTCATTATCGCGGGAAACGCCGTACACAGTCGCGTACTCGGCGCCGTACTCTGCATTGTAGGCCGTGCCGGTCTCAAACCGGACAATGCCGTTGATACCGAAGAGCGGACCGCCGTTGACCATCGTGCCGCACTGTGCGCCGCTGATGACATCAATGTATTCGACGTTGCCGTTCTCGGTCAGAAGGAAAACATAGGGGGCGTAGTCCTGCCCGATGCTGGTCATCAGCATCTTTATATAGTCGCTGTAGCAGCCGCTGACCGCAAACTCGGTCTTGTCGCCCAACTCGTACCATTCCTTCATGGTCTGATAGGTCATAGCGCCGTCAGGGGTAACATAGTCGGTCAAGGCACGCACCGTCACAGCGCCGTCGGCACTTACATCGCAGGTGAACCATTCATCCTGCCCGTGCAGGATCTGGCCGCTGCCTTGGCGCTTGTCGGGGTCGACCTGAACATCCGTCCAGTACATTCCCGACCCGGCGGGGGTGTACATCGGAACCGTGGCAACAAAACCGTGGCTGTATTTCGGATACAGGGAATAGTAGCTGTACAGTCCGTCCAGATTGCTCAGGCTCTGCGCGCGCATCATGTACAGCATGGCGGTCTGGTCGGGGCCGATGTAGCCGTAGTAGGTGTCAAAATGCTGCGCTACTGCGCGTTCCAGCGCGTGCATCACCTTGGCGTCGTCGGTGTAGCCCAGATGCGCCAGCATCTCCGGGTTGGAAAGCTCCTGCCCGGTGGCAAAATTGTAATGGTACGAACCCACATCGTGGTTGTACATCGCGTCAGAGCTGGTGATCTGCAGGCTCAGCAGGGGACCGTCCCAGTTGCTGACCCAGATGATGTAGCTTGTGTCGATAAAGTCATTGCGGGAACGGGCGTCCAGCGCGCGCTCCACCAGATAGCCGAAGCGGTAGCCGATCATCTCGTTGATGTTCCTTGCGCCCTCGGTGTCGTCGTCGATCTGCGGCACCTGGTAAAAGTAGGTGTCCTCGATGCCGTAGGGGTCGGTGTAGGTAAACCGCTCGTCATACAGCGTAGAGATGCGTGAATCATCAAGCCTGCGGGAGGACTGCGGCTTTTGCGGGGTCTCCTCCGCGGCTTCCACATTTTCAACGGAGGTCTCGCTCACAGCGCTTGCAGCCGGTTCGGTCGGTTCGGGCCGCTTGCTGTCCTGTGCACAGCCTGCCGCCGACAGCAGCATCGCCGCCGCCAATAGTACGGTAAAGCGTTTTTTCATGGTTGGTTCACCCGCCTTTCGGTTGAGAGTGCGGCAAACTGCCTGTGCTTAGCCAAAGGTAACGCTGTTCAGCACGGCGTCGCCCTCGGTGCCGGGGTCGATGTCTACGCCGGAGATTCTAATGCTCAGCCAGCCGCCGGTGGGCATCTCGCCGTAGTATTCCGTCCACCACATACCGACGTTTTTGTAGGTGCGTCCGGCCAGCTCCACGCCGCCGATGGTGCGCGGGGTAAGCTCCTCCACGTTTTCAAAGCTGTCGTAATAGTAGTTGATCTTGTCCAGATCTCTTTGCAGCTCAAATAATATGCGCGGGTCTCCGGAGAAGATATTGCTGGGGTCATCGGTCGGGAACAGCTTAAAATCCCCAAAGCTGTTCGTGGCAGGCTTGTACCAGCCCTTGTCGGGGCAGGTCACGTTGAGCACCAGCGTAAAGTCCGTGCCGAATGCCTCCAAAGTCTGGGTGTTCAGGCCGGCAGCCGATGGGTAATCAGGATTGTCCGCAGGAGCGGAAGCAGGGGTCGGTTCGGCGGTGGCTTCCGGCTCCGGCTCTGCAGCAGGCTCCGAGGCAGGCTCGGATGCAGGCTCGGATGCCGCGTCGGTCTTGGGTTCTGCCGGGGTCTCCGTCTGGGGTTCAACGGCGGGTTCAGCGGCCTGCGTTTTCAGGTCGGATAAGCCGGAATTGACCTCTTTGGTTACATCCCCCTTGGAGCAACCGGCCAAAGCCATAAGCATCATGGCTGCCAATGCGGCAGCGAGCGTTCGTTGTACTTTTTTCATAGCTGTCCTCCTTTTGGTCATAAAGTGTCCATCATAGCGCTCAGATAGGCAGGCGAGACGGAAGCGTAGACGAAATCATCGACAATGTGGTCCTTTTTTGCCAGGCACACGGCGGTGGCCAGTTCGGGATATTCGGCCTCATCCACAAGCAGTACCGTTTTGCAGTGCGGGCATACATCCCGCAGGTCGTTTGCCAGCAGCAGTCTGTCCTGCAGGGTGCGCGGCGAATGCGGACAGACCTCCAGCAGCAGGACATCCGCCCTGCAGGAACGGCATAGCTTTACAATATCCTTTGTCTTAGGGCCAGCGTTTTGCACCTGGAAATCCGGTCTGCCGTGTTTCAGTGCCATTGTCAATGCGCTCGTCATCACAGAGTATTGGGCGTCCAAAACGATCCTTCGCACGGCGCAGCCCTCCTTCCCTGCAAAGAATACGATTTGTCAACTTCATCATACAGGAATCGGACGATTTCTGCCCCCACCATTTGGATAGTTTTTTTGAACTTTTTACTGCTTTTTCCAACACTATTGCAAAATAAGGCGGATTGCGTCATAATAATAGTGTGAAAAGACAGCACGATACCCTTTTGGGAAAGGACAGGCGCTATGACAAAGGTACGGCTTGGCAATCTGTATTTAGCCGCTGCGGTTGCAGGGGTGATTCTCTGCGCTGTCCTGATGCGGGCGTTTTATATGCCGTATTCCGGCTTTTTGCGCACGGTGCTGTATAATATCCTGATCTTTTCCTGGGCGGTATCGGTCTGGTGGCGTATCCTGCACGCACAGACCCGCCGCTGTCTGCTGGGCGCCGCCGCCTTGATGCTGTTCTGGCTGGATATACGCCTGATCCGCTATGACTTTGCCCAGACACCGGAGATGCTGCGGCGATTGTGGTATGCGTACTATATCCCGATGCTGCTGATCCCGACCCTTGCACTTTATACGCTTTTCTTTTTGGATCGGGGGCAGTCCGCCCCGCTGTACAAATATCGGCATCTGATCTTTGTATTCCCTGTGGTGCTGTTCTGCCTCGTGCTGACAAACGACTGCCATCAGCTTGCGTTTGCGTTCCCACCCGGGCAGGAGGTACTGGGCAGCCCCGATTACACCTATCGGTTCGTATATTACCTCTGTCTGCTGTGGATATTTTCCTGTGCCGTGTTCACGGTGGTGTATCTTGTACGGCGCTGCCGTATTCCGCATACAAAGCGCATCCTCTGGCTGCCGCTTGTGCCGATTTTTTTTGCCACCCTCTATGCTTTACTGTACAAGCATATTTTGAATGTGCCGTGGATGCATGCGATTGCCGGTGATATGACCGTGGTGCAATGCCTGACCTTTACAGCGACCTTTGAGGCGTGCATCCAGTGCGGGCTTATCCAATCCAACATGGGGTATGGCACGCTGTTTGAGGTATCTATGGCCAAGGGACTGATCACGGACCGGGCGTTTGTGCCTGTGCAATGCTCTATGCAGGCAGCGCCGCTCCGCGAGGAGCAGCTGCGTCAGGCGCTCACCGGCAGTGTCCAGCTGGACGCCACGACCCAGCTTCACGGCCACCCGATCCGGAAAGGGTATGTTTTCTGGCAGGAGGACATCACCGAATTGGTGGCACTGCTGGAGGAGCTGCGCCTCACGCAGGAGGAATTGCATGACATCGGGGACATCATACAGGCGGAAACAGCCCAGAAGGCACAATGGCTGAAGCTGAGCGAGCAGAACCGGCTGTATGACAAAATCGAGACCGTCACAGCCCGCCAGCTGGCACGGATACAGGAATATCTGATCGCGCTCAGGGCCACGGACGATGTCGATACCGCCCGCCGGCTGCTGAAGCACATCGTCATTTTGGGAACCTATATCAAGCGGCGCAGCAACCTTGTTTTTGTCTGCGACAAGGCGGAGGATATCGACACCACAGAGCTGCGGCTGAGCCTGTTTGAATCGGCAGAGAGCCTGCGCCTGAGTGATATACGCTGCGCCGTACAGATCACCGACACAGCAAAGATCCCCTCTGCGTCCGCCGTGGCGATTTATGACGCCTTTGAAGCCATCATAGAAGCGACCCTGCCGGGATTGCAGGAGATCCTTTTCTGCGCCGAGCATACGGCGCAGGGCTGGGGGCTGCGCTGCAGCGTTCAATGCACCGACGCGCCCGCTGCGCTGCCCGGCCTGCCGCAGGTGCAGCTTGAACGGGATGATGACGGGCTTTTGTATTTCACGATGTTTCCGGCAGAAGGAGGCAGCCTATGATTTCCCGGATCTCCCGCAACGCTGTCAAGGAAGGCTTTGACACGCTGCCGGCGGCCATCTGCTACTTTGACCGCAACGGTCTGCTGCGTCTGATCAATCACAGGATGCAGGAACTCGCCGCAGTCCTCTGCGGCTGCGATCTGCAGACCCTTACGGATCTGGAGCAGGCGCTGCACAGTCCCGGCGGCGGTGTGCAGCTGCGCGATGAGGCCGCCCGTATCTACGCATTCCCGGACGGGACGGTGTACCATTTTGCGGTGCGCCCTGTGCAGGACAAATACGGCATACCGTACACCGAGGTGATGGCTACCGATGTCAGCCGTCTGGCTGCATTGCACGCTGCGCTGCAGCAGGAAAACGAGCGCCTTGCCGATGCGAACCGCCGCGCAAAGCGCCTATATGACAATATGCCCGACATTGTGCGGGAGGAAGAAATCCTGAAAATGAAGATGCAGGTGCATGACGACATCGGCCATACCCTGCTCGCCGCACGGCGCGCACTGCGGCATGAGCATGACCTTGCCCGGATCAAGAGCGAGGCCGCGGAGTGGGAAAGCTCCATCTCCCTGCTGTGCCGCGCCCGGCAGGAGGATGCTGCCGAGGACCCGCTGACCTGTATGCAAAGGCGGGCGGCTGTGCTAGGCGCAGCCGTACAGCTGCGCGGTGCGTACCCTGCGGCACGCGCCACCCGCGAGCTCTACGCACTGATCCTGCGGGAATGTACCTCCAACGCTGTGCGGCATGCGGGCGCCACGGAATTGTACGCCGATTCCGAGCATCGGCCACAGGCATGGCATCTTTGCATCACGAACAACGGCGCACCGCCCAGGGCGGAGATAAAGGAAGGCGGCGGGCTTTCCTCGCTCCGCCGCCGTATTGAAAAAGCAGGGGGTACGGTAACCGTACACTCCCTGCCTGTGTTTGTTCTGGAAGTCACCCTGCCCGATAAGGAGATCGTTTATGATACGTGTTATGATCGTTGAGGACCAAAAGCTTGTCCGGAGCCTGCTTGAAAGCTATATTCAGAACGAGGACGGGTATCAGCTTGCCGTGTCTATCCCCGGCGCTGCAGAGGCACCGATCCTGTGCGATACCGAGGACATAGACCTTGTGCTGATGGATGTGCAGACCGAACACCGCGAAAATGGTTTGGCCGCCGCCAAAAAGATACGAGAAGCGCACCCGGAAATCAAGATCGTGGTGGCGACCTCGCTTATTGACACACAGGTCCTGGCACGCGCAAAGGCCGTGGGCGCGGACAGCCTGTGGTATAAGGACGGCGATGAAGGGACCCTGATGGAGGTCGTGCGCCGCACGATGGCGGGGGAGCATATCTTCCCCGATGCACCGCCCAGCGTGGAGATCGGCACGGCCATGAGCGCCGAGTTCACCAAAGGCGAGATGAAGGTCCTGCGCTGTCTTGTGCGCGGGCTGTCCTATAACGAGATTGCAAAAGAACTCGGCATCGAGCCATCCACCGTGAAGTTCCACGTCATCAATATGCTGCAAAAGACGAACTTAGAGAATAAGCTCCAGCTTGCCATTGCCGCCACCGAAGCCAAATTGGTGGTGGAGTTGGCAGATACCTGAACCGTTATTCCATAGCAAACAGTGCGTAAAAATAAAACACACGGGAGGGATGAATCTCTCTCGTGTGTTTCAATTTAGAACCGCTCCACGCCATCACTCGTTACGCGCGCGTAGACGAGGGGCGGAAGCGTCGGCGGCTCATCGCGGATGACAAGGCCGCCGCGGTACATTTCCTCGGCTGCGGCAAACAGGCTCTCGTCGTCGGCATAGAACGTGCAGATGCTCTCCCCTGCCTTGACGTAGTCGCCCAGCTTTTTGTGCATCGTAATGCCCGCGGCAAAGACGATGCTGTCCTCCTTCTTGATGCGGCCCGCGCCCAGCAGCACGCTGGCATTGCCGATCTTCTCGACGTCGTTTTTGTAAATATAGCCGTCGGCGGGGGCAGTCAGCTCATAGCTGTACTTTGCCTTTTGGAACTTGTCGGCGTCGCGCAGTACGCTGATGTCGCCGCCCTGTGCGGCAAACATCTGGCAGCACTTTTCAAACGCCGAGCCGTCGGCAATGACGGTCTCGGCCAGCTTACGGCAGGTAGGCATATCGCCCTTGCCCGCCAGCACCAGCATGTTGCTGGCCAGCTGCAGGCAGACCTCGGTCAGGTCCGCGGGGCCCTTGCCCTGCAGAACGGCCATGCTCTCGGCGACCTCCAGCGCATTGCCGATGTTGTGACCGAGAGGCTTGTCCATATCGGTGATGAGCGCCGCGACCTTGCGGCCATGCGCCGTGCCGATGGCGACCATCTGGCGGGCCAGCTCCAGCGCACCGTCCAGGTCCTTCATGAACGCGCCGTCGCCCATCGTGACATCGAGCAGGATCGCGTCCGAACCGGCGGCCAACTTCTTGGACATGATGGAGGACGCGATCAGCGGGATGCAGCCGACGGTGGCCGTCACATCGCGCAGGGCGTACATCTTCTTGTCAGCGACGGCGATCTTGCCGCTTTGGCCGATAACCGAAATGCCGATCTCGTTGACCTGCCTGAAAAATTCTTCCTGCGTCAGGCTCGTGCGGGTGCCGGGGACAGCCTCCATCTTGTCAATCGTGCCGCCCGTGTGGCCGAGGCCGCGCCCGCTCATCTTGGCGATCTTAACACCGCAGGCCGCCACGATGGGCGCAATGACCAGCGTCGTCTTGTCACCGACGCCGCCGGTGGAGTGCTTGTCGGCCTTGATGCCCTCGATGGCAGACAGATCGACCATGTCGCCGGAGTGGGCCATGACGTCGGTCAGCATGGCGGTCTCCTCGTCAGTCATGCCGCGCAGGTAGATGGCCATGAGGAGCGCCGACATCTGGTAGTCGGGCACATCGCCTGCCACATAGCCGTTGACGGCGAAGGACAGTTCTTCATGGTTCAGCGTACCGCCGTCGCGCTTCTTGGCGATAATATCGTACATTCGCATAGTTTTTCTCCTTGTAAAAGGCAGGCCGCCCGGCTGGGATACCGGGCGGCCTGCTGTGATTTGTGATTAACGGCTGCCCTTGTCGTAGGGAATGCCCTCGGCCTTCGGGGCCTGGGAGTTCTTGGAGGTGAAGATCAGCACGATCATCGTGACGATATACGGCAGCATCTGGTAGAAGTTCGAAATTTCCTTGACGCCCTCAAACTTCGGCAGGAAGGTCAGCGTGGCGTTCAGCGCAGCAATGACCTTGAACAGCGCGAAGAACAGCGACGCGCCGAGGATCGGCAGCGGCTTCCAGTTGCCGAAGATCATAACGGCCAGCGCCAGGAAGCCGAAGCCCGCCACATCGCCGTTGGCCGTGCAGTTGGCCGTGGTCAGGGCGTAGACAAAGCCGCCCATGCCGGCCAGCGCGCCGGAGATGGTCGTACCGGCATAGCGCATCTTGTACACGTTGATACCCACGGAGTCCGCCGCCTGGGGATTTTCACCGCAGGAGCGCAGCCGCAGGCCAAACCGGGTCTTGTACAGCAGGATCGACAGCACCACGAAAATGATGATGCAGACATAGGTCGCCAGATACACCTTGTGCAGGAAGGTATTGCCCAGGAAGCCCAGGTCGTCCGTTTTTGCGTAGCCCAGAGTGGTCTTCTTGATCATGAACCAACTGGCCGCATCGCCGGTGGCCATTTGCAGAGTGTTCTGGTTGGCGATGATACGGATGAGGAACAGCACCAGGGCCGGAGCCATCAGGTTCAGCGCCGTACCGCCGATGGTCTGGTCCGCCCGCAGATTTACGGAGGCAAAGCTCAGCAGCAGGGAGAAAATGGCGCCGAATATGGCCGCCACCAGCATAGCCAGCAGCTCAAAGCCCTGCAAAGCCACCCAGTCGCCGGCAGCCTTGGCCGCGTCGTAGACGTGGTTGGTCTGCATGATGTTCACGAACAGCACGCCGATAAACGCACCCAGGATCATAATACCTTCCAACGCCAGGTTGATGATACCGCTGCGCTCAGCGAACACGCCGGCCAGCGCCACGATCATCAGGGGAACGGCGTAGATCATGGTCTGTTGGATCAGAAATGTCATGCCTGCTCCCCTCCTTCCTCCGGCTGCTCAGGTACCTGCGGCGCTTCCTCCGTCGGTATGTCCGGTATGTCCTCCGGCGGCACATCCAGTGGCTGTGTCTCCGCCTCTGCCGGTATATCCGCCGTGGTGGTCTTGTTGGCCTCCACGACGAGCTTCTTTTTCCGTCCGGTCAGCATCATCTGGATGAGCAGAGAGAAGGCGGACAGATACACGATGACGGAGATGATCACGTCGGTGATGTACTCGTTGTAGGCAGTCAGGTTGGTCAGCTGCAGACCGACGATATCCAGCATGGCCATGAAGATGCCGGTGAAAATGACCGCGATGGGGTTGTTCACCGCCAGCAGGGCCACGGGGATTCCGTTAAAGCCCACGCCGGGCAGGGCCTGATAGGTGTTCCAGTAGAACTCGGTGTTGCCGCTGAGCCAGTACAGCGCGGCGCCGGCGCCGGCCAGCGCGCCGGCAATGGCCATGGACAGCACGATATTGCGCTTATCGGGGATACCGGCGTAGCGGGCCGCATGGCGGTTGGCGCCGCAGGCCTTCAGCTCATAGCCGAACACCGTCTTCTCCATGATGATGTACACCACGATGGCCAGAATGATGGCCACCAGAATACCGGCATTGACCTGGGAGCCGGGGAACAGCTGATCCAGCCCCAGCTTGGGTGTGGCCACACCGTTGAAGGTGGTCTTGTAGATGTAACCGGACTTCGTACCCTCTGTTACATTCTTGAAGCTGCTGATATCAAACATCCAGGTGACAAGATTGGCTGCGATCCAGTTGGTCATGATGCAGGCCAGCACCTCGTTGATATTCAGCAGCGCCTTCAGCAATCCGGGGATCGCACCCCACAGGGCGCCAGCCAGCATACCGCCCAGAAAGGCCAGCAGCCAGATGATGCCCACGGGCACGGACTCGGAGGGGATGCCCAGCGCGACGGACAGCGAGACAAGCGTACCCATCAGATACTGGCCGGGTGCGCCGATATTGAACAGGCCCGTCTTGAAGGCCACCGCCACGGAAAGGCCGGTCATGATCAGCGGCATGGCGCGGAAGAGCATGTTGCCCACATTCTGGGCGTTAAAGCCCCAGGTCAGCGCACCCGCAGCGTCGCGGCCTGTGCTGAGGATGCCGGCAAAAATCAGCCGGACACCCTCCCACATACCGGCAGTGGTGATCTTCTGCTCCGCCAGGCCCACAATAATGACCACGATGCTGCCCAGCAGCAGGCCGGCCAGGATGGACAGCAGAGAGGCCAGGACCTTCTTGGTGCCATTCTTGGCATACAGATCTGTCAGTTTTTGCTTCACGCCGTCTCACCCTCTTTCTTGTCCGCCCGCTTGGCGCCGGCCATATAGAGGCCCAACTCCTGCACGGTGATCTGCTTCGGGTCGAACTCACCCACGATCTCACCCTCGTACATGACCAGGATGCGGTCGGAAAGGCTCATGACCTCGTCCAGCTCCAGGGATACCAGCAGCACTGCCTTGCCGGCATCACGCTGCTTCACCAGTTCCTTGTGTACGTTTTCGATCGCGCCCACGTCCAGGCCGCGGGTAGGCTGGACCGCCACGATCAGCGGCTTGTTGCGGTCCACCTCGCGGGCGATGATCGCCTTCTGCTGGTTGCCACCGGACATACTGCGGGCGGTGGTCACGGGGCCCTGTCCGCTGCGGATATCGTATTCCTCGATCAGCCTCTCGGCGTAGGCACGCACCGCGTCCTTTTTGATAAAGCCGCCCTTTTCGAATTCCGGCTCCTTATACCGCTGCAGCACCAGGTTCTGCTCCAGCGTAAAATCCAGCACCAGGCCGTGCTTGTGCCGATCCTCGGGGATGTGGCTCATACACTCTCCACGGCGACGGATGCTGGCGTGGGAGATATCCTTGCCGCACAGTGTCACCGTGCCGCCATTGCTCTTATCCAGGCCGGTGAGCGCGTGAATGAACTCCGTCTGTCCGTTGCCGTCGATACCGGCGATACAGAGTATCTCGCCGGCGCGTGCATCAAAGCTGACATGGTCCACGGCGTTGCGCTTGTGGGTATGAGAGGGCACGCACAGATCCCGGACCTTCAGCACCACATCCGTGGGCTTGGCCGGCTCCTTTACGACCTCCAGCTGCACCGGGCGGCCCACCATCATGTTGGACAGCTCCTGCTTGTTGGTGTCGCAGGTGTTCACGGTACCCACATAGCGGCCCTTACGCAGAACCGTCACCCGGTCCGCCACCGCCATGATCTCGTTGAGCTTGTGGGAGATGAAGAGGATGGATTTCCCCTCCGCCGTCAGGTTCTTCATAATGGCCATCAGCTCGTCGATCTCCTGGGGCGTCAGCACGGCGGTGGGCTCGTCGAAGATGAGGATCTCGTTGTCGCGGTAGAGCATCTTCAGGATCTCGGTACGCTGTTGCATACCCACAGTGATATCCTCCACCTTGGCGTCCAGGTCCACGTGCAGGCCGTACCGCTTGGAGAGCTCCTCGACCTTCCTCCGCGCTTCCTTTTTCTGCAGGAAGCCGCACTTCGTCGTTTCGGCGCCCAGAATGATGTTGTCCAGCACGGAGAATACCTCCACCAGCTTGAAGTGCTGGTGGACCATGCCGATACCCAGTGCCGTGGCATCGTTGGGATCGTTGATCTTCACCGTCTGGCCGTTCTTGCGTATCTCGCCCGCCTCGGGCTGGTACAGGCCGAACAGCACGCTCATCAGCGTGGATTTGCCGGCGCCGTTTTCGCCCAGCAGCGCGTGGATCTCTCCCTTTTTCAGTTGGAGGGTGATATCGTCGTTGGCCTTGATGCCGGGGAACTCCTTGGTAATGTGAAGCATCTCGATCACATACGAGGGAGTCTTATCCATGCCGCCACCTACTTTCCTCTATTATTTTGCCTAATGGCGATAAAGGCATAAATTTATTATATAGCATATATGCACAGATTGCAAGAAAAACAGCGGCGTTTTACTCCTCATATCACGGCGCTTGACGCAAAAAAAAGAGACGCCCGCAGGCGTCTCTTTTTTTGTTAAGTACGTTCCGATTACTTGACCAGGTTCAGGGTCAGGCTGTCGGTGCTGTCCAGCTTGGAGTAGTCGTTGTCGACGACCAGAGAACCATCGGCCATCTTGGCCAGCATGGCGTTGTAGTCGTCCACAGTCCACTTGGTCAGGGACCAGGTAGCGGTGGGCAGGCCCACAGCGTTGTCCTTGGCGCCCAGGGTCACGAAGGTGCCGCCGATCTCGTCGAAGGAACCGTCATAGACCTTGCCGCAAGCCCACTGCACGGAGGCGGACAGGCCCTTCATAGCGGAGGTGATAACGGTATCGGACTGGCTGGACTGGTCAACGTCCACGCCCACCACGGCGCCGTCGTTAGCGGCAGCGGCAGCGGCGACAGACTGGAACATATTACCGCCGCAGGCGAAGATGACCTCGGTGCCGTTCTCATACCAGCCGGAAGCCATGGTCTGCAGCTCGGTGGAAGCGGAGAAGGAAGCGCCATACAGCCAGGAGTAGTTCATCTCGACCTTCACGCCCATCTCAGCAGCAGCAGCGGAAGCGCCCTGCACGAAGCCGTAGCCGTAACGGCAGCAAGCGGGGTTGTCGCCGCCGCCACCACCGGTGAAGCCCAGCTTGGTGTAGCCTTCCTTAACAACAGCGTAACCGGCCAGATAGCCGCACTGCTCTTCCTGGAAGCAGATGCCCAGAACGTTCTTCAGGGCGGTGCCGTCCTCGAGGGTCACAGCGCTGTCGCGGTCCACGAACACGAACTTGACATCGGTGAACTCAGCAGCGGCCTTGGTCAGGGCAGTGGCCTGCATAAAGCCGGCAGCCACGATGACCTTGGCGCCGCCCTCGGCAGCAGCCTTCATGGCATCGTAACGGTCGTCATCGGTAGCCTGGTCGCCGTTGGCGGGCTGATAGTACTTGTAGCTCAGGCCGTTGTTGGCAGCGTACAGCTTCACGCCGTCGAAGGTGCCCTGGTTGAAGGACTTATCCTTCAGCTGGCCCACGTCGGTGACGAAAGCGATCTCGTACTTGCCATCCTCGGAGGTCATCTCGTCGGCGATCTCGTCGGCGTTGGTGATCTCGGTGACTTCGGGGTTGTCGCCCTGGTTGTCGTCGGTCTTGGGGTCGTCCTTCTTGTCGCCGCAAGCGACCAGGGACAGCGCCATAACCAGAGCCAGGATCATAGCAAGAAACTTCTTCATGGTTATTCTACCTTCCTCAATTTTTTTATTTTCGCGCCTTGCGGCGGGAAAACCATCATTTCGGCACGGGGTCTTCCTCCCTCTGTGCCTTGCGCATTATAGCAGACTTTTTCGCCTTTGGCAAGTGAAAACCGCATTTTGCGGTAGAAATGTAAACAAATGTCATCAAAAATTTACATTTTGTTTGCGCGAAATGCACAAATGTATCGCGCATAGCGACAGCGCGAGATATCCTCCCGCGCTGTCGTGACCGTTGTTTACTTCTTGGCGGCCATCTTCACAGCCACCTCCAGGGCGATCTTCATCATGTTGGTGAAGGTGGTCTGGCGCTCATCGGCGGACAGCTCGGTGCCGTTGACCAGGTTGTCGGAGATGGAGCAGATGGCCAGCGCCCGCTTGCCGGTATAGGCGGCGGTGCAGTACAGACCGGCGGCCTCCATCTCCACGGCCATGACGCCCATCTTGGCGAAGCGCATATTGCGCCCGGCGGCGTCGTAGAACGTGTCGGAGGAGTACAGGTTGCCCACGGGCATTTTCACGCCCAGCTCCCCGGCGCTCTCTACGGCGGCCATCAGCAGGTCGAAATCGCAGATGGGCGCGTAGCTGCCGCCCAGCTCGTACTGACTGGCAAAGTCGGAATTGGTGCAGGCGCCCTGACCGGCCACCACGCTGCCCAGCTCCAGGTCGGCACGCATGGCGCCGGCGCTGCCCACGCGGATAATGTTTTCCACGTCGTATTGGGTGTACAGTTCATAGGAATAGATGCCGATGGACGGAATACCCATGCCGCTGGCCATCACGGACACCGGCACGCCCTTGTAGGTGCCGGTATAGCCCTGCACACCGCGGACGTTGTTCACCAGCTTCGGCTCGGTGAGAAATGTCTCGGCAATGAACTTGGCCCGCAGCGGATCGCCGGGCATGAGAACGGTCTTGGCGAAATCGCCCTTGTTGGCGTTATTGTGGGGAGTCGGCATAGTGGTTCCTCCTTATATTTACTGTTCCATGGCCTTCACGGCCTTGACGATACGGCTGGTGCCCAGACGGTCCGCGCCCAGGGCGATGAAATCTTTGGCGTCGTTCAGATCCGCGATGCCGCCGGCGGCCTTGATCTTCACATGGGGCGCCACGTGGGCCTTGAACAGCGCCACGTCCTCACGGGTGGCGCCGCCTCCGCCAAAGCCGGTGGATGTCTTGATGTAGTCCGCGCCGGACTCGGACACCACGCGGCACAGCTCGATCTTCTCCGCGTCCGTCAGCAGGCAAGTCTCGATGATGACCTTCAGCAGTCTGCCGTCACAGTGACCCTTGATGGCCTTGATCTCTTCCAGCACCTTGTCATACAGGCCATCCTTCACCCAACCGATGTTGATGACCATGTCCACCTCGGACGCACCGTTTTTCACCGCGTCGGCAGCCTCGAAGCACTTGGCGGCGGTGGTGTCGTAGCCGTTGGGAAAACCGATGACGGTGCAGACGGCGATCTTTCCGTCCACATACGCCGCCGCCTGCTTCACATAGCTGGCGGGAATGCACACGCTGGCGCAGCCGTACTTGATGCCGTCGTCGCAGATGGCCTTGATCTCATTCCAGGTGGCACCTTGTGCCAGCAGCGTGTGGTCCACGCGGGAGAGGATATTCTTCAACTCTTCGTTCATTATCTTCGCTCCTTTTCGGGATTTTGCGGTTATATATGTATATTGTACCACACACCGCGCGAAATAGCAACCCGCGCGGCCCAACGGCGCCCACCTGCTGAAGTGCGCTCTTTTCTTATTTCTCGCCGACGGTCACGCTGCCGTCCTCGCCCAGCACGGCGGGCACGATGGTGCTCCGCGTGTTCCGCGCGATGTTGTCCAGCCGCAGCCGGCTGGGGAAGTCGCTGAGCAGCGTGTACGCCACACCGTGCTTCTTGGCCCGTCCCGTCCGGCCGATGCGGTGGATGTAATACTCGTTCTCCTCCGGCACCTCATAGTTGAACACCGCGTCCACATCGTCCACGTCGATGCCCCGGCTGGCCACGTCCGTGGCCACGAACACACGGAGCTGTCCATCCCGGAAGCGGGCCATGACCTCCTCCCGCTTGCGCTGGGGGATGTCCCCGTGGATGCACTGGGCGTCCACGCCCCGCATCTGCAAAAATTTTGTCAGCCGCTCCGTGCTGCCCTTGGTGTTGCAGAAGCAGATCACCCGGTCATAGTTCTCATGCGCCAGTATCTTCGCAATGGCGTCCACCTTCCCGTCGGAGGGCACCTCCAGCCGGTACTGCAAAATGTCCGGCTTGTTCTCCTTGGTGGCCTGCACCGTGATCTCCTCCGGGTCCCGCTGGTATACCCACGAGATGTCCATCACCTCCCGCGAGATAGTGGCGGAGAACATCCCCAGGTTTTTCCGGCTGGGGATCTTGTCCAGAATACGCGTCACGTCGTGGATAAAGCCCATGTCCAGCATCCGGTCCGCCTCGTCCAGCACCACCGTCTGCACGCTCTTCAAATTCACGGTCCGCCGCTTCATGTGGTCACTCAGCCGCCCCGGCGTGGCCACCACGATCTGGGGCCGCCGCTTCAGCGCGTCGATCTGCTTGCCGATGGGCTGTCCGCCGTACAGACATACCAGCCGCACGCCCTCATGGCACACGGCGATGTCCCGCATCTCGTCGGTGATCTGCATGGCCAGCTCCCGCGTGGGTGCCAGAATGACCGCCTGCACCTCCTCGCTCTCCCGGTCGATGCGCTCGATGATGGGGATGCCGAAGGCCATGGTCTTGCCCGTGCCGGTGGGAGCCTTGGCGATCACGTCCTTCCCCGCCAGCATGGGGGGGATGCACCCGGCCTGCACGGGGGTGCTGACGGTGTAGTGCTTATTTCGTATGGCGCGCATGGTGGCCTCTGACAGGCCAAAGCTCTCAAACGGTGCGCCCTGTGTTACTTCCATAGTCGTTTCCTCATTTTTCCACATAGTATACCAATAAAGAATTATACCATATCTGTCAACGCCTTGCAACCGCGCAAAAAACCGTCCCCGCCGGCGGGGTAGCTCCGGCAGGGACGGTGCGGGGGAAGCGAATGTGTGCTGGGAAACATGAAGAATGTGAAGAAGATCGTGGTATCCTGGCGGCATAGTGGTCAGTTATGCCGCTGTGCCCGGGCCGATATCAGCCCCGGTTGCCGAAGAAGTAGTTATAAAACTCCTGCCAGTTTTCGGGCATCTGGCCGCTGTAACCGCCGTTATTACCGCCCTGAGAGGAGGTGTCCTCCTCCGTGTCGGTGCCGGTGATCTGGGGCTGTTGGTCGAAGGTGATGTCGGTGGTGATGTAGCTGCCGTCGCGGAACACGGTCAGGGTGGCGGTGTCGCCGGCGCGGTAGCTCTTCAGCGCCGCGGACAGATCCTGACGGCTGGTCAGCGTGGTGTCACCCATCTTGGTGATCACGTCGCCCAGGCGCAGGCCGGCCTTGTCGCCCGCGCCGCCCTTGACGACGGAGTAGACGAACACGCCCTGGTCGATGTCGATGCTGTACTGAGCGGCCATCTGGGAGTTCATGGTGCCCACGGTCACGGCCATGTATGCCTTGCCGGTGACGGCGCCGTTCTCCATGATGTCGGTGATGATGGACTTCACATCGTCAATGGGAATGGCGAAGCCCAGACCCTCCACGGTGGTGGAGGAGTAGGTGGAGTACTTGGCGGACACGATGCCCACCACCTCGCCGTACAGGTTCATCAGGGGGCCGCCGGAGTTGCCGGGGTTGATGGAGCAGTCCACCTGGATCATGTTGAAGGGAGTGCCGTCCACGTTGATGGCGCGGTTGCAGCTGGACACATAGCCGCCGCTCATGGAGAACGTCAGCTCGCCCAGGGGATTGCCGATGGCCAGCACGGAGTCACCCACGTTCACATCGGCGCTGTTGCCCAATGTCACGGGGGTCAGCCCGGCGGCGTTGATCTTCAGCACCGCCACGTCGTAGTCGCTGTCGCCGCCGATGACGGTGGCGTCGTAGGTGTTGCCGTTATACAGCGTTACCTTCACGGAGGAAGCGCCGTTGATCACATGGTAGTTGGTGACGATATAGCCGTCCTCGCTGATGATAAAGCCGCTGCCGCTGGAGGCGGACTGGGTGGTCTGGCCGAAGATGTTGGTGCTCTGGGAGGAGCAGTTGATGGACACGGTGGAGTTTACCGTGGAGGCGTACACCTCAGCGGGCTGCATCTTGGTCTTGCCGTCCACCTTCTTGATCTGCACGGCAGTGGCCGTGCGGTCACTCTCATTGATGGTGGTCTTGCCGCCGGAGGTGCTGCCGCCTGCCAGCGCAGCGCCGCCGTAGCCTGCCGCGCCGCCCACCACAGCGCAGGCCAGCACCAGCGCCGTGACCTTCACCCACGTCCTGCGGAAAAAGCCCTGCTTCTTCACCGGCGCGGTATACGTGCTCTCCTGCCGGGGCGCGGGCGCGTAGTCGTCGCGGGGCACCTCTCGGTTGGTGAAGCGGTACATATCGTTGTTGTTGAATTCCTCGTTATACATCGTAATGACCTCCTGTGTCGCAGTTTCGTATAAGGAGCACTCTCCCATCTTGCCGCCGAGGGGAAAGCGTGGTATGATGGAGGAAGCAGACATGAAGAAGGGTGCCTGCTTCGAAGGGGCTCATCGCTCTTTCTGTTTTATAGCATACTCGCTTTCCTTAATTCTACCTTTAAGTTTTGCAGGAAAACCGTGAACTTTCTTTGAACACCCGCCCGCAGGCGCCAAGCCTTCCCCTTGATGGGTCCGCGGTGTTGAATGACACGCCGGTGGCGTGTCAGACCCGCGGACCGACCGACCCG
>OKUC01000222.1_pt1 | contig 32962 bp, 19 predicted proteins | sample 1606761 | NCBI WGS metagenome assembly OKUC01 (sample SAMEA3882542, study PRJEB24775) | human gut metagenome | biome: human-associated habitat; feature: intestine environment; material: feces | place: Netherlands | collected 2009/2010 | reverse complement strand
ACCTGACCCAGATGACCTTCGGCTTCAGCCGTGATGACGCTGCCAAGTTCCTGGGCGCATACTACGAGAACAAGATCTACGAGAGCGATCCGTTCCAGCATCTGGATCAGATCGGCGTTGGCAAGCTGGTCAAGATGGCTGCCCACGATGGCCGCGCGACCAACCCGAACCTGGGTCTGGGCATCTGCGGCGAGCACGGCGGCGATCCCAGCAGTGTCGAGTTCTGCCACAACGTTGGCCTGGACTACGTCAGCTGCTCTCCCTACCGTGTTCCCATCGCCCGCCTGGCCGCCGCACAGGCAGCAATTAAAAATCCACGTTCTTGAATCACGTAGATTTTTACAATTAAATGTGGATTACGATAAGGCTCGTTCTTATCGAAATTCGCGTGGCTGCGTGCTTTGGCCGAAGCAATGGAAAGACCTGACGGTTAAGGTCGTTCTATAGATCATAGCAAGCCCCTAATCGCTGTACTACAGTGATTAGGGGCTTTTTTTATGCAAAAATGCCCTTTGGGTACATTTTCGGCAAAAAGTATACGATTTTTGGGTACATTTTTGGGGTCAAATCGGGGTACTTAAGAGCTATCAAAAAACCGCAGGAGTACGCAGCATGACAAAGAAAACAACGCCTGCTTACAGAGCAAGCAAAGAGGAAACTATTCCAATAAATAAGTTGCATCCATTCTCCAATCATCCGTTCCATATCCGACATGATCTGGAATTCAGTGAATTGGTAGACAGTATTTCAGAGAGCGGCATCATTACGCCCATTATCGTCAGACCAAAGGTTGGTGTCGGCTATGAAGTGATAAGCGGACATCGCCGGTGGGAGGCTTGTAAGGAACTCGGCATCGAAAGCATCCCTGCTAGAGTGGAATACATAGACGATGACGAAGCCACGATCCTGATGGTCAACAGCAATATCCAGCGTGAGCATGTGTTGCCAAGTGAGAAGGCGTTTGCTTATAAAATGCGCATGGAAGCGATGAAACATCAAGGAAAAGCAACTTCGTCCCAACTTGGGACAAAGTTGAGAACACTTGATGCTATGGGTAAAGAAGTTGATGAAAGCCGTAATCAAATACATCGTTACATTCGTTTGACGTATCTAATTCCATCCATCTTGCAAATGGTCGATGACGGTCGCATTGCATTCAACCCAGCGGTCGAAATCTCCTATATGACAGGGGAACATCAGACATGGCTCAAAGAAGAAATGGAGATGTGTGATGCTACACCGTCTTTGGTTCAGTCTCGAACACTAAAAGACATGAGCCGAAATGGAACGCTGACGGAGAATTACCTGCATACCCTACTGACAGAAGAAAAGCCGAACCAACGGCAAAAGTTCTTTCTGAATCAGTCTGATGTGCAGCAGTACTTCCCATCCAACTATACACCGCAGCAGATGCAGAATGTCATCATTTCGCTGCTGCGGAATTGGGAGCACAAGCGCTCCAGCCGCCAGCGCCCACAGCGCGAAGAGGAACTGGAAAGATAAGTGAAAAGTACAATATGTAATAGCTTACGAAATGTAGTTTTGTGGGCCTTCTTAGCTGCACCCATTTTTAGGCAGGAGAAGTGAGATGCAATACAAATATTTTTACGGAGCTCAAGCCGAGCAGTTCTCTTTTTACCGCATACCCAAAGCGCTATTTACAGAGCCGAACTTCAGGGAGCTGTCCACCGATGCCAAGGTACTGTATGGGATTCTGCTGGATCGAATGAGTTTGTCGCTGAAAAATCAATGGTTAGATGCACAGAACAAGGTTTACATTATCTTCACCGTGGAGGAAATCATGGATGCACTGAACTGTGCCAACCAGAAAGCCACGCGCCTGATGGTGGAACTGGAAAAGCAGGCAGGGCTTATCGAGCGCAAGCGACAGGGGCTTGGTAGACCGAATTTGATTTATGTAAAAAACTTCGCAGCAACGATAAATGACAAGAGCTGTGAAAAAGGTGATTCTTGATATGTGATTTTCACACTTCTGGATTCTTGAAAATCACACGGAACTAATACTGATAATAATTAGACTGATTATAGTGATACTGAGAATATAAATTACAGTTAGGAAAACAGAATAGGTGGTAGAGTATGCCCGGTGTAACAGAGCAGGAAATCGCCCAAGCGAAGCAGATGAATCTGTACCAATATATGCAGCTGTGCGAGCCGGACAACTTCAAACCGGAAGGACCCGGACAATTCCGCCACAAAGGGCACAGTTCGTTGACCTTTGCAGAGGATGGTTCGTGGACTTACTTCAAAACGAAAGCTACCGGCCGCACAGCGCTGAACTATCTCATAGCGGTCGAGGGCGTTTCGTTTGTAGAAGCGGTGCGGGAAATCAATCGGATACAGGGCGGTGTCCGTCCTTCTTTCCAACCTGTAAAAACGCCCCCACACCCTGCCGAGAAGAAACCGGCGAAGGAATTCAAGCTGCCGAGACCGGACAAAAACAACTACGCAGCTACTGCCTATTTGCGCAAGCGCTGCATCCACCCCAATGTTCTGACGGTCTGTAAGCAAAAGAAAATCCTGTATCAGACGAGCTTCAAGTATCATCCGAATTGCGTATTTGTCGGGCGCGATGGAAACGGTGAACCCAAAGGTGGCAGCTTGCGCGGTTGTTCGCAAATCAAGTTTCGCCGTGATATTCCCGGCAGCAAGAAGATATATCCGTTCTACATCGAAGCTGCTGCCAATGCCGACACGGTGGAAGTGTACGAAGCGCCCATAGATGCCATGTCAGGCGCATCACTGAAAATCATGCAGCACACCGGAAATTGGCGCGGCATTCACTATCTGGCGCTGGGCGGTACGGATTACGCTGCACTGGACGCGTTTCTTACATACTACCCGAACATAACCCACATTGTCCTGTGCCTTGATAATGACGAAGCCGGTAGAACCAGAACGCAGGACATTACCTATAAAAGTGGCGTTCTCTATGATATTGAGCAAGAGCAAATCGGCAAGCAGGATAAAGAAAGTGCTGGACTCGATTGCGCGACAATATGTCGTCCACAGGATTTCTTTTTGAACATGGGCCGAACCACAAGAAAGCGTAAGTTGGTGGAATGGCTGGAAAGCTGTCAAGAAAATCAGGTGAGCGTGCTGGATGAAAAGATACCACTTTTGAGTTTTGCGGTTGACTTTGTGACAGCCTATGAGTATCAGAAAGCGCGTGGGATTAAGATCCACCCCGGTTTGTGGAAAGATATGCGTGTGGATATATTTCTGGTAAAAAAAGAAAATTGAAAAAGTTGTGGAAAAAATCCGATTCGCTGTTCTCTTATGTATTAGGAGGTTCCAAACCTCCGAAAAAGTGAATAGCGTCCTCTGCTGTACCGCATTGGGGAAGCAGCGCCATGACTGGATTCCACGAGCGTGCCAAGATGCGAGAAAACATATCGCATGGCTGCAAAGTGATGCGAGGCAAAGCGCCGGGAAGGGTTGCCTGTCTGGAATTTGCAGAGGGAGAGAAACGCACAGCTATAACGACAGATCGTGCCGTGGAGGAAATACTTCCACGGCATTATTGTGTCGTTATGGAATGACGCTAGATTTGCTATTTGAATCAGTAAATGGTAATATTATAATTCAGATGAGGAATAGACCGTGATGGCAACTATTCGGGAATTCCGAATGGTTCAAACAGATGACATCTGACAGGTTCATCGAAGGGAAATTATCGCAATTTGTGGCTTATTGCGCCTTTCGGCTGCTTGAACAATTTTTACTTCAGAATATTGTCTAACTTTTTGGGGTCACTTCATTTTGTACTATTATAGGGAAATTTCCAACTTGCTATTTGTATCGATAAATGGTACTATATGACTATACTAATGTCATTTGAATGGTTAGAAATAAATGACTTCTGAAGGAGGCTTTGGCGAAATGGGAAGATTCGTGAATCCGGATAATAGTGCGTTTCAAGTTGCACTGAATTCAAAAATTTATATGGATAAAACGGGTCTGCTGGAATATACCAACAGCGTTCTTGATACACCAGAAGCATATATCTGCAATAGCCGCCCCCGGAGATTTGGTAAGTCCTATACGGCTAATATGCTGGCAGCCTATTACAGCAAAGGCTGCGATTCAGAAAAGATGTTCGATGGGCTTACAATCGGCAAGAGTAGCGACTTCAAAAAGCATCTCAACAAGTATGATGTGATCCATATAGATGTACAATGGTTTTTGTCCAGTTGTGCAGACATCAAAAGTATTATATCCTACATTACGCAATCGGTTTTGGAGGAACTAAAAGAGTACTACCCTGAAGTTCTTCCTAACGAAGTGTTGACATTGGCGGACGCTTTGTCGCGCATCAGAAACTCGACCGGTCAGAAATTTATTGTGATTATTGATGAATGGGATATTCTGATTCGAGATGAAGCAACCAATAAGGCTGTTCAAGAAGAATATATCTATTTCCTGAGAGGCTTATTCAAAGGTACAGAGCCGACAAAATACATTCAGCTTGCATACCTCACCGGCATTCTGCCAATCAAAAAGGAAAAAACGCAGTCGGCCTTGAATAACTTCGATGAGTTTACCATGGTCAGTGCCGGCACGTTGGCACCTTTCATTGGCTTTACGGAAGAAGAAGTTAAGAATCTTTGCGAGGAGTACCACAAAGACTTTGACAAGGTAAAAAAGTGGTACGATGGTTACTTGCTGCGGGATTACCAAGTTTATAATCCCAGAGCTGTTGTCAGCGTTATGCTGAAGGGAGAGTTTAAGAGCTACTGGTCGGAAACGGCTTCCTATGAAGCAATCGTTCCCCTTATCAACATGAACTATGACGGGCTGAAAACGGCAATCATTGAAATGCTTTCCGGTGGGGAAGTTAAAGTAAACACGGCTACCTTCAAGAACGATACCGTTAATATCCAAAGCAAAGATGATGTTTTGACATATATGATCCATCTTGGCTACTTGGGATATGACCAGAACCGAAAAACAGCGTTCGTTCCGAATGAGGAAATCCGGCAGGAATTGACACTTGCGGTGGAAAGCAAGCATTGGAATGAGATGTTGCTGTTCCAGCAGGAGTCTGAGAAGTTGCTGGATGCGACATTGGATATGGATGGCGATGCAGTAGCCACTCAGGTTGAGAAAATCCATGATGACTATGTTTCTGCCATCCAGTACAACAATGAAAACTCCTTGAGCAGCGTCTTGGCGATTGCATACCTGAGCGCTATGCAATATTACTTTAAGCCGGTTCGAGAGCTGCCCACAGGCAGGGGCTTCGCAGACTTCGTTTTCGTTCCAAAACCGGAGTACCGAAATGACTATCCGGCGCTTGTTGTGGAGTTGAAGTGGAACCAAACGGTGGAGACTGCGATGCAGCAGATTAAGGAAAAGAAATATCCGGATTCGCTGCGTGGCTATACAGGAAATCTTCTCTTGGTAGCTATCAACTATGACAAGAAAACGAAGAAACATCAGTGCCTTATTGAAAAAGTAGTATAAAAATCATGCCGTGGAAGGAACCTTCTTCCACGGCTTTTCTATACCATGATTGAGTCATTGACTTGTACATTTTGAAAATACTGAATGCAGTATTATACTGATGGGGAAGGAGGGAAAACCGATGCAATATGATAAAGCAGACCAGCAAAACTGCCCGCGCAGAGTCGTGTTCTATGGGCGCGTGTCCACGGAACTTGAGGCGCAAATATCAGCACTGAAAAATCAAATGAACTGGTATCTGGAGCTTGCAGAACATCATCCGAATTGGACGGTGGTTGGGCAATACGCCGATGAAGGAATCTCAGGTACTGGCATGAAAACCCGGCCTTCTTTTATGAAGATGCTGCGAGATGCCCGGAAAAAGAAGTTTGACCTAATCGTGACTCGCGAGGTTTCCCGTTTTGCCCGAAACACGGTGGATACTTTGGTTACGACCCGTGAGCTGAAACAGTACGGCGTTGAAGTGTACTTCGTCAATGATGACATCTGGACGATGCGTGGCGATGGAGAAGTTCGCCTGACCATTATGGCAAGCCTTGCGCAAGATGAAAGCCGTAAAATGAGTGAACGCACCAAGGCGGGCATTCAGATGTCACAGAAAAAAGGCACCTATGTTGCGGGACCGACACCGTTTGGATATAAGCGTGATAAAAAGGCTCATACGCTTGTGGTGCAGGAAAGTCAGGCAGAGACTGTCAGAAAAATTTTTGCTTGGTATGCTGATGGCATAAATGGCACCGAGATAGCCCAGACACTAACGCAAGAAGGCGCACCGAATAAATCCGGAATGCCACAATGGAGCGCGCGTCAGGTTCTCTCAATCACCAAGAATACGATTTATAAAGGGTATTTGACATACAACAAATCGCATATTGATGATTTCCTCAGCCATAAAAGCATCAAGAACAGCGAACAGGATTACATTCTGGTGAAAGGCAGTTTTGCGCCAATCATTTCAGAGGAACTATGGGATAAATGTCAGCGTCGCAGACATGCATGGCAGTCGTACAAAGACGGCAATATAACGCAGGCTTACTTGTATGGAAAGAGCGAACACGCCGACAAATGGGCTTGCCGCCTGTTTTGTGGCTGCGGAGCCAGAATGCGGGCGTTCCGCGCAGAGAAAGGCATTGTTCGATATATCTGTTATCAGCGGTCACTGAGGAATGTAGCCCCCAAATGCAGCGCCCCCAATGTGCAAGCATGGAAGCTCGAATTGATGGCGCGAGAAATCTACAAAAACGTTTGGCAGGATCACCGGCAGGATATTTTAGAAGAATACCAGCAGGAACAAGAAAACGGAGCTGCCGATAGTGAAAAGGTAGAGGAAGCACTCAGCTGGCAAGAGTCGTTCCCAAACGATGAAATCAGCCGGGAATTTCTGGACAGATTTGTGCCGAGAATCTTCTCCATCGATGGACAGAAATTCATCTGGGAACTAAATCTATTTCAAGAGTCATGCACTGTTCAATGCAATGTGCGCGGAACGTACAATTACCATTCGATTTCGGCGGAAAAAATCATGCCGGGAAAAACAAAAGCGAAGAAAGGGGATGGGGCCGTCAATAGGATACTTGAGGATGCAAACAGTACGCGCTTTTGGGTACATACCTATGATGACGACCCAATAAGCAGGCAGCCATCAAGTCGCCTCGCGGCTGATTTGCCAGCGAGTATAACCATTAAGTTGAATTACGAACAGGCTCGCGCCTATCGAAATTCGCGTGGTTACGTACTTTGGCCGGGGAATTGGAAAGACCTGACAGTTAAGGTTCTTCTATAAATCCTATCAAGTCCCGAATTGCTTGTATCTGCAATTCGGGACTTTTTGTTTTATTTTGCCCTGTTTTGTACATTTTTCTGAAAATGTACACGGTTTGATGGGTCAGACAAAAAAGCGCACACCCCTCGGTGTGCGCTCTGATTTCACGTCTGCGTCGATTCCCGCAGGCTTATCTGGTAACCTAACTCCATGCGGGTTTCAACAGGCTGCCCCTGCAAGGCACACAGCAGCTGCTGCGTTGCTTTTAAGCCAAGGATATCCGCATTAAACTGCACGGCGGTGATGGGCGGCACGGTATTGACCAGATTCTCATTATCATACAGCGACGCCAGCCGGATATCCTGCGGCACGCGCAGGTTCAGCTGCTTGAGCATATTCAGCGTCAGCTGTGCCAGCCGTTCGTCCATGCACAGGATGCAATCCGCCCCGCGCTCTACAGCCTGCTGCACAGCCTCCATGCGCAAATCGTCGCTTTCCAGCTCCAAAAACAGCAGGCTTTCGTCAATTTTTTGCCCCATCTTGACATAAGCCTGCCGGAAGCCCTCCAATCGGGATTGGTTGACGGTGTACAGCATACTGCCGCCCAGCAGGGCGATATGCTTCATGCCCTTCATCAGCAGCAGACTGGTCATCTCACGGCAGCCGCCCACCTGGTCATGGTCAACGGAAAGTACCTGATCGTCCTCCGGCTGACCGATGGCGACAAACGGCACCTTGCGCGCCTTCAGCAGCGGGATCAAGGGGTCACGCTCCAGTGTGCGGGTCAAGATCAGACCATCGATTTTGCGGTTATCCAGCAGTCGTTCCACAGGACGGGTTTCGTTTTCGCCCACCAGCGTCAGCAGGACATCGTAGTCGGAATCCCCGGCAACCTGATAGACAGAGCGCATCACCTTGCGCAAAAAGGGCAGCTCAAAGTCGGAAAATTGCGTGGAAATCACCAGCGAAATATTGTAGGAGCAGCGCTTCACCAGCCCGCGCGCCATCATACTGGGGGTATAGTTATGCTCTTTTACATAGTCCAGCACGCGTTGGCGGGTTGCTGCGCTGATGCGCCCGTTGCCGGATATGGAACGGGACACGGTTGTCTTGGATACGCCAAGCGCCTGCGCGATTTGCGTGATATCGATCGGCTTGTCGTTCTTCGGCAAAGGTGGCATGGTTTCTCATCTCCGATATGTATTTACCATTATCATAATCGTTTTTTGCCGAATCATCAATTATTTCTTGCGTAAAGCTTCCCCTTGCACAGCCCTCACACCGTTCGTCTGCACATTTTTTTGCGTAATTTACGGCACAGGGTCTGTATCTCCTGCGCGGTTTCGGTGGTGCATGGATCGGGCGCAAACTGTGCCGCCTGTACGGCATCCAGCAGGTGCTGCACGGTTTCGCGGTCCGTCTGCGGGCAATGCGTTTGCAGAAATTCCGCAAATGCCGCTTCGTCAGAGGACACCTCCGCCGCCAGCCCGCAGCGCCTCATCTTGCGATGGAGCGCACAAAATTCTGCCTGTACGGTCTGCAAAGGTGTGCGCCTTGCACGGCGCAGAAGTGCCAAGGCCAAGACGAGCAGCAGCAAAACCGTAGGCAGTACCCACAAAAGCGGGACGCTTTGCGGCGTTTCGGCAGGGGAGTCGGCCTCCTGCCGCGCGGGCAGGGGTGTATTACTGTCTGCGGCATTTTGCCCTGCCTGTGCGGCATCGGCGGCAAGCTCGCCCTCGGTCAGTTCGGCTGTCATACCGGGGGTGACCTCCAGCGGCGTCCAGCCCTGCCCGGAAAGGTAAATCTCTGCCCAGGCGTGGGCGTTATCGTCCTGCAAAACGGCACGGCAGCTGCCGTCGCCCGCAGCGGTAAACAGACTTTGCGGTGCGGCGTAGCCTACCACATATCGGGCGGGCAGCCCCACCATGCGGCACAGCAGCACCGCTGCCGAGGCAAACTGTGTGCTGCTGCCCGCGTGGCTCTCGCTCAGGAAATACAGCAGCGGGTCGGTGTCGTCGGGTGTCTCGGCGTCCGCGCTGTAACGGCAGTGCTCGTTCAGCCAGCTGCGCACCAGTGCGCGTCGGCCATCGATGTCATCATCCCTGAGTTTGCGCTCCTTCACCAGCGCAGCCAGTTCCTTGTCTATGGCATCGTACCCGGCACCGTCGGGCACATCCAGGCAGCGCGCACGAACATATCCGGCGTAGGCGCTTTCCAGACGGTCCAGCACCCCCGCGTCATCATCGTCACGGGCCGCCAGCAGCTCCTCTGCCTGTTTGCGCGGAAAGTAGTAGAACATATCGTCCTGCACGGTCTGCCCCGCTATGGCTCCGTCGCCGTCCGGCGTGTAGTAGTCGTTAAAATATGCGTTGTACGGCGCAAACGTGTAGGCATCGTTTGCATGCAGACGCTGTACGGTCATTTGCTGCGGCTGTGCGCCGCTGTATGCCGCGCGCAAAAACGGCAGGTTCGCAATGGCAAGCCGCCCGTCGCCGTCGGTTTTCCAGTTTGCTGCGGCACTGTCGAAGGCAGCGGCATTCCCTGCCTGCCAGCTTGTGCCGTCATAGTCCACGCCGATAAACCCGCGCAGGTAGATGGTCTCCTCCGGCTTGGCGTCGGTCGTGACCATTATATCCTCCAGCCCCGTCAGCGCCAGGCCGTCGCCCCGTGTCAGGCTGCCGTCCTCCACGCCGCCCGCAGCAGCGCTGACATGGAAATTCAGTGCCCCGCCGCTGATTTTCGGCAACCACTCGATCGCCGCGCTCAGCCCGGCCGCGCAGACTTTGTCGGTCACAGGCTGCAGCGCGTTCAAGGGCAGCATCAGCACGGGGCGCAGTGCCAGGGCAGGCAAAAACAACACCGCGCAAACGGCAGCCATGCCGACACCGGCCAGCCTTTGGTTTATGCGGTGGGTCTGCAGGTTGGCGGCATAGACAGCGGAACCCTTGCCGCGCCACAGCCGTTTGCGCACCAGAGACCGCGCCGCCGCACAGCTTCCCAACCAGCCCGGCAAAAGCAGCAGCCAGCCCAAAACGGCACGGCCCGTCCCCGCCAACAGCGTGAACACCACGATCGGCAGAAGCACCGCCCCCAGCAACAGCGCGTCGGTGTGGCGGGCTGTCAGCGCGGCCAAAAACATTGTAAATGGCACTGCCGTCAGCAGCGCAAACAGGCCCATCTGCGCCGAAACCGGCGAGGTGGACACCACAAAATTTGCGTTGAAGCGTGTATTCAGGCACAGCCTGACGGCATCCGCGCACTGTGCCGCACCGGCCAAAAACGGCTGCTGCACGGCAAACAGCAGCACCAGATACCCCACGGCCAGCGCCAGCGCCGCGCCGTAACGGCCCGCCTTGGAAAGCGGGACGCGGTGCAGTGCCGGCCACGCCGCACACAGTGCCGCCACGCCAAGCCACACCCAAATCGGCAATGCCAGTGCAAACGCACCGTTCAGTGCCGTCAGCAAGCCCAAGGCCAGCAGTTCCGAAATCAGCAGATCCGCCGCCGCTTCCGCCATGGGGTGGGCAGCGGCCTTGGTGCGGGGCAGCAGCACACGGTCCACAAATACCAGCCCCGTAGCGGGGTCGGTGTCCTTGCGGCGGGTCAATCTGCGCAGCTGCTTTACGGCGGCCTGCCCAAAGTGCAACAACTGCTGCGGCGCGTCGGTCCCCTCTGCCAAAACGCTGCCCGCAGGGTCAGCGCGGTAGGTTGCGCCCAACGGCTCGCGCACGGTCAACTCGCCCACGCGGGCGGTCAGTTTCCAGTGGATCAGCTTCGGTGAATCGCCTGCACGGTAGGGGCGCAGATCATAAACGCCGTCGGTCAAATCGCAGCCCGCTGTAGTCACTTTTTCGGCGCAGTTCTGCGGCTTTGTGCCTGCGCCGTCGTCCTCGCCCTCGGCGGGGGGCAGCACACACAGTTCTCTGCTTTGGGGCGGCACGGCGCAGTGCGCGGCAAACAGCCCCAACAGGTCGCGCACGGTGGCTTCCCGCACACGGAACTGCCACAGACCGCTTTTTGCTGCGCGCAGGGTCACGCGCAAATCGGCACACTGATGCGGGGCCAGCATCGCGCCGCAGGGCAGTTCAATGGCCGTTCCGCTTTCGGCGTCCACAGCCTGCAAAACGACACGCAGCTCCGGCACGGGCCGCCGCCCGTTGTTGTGCAGTTTCACCAGTACGGCAAAATCCTCGTCGGGGTGCACGGGGCGGGCAGGCAGCTGCAGCGTTACCGTCACATCCCTGCGCAGTGTGCGGACATACCACGCCAAAAAGCCGACCAGCAGCACCGCCAGTGACGCCAAAAAGACCGCAAACGACGTGCGGCTGACCGCTGCCGCGGCAAACAGCACGGCCAGCAGCAGCGTGCAGCCCACCTTACCTGCCATGGAACGGTTTCTCCGGGCGGGGGCGCGGCACGGTGTGCAGAACATCGTCAAGGATATTCTGCACTGTATCGCCGCCGGTGCGGGCCTGTTCGGTCAGGCGCAGACGGTGGCGGGCCGCATCGGCAAAAATCGCGGTAATATCCTGCGGGGCCACATAATTGCGCCCGCCCAGAAAAGCCGCCGCGCGCGCCATACCGGCCACTGCCAGCGATGCACGGGGCGAAAGCCCCAGCGTCAGGCGGCTGTCCCGCCGCGTCGCGCGGGAGAGCTCCACGATATACCGTCTGATTTCATCGCTCATATATACTTCGTCTACCTGCTGCTGCATAGCCAGCAGATCGTTTTTGTCCATCACCGGCTGCACACGGTCCAGCAGGGCGCGGCGCGGCTGGCGGGACAAAATCTCCATTTCCGCCTCCGCATCGGGGTAGCCCATGACCACGCAGACCATAAAGCGGTCCAGCTGGGATTCCGGCAGCATCTGCGTGCCCACCGAGCCGACGGGGTTTTCCGTTGCAAAAACGGTAAACGGCTGCGGCAGAACGCGCGTCACGCCGTCCACCGTGACGGCGCTTTCCTCCATGACTTCCAGCAAGGCGGACTGGGTGCGGGCGCTGGTACGGTTGATTTCATCGGCCAAAAACAGGTTGCACATCACCGCGCCGGGATGGTACACAAATTTGCCGGTTTCCTTTTGATACAGCGAGAACCCCACAATGTCGGACGGCAGAACGTCCGGCGTGAACTGCACACGGTTTTGGGTCAGGTCCATAGCGCGGGCAAACGCCTGTGCCAGCGTAGTTTTGCCCACGCCGGGGATATCCTCAATCAGCACATGGCCGCGGGCCAGTATCGCCATCATGATTTTCAGCACGACTTCCGGCTTGCCCAGCACCGCCTTGCTTACCTCGGCTGTAACGGCCAGCGCCTTTTCGTTGATATTCTGCATGGGTCAATCCTTTCTATGCCTGCGCCAAATCAGCATACAGCCGATCACGGCGGCAATCAGCAGGCATCCCGCCCACAGGGCGTTGTTTTCCAGCCAAATCATCCAGTTGGAGTACGCGCCGCCCGCGTTTTCGCCGCCGCCCTCGTGGGGCAGGGGAGTGATACTTTCGGGGGTGACTTCCTCCAGCGCGGAGGTTCCGTCGGCCTCCACCGTCACTTGGCGCGGTGCGGCGTCCCAGGTTTCGTCACACTCGGCCAGGTCTGCCGCATGGGTGGCGGCCTCTGCGTCGGGGTCGCGCTCGGCTATCACCAGGTAGCGCTGGGTGTTTTGGGTGTAGGGGTGGCAGGTCGTCAGGGTAAGCAGGTCGCGGCCGGGCTGTATCAGCACGGCGTTTATGTCGTCCGGCTGTATAATTTTCAGCTCGCACACGCGGTAAACCAGCGTGTCCCACGGCGTTGTCAGGGTAATTTTGTCGCCGATTTGTATCTGCTGCACGTTGCGCAGCATTTCCGCACCGTAATAGCCGCGGTGGGCGGCAATGACGGTGTTGGTGTTTTCGCCGCCCAGCGGCATGGAGGTCTGCCCCAGCAACGCGCCGCCGCGGGCCATGTTGGCCGCGTTGGCCCCCAGATAAACAGGCAATTCCAAGTCCAGACGCGGTATCCACAGCGCGGCGATAACGTCGTCTGGCAAGCCGTAGCCCGTCAGGTCAAAGGCGGGGGTCTCGTAGGCAAAGGGGTCTTTCAGGCCGCTTTGGCCTTGGGCAAAAAGCTGTTGGTTGTAGGCCAGAAACGCGTCGTACAGTTCGGGGTAGGCGCGCGCGGGTTCGGCGGCGGAGGTTTCAGGCGCGGCGAGGGCGGCAGCTTCGGCGGCCTGCACAAATTTTTGCACGGTTTTTGTGCTTTTCTGCTCCGTCAGATATCGGCTGACCGTGGGCTGCAGCATCAGCCCAACGCCCAGCAAAATTGCCAGCCATGCAAAAATTTGCAGAAACAGGCGTTTCATCAGTCTTCCTCCTCGCGCTTTTTGCAGCGGTGCAACAGCAGCAGCAACAGCAGCGCCTCGCCGCCGATAACCACACTGCCCGTCACGCTGATCCACGGCCAGGCGTCCACAATGCGCTTTACCACGTTGCCGGTATTTAGCTGTTGGTACTGCACGGTCTGCGGCGTGTCGGGCTGCTCGTCCTCTCCGGTATACGGCACTCGGACGCCGCGCACAAGCATACGGTGGGTGTTGATGGCATAGGGTGTGCAGGTGACCAGCGTGCAGTAGTCCCCGCCGGGGATGATTTCCAAATCCTCGGTGTTTTCCGGCTCCACGACCTTGACCTGGTCTACCTGATACGCCAGCACCTCGTCCATGATGTGGAGGTAAAAACGGTCGCCCTCGCCCAGCTTGTCCAGGTCGGTAAACAGTACCGCCTCGGCCAGACCGCGGTGCCCCGTCAGCACACTGTGGGTGCCCGCGCCGCCCAGCGGATAGCTGGAGCCTTCCAGATGTCCGACGCCCTTTACCAGCACATCGTCGCTTGTGCCCTCATAAATGGGCAGGTTTACGTCAATTTTGGGTATGGTAATGTAGCCAAGGCTCTCGCCCACGTCCAGCATGTCCACATAGCTTGTGCCGATGTCGTCCGCTTCGCCCGCCGCGTCGCGGTCGATGGCATTGTTCAGCTGTTGGTTGTAGCGGCGCGCAGCCTCCTTGGCGGCGTCGATTTTCTCGGCGTCCATCGACTGCACATTGTCGTTGTAGCTTTCAATGACCGAGCTTGCGTGGCGCTGTGCCACCGCGTTGCTGACAACGGGGTACATGGCCACGCCGATGCCGGAGACGATCATCAGCGCAGCAAAGCCAAGTTTTAATTTGACGGTGGTTTCCATTGCAAAGAGCCTTTCTGTAAAGGGTTGACGCACTGCCACAACCGCCCATAGGGGAAGAACCGTTTCCGGCCCTTCCCCTATGGATTACCCGTTTATTTTGCTGTGGGTGTTTGGATGGTGTGCATTACGCACGGTTGGATTTCTTTTTCAGGCTGAACAGAACGCCGACGCCCGCCAGAACCAGCAGCACACCGATACCGCTGAACAGCAGCGTACCGAAACCGCCGGTGACAGGCAGCGTAAAGCCCGCACGGTTAACGATTTCAACCTTTTCATTGTTGGGGTCTGCCACAGTCGCTTTATCTCTTGTGTAGGTCGGGGTCTTTATTGTAGACTTGGTCAGGTTGCCATCTGTGTACGTTGTCGTGGTTTGCCATGCTTCAGAATAGGCAAGGTTCAGTTTGGCATCCACAGGCTTAGACAGCAGGTTGTAGCCGTCCACGGTCTTGGTCTCGACCAGTTTGTAGGTGCCGGAGGGCAGACCCTTTACGGAGGCGTTGCCGTCAGCATCCGTTTGAAGGGTATCGACCTTGATCTTGATCCATTTTTCAGTATCGTTAGTGGCCAAGCCCAGTTTTACGGCATCGGCACACAGGTTGCTGTCGTCATACTTTGTACCTTTAATTGTAGTCGCTACTTTACCAGCATCTAATTCATAGTTTTCCACCTTTTTGTACAGGTCAAAGGTGACGCCCTTAAGATTCTTTTTGCCCTCGGCACCGCCCTCGCCGGTCTTGTGGATGTTCAGATCAAAGGTGTAAACAACGCCATTGTCCGTGATTTCGTAGGGCTTGTTGCCGCCAGTTTCTTCCGTCGTCAGGTTGGTTGTGCGAGAATAGACGATCTTGGCAGTGTTCACGTTGCCTTTTCCGGCAACAATTGCGGTATCCTGAACGGTAGCGGTATAGGTAATGGTAATTTTGCCGCCGGCAGCGTCAGCCAAAGCACTCGGCGTAAAGTCAACCGTCATAACGGAGTTGTCGGCATCTGGTTTAACAGTAATGGTGTAAGTACTCTTAGCAGGGGTTGCATCGCCGCCATCCTTATTTTTGGCGCTGATTACTACGCTGTCCTCCTTCTGAACCAACTGGCTTGCAACCGTGGTATCGGTAACCTTGAAGGTTTTCAGGCTGGCGACGTTTTCAGGTACATCAATAGTCAGGGTATACGGCACGGCATCCTTAACACCGTAATCGGCTTGATGTGCTTTTTTGTCGTCGCGCGTGGTGACGGTCTTTTCAATGTCGGGCTTGTAGTTCGTGACGGTCAAAGTATTGTTGCTAGTGTTAATGGCAAAGCTACCGTCATCCACCTTACCGTCTATGGCATCAGTAACTGCCGCAGGCTTACCTTTCTCGTTAATGTCAAAGTAGAATTTGCCGGTGGTGTTCAGGATATAGCCCTTGTCATATCCGCTGGCATAACCTGTTTCTTGCAGATAGTAGCGGCCTTTGGTAAGGCCGTTCAAAGCGATTTTGCCTTCAGCATCAGTTTGCATGGAATCGGCAGTTTGTACCGAAGTATATTCATCTTTTGTGTCACTCTTCCTGTACAGGGTAAATTGGACGCCTTCCAGCGGTGTTGGTTCATCATCTCCCTGTTTGCCTAGCTTGACAAGTTTTACATCGCCCTTGGCAATGCTGTTTTTGGGGTAGACAGTCACATCATACAGCCATTCTTTTAGGTTTTGGTTATTATTAGCGTCCGCAGTCTTGTCGCCAATGCGGGTCATGGGAATCGAAACCAAGAAAGGCTCTACGGGTACGGTAACAGCCTGCGGGGTTTTGGTTTCGATTACAAGGTACATACCGACATCGAGTCCGGAGAACTTGGCCACGCCTTGCTCATTTGTAAGCTCTTGTGGCTTAGAATTCTTCTTATATTCAGGTTTTAGCCCTTCTGCCGTATTATCTTGATCATACTTATCAAAGTAGTCCTTAACGTCTACCTGCTTGGTGGTTGTGTTATTGTAGTAGGCAACCAACGCATCTGCATCCATGACCTGATAGATGGTAAAGCCTGTATCCTTCAATGCAGTACCCTGCGGTTTCCCCGTCATCGCTTCGCCATCACCGGCATCACCTGGGGTTACGCCACTATCCAGTGCGCGCTTATAGATGGTGATAGAGCCTAGCTGGCCTTTGTTAATCGTGCTCGTGTTAGGCGTCGTCGTCGTGCCGTCAGCCGCCATTGCAGGCATGGCGCAAAGGCTCAGGGTCAGGGCGGCGCTGAGGATTGCGGTAAATAAACGTTTCAGTTTCATCTTGTTGCATACCTCTTTCTTTCTATGTTGTTTTGTGTAGAGGGCTTTTTTAGGGGGTTCAGGAATGTTTGCCCCCTTTCTTATTGTATCGGAACACCAGCACCAGCAGCACAGCCACCAGTGCGGGCAAACCTATCAGCAGCCACAGGCTGGGTGCGTCCGCGCCCGTGTGCGGCAGGGTAAAGCCCTTGCGGTTGTAAATGGTCAGGGCAATGTTGTACACGCCGTCGGCATCTGTGGTTTTCGCGCCAAACGCCGCGCCATCGCGTCGGCATTGCCCGTCCGCTGTCAGCGTAAATTCGATGGGCTCGGCCAGCAGGGTGTAGCCCTCAGCGGTCTTGGTCTCGGTCAGGCGGTACTTGCCGGGGGACAGGGGCGTAAAGCTGCATGTACCATCGCTGCCCGTCGTGCGCGTATCGGTTGTTTCAGCCGTGTTGTCATCGTTCAGCTTTTCCAGCTTGAACTCCACACCGTCCAGCAGGGGAGTGTTTTGACCGTCTATGCCCTTTTTGGTAAGGTTCAGGGTAAATTTCGGGTCGGTGCGCGTGTTGGTCAGAGTGATTTTGCCATCGGCAAGGGGGGTCTGCGATGCGGTGTAGGTGTATTCGCCAATCGTAACCAGACCGTCTGCCTTATACTCGTCGCTATCGCTTGCACGCTCCACCACGCGGTACTTATATTCGGTGTTGCCGTCGTTGACATCCGTCTTGTCCAGACGTTTAAACGTGTGCGTCCACGTTTTTGACATATAGTCGTATTTTAGCTCGACAGCGTCCATAGACGGCACGTCTTGCCACGCGCCGGTTGTGTCATTCACATGGTGGCGCTGCAGCTTGACCCAGATCGCATTCGGCAGGTTGTCAGTCAGCGGCTTGTTGTCTGCATCCAGCCACTGCTTTTCCACCTCAATATCCATCAATTTGTGTGCCGTGTTGGTAAAGGTGGCGGTGACGTTTGGCTTATCGCCGGTAACCGTGCCGCGCACACCGTTGTCCACGTCGTACTTTGCGTCAGTGGCGTCGCACTGTACGCTTTTCAGGCTGCCAACGGCGGGCGTTTCTTCCACTACCTGGAAGCGTGTGCCAATGGGGATGCCGGTAATTTCCCAGCTTCCGTCAACTGGAATTGCATTGGTCATTTTTACGCCCTTCGCGCCGCCCAAGCCGATACCGCCAACGTTGCTGAAGATGACGGTAAATTCGTAGTTGCCTGTCAAATGGCTGCCATCGTCCGCCTGTTTCTTTTCAATTACCAGCGTACCGACCTTGACGGTGTTAATGAACTTGACCTTCAATTTGGGGAATTCTTCTTCCGGCGCGGCGTAACTGCGGAACACCAGCGTCTTTGCGTTTGCGGGCTTGTTGCCGTCGTATTTGCTGCCTGTTGGTGGGTTGTCCGCCGCTTCGGTTCTGCCGTCCTCCGGCTTTGTGCCGTTATCTTTCAGCGGGAAGGTGGTTGTGCCGCTTACAGACGAACTTTCCCCCGCTGCGTTGACCAACGTCCCGTTCTCGTACACTTCCCAGTGGGTGTCGTACAAGGCGGTGTTTTCCGCCTCTTGCAGCGAGATATAACTGCCACGGCGGAACTGGTCCGTAAAGGTCACGGTTTCGCCGTCTTGCAAATCAAACGTGCCATCGGTGTCCACCGCCTGCGTGCCGCTGCTCGCTACGCTGGACGTAAATATCGCGCCGCTGGCGGGCTTCAAGGTATTGCCTCCCGCCGAGCCATAGTCCGGGATATCCGCTTGCTCTACCGAGAAGCCCACCGTTTTGTTTACCACGGGCTTGGCGGTAAAAACAAAATTACGGAAGTAAACCGTGCGCTCGTAGTCATCGCCAATGAGGATTTTTGAGAGTTTGGTCAGGTCAAAGTCCGAATACCCGGGCATTTTGTTCAGCTGCAGCTTGACCGTGACCCATTGGTTGTTTTTCATCACAACGCTGCCGCTGAGCATGGTGTTCAGATAGGACTTTGTGCCGTTGGCATCGCAGCCCATCTGCTTTTCGTTGCTGTCCACCAAGGTCAGATACAGGTAGTTGGTGGACAGAACGCCGTCACCCGTGTTGCCCACGGCGTAAACGTCAAAGGACAGATAGTCGGGAGTTTTTGAGATGTCGAGCTGGGGATCCAGCGTCATAGTGCCGTAGCGCAGGTCGCGGTGTTGGCTGCCTTTATCATACCCTTGGGCGTACCATTTTACGGTTTTAGCTTTATCTTCATCGCTGTCGCTGTCGAACGGAGATACATCTTTTTCCATGGTTGTACGGTCAGTATCGCTGCTGCTGGCGGTGAAATTGCTGCCGACTGCCACGGGGTCGGGGGTATTTTTGATGATTTCTTTTGTGCCGTAATGCGTAGCCAAGTTTTGCAGGGTAAAGGTAAAGAGCTTTTGATCTTTAAATAAATCTTTGAACGCGTCGTTTACCCTGTCGACATTGACCTCCTTTTCAACCTGCAATTCGTTATTGTCGGGGAAGTTGAACGCCACCGCCATGTTGGACTCCCACATACCGCGCTCCATATAGAACATGGTCAGGGTGTGGGTGGTGCGTTTTTTGTCCAGGTAGATGAGGTCACCCTTGTTTTGGAACGTGACAGGTTTATCGTTGAAGCAGACGGTTTTTGGGGTGCCTGTGTCTGTCTTGTAGACTATGGTACCGTCTTGGGTGGTGTTCTTGTTGGAACTGACGTAGGGGGTTACGGTGCTGTCCGCGCCAAATTCCAGCAGACCGGACGCTTTGTCGTGCGCACCGCCGACATCCAGAACCAACTTGCCGTCAATGTAGACCCACACGTCATCGTCACCGGAGAAGAAGAACTTGATGGGGACTTTGATGTCCTTGCCGCTGTCGTCTTTTCCTACAACAACATTGCCGTCCTGTGTAAGCGTAAAGTCAAATTGCAGCTTGGCGCCAAAGCCGTAGTTGTATTGGGACGCCCCGACTGTGGAAACTGTTTGGTTAAACGGGAAAAAGCCGTGGGTGGCGTTAATATAGCCTGACGCCTCAATATTTTTTGAGTTATCGTCCGTGGTGGGTTTGCCGTCATTATCTTTGGGGGATTCCAGATAATACTTGCCGTTGCCCTTATCCTGCTTCAGATACAGCGAGGCTTTGCTGCTGTCATAGTACCAATATGTGGCGTTTTTCTCCTTGGCGTTGTCTAGGTCGTTTTTGTTATTATCATCATAAAAAACAGCTTCCTTTGTAAATGGGAAGGAAACATCCTTATACACCTTGCCCAGCACGGTGTTAAAGCTGTTGTCGCCTTGCAGGAATGCTTCGTTAAAGTGCGGGTCAACCAGCGCATTTGTTGTTTCGGAATCCTTGGTTCTTAACAGCGGCAGACCGTTTGCCGTACCGTCAGAGGTCTGGCTTTCTACAAGACCTTGGAAGGTGCGGTCGAAGACATTCTCCTTACGACTACCCTTATCATCCAAAACGGAGTTGTTTACCGCCATAAAGGTGTTGTATAATGCCTTTTGGGTTTCATCGCCGGTTGGTTCGCCCCAGCCATACAGCTTCATACCACCGGCAACGTCTGCAAAGAAGTTGCCCCAATCACCTATTGACGGTTGGAAATGCCCGGTGTAAAGCGGGTATTTGACATTGTCGTTTTTCGTGTAAGCACTGCTGAGGGCGCGGTCAAACTGCTCAAAAGTGACAAACCCGCGTTGGGAACTGCCAATGTTCGGGGCACTGTCACGATTAAAGCCGTTCAGCTCGTAGTCGGTGTAGTAATCGTACAGGGTGCTGGTGATATACTTTGTATCCTTCTGCTGGGTAAAAATGCCGCTGTTATCAATGTCCACAACGGTCGCGTTTTTGCCGCTTTCGGCATTGTGGCGGGAGTTTTTCTCGCCCCAGTAGCCGTCGCGGAAAACGGTGCCTTGCGAGTAAGCCGAAGGGTCACCATCGTCAGCAAAAAAGCAGGGGTCCGTTAGTATCGGGGGGATTTCTGCCGTGCTGTACTTTTTGGTCTTGTTGTCTTTTGCGATGGCGGTTGCACTATCCACTGCGGAGAATTGCACTTCGGTGTAAGTTTTTCCATCGTTGGGAATGTCGCAATACCACAGCTTGCGGTCGGGGGTGGGGTCGGGAGTGGTGGAGTCGGCTTTTACCAACGTCATCGGCTGTGAGGTGACGTTGTTCGCTGAATCCGTCAGGAAGCAGTACATGGTTTCGCCATCGCCCGGCATAGCACTTTGACGTATGTCGGGGTCGTTCGCATAACTGTACGAGGACAGCGTGGCATCAAAGTAAATGGTTTTGTTTGCCTTTAGCAAATCACTGCCCGCACTTTGCCAAGGAAATGTAGAATCTGCGCCGTAGACAAAGCAATTGGCGGTTGTTAAGTTGAACGTTGGTACGTCGTCGTAGGTGTCTGTGCTGAAATTATACAGGTCGCTTTCGCCGCCGTTGTCCCAAGTGAACTTTACAAACTGCGACTTATTGTCCGGGATCGGGATTTTCTGCGCGTAAAACTTGCCCGCTTCCACCGTGCCGATTGGCAGGCTGGTGGTTGTTTCTACCGTGCCGTCAGTTCCTTTTTTATAAAATACTGCGGTTACGTTGTTAAGGTCGGCGTCGCTTGCATTTTTGAAGTAAAGCGGCATACCCTTGTAATAGTACTCCACGCGCGCCCATTGGGCGGGGTTGTAGGGTTGATTCTGGTTGAAATGTGTGCTCTGCTGATCATTGTTAGTAATGCCTACACTGACAAGCTTTTTGCCGGCAAGCAAATCAATCGCTGTCAGCTTATCAGTATTGCTAACATTGTCATTGCCAAAGGCGTTGATTTCTTCTTTCCAGCTATTGCCTTCCATATACTGGAAGATAATTCGATAAAACCCGCCCGCCGGATAGTCCGCCGAATTCAGCGCAACGCTGAAGATTTTGTGTTGTTTCCCATCTTGGTCGGTTACTGTCTCTCCGGTATCCGCCATGACCTTGTCTATGTAGGCGTTCGTTTTGCTATCGGTGCACGCATGGAAATGAATGGTGCATTTTCCGCCAAGTTTGGAATCGTATCTGCCGTCATCCTCAAAATAAATGGTTGTCGTAGCCGGAATAAAGCCCGTCGATACACTGGTGTCCGCTATCGTATCAGGTGTGTTCGCGTCATCGTTGTCAGGCAAATCATCCGCAAGCATAGTATCTTCTTCGTTGGGGTTGTCCCCGTCAGCAAAAAGAACATCTTGCTCTGTGTTGGTTTTTGCCGCCGTGGCTTCCTCTGCGTTGATGGCATGGTTTGGCGCGGCAGCCGTATCGGAAGTGTCCGCAGGGTTTTTGTTCGTCAAGGCTGGGTCGGCAGGGGCGGTGTCCGTATCGGCGGCGGGAGTCTGATTTTCTGCCCCTTCCTGGGTTTTGCCGTCATTATTCGGAACCGTTTCCGTGCTTTGCACAGTGGTTTCCGTTTCTGTTCCCGGCTCGTTTGCGGCGGGCGGGGTATCTCCTTCACCCGGAATCGTTTCCAAGTCGGATGCAATAGGTTTTTGCGCAGGCTCTACACCTTCGCTTGACGTGTCTGCGGCAGAAATGGTCGGAATCGTTTCCGAACCTTCGTCAAAAAATAAAGCCCCATCCTCAGCTGCATAAACCGGCAGAGCCATACCGACCAGCAGGCACAGGGCGACAAGCAGTGCCGCCGCACGGTGCAGGATAGAAAATGCTTTCGTCATTTGCTTCGACTCCTTTTCTATATGTGTGTTCTCACGATATATCGGGGGAACGTGCGCCATTCGGCGCGATTTTATGCGCTGCGCACATCTGGCCCGGAAACGGACTTTTTCCACAAGCTGAGCTGTATTTACAGTCTTTTTTGAGAATATAATCCGATGTGCAAACATTGCGCTTACGTCGGGAAAAGTAAGACACGGTATGTTTGTTGTGTGCCTTTTTATTTATAAGGAACAGTATAATACTTTGGGATGAAAATTTCAATACGGCTACATTCAAGCAAGTGATTTTTTGGCAGATTGCAAAATTTTGACTTGTCGAATTCGTCACAATGACAAGCGCTTTCGGCAACTATTATACACACCGCCAAGCACTTGTTGAAATTTTGCTGATGCTTTTGCGCGACTATTGCGCAAAAATCGCCACAAAAAAGCGTACACACAAACACAAATTCAACGGGAATGTCCGTGAATTTGGTCGTGTGTGTGCTTGCGGTTTTATCCTTATCCGGAGCCGAAAAGGGCAGGAGTCAGCTTATGCGGCACACCAATGTTCAAGTTAAAGATGGAATCTTATATCTTCCCTGAGTATGCCGACTGTCAAAAAAACCTTGTAGGGGCGAGCATTGCTCGCCCGTGCCCGTTTGCCTGTGAAAAAAACTTACCCGAAAAAGGCGTTGCTGCGCCAAGTTGGCGGGCGACCAATGGTCGCCCCTACATATTCAATAGGCCACGAATGTGATTTTTGACACGCCGGAGTATGAGCAGGAGCTGACAAGCAAGTTACGGTGGCCGCATAAAAAGGCGCACGGCAAACACACCCGGGCAAGGACTGCGCTTGCCGGGAACAGCATGTGAGAGGTGTCCCCTGCGCTATAGGACACCCGGCAAAAGGGCGCACCTCGCCCCTGGTCGGAGCCTTTGGGGGCGGAAGACTTTACCCGCTGATGGCATCCTCGACCACGTCCAGCAGGTGGCAGGGGTCGAGCTGGGCGGCGGTGCAGCGGCGTGCGAGGGCCTCGACGAGGGCGCGGTCCAACGATACGTCGGAGATAAACTGCACGACCTGCTGGCAGCCGCAGAGGTCTCGCGCGGCCAGAATGCCGTAGGTAGTGTAGGGCCCGAGCTCGGGCGCGGAGAGCTTTTGACAGACAACGCGATAGGTATACACGATTTTCACCCACTCCTGCTATGCTACATAACAAAATATATTGACAAAAAATGGTAACTAGAGTAAAATTGTGGTAGTGTTAGTGTACTTATAGATGCCGCCCTTCACAATATAGCATATCCCGGTGTGCAAAGTACACAACCAGTGCCGGAAATTTTGACGGCGCATTTTGCACCGCCGATTTGCTGTTTTTCCGGCGGTGAATCGCGTTTTGAGGGGAGAGAAGATGTTATGTCCGCATATCGATACCGTGTGGCAGAAGCAATGACCGCTGCGAGGGAGGCAGCGGGTGTTTCACAGCGGGAACTGGCAGACCGCCTGGGCCGGGATAAGCGCACGATCCAGAAATGGGAAAAGGGCGAGATGAAGATCGCGCTTGAGGATTTTCTGGCCGTCTTTGATGCGCTAAAAGTGCAGGTGGAGCCGTACTCCAAATGGATTCGGCACCCAGAGCTTTTCCCCAATGGACTGTCGGACATCCTGCAATACTCCACCGATAAAAAGCGCGCGGCACTGGGGGATTTCTACCGCTGCCAGGCGTCGCCCATGGAGGTCGAGCAGGAATATTACTTTCTGTATGCTGACCACGGCAGCGACTACCACGGCATGTACCAGCAGTGGATGGCCAACCTGCTGACACCGCTGCGAGATCGCCGCCGCATCTGTGCCCAGGTTATTGAGAATTATAACGAGGCCCTTGCCACCGGGACCATCACCGACCCGGACGCGCCCCAGCCCAACATGGAGGTCCTGCAGGCCTGCTATGAGGCCAGCGCCCAGAGCATCCAGAACGGCGCCAACGGCTATACGATGCTGAGCCTTGATTTGAACCGCTGACAAAAGCATAAACCCGCCGCCCCCTGCGTACACTCTGCGCAGGGGGCTTTGTTATGGCTGCACTTGTACAAAGGATTCGGGCGCGGGCGGCATCGCTGCCGACATTCGACATACCGTTTCTGCTGATCTTGTTGCTGTTGTTGAGCTACGGGCTCATCATGCTGTTCTCCGCGGGGTACGCGGTGGCGCTCTACCGCCGCGGCGACGCCTACACCTACATCCGCCCGCAGCTGCTGTTTGCGGCGCTGGGCGTGCTGGCTATGTACGCGGCCAGTCTGGTGGACTACCACGTCTGGCACAGGCTGGCCTGGCCGATGCTGGGGATCTCGCTGCTTTTGCTTGCCATCGTGCTTTTCATGCCGGAATACAACGGCTGCAAGCGGTGGATCGTGCTGCCGGGGCTGGGCACGCTGCAGCCCAGTGAAATCGCAAAATTCTCGATTGTGCTGGTGTTCTCGCATATCATCTCACTGAACCACGACAGAATGAAGTCGTTTTCCACAGGCGTTGTGCCGTTCGCGTTGATTCTGGGGGTCGTCACGGTGCTCATGCTGCTGGAGCCGCACCTGTCCGGCACGCTGCTGATCCTGTCCATCGGCGCGGTGCTGATGTTTGTGGGCGGCACGGGGCTGCAGTGGTTCGGGCTGGCCGGGGGGCTGGGCGCGGCGGCCATTGCGGCGGCGGTCATTGCGCTGCCGGAGCTGGTGCCCTACGCCACGGACCGGCTCGCGTCGTGGCGCGACCCCTTTGCCGACCCGCTGGGCGAAGGTCACCAGACGATCCAGAGCCTCTACGCCATCGCGTCGGGCGGACTGGCCGGGCTGGGGCTGGGCAACAGCCGACAGAAATATCTGTACGTGCCGGAGCCGCAGAACGACTTTATTTTTTCGATTTTGTGTGAGGAGCTTGGTTTTATCGGGGCGGCGCTGGTCGTGGCGCTGTTTTTGCTGCTGCTCTTGCGCGGCATGTCGATTGCGGTGCGCGCGCGGGATAAGTTCGGCGCACTGCTCGTCGTCGGGTTCGTCGTGCAGGTCACGCTGCAGGCGATTCTGAACATGGCCGTTGTGACGAACACGATCCCGAACACCGGCATCAGCCTGCCGTTTTTCTCGTCGGGCGGCACCAGCTTATTGATGCTGCTGGGGGAGATGGGCATCGTGCTGTCGGTGTCCAGGCAGACGGATATGGTGTAGGGAACATTCCCCTGGCCCCCTCTGCGAGGGAGGCAAGGACGTCCCAACATTTGTTCAACCTTTTTTCACACTCCCACCGTTGCAACGGCGGGAGTTTTGTTTTATAATTAAACTGTATTTTTGTGTGAAAGGGGTACCGCATGGCAAAACCAAAAAACCAAAAACCACCCTTTGCCCTGCGGGCGCTGGCGGCGTTCGCCGTGACGCTGGCAGCGCTTTTCGTGCTGCTGCTGGCGGCCTACGCCCTGCCCGGGGAGCCGGTGCGGGACCATGTCTACGACTCAGCGGTGAAAATCGCCGGTGAGGGGCTGTACCCGGAATATCTGAACTTCAAGCTGTTCCAGATGGACAACTACACCGACACGATCATGCTGACCGAGGCCGCGTCCGCCGACGAGGCCCCGCCGCTGACCGCCATGATGACGAATACGGCCTACAACGTCGATAACTTTGAGACGCTGGCCGACGACCTGCAATGGTACATAGAAAGGGACTGGGCTACGGGCGCACAGCGCACCGATGCGCCCGCGCTTGTGCCGTTCTCCTACGCGCGGTACTGGCACGGCTACCTGATCTGGCTGCGCCCGCTGCTGCTGGTCACCGACATCACCGGCGTGCGCGTGGTGCAGTATCTGGTGCTGGCGGCGCTGTTTGCCGCGGTGGCGGTGCTGCTGCGCCGCCGCTGCGGGCTGCGGGCCGCGGTGTGGTTCGCGGTCAGTCAGCTGCTGGTCACGGCGTTCTGGGCACCGCATCAGGTACAGTTTTTCACCTGCTTTGCCGTTGCCTATGCGGGCTGCGTCTGGGTGCTGGCCAAGCCCCGCCGCAGCGATGATGTCTGCCTGGCACTGCTGGTTCTTGGCGTTGTGACGTCGTTCTGTGACTTGCTCGTCACGCCGGTCCTGACCCTTGGCCTGCCGCTTGTCTGCTGGCTGCTTGAGCCGCAGCAGCGCCTGCGGGCCGGCACAAGGCAGTGCGGCATCGTTGTGGGCGGCAGCCTGACGTGGGGCGTCGGCTACCTGCTCTGCTGGGCATCCAAGTGGGTGCTGGCCGGGCTTGTCACCGGGCAGAACGTTATCGCCGACGCGCTGCATCAGGTGGGCGTGCGCACTGCCGCCGACAGCTGGCACGGCATGGAATTGACTTGGGGTAATATTTTACATTTTGTATACACGACACTGGCTGGCAAACACCTGTTCTGGCCGCTGGTGCTGGCTGTCGTTCTGCTTCTGGCGCTGTTTGCAGCCAGCATCCGGGACAGGCAGCAGCTCGCACGCGCACTGCCGCTGGGGCTCTGCGCACTGATGACCCCGGCGTGGTTCATCGTGCTGCGCACCCACAGCATCCAGCACGGCTGGTTCACCTGGCGCGCACTGGGACTGACCGTCTTTGCAGGGCTGGCGTTTTTGTATTATTGCTGTGATGTGCGGCAAATCGCCAAACGCTTAAAACGCACGTAATACGTGTAGGGGCGAGCAATGCTCGCCCCTACACAACAGGATTATAGGTAAGGCAACAACAGGGGAAAGTAAAAATATGAACGAACTGAAAACGAAAACCGAAAAAACAACCGATGGAACGCCAAAAAAGAACCCGTGGCGGCGCCTGCCCAAGGGCGGCAAAATCGCAGTCATTGTTGTCGGCATTCTGGCCGTGCTGGCTGTGCTGGCGGCCCTTTACGTCAACGGCAAGCTCGACCTGCTGCGCTATGATGACGGCAGCGTCAGCGAGATGGGTGAGATCGGTGCGGACGAGGACCAGGACCTGGACGGAACCGGCCTGACCCACACCGAAAGCGAGATGACAATGCCCGAGGGCAGCCCGTTCTCTGACGACAACGTGCTGAACATCCTGCTCATCGGCACCGACGAGCGCACCGAGGCCGTCAACGACGCCGATGCCTTCACCCACCTGAACCAGCTCGACGGCACGGAGGACACCACCGAGTTCAGCGACGACGCGCGCTCCGACAGCATGATCCTGGTCTCGCTCGACATCAAGGATCACGTCATCCGGCTGGTCTCCATCGAGCGCGGCACCGGCGTGCCGATCCTGCTGGACGGCTATGAGGGCCAGTACGACTGGATCACCCACACTTTCCGCTACGGCGGCGCAAAGCTGACAATGAAAACCATCGAGGACTGCTTCAACGTGCAGGTAGACCACTACGTCCGCGTCAACTTCAACTCCTTCGTCCAGATCGTGGACGCCGTCGGCGGCGTAGACCTTGATATTACCGAGATGGAGGCCAAGGCCCTGAACTGGGAGGTCCCCTCCAACTCGATGCTGATCGTCAACCACGTTGACCCGGGCCCCAACCATTTTGACGGCTACACGGCGCTGCAATACGCCCGTCTGCGCAAGATCGACAACGACTGGAAGCGCGTCGAGCGCCAGCGCACCGTCATTAAGGCCGTGCTGGATCAGGTGCAGAACGCCAGCGTCATGGAGCTGGACAACCTGCTCAACACCATTCTGCCGCTGATCCAGACGAACTTTACCAAGTCCGAGATCGCCGCGCTGCTCGTGCAGCTGCCGGGCTTTTTGGGCTGCGATGTGCAGCAGATGTCCATGCCGCTGCAGGGCACCTACGGCATCCGCACGGGCATGGATGACCGCCTGATGTACGACCCCGACTGGGTCGTGAATATTAAGGCATTGCAGGACTTTTTGTACGATGATAAGACCGCCGAGGAGGTCATTGCCGCCACGCCGGAGACCGCTGCCGCCGAGGCTGCGGGCGAGCTGGTCATTGCGACCCGCGAGAGCGCCGACGTGACCAACCCCGTGGAGGAGTACAATAGTAAGTATCTGCACCGCATTGATATGACTTATGCGCTCGATGCGTCGGACTTCGGCAGCGACGAGTACCGCGTCTTTGTGGCCGACACCGACAACCTGCGCGGCAATGAGCTGCGCGGTGCGCTGATCGACAAGCTGTACAGTGCGGGCGTGCGGGTCGTGGCCGTGCCGGACGGCGCCGCCGCGGGCGTGCTGCTGGACAACTATCTGCAGACCGGCAATACCGGGAGCCTGGACAGCTACCTGTCCGTGCTGCCCGCCGACCAGCGCGACAGCGCCCGCACCCTGTGGGAGCACGTCCGCACGCGCTACCCCGGTGTTTTCCACGCCGCGGGTCTGGGGGCAGACGCCCGCAGTGCGACAGTGGGCAAAGCACTGACCGTGCTGGCCAATGCGAGCCACAACACGCCCGAGACAGAGATCGCCGAGGCTGTACAGGTCATGCGCAGCGGCACGACCAGCAATGCCGTCTACTGGTTCAAGACGGCGATGGCCAAATATCCGCGCCAGATGGAGCGGTTCTTCGGCAGCAGTTACGCCGCCGTGTCCCGCCTGTACTACGCCATGCAGGGCACGCTGAACGTCGCGGACGACAGTGAGCTGCCGACCTACGACGCGAAGCAGCTGCTGAAAACCTATAAGAAGGACGGCATCCTGATCTTTACCGACGAGGCCAGCGCCCTGATGACCGAGGGCAGCATGGCGTCCGAGCTGCAGGCGCAGCTGGATAAGCAGAAATACGGCGAGGACGAGGACCCGCAGCGCGTCTGCGCCATTGGCGCAGTCTACGGCACCTGGAGCAACGCCGGCAGCTTCACGCCCGACGATACCGAGACCGCCTGGGACGCCGACAGCCTGACCGAGTACCTGGGCAGCGACGCCCTGCGCGGAAAAGATATGCTGCTGGCGCTGGACGGCGAGGACAGTCCCTACCTGACGGAGAATTGCCTGCTGAAGGACACCGACACCCCCGTGGCCGAACAGGTGCAAAAACTGTTTGTGCTGGATAAAAATAACATGGCGTCGCCGGAAACAGCAGAATCTGAATAAAATTTGAAATTGGGTGTTGACAAACACGCCCGTGTGTGGTATAAATGCTTTAAACCAATGAAGCGAAAGTAAAGCACACAGCGCAGTTACAGAGAGTCCCCGATGCTGGGAAGGGGATACAGAGCGGGTCTGCATAATGGTTCGTGGAGGGCACGGGGAAACGGGCATGGCCCGCAGTATCCGTTGACGGGCAGCTCCCGTTACAGAGCAGGGGAATGTTGGTTCCCTACAGAGTGGCCGTGATTGTATAGTAAGCACGGCAAGCAAGGTGGCACCACAGATTTGTTTTATCTGCCCTTGCACAGGAGAAGTTCTGTGCAAGGGCAGTTTTGTTTTTAACAGTGGGGGAGAGGGAACATGAACCTGATGAAAGAGCGATGGCAAGCCTGAATTTGTAAAACTGGATGGCCCGGGAACGCACCGGGCACTATAGGGGCAATGACCGCCCCTACAGACCTGACATTCACTACAATTTACAAAGTAAGGAGAATTTACCATGAAAAAGTTTGTTGCTGTTCTGTCCGCCGCCGCCATGATGACCAGCCTGGCCGCCTGTGGCTACACCGCCGATACCGCCAATACTGCCGCATCTTCCGCCGAGACTTCCGCGTCCGCTGCCGAGAGCACCGCGGACACTGCCGCCGCTGACAGCTACAAGGTCGCCATTGTCCAGCAGCTCGACCACGCCAGCCTCGACGAGATCCGCGTGGCTATTGAGAAAGAGCTGGACGCCAAGGCCGCCGAGAAGGGCATCACGATCGAGTACAAGGACTTCAACGGCCAGAACGACGCCACAACGCTGAACCAGATCGGCACACAGGTTGTCGCCGACGGCTATGACGCCATCATTCCCATTGCGACGCTGGCCGCCCAGTGCATGACCACCGCCGCCGAGTCCACCAAGACCCCGGTCATCTACGCGGCCATCTCCGACCCCGCCGCCGCAGACCTGACCGACATTGACTATGTCACCGGCACATCCGACGCGCTGAACACCCAGTCCATCATGGATATGATGTTCGCCGTTCAGCCCGACATCCAGACCGTCGGCCTGCTCTACTCCAACTCCGAGGCCAACTCCACGACCCCGATTGCCGAGGCCAAGGCGTATCTGGATGCCAAGGGCATTGCCTACGTCGAAAAGACCGGCAACACCAACGACGAGATCATGACCGCCGCGTCCAGCATGGTCGGCCAGGTCGATGCCGTCTTTACCCCGACGGACAACGTGGTCATGGCCGCTGCCGCCGCTGTCTCCGAGACGCTGGCCAAGGGCGGCATCCCGTTCTACACCGGCGCGGACAGCTTCGTTACGGCAGGTGCGTTTGCAACCTGCGGCGTCAACTACACCGAGCTGGGCACCTACACCGCCGACATGGCGCTCGACATCCTCGAGACCGGCGTTGTCCCCGCGTACCACGTTATGGACGGCGGCATTATTACCGTCAACACCGAGACCGCCGCCGCCCTGGGCATCGACTACAGCGCCTTCAACGATCTGGCCGGCCAGGTCGTCGAGGTCACCACGGCGGAATAAAAAAATCCCGGCCCCCTCTGGGAGGGGGCTCCGCCCGCAGGCGGTGGGGGAGAGAGCCTGGCCATCACCCGAAATATTTCGGGCAGTGGCAAGGTTCTCTCCCCCTGTCCTGCGGACATCCCCCTCGCAGAGGGGGACAAGTTTAATCAGAGAGGAAGTCACCCTATGTTTACCGTTGCCACCGTGCTGAATGCACTGGAGCTGGGCTTTATCTACGCGCTGGTCGCTATGGCGCTGTTTTTGAGCTTCCGCGTGCTGAACATCGCCGATATGACCACCGACGGTGCGTTCACGCTGGGCTGCGCCGTGTCGGCCACCGCCGCCGTGGCGGGCCACCCGTTCCTGGGGCTGCCGCTGGCCATGCTGGCCGGTGCGGCGGCGGGCTTTATCACCGCGTTTTTGCAGACAAAGCTCGCTGTGCCGTCGATTCTGGCGGGCATCATCACCAACACGGGGCTGTACACGGTCAACCTTGCGGTCATGGGCTTCTCCTCCAACGTGCCCATGCTGAAAACCAAAACGGTCTTTACCGCGGCACAGGGCGTTTTTGGTGAGAGCGCACCCTATAAGCTCATCGTGGCGGCGCTTGTCACCGTTGTGGTCTGCGCGCTGCTCATTGCGTTCCTCGGCACCCGGTTGGGCCTGTCCATCCGAGCTACCGGCGATAACCCGGACATGGTCCGTGCGTCGTCCATCAACACAGCCTTCACCATCACGGTGGGCCTCTGCATCGCCAACGCCATGACAGCGCTGTCCGGCGCGGTGCTGGCCCAGTACCAGCGCTCGGCGGACATCAACCTCGGCACCGGCATGGTCGTCATCGGCCTGGCCTCGCTCATCATCGGCGAGACGCTCTTTGGCCGCGGCGGCATGTGGGTCAAGGCTGTGGCCGCCGTCGCGGGCAGCGTCATCTACCGCTTCATTATTGCGCTGGCTCTGCGTGCCAACGTCCCGTCGGAGTGCCTGAAGCTGATCTCCGCCGTCATCGTCGCGCTGGCCATTGCAGCCCCGGCCCTCAAGGCCAAGGCAGATTTCCGCCGCCGCCGCGCCAACGCCCAGAAGGGAGGTGCCCGCCATGTTTGATCTGAAAAACATCAGCAAAACGTTCAATCCGGGCACTGTCAATGAGAAGGTCGCCCTCGAAAACGTGAGCCTGCATCTGGACGACGGCGACTTTGCGACGATTGTCGGCTCCAACGGCGCGGGCAAGTCCACGCTGTTCAACGCCATTGCGGGCGAGTTCATCGCCGACACCGGCACGATCACGCTGGACGGCAGGGACATCACCTTCCTGCCGGACTTCAAGCGCTCCAAGGCGATTGGCCGCATGTTCCAAGACCCGCTGCGCGGCACGGCCCCGCACATGACGATTGAGGAAAATCTGGCGCTGGCCTTCCTGCGCGCGTCGGGGCACACCTCGGCGTTCTCCCGCATCAACAAAAAGGACCGGGAGCTGTTTGCCGAAAAGCTCTCCGCGCTGGGTCTGGGGCTTGAGGACCGCATGAAGCAGCCCGTGGGTCTGCTGTCCGGCGGCCAGCGCCAGGCGCTGACCCTGCTGATGGCGACCCTCGTCACGCCGAAGCTGCTGCTGCTTGACGAGCACACGGCGGCGCTGGACCCCGGCACGGCGGACAAGGTGCTGGAGCTGACAAAAAAAATCGTGGCCGAAAACCACCTGACCTGCCTGATGATCACCCACAACATGCACGATGCGCTGACCCTGGGCAACCGCACGCTGATGATGGACCACGGTCATATTGTGCTGGACATCAGCGGCGAGGAGCGCACCCACACCACCGTGAACGGCCTGCTGGACCGCTTCGCAGAGAACGTCGGCCACGCGCTGGACAATGACCGGATCTTGCTGAGCAAAGAGAAGTAAAAAAGAACCGCCCCGCACGAAAAAACGTGCAGGGCGGTTTTTTGTAGGGAAAGGCTTCCCCCTCGGGGGAAGCTGTCAGTGGCCC
>OKUC01000219.1_pt1 | contig 33069 bp, 24 predicted proteins | sample 1606761 | NCBI WGS metagenome assembly OKUC01 (sample SAMEA3882542, study PRJEB24775) | human gut metagenome | biome: human-associated habitat; feature: intestine environment; material: feces | place: Netherlands | collected 2009/2010 | reverse complement strand
TGAAGTTGATGCTGGATGGGTGAAACGATGGCTTTCTTTGCTATCCATGCTGTGAGGATAATAAAAGCGAGGGATAGGATGAATTGGAATTCTTGATGTGGATTTCCTTCTCCATATCGTTTAAGAAATATACTCTGTATGATGCGAAAGCAGAGATTATGACAGAGAAATATTTCAAAACTGATGCTGCCTAGCCATAGCAAGAGTTTATTATGGAATATCCTAATAAAACAACCTTTACCTTGATCTCTTGCTGTAAAATAGAACACGGTTATGGCTGATGGTATCCAATAAATAATGGCACAGCGAATGTTCGGATTGCAATGGATTGATAGGAAATACATTGCGATAAACAGCAATACCACTCCCAAGAATGGCGAGAATCAGAATATGAAGAGGATAGAGTTTGATGATACGGGAAAGGAAAAAAATTCTGTTTCCCAATACTTCTTTCTGTAGTTTTTCTCCTTTGCTTAAAGAGAGTACAAAACCACTGATAACAAAGAAAATGGCAACAGGAAACTCGCCCAAGTAATTGATTAAATCTTGGGATATGGGTAGGGTGGAATGCGAAATCACAATCATTAGGATAAGAATGAATCGCAGGGAATTGAGTGTCCTGATCATGATGCCTTTTCTTTGTTATAATGTTATTCTATTCTGTATTGAACAAGAATAAATCTTATTTCTTTTTCAAATACTCTACCAATTTAGCCACGGCTCTGGCTCTGTGGCTGATGCCGTTCTTGATTTCCTCACCCAGCTCAGCAAAACTCTGGTCATATTCTTCCGGAACGAAGATTGGGTCGTAGCCGAAGCCTTCGGTACCATGCTTCTCGGTGGCGATATAGCCGTTTACGATACCTTCGAACTGGTGAATTTTCTTGATGCTGGTGCAGCCGCAAGGACATACATCCTGCTTCTCGATGTAGCAGATAACGGTGCGGAAGCGGGCCTGACGGTTTTCCTTACCATCCAGTTCTCTCAACAGCTTAGCCATGTTAGCCTCACTGTCGTGGTCGGTTCCCTCGGCATAGCGGGCACTGTGAACGCCAGGGGCACCATCAAGTGCCTCTACCTCCAGACCGGTATCATCGGCAAAGCAACTTACGTGGTAATGGTCATAAACATACTGCGCTTTCTGCAAGGCATTCTCTTCCAATGTGTTGCCTGTTTCAGGAATATCCACATCGCATCCTATCTCCTTCAGCGATACTACCTCGTAGTCGCTGCCCAGGATGTCGCGAATCTCCTGGAGTTTATGCTGGTTATTTGTTGCAAAAACTATCCTTTTCATAAGTTTATAATTTATAGTTAATAGTTTATAGGGCATTCTTGCAATAGTGCTTCTTGCTATACGGCGAAGCCGCTATAAACTTTTAACTTTTAATTGTTTTAATGTCTTTATCTTTGATTTTCACCTTCATCTCATCAAATCCCTCGCCATACACACCGATGACGGAACTCTGACTTACAAAGGCATTTGGGTCGATGATCTTGACGATACGGAAGATGGTGACGCTCTCGTTCTTCTTTGCTAGGATACAGAGCACCTTCATCTCGTTGCCCGTGTACCAGCCATGGCCATCGAGAATGGTTACGCCATGATCCATCTGCATACCGATGGCATTGGCTATCTCCTGATATTTCTTGCTGAATATCATAAACTGCACACTTTCTCGCTTGGCATTCATCACATAGTCGAGTACCAGGTTTTCTATCACCATCGTACAGAGACCGAATACTACCTTTCTAACAGCGTCTATCGTGGTAAACTCTGGTTTCGCATTGAAGACGAAGAATGAACTGCCCACGATGAGGAGATCCACGAAGATGAGCACACGGCCCAGCGAGATGTTGTGATATTTGTTGACGATGGCAGCAATGATATCCGTTCCACCTGTACTTCCATTATGTAGAAAGACGATGGCGAGTGATAAACCCGTAAACAGACAGCCGATGATGAGCGACATGAAATCCTGTCCCTCTCCCAATATCTGCACCATCTTGCCATCTTCACCTATCATCCAGTCTTGCGCCAGAGCCAGGAATAGGGAGAGCATGATGATGGCATAGATGGTCTTCACCATGAATTTGAATCCCAGAATCTTCAGTGCTGCAAGCAGCAAGGCTGCATTGATGAGAAAATAAGACAAATAGATAGGTATCCCTGTGCCGTAGTAAATCACGGCTGCGATACCCGTTACGCCACCCGTTACAATCTGGTATGGAAGCAGAAAGATGGTCCATCCAAATGTGTAAAGCAAGAGTCCAAGGGTAATGTAGAAATAATCCTTGCACTCATTCTTAATTGTTTGACTGATTGCTATTTGCATAATATTTTCCTCGTATTTTTAAAGCATAGAAGGTCGCCCATTTTTAGATGAGACGACCTTCTGTATATTATCTATAAATTACTTTTTCAACACTACGTTGACGATCTTCTTTGGTACGATGATCACCTTCAACACGTTGAATCCTTCCAAGTACTTCTGGCTCTTCTCGTCTGCCAATACCTGCTTCTGAATTTCCTCGTTAGGAGTATCCACAGGGAAAGTCATCTGGAAACGAGCTTTACCATTGAAGGAAATAGTGAGCTGCATATCGTTCTCCTTCAGATACTGCTCATCATACTTTGGCCATGCTGCATCGCAAACGCTGCCCTGCTCGCCAAGTGCTGCCCACAACTCTTCTGCGATGTGTGGAGCGAATGGAGCGATGAGGATGACGAGATCTGTCAGGAGTTCCTTGTTGCGGCACTTCTGCTGACCGAGTTCGTTCACGGCAATCATGAAGGCTGAGATAGAAGTGTTGTAAGAGAACTTCTCGATATCCTCGCTTACCTTCTTGATGAGCTTGTGAACGCTCTTCAGGCTCTCTGGCTTCGCTGCCTCGTCGGCTGATGGAAGGAAATTGTCGGTACGGTTCTCGTAGAACAAACCCCAGAACTTCTTCAGGAAGCGGTGGCAACCGTCGATACCGTTGGTATCCCAAGGCTTGCTTGCCTCTACAGGACCCAGGAACATTTCGTAGAGACGCAGGGTATCAGCACCATACTTCTCGACAATCATATCTGGATTTACCACGTTGAACATACTCTTAGACATCTTCTCGATAGCCCATCCGCAGATGTACTTGCCATCTTCCAGGATGAACTCAGCGTTCTGATACTCAGGGCGCCAAGCCTTGAATGCCTCGATATCCAAAACATCGTTGCTTACGATGTTTACATCTACGTGGATAGGAGTTACGTCGTAATCCTTCTTCAGATTCAAACTTACGAATACAGGAGCCTTGTCGTGGTCATCGCTGTTGATGCGGTAAACGAAGTTTGAACGGCCCTGAATCATGCCCTGGTTCACCAGCTTCTGGAATGGCTCTTCCTTGCAGCTTACGCCGAGGTCGAACAGGAACTTGTTCCAGAAACGGGAATAAATCAAGTGACCGGTAGCATGCTCGCAACCACCTACGTAGAGGTCTACATTCTGCCAGTACTCATCAGCCTCCTTGCTTACGAGTGCCTCATCGTTGTGAGGATCCATATAGCGCAGGTAGTAAGCAGATGAACCTGCGAAACCTGGCATGGTGTTGAGTTCCAGTGGGAATACGGTCTTGTTATCTACGAGGCTCTTGTCAACCACCTCTTTCTTCTCGGCATCCCAAGCCCACTTCTTGGCTCTGCCCAATGGTGGCTCGCCAGTTTCTGTTGGCTTGTAGGTCTCAATCTCAGGCAATTCGAGTGGCAGGCACTCCTCGGGAACCATCTGTGGCATTCCGTCCTTGTAATATACTGGGAATGGCTCACCCCAGTAGCGCTGGCGAGAGAAGATGGCGTCGCGGAGACGATAGTTTACCTTTACTCGGCCGATGCCCTTCTCGGTAACAAACTTCTTGGTAGCTGCGATAGCCTCCTTCACGGTGAGTCCGTTCAGAGAGAAGCCATCCATGCTGCTCTTGCCTGCTACAGGTGAGTTGGTTACGATACCTTCCTTGGCATCGAAGCTCTCCTCTGAAACATCAGCCCCCTTGATAAGAGGAATGATAGGCAGGTTGAAGTGCTTGGCGAAGGCGTAGTCACGGCTATCGTGAGCTGGTACTGCCATGATGGCACCTGTACCATATCCTGCCAATACATATTCTGAAATCCATACAGGGATTGCCTCGCCGGTGAATGGATTGATGGCGTAGCTTCCTGAGAATACACCGGTTACGCTGTGGTTAGCCATACGATCAAGCTCGGTACGCTTCTTCACGTAGTCGAGATATTTCTCTACCTCTTCCTTCTGCTCGGCAGTAGTTACCTGCTGAACATACTCGCTCTCTGGAGCCAGAACCATGAAGGTTACACCAAACATAGTATCGGCACGGGTAGTGAAGATGGTGAACTTCACGTCGCTGTCCTTTACAGAGAATACTACCTCTGTACCCTCAGAACGGCCAATCCAGTTCTTCTGGGTTTCCTTGATACTATCGCTCCACTGGATGGTCTCCAATCCGTCGAGCAATCGCTGAGAGTAAGCTGATGTTCTCAGGCACCACTGCTGCATCTTCTTCTGGATGACAGGATAACCGCCACGCTCACTTACGCCGTTTACTACCTCGTCGTTGGCAAGCACAGTACCCAGACCTGGGCACCAGTTAACCATGGTTTCGCCGAGGTAAGCGATGCGGTAGTTCATCAGGATCTGCTGCTTCTTCACGTCGTCGTAGCTGTTCCACTCCTCGGCAGTGAAGTCAATCTGCTCGTTCTGAGCCACGTTCAAGTCAGCAGAACCCTTCTCCTCGAAGCGCTTGATGAGCTTTTCGATAGGCTGAGTCTTCTGGCAGCCGTTGCAGAAGAATGAGTTGAACATCTTCTGGAAAGCCCACTGAGTCCAATGGTAATACTTAGGGTCGCAGGTACGAACCTCGCGGTCCCAGTCGAAAGAGAAGCCGATTTTGTCGAGCTGCTCACGATAGCGGTTGATGTTGGCTACGGTAGTAACCTCTGGGTGCTGACCAGTCTGGATAGCATACTGCTCTGCAGGCAATCCGTAAGCATCGTAACCCATAGGGTTCAGTACGTTAAATCCGTTCAAACGCTTGTAGCGTGCATAGATATCGCTAGCGATATAACCAAGTGGGTGACCTACGTGCAAACCAGCTCCTGATGGATAAGGGAACATGTTGAGCACATAGAATTTCTTCTTGTTTTCATCCTCAGTCACCTTATAGGTCTTGTTCTCGACCCATTTCTGGTGCCATTTCTTCTCGATTTCTCTGAAGTTGTATTCCATTGTTTTATCTAATAATTATGTTTCTTTTCTTAAATATAATAAGGTATAACCCTATTCAAGGTGCAAAATTACATTTATTTTGGCATATAACAAAATAAAATGCAAGTTTTTTATGAATTTAATGTCTTAGCATGCACACACTTCATGTTCTTTTCCAGCTGGGCGGTAGAGCTGGCTCCTACCAATACGCTGGTTACACCTTTCTGCTGCAATATCCAGGCAAGTGCCATTTCGGCGAGTGTTTCGTCTCTTTCTCCTGCTTCTGCGTTCCATTTCTTGAGCTGTTCCAGCAGTTCTGGAGTTAGAGCAGAGTGTTTCAGAAAATGCTCTTTTGCCATACGGCTGTCTGCCGGTATTCCGTTGAGATATCGGTCGGTGAGAAGTCCCTGTGCCAAAGGTGAGAACGAGATGAAACCGATGCCGTTTTCTGCGCAATAATCTAAGGTTCCATTCTCTTGTGGCGCATGGTCGAGCATGTTGAGTCTGTCCTGGAAAATGAGCAGCGGACAGTCGCGCTCTTTCAGATATTGGTCAGCAAACTTCAGGGCTTCCAGTGGCCAGCGGCTGATGCCGAGATAAAGAGCCTTGCCTTGCTTCACGATGTCTACCATGGCTTGAAGGGTTTCTTCGAGCGGTGTGTTCGGATCGTAGCGGTGGCTGTAGAAGAGGTCAACATACTCGAGATTCATTCTCTTGAGACTCTGATTCAGACTGGCCATCAGATACTTACGGGAACCCCAGTTGCCGTAAGGACCTTCCCACATATCATAACCTGCTTTGGTTGAGATAAAAAGTTCATCGCGATAGGGTTTGAAATCATCTTTCATCAGTCTGCCCATCGTTTCCTCTGCACTTCCGTATGGAGGTCCATAGTTGTTAGCCAGGTCGAAGTGGGTGATACCATGGTCGAAGGCATAGTGAGTGATGGCACGACTTCTTTCGTAAGGATCTACCTCTCCGAAGTTGTGCCAGAATCCCAAACTTATTTTAGGCAGCAAGATACCACTCTTGCCGCATCTCTTGTAGAGCGCTTCTGCATCGCTATAGCGATTGGCGTCAGCATGATAAATACCTTTAATGTCCATTATTCCTTATATCTTTTATTACGGCGAAGAGCCAGAAACTCTTCACTCTTCACCTTTCCTTTGTAAATTCCTATAAACAAGGCATTTGGCGTGGTGAAGAGTTTTTGTTCACTCTTCACCCACTCTTCACCACTCTTCACAGGTATGTGGTTAGGAGCCTGCCGGCTCTTCCTTTTCTACATCGCAAAGGTAATAAAAATATTCAATATAATCGTTGTATTGAATAAAAATTATATTTTTTTCGATATGGAAGAGTAAGTGGGGATGTAGTAAAGGTCGATTGGTTATGGAAAAACATTCTGTTATATGTTTGATATACTTTATCAAAATACACTTTTAAGGACGACTTTTTGTGATTTTCCACACTTTTAAGGACGACTTTTTGTAGTTTTATACATTTTTAAGGATGACTTTTTGTGCTCTTTGAAATAAAAAATGTATCTTTGCATTCAGAAATATCAAATAATCAGATAGTTATGAAGAGAAATGCCATCAAATACCTATATCAATGGAAAGCAAGCAACGACCGAAAGCCGTTGATTATGCTTGGAGCCCGCCAGGTTGGCAAAACCTGGCTGATGCAGGAATTTGCCAAAGAGGCCTATACCCGTAGTGCGTATGTAAACTTCGAAGACAATGAAATGCTCCGGGAAGTTTTTGCACATGACTTTGATATTCCCCGTATTATCAATAGCATACAATGGAGTACAGGAGTTTCTATTGATGAAAATACGCTTATTATCCTTGATGAGATACAAGAAGCACCCAGGGGTATCACCGCATTAAAGTATTTTGCAGAAAAAGCACCTCAATATCATGTCGTAGCTGCAGGTTCATTGCTCGGAATTGCGATGCATCAGAATGACTCTTTTCCTGTAGGTAAGGTAGATTTCATGCATTTATATCCCCTCACATTCTTTGAATTTCTGGATGCAATCGGTGAAAGCCGTATGGTAGAACTGCTGATGTCAAAGGATTGGAATATGATAACCATGTTCCGGAATAAATTTGAGGAATGCCTGCGACAGTATTATCTGGTCGGGGGAATGCCGGCTGTAGTACAGTCTTTTGCCAGCGAGGGAAATCTGTCTGAAGTCAGAAGCATTCAAAAAGGAATCCTTGAAGCGTATGAGCGTGATTTTTCCAAACATGCTCCGGCCATAGAAGTTCCACGTATCCGAATGGTATGGAAATCCATCCCATCCCAGCTTGCCAAGGAAAACAAGAAATTCATCTATGGTGCCGTAAAGGAAGGAGCCAGAGCAAAGGATTTTGAGCTCGCTATCGAATGGCTGAAAGATGCAGGGTTGATCTATAAGGTAAACCGTTGTAAGAAAGCCCTGTTGCCATTGGCTGCATACGAGGATTTTTCTGCTTTCAAGTTATTCCTGTCTGATGTGGGACTGATGGGAGCCATGAGCAATATTCCTGCCCAAAGCTTGCTGGAAGGAAATGTGCTGTTTTCAGATTTTAAGGGGGCGCTGACAGAGCAGTATGTCCTGCAGCAGCTTAAGGAGAAATCCTCCTTGTCTATCTATTATTGGTCGGCAGAAAATTCACGTGGTGAAATAGATTTTCTAGTGCAGGATGAAGAAAAAATCATTCCGATAGAAGTAAAGGCTGAGGAGAATTTGCAGGCTAAGAGTTTGAGGGTGTTTGTAGAGCGCAATCAGGGATTGAAAGGTATGCGCCTATCCATGTCACCTTATAGAGAGCAGGATTGGCTTGCCAATTATCCATTATATTCCGTGTCTGCAATATTTGGATAATTATATAGGTATAGTATGCAGATAATCAGCGCTAACGTGCTTTTTTCATACCATTAGCGCAAATTATCCGCGGATAATTTGCGCTAATGATATTTTAAATGTTTCTTCGATTTACCAAGTTGGTAAAACCTGATTCTGCGTCTTTGATTCTTCTACACGGTAAGAAAAATTGGCAGCAGGATGCTTCCCGTCACGATGAATGGATTATATTGATAGTCATATCTTCTTCTTCAGTTATAATTATTTAGGTGCAAGGATAAGGCTAATATTTGGATAATGCGTTATATCGTGGACTGGGTTGACAAAGGTTGTCAATGGTTCACTTCCGTTTACTCCATCGGTAGAATACTCAAAGTATGTAGAACATAGCAATATCAAAGAGTATGAGACCGACAAGAAAATGCGAATTTTGTGGCAAGACATTTGTGCCAAGGACATATATGACTTTTGTTGTCGGGAGTTTGGTGAAGAAAATGTCGTTTCGTTCATCTAGACGAACTAAATCCTCATGCACATGCGGTCATTGTCCCCATCACAAAGGACGGCAGACTGAGTGCAAAAGATATGTTTGGTGGAAACGACATGAATCAAGCAAGAACAAGGATGTGTGAACTTCATAGCCGACTTGCAGAGGTTAATGAAAAGTATGGACTGGAACGTGGCGATGACATCACCATAACTGGGGCTTAAGCACAAGTCAACAGAAACTTATCGCAGGGAGTTGGCTGATGAATGCCGCATTTTGTCAAATGAAGTAGGCATGAAGAAGACGCTTCTTTCAGGTCTTAATCGTAGCATCACAAAAGCAGAGACCAAAATCAAGGCTCTGCAGACTATGGTCAGCAATCTGGAGAAAGCGGAAGCAGAGAAACAAGCGACCATAGCCGAACTTGAAGATTACATGAAGAATCATCTTGGTGATGCTGTTGAGATAAAGGCAAAAATTACCGCCACCAGAAAGGAACTCTGGGATGTTCGTGACAAATTGAACGACAATAAGATGAAACTTGAACAGGCTAAATTGCAAATTGATGAGTTGCAGAAGAATACCTCCCACATCGAAGCAAGAAACAGGGAGATTAAAGCCGATTTTGAAAAAACAGCTGTTTCATACCAGCAACAGATGAACAATAAAATTTGGGCACAGGCTGGCATGAAGGCGTTGGCAGAGATAGCAGACATCTATCCACGTATAACGAGCATTCACGACAGCAGCCTATTTGACGGTAGCTTTGCAATGGATTTTATCAATCATGGCGATAAAATTATCTATTGTGCAATGTACCTGTACATCGGCTACGTCAACGAGGCTACCAACTTTGCTGAAAGCCAAGGTGGAGGCGGTAGCGACACCAAAGACTGGGGACGTGAGAAGGACGAAGATGAGATAGAATGGATAAGACGATGCTTGCACAGGCAACTCAGATGGTAAAACCAAGAAAGAGCAAAGGGCTAAGTCGATAAAGTCGTTAGGGAGAGGCGCGTGGGATTATACGCCTCCCCACTAATAAATCGACATTCGACAAAAGAGCCCCCTGAATATGAGAACTTTTTGTCAACTCTAAGAACTTCCGCCTAATTCTTTACCACAAATCTATCTTTCGAGTTGCTTTCCCAACCTTAACAATATAAATACCTTTAGGGAGATATATGCTTTCAGAGTCAACAACATTTAAAGAAGCAATTTTCCTACCATCAACTCCAAATATCATGACTTTTTTACGATTTCCATCGCTCTTGATTTTTATGTATTGTCCATCAATATCAATCTTAATATTTCCAGAATGTTCATCATCAGCAATTTCTTTTATAGCTGTTGGAACAGGTATATATTCCTTGAAATATTGCAAGTAAGGAAAACTTTTTCCATCTTGTATTGCCCAAATTTTATAATAATCATTAAAGTCCCAAGACATAGAATGATATGTATCGTAGGACATGGCGTTTGCAATGGTGATAGCCCCTCCATCTTCTTCTCTATCTGTATTTGGATAATAACCGCTTTCATTCTTTATCACCATGTCATAAAGAGCATGACAAGACCGACAGTATCCATTTCCCGCTAATTCCGCTACAATACGTCCATATTTTATGGTAGTGTATGAGGGTTCACCTGTAAGTATATTCCACCCAACTGTTATGCGAGGGTTAAGTGCAAAACATCTCTCAATACGCGAAGAATAGGTTCCTGTAAAACGTCCAACAATTCCACCTCCAACACTGGATGCAGTTACTTCGCCAGAGGCATAGCTGTAACGGATAGAACCAACAGGACAATCACCAACAAGACCGCCGGCATAACTTGTTCCCTTTACATTTGCCAAACTATAACAGTTCTCTATATAGTTGAAAGCAGAATAATCATAGGAATCATTATCATTTCTTTCGGCACATTGCCCTACAAGACCGCCTGCAGTGTTGTTGACAGCCATGACATTTCCGCTTGAAAAAGATTCTCTTAACTGAATATCTTTTGCGTATCCTATAATTCCGCCAGCATATCCATCTTCACAAGTAACACTACCTAATGTCCCGACACGATTGATAATGACTTTTTCGCCTTTGGCTATTAATATGCCTACAAACTTCGTTGCTTTTAATGTCGCATCCTTTGGAATTTCCACAATCATATTCTCAATAGTCACATTTCTTGCTAATCCAAACAGTCCTGCATACGTTTCTATGGTCTCGTTTTGAAGACCACTTATCTTATGCCCATTTCCATCCAGTGTTAATTGATTAGTTGATAAATGTTGTATAGCCTGCCAGCAATTATTATTTTGCTTTATATAATCTGTAAGGTCTATATCATTTGCCAATTGATAATATCCATCAGAAATATTAGCAAGAGCCTGAGGTGTAGATATGAGGTACGGAGATTCTTCCGTTCCTTCTCCCTTATAAATTACAGGGAGATATATGCTATTGGAGCACATCTTCCCATTCGCTTGGGCATAAATAACAACTTGATCACCTTCTTGCAATGCAGGAATCTCGATGCTCCATGCTTTGTCTGCAATAGTTGAAGAATATTCTTTTCCTGCAATCTTTACAAAGATGATACCATCTTCTTCGCCTTTACCATTAATAGTAGTGGCACCCTCTTTTACTTCACTTGACACTATCGGTTTTGCTGTTTGCCATTTGAAGTATGGGTATCCTACATTTTTGTTGATAGCCCAAATAGATTCGAAGTCCCATTTCGCTTTAGAATATACCTCTTGGCGTTTTGCTTCATAATCACCCAATTGTAAGCCATAATAATCTCCATCTTTGTTATAATAATCTTTGTATTCTTTGCTTTTACCATTTTCTGTGATTTCCAAATCCTTAGTGGTCCTATTCTCCATAGAGTCAATATCTCTCCAAGTTGTTGATTGGGGTCTTGGATAAACGTAGAAAGCTTGAACATTACCATTTATACAACGATTCAGAGAAAAATTTCGTGTTAATTTGCTTATATTTGCCCCTACAATGCCATAGGCATAATCGGCTTCAACCTTTCCGCTTGCATAACAGCAGCTAATTTCTTCGTTGAATTTGTGATTGCGAATGTCACCACAAGTAGATTCTGACATCTGGTTCCTTTTCATAGGATATAAACTACCGACTACCCCAGCGGCTATGTTTGCACTGGTCGCATCTACAGTACTATAACAGTTACGAACAAGACATCTTTCGTCAATTGTTCCAACTAAACCTCCCACATAAGTATCTGAGTTACTCTGGGCCTTTCCAGCAGCACAACTTTCCTCTATAAGAATGTCACGAGCGTCGCCAATCATCCCACCTGCAGACATTTTGTTTCTACGACCAAAGTCATCACGAGTGTCAGAGTTTTTTATACGCACGCACCCACTTGTGGTAACTTTGGTTATCTTTGCATGGCTGCATTTACCTACTAACACACCAGCACTTTCTGTTCCTGTCAACCATGCTTCTGGGGACATCTCTACAGAAAGGTTTCTTATTTCAATATTATAAGCTGAGCCAAATAGTCCTGCATACTGTTCTGTTGCATTTGTACTTAACCCTGTTATTCTATGCCCATCTCCATCTAAGACTAATTTCTCGGCAGATTCATGTTGTATCGGAGTCCAACTATCATTGTGGCTCTTAATGTAATCGGTCAAATCGATATCGTTTCCTAATTGACAATAACCATCTTTTAGGTTTGCCAATTCTTCTGCAGTTGTAATTATGTAAGGATTTTCCTCAGAGCCTTTGCCTTGTATATGGCAGATTATGGCATTAGAGTAAATCGAACCTTCCTTTTTTGCATATATCAAAACTTCATCATTAGCACGTAGAGGGTATGTCACTATCGTCCATTCTTCATTCGTTACGGGTGTAGAATACACTTTTCTGCCAATCTTTGCATACACAGAATCAGCATCTTGACACGTTCCTTTTATAGTAGTAGACATTGAAAACGTCCCACTTTTTACTGTGGGGGGTGGTGTTTGACAAGACAAATAACAGTAAGGATAAGTATCTGTTTTTTTTAAATAGCTATTGTCACTGCCATTTATCTTTATTGTCTCTGCATTGCAAAAAACAGAATCATTATCGCTGTCAAGAAAATATGTATAATGACTGCAAGCATTTTCTCCAGAAGCACCGACTTCTGTACCTAAGAAATACTTATTGCCAGATATTATTCCGTATCCAACGCCTATGGCTCTGCCTACATTATCATTACCTAAGATCCTTTTATTTATAATTTTGTTGTTGCGTGTATAGACATCAGAGGATGGTCTCCCAATAATACCACCAACGTTGTCATACCCTATAATTTCAGCATTACTACAATTGTTCGAGAAAGAACTGGATGTTGCGTAACCGCAGATTCCACCAAAATCTTCACCTGAACTATTTTTTGTAGCTTTGACAATACCATTGGCCATGCTATACTTGACATAGGAATTATGGGCATTCCCTATAAATCCTCCAACAGATTCTTCTCCTAAAACATTTCCGTTATTACAACTTTCGATTATGCCCAATCCTAATTTTTCTCCTGTTGGAGGAGCTGTGTAACCATCTGAAGCCCCGGCAAATCCTCCGACATACCTTGTTCCACTAACATCACCCAAATTGACACTTTGGGTAATTTTGCTAAAAGAACGATTGCAATGCCCAACAAAACCACCGACATATTCTTTTCCTGTAATCGTAGCTTCGTTCACACAATTCTCTGTTCTGTCTCCATGGTAATCACATTCTTTACCAATAAAACCTCCGACATAATTATTGCCTATAATTTTTCCCTTAAAAGTACAATTAGTAATCCAGAAATCTCTGGAACATCCTGCAAATCCGCCTACGGAATCCTTCCCTACAACTTGTCCTACAACCGTTAAGTTATTCACTTCACCACAAGCACGAGAAAACAACCCTACCTTGTTTTCGTTTGGTCGGTTGATGTTTAATCCATAGATAGTTTTGTTATTTCCATCAAGTTGTAAGCTGTAGCTGAAAACCAATGGCTTCCATCCTTCTTTTTCTTGACACTCTCCTGCTAAATCTATGTCATTAACAAGCCTAAAATAAATATAAGTGTATTCGTCACCTTCAACATTCTCAATTTCTTTGAATTCCTTTACATTGCTGATTAAATAAGGATCAGAAATGTTTCCTGTACCTTTTCCGCTAAACTGTGCATAGACTTGTATATTGCGTAGCATTAGCAAAATCAAAATCCATATAAAAGGGAATTTTCTCATAACTCAATGATATTTAAATGTTCTTGGATTATACTTTTTATAACGTTTTCTATAGCTTCTGCATTCTTATGATAGAAATGCTCATAAAAAGTACGGTTTTCAGTCTCGATGTGAGCGGCATGAATGCGAATAAACTTATACCCACCCTCTTTTGCTAAAGTTTGAGCTGTTCTTAAGGTATCTTTAGAAGTACGTGAAGCGCACACGATAATTTCACAACCAGCATCAATAAGTTTTTCTATTGGTTCACGATTTCCCCAAGAATCTCCCACAGATGATATGCCTATACCATGCTCGACATTTTTATCTTGTACAATGGACAAGAAATCTCCTGTACTTTCAGGGTAATGTCCTGTTAGGCGGAAAAACAACTCTCTGATCGATGTCGTTTTTCCAGAATTAGCTCGTGCGCTAAGACAGATAATTGTTTTGTCAATCATACCGTTCCGTTTTTTGCCAACGGCTACCATGTTGACATGATTAATAAATGGTTGGTATATATACATGAAAGCGTGGAGCCAGTCCTGTCACTCGTTCCACTTGTTAAGGCCTTCGCATTGCCCTGTTCGTCCGAAACGAGCAACGCCGAAAGCCCCACGCCAGTGTAAGTATATAGAAAGCACCCTTGACAATGAACAATAGAATCGTCCGAAGCCAATGAGGACTGTATATAATACACCCCATGAGGCGTTCCCGTTGCTTTGTCTTTGACGAACAGTTGAGAGTTTGCGAAGTTCTAACAAGTCAAAACCAAAGCGTACAGTTACGCCTTATATGTATATATGTCTGCCCAACCTCTGCCCATCGGGGCTTTCGGTATGGGTATAGACGTTACAAAGATAACACTTTTATCTTGGAAACCACTTTATTTGGCTGGAAAAGTATGATTTTAAGGTCTGATTTAACATTATTAAATATGAATATGTCAAAGAATTCCACTTTTGCGTGATTTTTCCTGCTAAAAAGTTTGTATTATCAATGATTATTCGTATCTTTGCATCGTCAGTCCTCGCCAAGCCTCTTAACAATGCTCAAATCGTGCGAGGCGTTTTTTGTTTATACACATTTGAACATGGCGAATCTTATTCCCTTTACAAAACGGTTTGAATCTTCTGAAAATCTCGTTAATTTGCTTGAATCTCGAGGTTTACAGATTTGTGACAGAAACAAAGCCATACAATACCTTGACAACATTGGTTATTACAGATTGTCTGCTTATATGTATCCATTGTTGAAGATGCCCAAAACAGCACATTTGTATAAGGAAGGTTCAACATTCAAAAAGGTGATGATGCTTTATCGCTTTGACAAGAAACTGAGACTACTCATGTTCAATGAAATAGAAAAGATTGAAATTGCTATCAGACGTGCGGTGATGCAAATAACAGCAGATATGACAGGCAATCCTTTCTGGCTTACTGACTCTTCTTACTTCTTGGATAGTTCCAGGTTTAATGAAACAATGCGAGCTATATCCAAGGAATACAGCAAATCCAAGGAGGAGTTCATTCTCCATTTCAAACGAACCTACTCAGAGCCTTACCCACCATCGCAGAGAGCACTTTCGATGGTTGTAGTAAACTACAGGAAGTAAGAGTTCCTAGCACATTGGAGCGTATCGGTGACATGGCTTTCAACAATTGCAACAATTTGAACAACGTATATACTTATACCGTTCTCCCTATCAACATCGACCAGAATACGTTTACCAATTTCAAGGCTACTACCCTTTGGGTGCCATTTGGGATTATATTCTGTACTATTTTACATCATTTCCTTCTTAAACCAAAGCTCGAACACGCAGTCGGCAATGAAGATGCCGTCCTTCTCTAGGGTGATAAGTTCCTTGTCGATGAGGGCTTTCTTGATGCGGTCGATGTTGGATTTGCTGCCCAGCGGATAGGTTTCTGTTACAGCCTGGGCGGTGAAACCTAAGTGGACGCCACTGCAGAGGAGGCGCAGAAAATTGAGCTGATAGGTGGTTAAGCCCTCGGTTTGCTGTACGAAAAGACCATGACATTGTTGCAGCAAGGCGCTGATGCCACTTTGTAAGGTTTCTTCGTTTACTTCTTTCTCGGTTTCTGCCATCACGTTCCAAGCTAGTTGCTGCACGTAGGAAGAATAGTTCTTTACGGTTTTACAGATTCTTGTAGCATATTCCTCAGATATTTTCTTTCCGTATTTCTCGAATCGGGAGCAGATGAAAGGCACCCAATATTCAGTAGGAATGCAATCCAAGTGCAGCATCTCGCCAAACATATAGAAAGGCATGCGTCGGTTTTGGAAAATGTTTTCCATCAGATGCTTCTTGCTTCCAAAGAAACAGTATGATACATTCTGATGATGCTGCCAGGCGCCACGCAGTTTTTTCTGAACCGTAAGAGTATCAGGGAATTCTCCAATTTGCTGGAATTCGTCGATGCAGACCACCATGCGGATTCCCTTTTCCTGAGCGATTCTTTCCGGAAGATTCAGAATCTCTTCAGGGGAATAGTCCTTTGGTGTAATTCCCAAAGATAATGAATATTCGGATGTAGGATCTGGACTAAAGGAGATTTTTGGTGAAACTCTTACCAGGAACTGCTTGATGTTTTCTACTACTTGTTCCAGCTTATTACTCATAGATTTCATAATGGTTTCTGCAAAGCGATTGTAGAAATCATATTCGCTTCGACAGTCATAGATGTCCATATACACCACTTTTATCTCTGGATTATCAATTTCGGATATTACCTTTTTGACGAGTGAAGTCTTGCCCATGCGTCGGGGAGAGATGAGAATGACGTTGATGCCATGCTCAAAGTCTGCCTTGATGCGCTTGGTTTCTTCTATTCGGTCGGTGAAGTTGTTTCCGGCAACCGACATACCATATACGAATGCCTTTTCCATTGTTTTTTTGCTTGATTACGGATGCAAAGATAAGCAAAAAAATGAAAGTTCACAAGGTTGTGGACCACAAACTTGTGAACTTTTAATATTATTTTGTAAATCAGGTATTTAAAAGCTGTTTTTTATGCATAAAACAAGCCGTAATCAGAGGCTTTTCTTATCAAACACACCATTCATCGTGATGCAGAGATGCTGGAACTTGCTGAGGAGTTTGTCTGACCATTTCGTCATGTTGTAAAGGTCCTTGATTTCCTTAAACTTCTTTTCATCCCATTGCGGATAATCTATCTCTGAGAAATAACGGCGGTAGTCGCGGAGATTGTCGCCCGAGAAATGGAGATAATCGTCGATGTCGCCAAACCATTCGGGAGTCATCATCTGGGTGGCAAAGGCTTCGAAGTTCTGATTGTCCTGAAGCATGCAGTTGTGATTCAATACACACCATACGCAGAACCAATGGTTCTTGCGGGTAACAAATTTCAACATATTGGCTATCTGAGCCTTCAGATTCTGCATGTCGATGTATTTGCCGTCTTTTACTTTGTAGAAAACCTCGTTGGGAAGGGTTTCCGGAATGCCTTCGGGATGTTCCAAATCGTAGATTTCCTGCTCGATGATGTGCCATTTTACGGTGGCTGATACCAGTTTGAGATATTCTTGTGCTGTAAAATTGACGTGGGCAAGCTGGGCGCCCAGCAGTTGGGTGTCTCTTATATATTTCATAAAGTCGAGGCGCAGATTTTCCGGTACCTCGTCTTTTAGCGTTTTTCTTACTTCCAGCAATTGGCTGACGGAGAGCTGCTTTCCGTTGTTGTCATATTCCAGGGTTGTAAAGTATCGGTCTATGTCGCTGATGCCCTTTGGTTCTTCCTGATATTCCTGTAGCGACATTTCGAAGAGGCGGGTGGTCTGCTCTTCGCTCATGGCGAGGTTGGTGAAATGGCTCAGCTGGCGGAAGTGGAGCATCAGATAACAGGCCATGCTGTATAGCTGGAAGAGATTCCAAAGGCGCTCTACGGGTTTTACGCCGGGGATATGAGTGGGTTTTACCTGGCGTAACAGTTCTTTCTGGAGTTTGGTTACTTCGTTTACGTCGATAGTACTTCCTTTGCCCAGTTCATCGGTTTCGAAAAAATCGTTGAGCTTCGGCAGGATGCGGGTCATATCCAGCGGCGCCACTTTCATCCGTTTTCCTTCTATCTGTTTTCCCTTTTTCATGTCTTCCATGATATGCGCCATCAGGGGTGTAAACTTCTGCATTACGATGATGCTGATGCTTACTTCGTGGGTTTCGTTCTGCTCCTTTCGCTGTTTGGCTATGTCGTTGTGCTGCAGTACCATATCTTTCTCTGCCATATAGCAGAGCCGGGTGGCTTTGGTGCAGAGCGAACGGATATCGAAGGTAAGTTCCTGCGGACTGTAATCTTCCCATGCATCTACCAGAATGCTGAGCATTCGGCAGAAGTTGTCGAGCTGTCGGTCGAAGACTTCGTAGCTGAATTTTATTTCATCTTTATCTTCATTCATTGTCAGTCTGTTTTAAGAAAATAAGTTTTGCCACAAAGGTAAGATTTATTTTCGGATTATGCAAGGATATGCGCTTGTTTTTCCTCTTTTTTCCCCATACTTTTCCCCGTAGCCCCCTTGTTTCTTCCCTGATTTCAGAAAAGTAGCGGGAAGGTGGCGGGGAAAATTTGGAATCGGCGAAGGGAAGTATTAACTTTGCAATCGAAAACGAAAGAGCGGCGAAATGCTGAGTCATGAATGAGCTGAAACTCTTCACTCTTCACCTGAAGCCCGGAAATGCCCATAAACAGAGGGGTTTCGAGGGGTGAAGAGATAGAGACAACTCTTCACCCACTCTTCACCACTCTTCACCTTATTATATATAAGGGCAAAAAGATGATTATTATTAACTAAAAAAATTAATTATGAAGGAAAATTTAAAAACCTTATCGTCATCAGATAAGATGACAAACGAAATTTCAGCACTCTCTCTTGTTGAGAGTTTTCTCGATGAGTATTATCTCTTCCGTAGAAATGTGCTAAGTGGTAAAACCGAGTATTTCACTCTCTCAAAGAATGAGGACGAAACTGAGGAGCCCGTAGAAGAGGAACCGGAAACCGGTGGGGAAGAGGAGGAATCTTCTGACTCAACCTGGAAGGTGCTGACTCCGGAGGCTTTCAATTCTATCGTCCGTCACGCCAAGCGGTTGGGTGTGGGAGGCAAGAAGTCGCCCCGACAGGATATTGAGGAGTTCGTACGTTCTGAAGAGGTTCCGGAGTTTGATCCTATCAGGGAATATCTCGAGAACCTGCCTGAATGGGATGGAAAGAACCATGTGGCTGAACTCTTTGGCAGGATTCCGGGGCTTACAAGTGAACAGTTGGGATGGTGCGCCACCTGGCTCCGTTCTGCTGTCGCTCACTGGTTGCAGATGGATATGTTTCATGGCAACGAAACCACTCCTGTGCTTATCGGCAAGCAGGGTTGCGGCAAGAGTACCTTTGCCTATCGCCTGCTGCCGGATTATCTGCGACAGTATTTCCTCGACCACATCAACTTTGCCAATAAGTTTGATTCCGAGATGGCGCTCACTCATAATCTCTTTGTCAACATAGATGAGTTTGCGAATATGGGACCATCGCAGCAGGGCAAGCTGAAGCAGATGCTTTCAAAGGTGAAGGTGAACGGGCGCCCTATCTTCGGCAAGTGTCAGGATGACCGTCCGCGTTACGCTTCCTTCCTGGCAACTACCAATGATGAGCATCCGCTCTGCGACCCTACGGGTAGCCGCCGATTCGTCTGTCTGCACATTCCGGCAGGTGAATATATCGACAACGGTTCACCCATCATTTATGACCAGCTCTATGCACAAGTTATGTATGAGCTTTGCCATAAGAAGGCGCCTTACTGGTTTACCAATGCCGAGGTGGATCGTATCCAGAAGTGCAATCTTCCTTTCTTCAAGGTAGATGATTTTGAGTCGATGCTGAAGAGCTGCTTCCGTGTTCCCGAGGATAATGAAACGGGCGAATGGCTCATCTGTTCGGATGTTTTCGAGGTTCTGCACGAAAGATTTCCGATGCTGATCAGTAATCTGAGTACCAAGATTCGCATCGGCCAGTCGCTCAAACTCTTGGGTTGCAAGATGAAGCATACCAAGAAGGGTCAGGCCTATCTGCTTGTAAGAATCTGAAAATATAGCTAAGCGGCAGATGGGTGAAGAGTGGTGAAGAGTGGGTGAAGAGTGAGAAACAACTCTTCACCCATCGAATCCCCTTTGTTTATCGGCATTTCCGGGGGTTAGGTGAAGAGTGAAGAGTTTTTCGCAGTTCCTTTCTTAAAATTCTTTCTCTCGCTTTTCCGATAGCTGTCTGACTAGAACAGCCCACTGTTCTCATAGCGGCTAGTTGGCTGTCTGTGGTTCGCCAGTTGGCTATTTGCCGATAACAGCCTCTCAATCTTTCGAAGAAAAAATTATTTATCCAACTAAAAAAGTAATTAGTATGAACAATATTTCAATCCATTCCATTGATACGGTATGTCTCAAGGAGGCGTGCCCGGTACATCACCTTTGTGCTCGTTTTGAGCGTTATCAGAAATTGCGTAAGTCGGAGAAGGTGTTCAGTATTCTGAACCCTGACCATATAGCCTGCAACGAGCAGGGCTGCGCCTATCGGCTTCAGAAGAAGATCATACGCATGGCACGCGGATTCCGCCGCATGTTCGGTACGATACCTTCTGCCAATACGCCTCATTTCTGGCACTTTTCGCCCTATATCAGCGAAAGCACCTATTGCAAGGCGAAGCGCGGCGCCATCCTCATTGCGCCCGATGTGCAGCAGAAATTACTGCGTCTCTTCGAGCAGAATGGCGCCGATATCAGCATCGGTTTCGATGAATATGTAGAGCAGGAGGGCTATGAAGAAGTTGATACCGCAAGCTGTAAAAAAATATAATTTTTGCCATCTTTTAGCGGTAATGAAACAGTTTTTTATTACTTTTGTTTTCTGAATTTTACAACTAAACAATAAAAAATAGATTATGCGTGTTATTATCGAAAAAGATTATGAGAAGCTGTCAAAGTGGGCAGCTGATCATGTAGTTGAAACAATTAACAGATTTCAACCAACTGCTGAACGGCCTTTTGTTCTGGGTTTGCCAACCGGTTCTTCACCTCAGGGCATGTATGCCAATCTGGTAAAGGCGGTAAAAGAAGGCAAGGTTTCGTTCAAGCATGTCATCACCTTCAATATGGATGAATATGTAGGTTTGCCGGAATCTCATCCTGAGAGCTATCATTCTTTCATGGCTGCCAATCTCTTCAATCATATCGACTGCCCTAAGGAGAATATTCATATCCTGAACGGTAATGCCGAGAATCTGGAAGAGGAGTGCCGTCATTATGAGCAGATGATAGAAGAAGCGGGTGGCATCGACCTCTTTATCGGTGGTATCGGTCCTGATGGGCATATCGCTTTCAACGAGCCATTCTCTTCTCTTACCTCTCGCACCCGAGTAAAGACGCTCACTACAGACACCAAGATTGCCAACTCCCGTTTCTTCGATAATGATCCTGAGAAGGTACCTAGTCTGGCTCTGACCGTAGGTGTGGGTACCGTGATGGCTGCCCGAGAGGTAATGATTCTCTGCAACGGTCATAACAAGGCGCGCGCCCTGCAGGCTGCCATCGAAGGTCCTGTTACCCAGGCTTGGACCATCAGCGCTCTGCAGCAGCACCAGCATGGCATCATCGTTTGTGATGAGATTGCCTGCGATGAACTGAAGGTGGGTACTTACCGCTACTTCAAGGATATCGAGAAAGATAACATCTAAGTTATCTGATGCCTATAAAAAAGAATAAGGATGATGACTATTCGTCATCATCCTTATTTTCTGCTATTACCTGAGGACCGCGAACCTTGTCCTTGAGTCCCAGACCTTTCTTGATTTCTATATTTACTCCATCGCTCAAACCGGTGGTTACCTGTTTGCGCTCATAAGTCTTCTTCTTATCGCTACCTTTTATGATATATACAAAGGTAGAATCACCGCTAAACTCGATGGCACTCTCCGGAACGGTGAGTACATGGGTAGCCTTTGCCAGTACAATCTCGGCATTGGCGCTATAACCAGAACGGATTTTGCCGCCCTTGGTAGAACGGATGGCTGCCTTTACCTCAAACTGGTTGGCACCATTGTTTTCTACAGCCTTAGGTGAGATATATTCCAGGTTAGCCTCGAAGTTGAGGTTCTGCAAGGCTCCGATGGTAATCTTCATCGGCATTCCTGTAACGAGACTTCCCACTTCGGTTTCATCGATATTGCCACGGAAGATGAGGTCGTTCATGTTGGCCACACTGGCGATGGTAGTACCATCGTTGAAAGTGTTGGCAAGAATCACCGAGTTACCCACCTTGACCGGAATATCGAGGATAATGCCCGAGATGGTAGAACGGATGAGGGTGGAAGAAGCGCTGGCATTGCTCTTGCTTACACCATCGCGCACCACCTGGAGAGCATCTTCGGCAGCGGTAACCTCCTCGCGTGCCTGTTTCATCGCCTGCTTTACCTTATCAAACTCATCGGCGCTGACCAGCTGTTTCTTGAAGAGCTGTTCCTCGCGGCCGTAATCCACCTGTGCCTGTTTCAGGTTGATTTCTGCAAGGCGCACGCGTGCCTGAGCCGAACTGAGCTGTCCCATATCCGGAATCACCTTTACCTTGGCGATAACCTCGCCCGCCTGAACATAATCACCCGCTTCTTTGCAAATCTCTGTGATGATACCGCTAATCTGAGGCTTTACGCTCACCTCGTTGCGAGGCTCAATCTTGCCCGTGATGACGGTAGTTTTCAAAACATCAGCCATCTTAGGAGTAAACTCAGTATACTCCACAGGCTTAGGCTGCGATTTCTCATAAAGGAACACGAAGGTTCCGATGAAAATCAAGGCGACAATCGCCGCAACAATCAACTTTGAATACTTTTTCATATCTTTTATATCTTATTTTTCTTTTATTCGTCTCTCATCGCATCTACCGGTTTGATGCTCATCGCTCGCCATGCAGGGGCGAGTCCGGCTAGGCCGCCGAGAATGCAGATGAGGATGGCAGAAGAGATGGCCGTCCAGAAATCTACCTGGAAGTGGGCGGTAAGAATGCCATCCGTGGTGTTCGCCATCTCTAGCATCTGCAGGATGGCAACACCGAAGAGAATGCCGCTCATGCCGGCTACCAGGGTGAGGAGAATACTCTCGGAGATGATTTGCGAGAGAATCATCTTAGGCGTGGCTCCGATGGCTCGGCGGATGCCTATCTCGGTGGTTCGCTCCTTTACCGTTACCATCATGATGTTGGAAACTCCGATGGCGCCGGCAAGAAGGGTGCCGATACCTACCATCCAGATGAGGAAGTTGACGCCCTTGAACAGGTTGTCGAGCATTTGGAAGAGAACTTCGGTATTGAACACCATAATGCCCTTTTCGTCCGTAGGGTCTATGCTGTGGGCTCTTGCTACGGTTTCTCTCATCCGCTGGGCAATGCTGCTCATCACTACGCCCGGTTTGCCGGTGGTGGCGATGATGTCTACCGCCTTACCCCGGTTATAAGCGTTGCGCAAAACCGATTGGGGCAGAGTGATGGTTTCATCGGCACGACCGCCGAAATTGATGCCGTTGCCCGAACGGTAATCTACCCCTATCACCATATAATAGGTAGAGTCTACTCTTACGCTCTTGCCGCACGGATCACCGCCGCCAGGAAAGAGATTCTTGTAAATCTGCTTGCCGATGACGCAAACCTTGCGCTGCTGGCGCACATCCATCTCGTTGATGTATCTGCCGTAAAACATCTGTGGCGCAGAAACCAGGGCGTAATCGGGATTTACGCCCTGGGTGCTGCCGCTGAATTTCTTGTCGCCAAACACTACCGACTTGTTGCCGCCGAAGAGCAGCGGGGTAATGACATCGAGTTCGGGCACCTGGTGGCGCAATCTGTCCAGGTCTTTCTCTTCCATCTGCCAGGAGCGCCCCTTGTTGAATCCCTTGTAGGGTTTGGTGGTGTTCTGCGCCCAGATGATGGCGGTGTTGGTGGCAAAGCCTGTGAAGTTGTTTTGCAGCATCTCCTTCAGTCCCTGTCCGCCACCCATCAGGGCGATGAGCATAAACACGCCCCAGAACACGCCGAAGCCCGTAAGCAGACTGCGGCTCTTGTTCCTCGTGATGGTGTCGAGAATCTCTTTATATGTATCTAAATCTAATCGCATAATAATAATTTATAGTTTACTCCGCTCTCAGCGCCTCTATCGGTCGGATTCTTGCAGCCTTGATGGCTGGGATGAGTCCGGCGATGGTGCCTGCGATGACGATGGTGATGGTGGCGCCGATACAGGTGCCGATGCCCACCGTAGGGTTCACAAACATGGCGGCTTTAAACAGTCCGGTATCTATGGTGGTGTGGCCGATGGTTGCATCCATGATTTCGTTTGCCGCCACGCCACATACCATTCCGATGTAGCCGAAGAACGAGGTGATGATGATGCTCTCGGTAATGATGAGCTTCAGTATCGACCAAGGCTTGGCGCCGATGGCTTTTCTTACACCAAACTCTCGGGTTCGTTCCTTCACGGTGATGAGCATGATGTTGCTAACACCCACGATGCCGCTCAGTAGGGTGAACAGACCCACTATCCAGAGTGCCGTCTGCATGATGGCGATTCCCTGGTTCATCTGGATATTGTCCATGTATCGGTTCCAGAGCCAGATGGTTCGCTCGTCATCAGGTGCTGCCTGATGGTTGTTGTTGATGCTGGCACGATAGTTCTTCTCAAACTGCTCGTTATCTTCCTTGGTCTTCAGGTTCTTGATGGTAAACTCCAGACTTCCCGCATCATCGCCCTTGGCGTAGATGGTCTTTATGGTGGAGTAGGCGATGAAGGCTTCGGTATTGTTGCGCGATTCATCATCCTTATAGATTCCCACCACCTGGAAGTTGAGGTTGCTGATCTTTACGTTCTTGCCCACCAGCGAACGGTAGTCTTTGCTGAGTTCCTTGGCCTGGCTTCGGCTCAGCACCACATTCTTGCGCTGCTCCTTCATATCGATTTCGTTGATGAATCGTCCGGCTATCAGCTCCGTCTTGTCGATTTTGGGATGCGTAGGAGCCACACCCACCAATGACTGGCTTGCCACATAATTATCGCCATAGTTGATGTTCACGTTATATTGTTCCAATCTTCCGCCCACATCATCTACATACTGGCCGTAGGTCTTGTTGCTGATGAGGATATCCTTGTCGTTGAGCGTGATGCTTCTGCCCTCCTTCAGTCCCTTGTAAGCCTTGGAGGTTTCGCCCGGGAATACTCGCATGGAGTTGGCAAGGAATCGGGTGCTTTGCTGCAACTGGGCATTAATCAGTCCGTTGCCGGCGCCCAGCAGGAATATCAGCATGAAGATTCCCCAGGCAACGGCAAATCCCGTGAGCGAAGTGCGGAGCTTGTTGCGCTTCGACGTGCTCCATATTTCTTTGATTAATTCTCTCATGTTCCAAGTTCAAAGTTATTTCACGTAGTCTTTCGATACGAGATGATGGTCTCTGTTGTCTTCGATGCTTCCGATGAGTCCGTCCTTGATATGGATAACCTTATCGGTCTCGTTGGCAACACCGCTTTCGTGGGTTACCACCACGATGGTCATTCCCTCTTTCTGGTGCAGTTCCTTCAACAGGTCCATCACTTCCACGCTCGTTTTGGAGTCGAGGGCTCCGGTAGGCTCATCGGCAAGGATGATTTCGGGTTTGGTGATGAGGGCACGGGCGATGGCTACACGCTGCTTCTGTCCTCCCGACATCTCGTTAGGATAATGGTTGGCCCATTGCTTCAAGCCCAGTTTTTCGAGATATTCCATCGCCAGTTCGTGGCGCTTCTTGCGGCTCACGCCCTGGTAGAAGAGTGGAAGTTCCACGTTTTCCACCGCTGTCTTGAACGAGATGAGGTTGAACGACTGAAAGATGAAGCCTATCATCTTGTTGCGGTATTCGGCAGCACGGGTTTCCGAGAGGTCTTTGATGAGCACATCATTGAGTCGGTATTCGCCCGTATCGTAGTTGTCGAGAATACCCAGTATATTTAATAAGGTGGATTTTCCCGAGCCGGAAGCACCCATGATGCTGACGAACTCGCCACGTTCGATGTCGAGGTCGATTCCCTTCAGTACATGGAGTGGCTGAGCCCCCTGGTAGGTTTTGTTGACGTCTTTTAGATGAATTAATGACATATTACTTTCGTTTTATGGATATCAATTTAAACCATTAGACGCTTGCAACTTTCAGAAAGTTGCAAGCGTAACTCTTTTTTAAAACGTTATTACATACACCTTATTATATATAAGGCAAAGACAGAAGCTATAAATATATATTTGAGGATGAATAGTGTCATCATATCTTTATCTTTTTGAGATTCTTCTCCAACTCTTCCTTCACTTCATCGATGGAGATGTCGAGAAGCTGCATCTGTCGGGCGAGTTCCGGGAGTCTTTCTTTCATAAACTCCTTTTTGCGGGTTTTCTTGATCTGCTTCTTGGCTCCTGCGGAAACAAAATAGCCCAGGCCTCGCTTGTTGTAGATAATCTCGTCGGTGGCAAGCAGGTCGTATGCCTTCACGGTTGTGTTGGCGTTCACCTCCAGCAGCACGGCGTATTCCCTGACGCTCGGTATTCGTTCGTCTTCCTTGTACTTGCCCGCCAGAATCTCATCGCTCAATCGCTCGGCTATCTGTACGTATATTGCTTTATCATTACTGAAATTCATAATCTTCAAATTTTAATTCTTAGATGTTGATCCACTTGTTGCAGATAACCTGCATACGGGTGAAGAGCTTGTAGGATGCCCAATAGTTGAAGGCAGCCAAAGCAAGAAATACTGCAGACGAGGTGAATACAACACAATATTGAGCAGAAGAATCCTCTTCGATGTGCAAGGTTCCTACGAAATCAAGCCATCCGGCTTCATCCAGTTCGTTGATAATATAACCCAAAATCAGACAAAGTGCCAATCCCGTACATGCTGTCAGAAGCACAGGAAACTTACGGTAGAAGGCTCCTCCCAGGGTTGCGAAGGAATGGGCAAATATCAGGAAGGAGTAGACTGCTAGAATTGTTTGCCAAGAATTGTCTATTGGTGAAAGGGCAAAAATGGTGTGGCTGAGTACTGGCCATGTAAGGCTGATATGGAAGCCTGGAGTGATGAAAAAGCTAAAGATGAGCTGGATAATATCTGAAATGACCAAGGCTCCTAGCAAAGTCACAAGACCACCAACGGTAACAACCAGGTATCGAGCCACATATTTTTCCAGGTTAGTGGCAGGAATCATCAGGAAACTTTCGCGCTGTAACTTGGTCTTCATATTTCTGAAGATGCAAGATGCCAATACGTAAATGACCATAAAAGAAATGAATCCAAAGAACATATATGCGGATTCCTTATAACTGTCGGTCATGGCATCTAGTTCATGGGATGCTGCAATAAAGCCACTAATTCTGTAAAGCCGGATGATGTTTACAATTGAAAAACAGATGGCGAGTCCTGCAATGATTCCCAAATTATAGGTCCAGTTGTTTAATACATCCCAACGGATAACCATTCCTAATCTATTTAAATCGAGATTCTTTTTCATAATCGTCTAATTTTTAATCGTTTAATTTTCCATTAATTACTGCATTGAAGAGCAACTCCAGGTTCATCTGTGTTTCCTGCTCACCCTCCTGTCGCTTGCAGATGGCGGCATTACCCTGCAGGGTTGGCTCGGCGTAGAGCACGGTGTCGTCCATTTCCTGTGGGTTGCGGTATTCGAAGGTGTATTTCTCGCAGATGTCTGAAACCGAAGTGTCGAGCAGAAGCTGACTCTGGTTCATGATGATGATGTGGTCGAGCAACGACTCTACATCGTGCACCTGATGAGTAGAGATGATGAGGGTGCGGTCTTCCGTCATGTTATTGGCGATGACCTTACGGAACTGGCTCTTCGATGGGATGTCGAGACCATTGGTTGGCTCGTCCATCAGAAGAAAGCGGGTACCCGTGGCGAGTGCGAAACTCATGAATACCTTCTTCTTCTGTCCCATCGAGAGTTCGTTCAACTTGAGAGAGAGTGGTAAATCAAAATCCTTGAGGCAACGGTCCAGCACTTCCTGCGAGAAGTTTGGATAGAATCCCTGGTTCATCTTCACGTAGGTGGCGAGGGAAACGTTGGGCAGTTCAAACTCTTCGGGCACCATGAAGATGTCCTTCAGCATCTCGGCTCTGCGATCTTGTGCCGAAATGCCATCCACGAGAATGGTACCTTGTTGCTGGCGGAGCAATCCGCTGATGAGGTAGAGCAGGGTGCTCTTGCCTGTACCATTCTTACCGAGCAAGCCATAAATGTTGTTCTCCTTGAGTTCCAAAGAGAAATCTCTAAATACAAGGTGCTTGCTACCTGGGTATCTGAAATCAATGTCTTTAATCTGTATCATAATCTTTAATGTTTTAGTGTACTACTTCAATAGAACACTGCAAAGGTATGCTTTTCTGCGATAACTTCCAAACTTTTGGGCAATTATTTTTATACTTTAACGTATTGTTAACAATTCCACCTTATTATATTATAAGAAGAGTATGATATGAATGTCTTGTAATATAGAACTTTATAAAAAACAAAGGCATCGGAAAGCAAAAACTTCCCGATGCCTTGATGCTTTTTATTAAGTCGTTTAGATATATTTCATGAGAATATCCCAAACTGCAATGATGTGGCAGATACTACCAGCTAAAACGAAAAAATGGAACACGGAATGCATGTATTTCTTCTTGTTGATACTGTAGAATACGGCGCCCGTAATGTAGCAGACGCCTTCGGCAATAATCCACCAGACTGTGGCGGTGGATACGGAGTCTATCAAAGGTTTAAAGGCAACCAGTACCGACAATCCCATGCCTACAAAGCAGATGGTCTCCAGGTTGCTGTGATCCTTGAGTCTGGCAAAACTCATGATGGTTCCGGCAATGGCGCAAGCCCAGATAAAGATAAAAAGACTCCATCCCCAATATCCCTGGTCTCGCATCGCAATGAGCGTGATTGGCGAGTAAGAACCGGCAATATGCCAGTAGATGGCGGCATGGTCCCATTTGCGCAGTCGCTCCTTCCATTTGCTCCAGGCAGAAACAGCATGGTAAACCGTTGAGGCGATGTAAGACATCAGCATACCGAACAGATAGAGGATAACTCCCGCCGTAGCCCATCCGTTATGCATCGTAAAGCACCAATATAAGAAGATGGCTCCCACGACAAAGCCCATCAGGATACCTCCTGCATGCGACCATGAGTTCCAAAGTTCTTCTTTATGGCTGAAATGTATCTTTAGTTTCATATCTCTATATATCTTTTCGTTACACATTCTGCTGATTTTGAGAAATAGGACATTCAAGCCACTATACCTAAATCGTTATCAGCTATAACATTGCAAAGATACTAAGAATTTCTTAAAGTGGACTATCTTTTAGGAATTCTTTCGATTTCGGGAGTGTTTTCTTTGCTTTATTTGCTGATTGTTTGTCCTTTTCTGCTTTCTTCGAAAAATAAATCAAAAAAATATTGGAGTGTATTGGATTTTTTTATATTTTTGCGATGTGAAAATGAGAAATCATCTCTCACAAAATAGAAATTGTAAACGCAACTAATAACTTAGAAAGGTAATATGAAGTTAAAATCAATTGCACTTATATTGATGACTGTCGCACTTCCGGCGATGGCAGAAAAAGTATCTGTAAATACAAAGGGTATGTCGCTCATTCTCGATGTTGAGAATGGAAAGCCTGCCCAGTATCTCTATTTCGGTACTAAGTTGAATCCTAACGATTTGCAGAATCTGAAGGTCGCTACTGATGGCCGTATGGATGCTTATCCGGCTTACGGACTGAATACTCCAGCTGAAGCAGCGCTTGCCATGCGTCATAGTGATGGCAATCTTTCAACTGCACTCGTGGCTACGGGCTGTGATGTGAAGAACGAAGGAAAAGCTTCTGTTACGACCGTTCATCTGAAAGATCCTGTATATAATATAAAGGTAGATTTGAAGTATCGTGCATACAATGATGTTGATATGATTGAGGCATGGACCGAGATTCTGAATGGTGAAAAGGGTACTGTTACCCTGACTACCTTTGCATCGGCTATGCTTCCTATCCGTCGTGGAGATGTCTGGATGAGTCATCTTTCCGGTACTTGGGCAGCAGAGGGACAGTTGAGTCATGAAAAACTGCAGCCAGGAGAATTTGTAATCCGAAACAATGATGGTACCCGCAATTCGCATACCGATCATGCTGAAGTCATGTTCTCGCTCGATGGTAAAGGACAGGAAAATGCGGGTAATGTTATTGGTGCAGCCTTGGTTTATAGCGGAAACTATAAGCTGAAGACGGTTACCGATGATACCGAATATCATTATTTTTTTGCCGGTATTAACGAACAGAACTCTGAATATCATCTTAAGAAAGGTGAGACTTTCAAAACTCCAGTACTCGCTTTGACCTATTCAACACAGGGCTTGAGCGGTGCAAGTAGAAACTTCCATAAATGGGGACGCAAATATATCTTGGCACATGGAGATAAGGAGCGTGATATCTTGCTCAACTCTTGGGAAGGTGTTTATTTCGACATCAACCAAAAGGGAATGGACCAGATGATGGCTGATATCCATAGTATGGGTGGTGAACTCTTCGTGATGGATGATGGATGGTTCGGAACCAAATATCCTCGTGTTACTGATAACTGTGCGCTCGGCGACTGGGTGGTTGATACCAAGAAACTTCCTAATGGCATTGAAGGCTTGCTGAACGATGCCAGGAAAAACCAGGTAAAGTTTGGTATCTGGATCGAACCGGAAATGACCAATACTACCAGTATGCTCTATGAGAAGCATCCTGATTGGGTTATCAAGGCTCCTAAGCGAGATGCTGTTCTGGGCCGTGGCGGTACCCAGCTGGTGCTCGATCTCTCAAATCCAAAAGTACAAGACTTTGTTTTCGGTGTAGTAGACAATTTACTTACTAAATATCCAGATATAGCCTACATTAAGTGGGATGCCAATATGCCTATTATGAATCATGGCAGCCAATACTTGTCTGCAGCAGAACAGAGTCATCTCTACATTGCTTATCATCAGGGATTTGCGAAGGTTATCGACCGTATTCGTGCTAAGTATAAGGATGTGGTGATTCAATGTTGCGCAAGTGGCGGTGGCCGTGCCAATTGGGGCATGCTCCGTGGTTTTGATGAGTTTTGGGTAAGTGATAATACGGATGCCATGCAGCGTATTTATATGCAGTATGGAACCAGCTATTTCTTCCCAGCCATCGCCATGGCAAGTCATATCTCTGCTGTGCCAAACCATACCGTATTCCGCACTACTTCTTTGAAGTATCGTATTGATGTAGCTATGAGCGGACGTCTTGGAATGGAAATCCAACCAAAGAATATGACGGATGAGGAGAAGGCTCTCTGTCGAAAGGCTATCTCTGAATACAAGGAGATTCGTCCTGTTGTTCAGTTTGGCGACCTTTATCGTTTGGTTTCTCCGTACGATAATCAGGGCTTGTCTTCTATTATGTATGTTAGTGAAGCAAAAGACAAGGCTGTCTTCTATTGGTGGAAATTGGTAAACTTCTATAATGTTCATTTGCCAAGAGTTAAGATGGCTGGTCTGGATGAGAATAAGATGTATAAGGTAAAAGAACTTGATGTAATTGATAACAAGCCTCTTGATTGTGAGGGAAAATCTTACTCTGGTAAGTATCTTATGGAACATGGCTTGGAAATGCCGTATGTTCATGAGGTAGACTGGGGTAAGAAGAACGACTGGTCGTCTCGTGTTCTCTATTTGGAGGCAGAATAGTTTTCTGGTACCATTATGTATATGCGCATGCATGTGTGCCCACACGCAGATATGAGCGCGTGTATGTATATAATAAAGTGTTTGGTACCAAAATAAGTGCAAAATAAGATGAAAGTGTTAAAATACTGTTAATTTCAAAACTTTTTTCGGAAAATATTTGGTGGTTTCGAAAAATGTTTGTACTTTTGCACTCGCTTTTGAGAAATACAACTTCTCTTAGCAACTAAAGAAAGAGTTCTTTGAAAGATTTTACATAAACAGACAAGTAGTACAAGAAGCGGTTAACTTCTTAGAAATAAGAAAGTTGACTGGGTAAAAGAAACGAACCGTCAAGCAATTGACAAGTCAGGTTTACTAAGCTTCAATAAACGAAAAGGATATTCGTCCTAAGTACAGACAACAAACAAACCAAGCCGCAAGGCTAGGTAAAAATGATATTTTACAATGGAGAGTTTGATCCTGGCTCAGGATGAACGCTAGCTACAGGCTTAACACATGCAAGTCGAGGGGCAGCATGGTCTTAGCTTGCTAAGGCCGATGGCGACCGGCGCACGGGTGAGTAACGCGTATCCAACCTGCCCACCACTTGGGGATAACCTTGCGAAAGTAAGACTAATACCCAATGATATCTCTAGAAGACATCTGAAAGAGATTAAAGATTTATCGGTGATGGATGGGGATGCGTCTGATTAGCTTGTTGGCGGGGTAACGGCCCACCAAGGCAACGATCAGTAGGGGTTCTGAGAGGAAGGTCCCCCACATTGGAACTGAGACACGGTCCAAACTCCTACGGGAGGCAGCAGTGAGGAATATTGGTCAATGGACGAGAGTCTGAACCAGCCAAGTAGCGTGCAGGAAGACGGCCCTATGGGTTGTAAACTGCTTTTATAAGGGAATAAAGTGAGTCTCGTGAGACTTTTTGCATGTACCTTATGAATAAGGACCGGCTAATTCCGTGCCAGCAGCCGCGGTAATACGGAAGGTCCGGGCGTTATCCGGATTTATTGGGTTTAAAGGGAGCGTAGGCCGGAGATTAAGCGTGTTGTGAAATGTAGATGCTCAACATCTGAACTGCAGCGCGAACTGGTTTCCTTGAGTACGCACAAAGTGGGCGGAATTCGTGGTGTAGCGGTGAAATGCTTAGATATCACGAAGAACTCCGATTGCGAAGGCAGCTCACTGGAGCGCAACTGACGCTGAAGCTCGAAAGTGCGGGTATCGAACAGGATTAGATACCCTGGTAGTCCGCACGGTAAACGATGGATGCCCGCTGTTGGTCTGAATAGGTCAGCGGCCAAGCGAAAGCATTAAGCATCCCACCTGGGGAGTACGCCGGCAACGGTGAAACTCAAAGGAATTGACGGGGGCCCGCACAAGCGGAGGAACATGTGGTTTAA
>OKUC01000209.1_pt1 | contig 34016 bp, 24 predicted proteins | sample 1606761 | NCBI WGS metagenome assembly OKUC01 (sample SAMEA3882542, study PRJEB24775) | human gut metagenome | biome: human-associated habitat; feature: intestine environment; material: feces | place: Netherlands | collected 2009/2010 | reverse complement strand
TTTCAGGCAATCTACAATTTCTCCACCCCGGATGCCGTTTTCGCCCTCGGCGCAGCCGTCAGCGACATGAGCCGGGAGGTGCTGCGGAACATCGAGCGCACCGTAAAAACAACCATTCGCCGCCGCAATGCAGAAAGGAGCCAATATGAATACGAACAGCAGGAACGTGACCTACTCGACCGTCGGGGACTACCAGCTCCCGAACCTGACCCTGAACCAGCCCCGGAAGCCGCTGGGCAAGTACGGCAGGCTGCGCCGGACGTACCTGATGAACCATCGCCCGGTGCTGTACAACACGATGCTCCTGAACGGGAGCCTGTACCCGCACCTGATGGAGGTGGAGCAGACGGCAGAGAGCCGGATGCAGCAGACCATGGCGCAGCTTCTGAAACAGAACCCGGCCCCGGACAAGGAGCAGAATCAGATGGCATGGGTGCAGCACATGAACAGTCTGAAAGCACAGGCCGAGGAACTGGTGCTGAACGAACTGATTTACAGTTAAGTTTCTTCGATGCCCACATTCCCACCGAAGCCAAACAAATTGAATCCATCGACCAAGCGGAGAGCGAAAAATCGCCCTCCGCTTTTGTTTTGTCGCAGGCGGAGATTGAAAATGCGCTGCGGAGAGGTTCCAATGTTGAAGGCAGCAAACTTCGGATATGGAAAACTTATCAGTTGCAGCCTGACCGAAAACTCCGGGCAAAAGCTCTTGCCAACGAATATGCACCGTATGGCCCCGGCGGTTCTTCACACACTTATCTGGACGGAAGCAGTGGTTGGCTTGACCATGACAGCAAGGGTCTGACGTTTGAGCATTATCCCGACCATCAGAAAGTGCTTCTCCGCTGGGATCGGGTCGAAAAATATATTGACCTGATGATTCAGTCTGACCGCTACCTGTCGGACAAAGAAAGAAGAGCCATCGACTTTCCCCTTGAACTGAACGCCGCCAGTGCAGCCGAATACACTGCATTAAAGGCGCAGCACCCGGATACTCTGGTTGGATTTGAAGCTGGCGGCAATTTTATGTTCTATGGAGAAGATGCTGCCAAGGTCGCAAAAGTTCTCAACAGTGCTTTGTTTACGAGAGAAACAGCACTGGGCGAAGTTCAGGTCACAGGCTTTCCACCTAGCTTATGGGCAAGAAAGTCAAAAGAATTGTGGTCTGCGGGCAATGATGTTTACCTTGCCGGATTGAACGAAGATGGGACTCATCACCAGACTAAACATCTGCACAAAGAGGACTATCTGCCCATCGGCTCCATCATCAATATGGATGGCCGGAAATTTCGGATTGACGGAGTGGATTTTGATAAGGGCAAGGTTTCCTTGCAGGATATGGCACTGGCCGACCTGCGGATGCCAATTTTTCGGGAAGAACCGCTATCTGTTGTCCGGGAATTGTACGAACAGCAGGACGAGGCCCTTGACGCTGCTCCCGAAAAGGCCGTTGACTATAAGGTCGGGGACGATGTTGTGGTAGACCTTCTCACACGAACCATCGAGGGCAAAATCGGCTATGTGGGCGAAAGGGATGTTCGCATCGACACCAGTGCGCACGGGCAGTCGTGGGATAACGAAGTTATCAATAAACAACAATTTGAGGGCGGTCTGCGGCAGGTTGAGCCGGAACTATCGGATGAGGAACTGGACGCACTGCCCATCTCTACCGTGATGGACGGAAAGGTGCAGACCTTCCCGGATGCCGCTACCTTGGACGAAGCCCTGAATGCTGTACCTGCCGGGAACTTCCACATCACGGATGATGATTTGGGTATCGGAGGTTCTAAGCAGAAGTACGCGCGGAACGTTGAAGCCATCCGCACCCTGTTCAAACTGGAAGAGGAGCACCGTGGTGCCACCGCCGAGGAGCAGCAGGTGCTTTCCCAGTATGTAGGCTGGGGCGGTCTGTCAGATGCCTTTGACCCCAGCAAGGACAACTGGGCAAAGGAATATGCGGAACTGAAAAATCTGCTTTCCGAGGACGAGTACACTGCCGCCCGTTCCAGCACTCTGAATGCCCACTATACCTCCCCGGTGGTGATTCGCTCAATTTATGAGGCAGTCGAAAAGATGGGCTTTAAGTCCGGCAACATCTTGGAGCCGTCCATGGGCGTCGGCAACTTTTTCGGGATGCTGCCGGACACCATGGCAGATAGCCGACTGTACGGTGTGGAACTGGACAGCATCACCGGGCGTATTGCGAAAAAACTGTACCCACAGGCAGACATTACTGTTGCCGGATTTGAAACCACCGACCGCCAGGATTTCTATGATTTGGCAATCGGCAATGTGCCTTTCGGTCAGTATAAGGTCAACGACAAGGCGTATAACAAATTGGGTTTCAACATCCACAATTATTTCTTTGCAAAAGCCATCGACCAAGTGCGTCCGGGCGGTGTTATAGCTTTTGTCACCAGCCGCTACACCATGGACAGCAAGGACAGCACCGCCCGCAAGCACATGGCAGAGCGTGCCGACTTGCTGGGCGCGATCCGTCTGCCGAATAATGCGTTCAAGGCGAATGCTGGCACCGAAGTGGTTTCGGATATTATCTTCCTGCAAAAGCGTGACCGCCCCATCGACCATGAGCCGGACTGGGTGCAGCTTGGCAAGACCGAGGACGGCTTTGCCATCAACCAGTATTTTGTGGACCACCCGGAGATGGTGCTGGGCGAGCTGACCACCGAAAGCACCCCATACGGACACGATCTGACCGTTGCGCCCATTGAGGGCGCAGTGCTGGCCGACCAGCTTGCCGAAGCGGTACAGCATATTGAGGGCCAGTATGTTGAAGTCGAGGTGGAAACACCAGATGTTGCGGATGCAGAAGTCGAGCGCAAGACGCTCCCCGCTGACCCGGATGTAAAGAATTTCTCCTATGCCGTGGTGGACGGTGAGGTGTACTACCGAGAAAATTCGATTATGACGCAGGTGGAGTTGTCCGATAATGCCAAAGCCCGTGTCACCGGCATGGTGGAACTGCGGCAGATCGTCAACCAGCTGATTCAGGAGCAGCTGGACGATTACCCGGATGAGGACATTAAGACAACCCAAGCAAAGCTGAACACAGCTTATGACGCTTTTACCGCAAAATACGGTCTGCTCAACGACCGCAAAAATGGGCGTTTGTTTGAGGATGATTCTTCCTACTATCTGCTCTGCTCTTTGGAAAATCTCGATGAGAATAAACAGCTCAAAAGCAAGGCGGATATGTTCACCAAGCGAACGATTCGCCCAGAGCACACGGTCACCAGCGTGGACACCCCCAGCGAAGCACTGGCAGTGTCCATTGGAGAACATGGCCGTGTTGATCTGCCCTATATGGCGGAACTTCTCGGCTCTCCCGGCGATTATGAGCGTATTACCACAGAGCTGCAAGGCGTGATTTTCAAAGACCCTTCTGCGGATGCAGATGAGCCGGAAGCAGGCTGGCAGACTGCGGACGAGTATCTTTCCGGCAATGTGCGGAATAAACTGCGCATGGCTCAGCTTGCCGCTGAAAGCCACCCGGAGTTCAAGATCAATGTGGAGGCTTTGACCAAAGCGCAGCCGAAGGACCTTGAAGCATCAGAAATCGACATCCGACTGGGTGCCACATGGCTGAATCCCGCCATTGTGCAGCAGTTTATGATGGAGACTTTTCAGCCGCCCTACCGCATCCGCTATAACAACCTGATCCAAGTCCGCTACTCTCCATTTACGTCCGAATGGCGCATCGGCAACAAATCTGCCGCCGGAATGTATGATATCATGTCCACCGAAACCTACGGCACCCACCGGGCCAACGCCTACAAGATTTTGGAGGACACCTTGAATTTGCGGGACTGCCGCATTTATGATACCATTGAGGAGGATGGTAAAGAGCGGCGTGTCCTGAACCAGAAGGAGACGATGCTTGCCCAGCAGAAGCAGCAGGCCATCAAGGATACCTTTGCAGGCTGGGTTTGGCAAGACCCGCAGCGGCGGAATCTGCTGGTGAAGCAGTATAACGAATTGTTCAATAGTACCCGGCCCCGCGAGTATGACGGAAGCCATATCCATTTTGTCGGTATGAACCCGGAGATCAATCTGCGGGAACATCAGCGCAATGCAGTTGCTCATGTGCTTTATGGTGGGAACACCCTGCTCGCCCACGAGGTGGGTGCCGGCAAAAGTTTTGAGATGGCAGCTTCGGCAATGGAATCTAAGCGTTTGGGCCTGTGTCAGAAAAGCCTGTTCGTGGTACCCAACCATCTGACCGAGCAGTGGGCCAGCGAGTTCCTGCGGCTATACCCCAATGCAAAGCTGCTCGTTACCAGCAAGAAAGACTTTGAACCCGCCAATCGAAAGCGTTTTTGCGCCCGCATCGCAACCGGCGACTACGATGCCGTCATTATCGGCCACTCGCAGTTTGAGAAAATCCCTCTTTCTGCGGAACGGCAGGCACGGATCATCGAAGATCAGATCGAGGAAATCGAAAAAGCCATTGCAGAGGCCAAGGAACAGTCCGGTGAGCATTTTACCGTGAAACAGATGGAAAAGACACGGAAAACACTGGAGGTGAAACTGAAAAAGCTACAGTCCACCGATCGCAAGGATGATGTGGTCACATTTGAACAATTAGGCGTAGATAGGTTATTTGTGGACGAGAGCCAGAACTACAAGAACCTATATCTTTACACCAAGATGCGCAATGTTGCTGGCCTTTCTACCTCCGAAGCACAGAAGTCCAGCGATATGTTCGGCAAGTGTCGTTATCTGGATGAAGTGACTGGCGGGCGCGGCGTGATTTTCGCAACGGGAACGCCCATCAGCAACTCCATGACGGAAATGTACACACTGATGCGCTATTTGCAGTACAGCACTCTCCAGCAGAAACAACTGACCCACTTTGATGCATGGGCTTCTACGTTTGGCGAGACCACCACGGCCATTGAGCTTGCGCCGGAAGGAACCGGCTACCGTGCGCGCACACGTTTTGCCAAGTTCTTTAACCTGCCGGAGCTGATGAATATGTTCAAGGAGGCAGCGGACATCAAGACTTCCGACCAGTTGCATCTGCCTGTTCCGGAAGCCAAGTTTGAAACTGTCGTGGTCAAACCCTCGGAAATCCAGCAGGACATGGTGAAATCCCTGAGCGAACGTGCTGCTGAGGTGCATAGCGGTGCGGTTGACCCCTCGGTGGACAATATGCTGAAGATCACCTCGGACGGACGTAAAATCGGCCTTGACCAGCGGCTGATGAATCCGCTCACCCCGGATGACCCGGACAGCAAGCTGAATGCCTGCGTCGACAATGTTCTGCGTATCTGGAACGAAACCAAAGAGGATAATCTGACGCAGCTGATTTTCTGCGATATGTCCACGCCCAAGGGAGACGGCTCGTTCAATGTCTACGATGATATTCGCACAAAGCTGCTTGCCGCCGGGGTGCCGGAATCGGAGGTCGAGTTCATCCACAACGCTGATACTGAAGGTAAGAAAGCGGATTTGTTCTCCAAAGTCCGCAGCGGCAAGGTGCGTGTCCTGCTGGGCAGCACTGCAAAGATGGGCGCAGGCACCAATGTCCAGACCCTGCTGGTGGCCGTGCATCATCTGGATGTAGGCTGGCGACCGTCCGATATGACCCAACGCAACGGCCGAATCATCCGTCAGGGCAACAAAAACAAACAAGTTTACGTCTATAATTACGTCACGGAGGGGACATTCGACGCCTACCTCTGGCAAACGCTGGAAAACAAGCAGAAGTTTATTTCGCAGATCATGACGAGCAAATCTCCGATGCGCTCCTGTGATGATGTGGATGAGCAGGCTCTTTCGTATGCCGAGGTCAAGGCCCTATGCGCAGGCGACCCGCGCATCCGGGAAAAGATGGATCTGGATGTGCAGGTAGCAAAGCTCAAGGTGCTGCGCTCGGATTACCAGAACCAGAAATATCGTCTGGAAGATAAGCTGCTCAAGCATTACCCGGAGGAAATTCAGAAAGCGAAGAACCGTATTGCGGCTCTGAAAAACGATGCCCAAATCGCAGACGCACACCCGCAGGATAAGGAGAACTTCTGCGGCATGACGATCAAGGGCATGGTGTTCGATGAGAAAAAAGCAGCTGGTGAGCGGCTGATGCTCGCCTGCAAGGAGATGCCGAATGCGGATATGATGCTGCTGGGCACCTATCGCGGCTTTGAGCTGAACATTCGCTTTGACAGTTTCAAGAATGAGCATCAAATCGTTCTCCGCGGCGAGCTGAGTTATCCGGTACCGCTGGGCGATGACCCTCGCGGCAACATCGTCCGTCTGGACAATGCCATCGGCAATTTTGCCGACCGCATTGCCGATGCTGAGGCCGCACTGGATTCTCTGGAACAGCAGAAGCAGGCCGCAGAGGTTGAAATCGCCAAGCCGTTTGCGCAGGAGGAAGAACTGCAAACCAAGTCTGCCCGCCTTGCAGAATTGGATGCGCTGTTGAACATGGAGCATCAGTCCAGCCGGACAGAACCCGAAGCGGAAGAAAAGCCGGATGCCCGCCCCTCTGTGCTGGCAGCTCTGGAAGAAAAGGCTGATAAAGTGGAGCCTGTCCGACCATTCAAATCTTACTTGGATAAGGATGGTGATGCCCGGTGACGGAGCACCGTGACCAGCAGATCCATTTTCGTGTCAGCAAAGTCGAACTGGAACGCATTCGTCAGAAGATGGAAAGTTGCGGTATTTTGAGCATTGGCTCTTATCTGCGAAAAATGGCTCTGGATGGTTACTGCCTGAATCTTGATTTACCACAGCTGCGTCGGATGGCGTACCTTCTTCAGAATTGCAGCAACAACCTGAATCAGGTGGCGAAACGGGCCAGTGAAAGCGGGCAGCTCTATGCCGCCGATTTAGAGGACTTGCGTAGTCGGTTGGATGAGCTGATAGCTATTGGCAAGCAACTTCTCGCCAAACTCACCGAACTCTAAAAAATTTCCCGCAGTAGGAGGCTGCGGGTTTACATAACGGTTGACATCCTTGCAAGGCAAGGGGCGATACCTTTATAATAGGGGCGAAAAAGAAAGGCTGGTGTTTGATATGAGGTTTTTATTCAAGATGATGCTTGCCCCGATCTCTCTGTTCGTGGCTTTTCTGGCTCTGATGGCAAAGTGGCTGCTTACTCTGTCCAGCTATGTTGTCGCGCCGTTGATGCTGTATATCTTTGGCTGCGGCATCTACACCGTCTACCGCCAGACTTGGGATCAATTTCTGATTCTGCTGGTTGCCGAATTTCTCTGCTTTGTCCTTTTTGTCGGCGCAACTGCAATGGTGGAGGGCGTTGAGAAATTCAGCGGTTGGCTCCGGGACCTGATTTGATTTTGAATCTTCTTGCCGCCTTCGGGCGGCTTTTTCATTTAGGAGGTGATCTGCTCTGGCTGCTACTCGTCTGATCGCACTGCATCAGCACAAAGGAAAATCTATTGCCGCCTGCCTGAAAGACCGCACCAACTATGCACAGAATCCTGACAAGACTGAAAAAGGCGAACTTGTCAGCAGCTATCAATGCAGCCCGCTTACTGTGGACGAGGAGTTCATGCTCACAAAAAAGCTGTACGAGCAGGCCACCGGGCGCAGCCAAAAAAGTAACATTATCGCCTATCAGATACGGCAATCTTTCCGACCTGGTGAAATTACGGCTGAAGAAGCAAACCGCATCGGTTATGAGTTGGCCTCCCGGTTTCTGAAAGGCAAACACGCTTTTATCGTTGCAACGCATACCGATCGGGAACACATTCACAATCACATTATCTATAACTCGACCACTCTGGACGGCACAAGAAAATTCCGGGATTTTTTCTTTTCCGGTCTGGCAGTGCAGCGGTTGAGCGACCTGATTTGTCTGGAGCATCAGCTGTCAGTCATTGAAAAGAAGCCTTACCGGGAACGGCAGAAGCGCATCACTTACCCACCAAAGGAGAGCAACCGCGACCGGCTGTGCAGTGTAATCGACGAGATTTTGCAGCAGAAGCCCACCGACTACGAAGATTTTCTGCAAAAGCTGGAACAGCAGGGCTATGAAATCAAACGCGGCAAATACACTTCCGTTAAAGGCGCACGGCAGAAACGCTTTATCCGGTTAAAGACACTGGGTGCCGGGTACAGCGAGGATGAAATCAAAGCAGTCATTGCCGGAAAAGCCGAACACCGCCCACATCAGAAGCAACCTCCCAAAGAGCAGCCGTTCCAGTTGCTGGTTGACATTCAAGCAAAACTTGCCGAGGGCAAAGGTGGCGGCTACGAACGCTGGGCGAAGAAGTACAACTTGAAAGAGATGTCCAAAACGCTGATTTTTTTGCAGGAGCAGAAAATCGGCAGTGCGGATGACCTGAAAGAGCGTGCTGATGCTGCACTTTCTCGCTATCACAAACTGGGCGATTCCATCAAGGCCGCCGAGAAGCGTATGGCAGAAATCGCCGTCCTCCGGGCGCACATCGTCAACTATGCCAAGACCCGGCCTGTATACGATGCTTACCGCAAATCCGGGTACAGCTCCAAATTTTTGGAAGCGCACCGGGAAGAAGTCACGCTGCATAAGACGGCGAAAGCCGCTTTCAATGAATCCGGCCTGAAAAAGCTGCCCAAAGTGAAAGACCTGAATGCAGAGTATTCGGCTTTGCTCACCAAGAAAAAAGCACTCTACCCAGAGTACCGAAAGACACGGGATGAGATGCAGGAAATCGTAAAAGCACAGAAGAATGTGGAACTGTTCTTTGCGGAGGAAAAGGACTCCAAGCAAGTCGAGCAGATCCGATAAAACAGTCCCTGAGAACTTTGCCGCTTATCCGGCAGGGTTCTCAGGGTCTTTTTTGCTTATTGCTCAGTCTGTACTTGGAACGGCTTTTCCGGCAGTTTCAATTTGTTTGGCAACCATATTTTCCAATTCCCCCGTAATCGTTGCACAATTTGCAACACGATAATTCCAGAAGTAAGAAACGCCTTCACACTCCTCAACGGACAAATCGCTGTTGACCAAAAGCAGTCGGTCGGAGGTTACTTTCAGCTTTTCGCACAGAGCAGCATATTTTCCATAATCAATGCTTCGGCTGGACGATTTGGCTTCCACCCAGAAGAATTTTCCGTTGATGGAAAACGCAACATCCAGTTCATGCGTGCTCCCTGCGGATGCCGCTTCTGAAAGAATCACATTGGAGCAAAGCGAAACTTCTGCGCCCTGCTCCTCCTGATAGCGATTCAAAATCTGCTGAACCTGATGCTCCACAAAAAGTTCCAGCCACTTCCCGCTCAGGAAATGCCGGACAGTCTCATTTTGCGCAAGCTCATAGACGATATTCTGCGGATAGATCACAATGGATGCAAAAAGTCCCATTTTATCCCACGTCTGAGCGATTTCCGAAAGTGTGGCAAACGAATTCTTGGAAGTACCCTTTGGGATACGAAACGAAAAAGAACCGTCACTCTGCATATGTGTCCGAATAAACTGCAAGAAATCCACCACTACCGGGTCGCAAAGAGCTTCGCCTGTTTTCCATGCCATCCGCTGAACAGCAATCGGTGGGAGTTTTTCCGGCACGACCTGCTGAACGATTTTATACCCACAGCGTTCCAGATGCTCCAATGCGGTCAAAGGCTTCGGAGGGATTTTTTCTTTAACTTCGGACTTTTCTGCACCGGATGTATTCTCAGTCAGATAGTTAAACTTCCATCCGTATTCCCAAGCAGGCGAACGGGTCAACATACCGACTGCATGAAATCCGCTGTCATGCTCCTCCATCGGAAATGTAATTTTGTTCTTCTGGATATTGATTTGGAGCGTTTTGTTTTTCAGTGCTTTCTGGTAAGCGTCAAGAAAAAATTCCTTTCCCTTATACGCCAGCTCACTGGAATTATTTGCAGAAAGACCAGCATTTTTTGCCAAAGAGAGGAGCAGACAGGTCGCTTTGGGCAGCTCAAGGATCTGTTCCATCTGCGCACCGTCCGGAATATTTGCATTATCGGACTGCGACGATTCGTCTGCCGGAATCTCCTTTGCTGGTGCAGGTGCAGAAACCTCGGGTGCCTTTTTTGAAGCAATCTCGGATTTTCCAGACTTGGGCAAGGGCTTTGGCTCCGTGTAAACTTCCGCAATGAATGATTCATAGGAATCGATGCACGGAAGTTTTCCAGCCGCTGCAAGTCCTACATAGATTGCAGCCGCCCGCGAGGAATCGCCATAATACTTTTTAGAATCCGCTGCGGCAGCAATATCAGAAAAGGCATTATATCTGCTCAGCTGCGCAGCCTTTTCCGGGGACTGCTTCAACGCACGGCAATAGAGCCACTCAAAGAACGAATCCGGGTACGGCTCTGTCGGATACTCACTTTCTTCCAGAGAGTAGCGCAGCAGCTCTCCACTGGTTCGCAGCCGAGTGTCCTTATGGACTTTGGGTGGCTCACAGGTCAGAAGGTCAGCGAATGGCCCACCATGTTCAAACACTTTGGTGGCTTCAAAAACCGTGCTGATGGGTACATCCTGCGCAACAGAATCCAGATGCAGCAAAAGCCGCAGAGAAGAAACAGCTTCACCCTCCGGCTGAACGGATGCAGAGCTGACTTCCAGAATCGAAACATCCGGGTCTGTTGTATGGACGGCATCATGGACGGCACGGATATTCTGCCGCTTGCTGCCTTTTATCCATGTGAATGTCACCGGCTGTTCTCTGCAATAGGGATAGCCGGATATGGGAAAACAAATGGTTCGTGTTGCCATGAACACCTCCAACTTTTTAGGACAAACAAGTTTATGTAAATCAAGTATAGCACAATCCCGGATGTGCTGCATAGCACTATTTTCTGCTTCCGGGAATCCATCTGTGCAAAAAGTGCCGATACCACAGGCATCGGCACTCAGATTAAAAAGCATTTTTCAAAAATGTGCAGCCTGCATCCACCGGATGCAGAACACAAGGGGTTTGGGCACAGCCCAACAAGCATTTTGAATTTGATTTTTAGAAATCGGATTCAAAAATTGCAAGTTGGTACCAGCTTGCACTGCTTGCAGAAGCTTTGAAGAAAAAGAGTATCAGACGGGAGTATAGATATAAATGTTGCGTCCCATCTCTCCCGTTTCAACATCGAAGCTTCCCGATGCCACTAGTTTTCCGTTATGAGTTATCTCAACATAAATATCCCAAAGGCCAGCAGACTCCCAATATGCTTTCGGCGATTGACGAATCTCTACATTAAGGTCATCCGGAACACCCAAATCTTTTGCAATGATTCGCAGCTGCTGATCTGTAAAGCTATCTCCTTGGGATATTTTATCTGTAGGGTCGTCCCATTCGCAGATGTAGGCACATCCGGCATCAATTATTCCATCTGCATCATTCCATGTCCCATCCTGAAAATTTTCATAGAACATTGCATAGTGCTCAATACCATCCTGATTGTTCGGCTCACCAGAATGCCAATTTGTATAAGCGGTGCTGGTTCCATTGACCCATTTCCAGTTTCCTTCAGAGCTTTTATCGCTGTAACCAAAGTAGGCATTCTCGTACCCTTTTGCTTTCATTGCACTGTAGAGAAGAAAATTTTCCGTTGACGATTCAATGACCGCCAGATGACCGCCTTTCCACTCGCAGCGTCTCTCTGCTTGCTGCCATGTGATTGGGCCGGACTCCCACTCCGATTCGGGCAATGTATAGAACTCATAGAGGTGTCCTGTGTAACCTTCGACCTGTGTTTCCTCGGCCACATCGGATGCTTCCCATTCGCAAATGTATCCGCTTTGCTCATAAACATTACTATTCGCAAGGTCGTTCCATTTTTCCGGCCACATGGCAACACAGCTTTCTCCCGCAACGACATTACTGGAATTATTAGGTTCACCGTCGCCCCAGTTCTCATATTCCCATGGTTCGCCTGTCACCCAACACCATTGCCCCTCCGTGTTTTTATAGCCGCCGATCCAGAGTTTGTGGTTTCCAGCATTATAGAGATTCAACTTCTGTTGTTCTTCTTCTGAAGTAATTGTTGCAAGGTGTCCGCCTTTGGCTTCACAGGCCGCTTTTGCTTCTTCCCATGTAAGCGCATCATAGAAAATTCTGTACTGGTGCTCGCCACTTGGTTCAAATGGCAAATCATCCCCAGTTTGACCTTTGGCTTTCTCATTACTCAGTTTGATTGCCTTTTCCACCGCCAAACGCGCGTTTAACAACGGATATTGTTCCTTAACACTTCCATAACTTCCTGTTGCAGTGCTTATTATAATATCCTTCACTTCTTTGGCGGTAAAGGTAGGATCAATGCCAAAAATCATTGCAGCAACACCAGCAACGTGAGGGCACGCCATGGAAGTACCAACAAGGCCATCATAGCCATTTCCATAAGGAACTGTGCTATAGATGGACGCATCAGGTATTCCGTCAATAGTCTTCTCTCCTCCTGGCGCAAGCACATCCACTCTGCTTCCCCGGTTGCTGTAAGCTGTTACTTCATAACCGGTATGCTTACATTTTCCCCAAGATGAATGCTTTCCTGTATTCTGTGCCGCACCAACAACAATAATCATATCCTCGATTTCCGGATCTGTAATACCGCTAATCATATCCCACTGTGCGTTTACACTGTGAGTTTTACAATTTTCTTTAGAAATCCTTCCAGCATATCGTTTGAACTTTTCATCCCAATATTTTTTCGTTTCATCGTCCGTACTATCAAACTCACCATTCATATATTTCAAATAGTCACTATACAAAATATATGGAAGATTGAAATCATCATCTGCATCTTTTGAAAAAAACAGATCATGGTTGTTATCATTATTTGCGCATTTGCAAATGATAAATTCCATCTTTGAAAGTTCTCGGACATATTTCAAAAATGATGCAAATTCTTCATTAAATTTATTTATAACATTAATAGCATCATCATTATTGTTGCTTGCGTTGCACCTTACTTCTACTCCAAATGCACTTTGTGATATATTGATTACCTGACATTGTTTTTCAACAACAAGATATAACATTGCAATTTTCATGCAATACAGATTACTTCCATCTCCAAAGGTTGGTTTTTTCTTATCAATGGTACGATATAATGGTGAGTCAGACCAATCCACTCCGTATAGTTTTGCATTTGGAGCCACACCGCAAATACCTTTTCCATTATCAAAATCCGCACCAATAATTCCGGAAACATGCGTTGCATGCCCTTTGCCTGACCACTTTCCTTTCCATATACTCAAGCCTTGATTCATCATAGCGGAAGCATTTCCAAGCGGCATTTCTTGAAAGACATCTTTTAGATCCTCATGGTATGGGTAAAAAATGCCGTCTATCACGCCAACATTGACCGGCTGCATTTGATTACGGTATACCCATGCACCCGGCGCATCAATGGCCTTCATGTTCCAGTTGTTTCCAGAATTTCCGCTCCAATCGTCCCATTTTTTATCATTTGGATAATACGCCGAAGAACCCGAAATTGCGTCATTTTCCAGCTCAAATGCATAATTCAGAGAAGAACGTCTCACATAGGGGAGTGCTTTGAGCTGTTCAATCATCTGCTCCAGTTCTTCCTGCGTATGCGCAGCAGGGAGAAGAATCTGGTAATCCGCAGTGACAGGGATTTCACCAACGACCTCACCGCCAATCGTCCGCAGATAGTCTTTCAGTGCAGAAAGACTGTCGGAGCTGTCCAATGTGACCAGAAGCTCGTTGTTAACATATCCAAAACCGCCCTGCATTACAACATTTTCTGCTGCCGGTTCGTGATAAATCAGATCACCCATGTCCGTTTCAGGGATGTCTTTTTCTACATTCACCGCAGAGACTTCTTGAACAGTTTCAGTGGGCTTAGACGACAAATTGCTGAAAATCAAAAAAGCCAAAATCGTTCCCAGAAACAGTACAAGAATGCCAAGCAGAGCAAAGAGCCATGTCAGGTTGTTCTTACGGCGCTTTCTGTGCATATGATTCGCAGTAGATTTCTTCATAATGATATTCCTTTGCTTGAGTTATCGAAATTTGTGATGCAATAAAAAAACTGGAAGAATGCCATAAGTTAAAGCTCTGCGATGCTTCGCAGAAGCTCAGAATTTACAGATAGAATGCAGCGAACAGATCGCCGATTCCATAGAAGAAGTCACCGAGACTGGTAAAGCCCCAGTTGCTGCCACCAGACATTGTGTGTGTATAACCATCGGAGTAAGTATATACACCGTTTTTCTTGGAAACGACAGCACCATGGGACTGCTCAAGCGTTTTGGATTCGCTTTCCCATTTATCGTAGTAGGTGCTACGGAACATACGTCCGAAAGCATAGCAGACCTGAGAAATGATACCGCCGCCCTCAACACAAGACATTTCACTTTCGTTCAGTGCCATATAATTAGCGGGCATCTGAAGTTTGCTGTTTGCCATAAAGCAACACTCCTTTTATTTTGTGCCTTCTTCCAGTTTTTTTATTGCACCCCTTTCTTTCTATAATTTTCCGATCTCAGCCTTTATATCTTGCCAATAGAACCGACGTATTATCGTGCCCTCCGGGAACAGCAAGTGCCGTTTTGACCATCTGTTCCGCCGCCTGTTTCAGATTTCCCGTCACGGCCAAAATTCTGCACATAGTGCTGTCCGGCAGATAGCGGTACAGCCCGTCCGTGCATTGAATGAGCACATCTCCCTTCCGAAGCTGGAACGGCATCCGGTTTCCGCTGATCAATGTCAGCTCCGAAATCCCAAGATAGCTTGTCAGAGCAGCACGCTGCGGATGATGCAGTGCCTCATCCTGTGTTATGCTGCCCTCCAGTGCCATTTGGTCAAGCTGGGCACCAAAATTGTGATCGATGTTCAACTGCTCTAGCGTACCATCTCTATACAGGTAAATATGGCTGTCTCCTATACTGCACCAGAACAGCTTCCCGTTACGGAGAAACACTGTCGTCAGAGTCGTCCCCGCTTCGATTTTCTGGTTGGCCGGGTCCCGGAGATTCTTGACTTCCTCGTTCAGTCGTAGTGCTGCGCGTCCCATCTCCGTAGGAATATCTTCCGCCTGAGCGTGTTCCAGCAGGTATCTCGTTACCCCATGCGCCGCCAAAGCGCTGGCACGTTCGCCCCCGGTAAGCCCGCCCATACCGTCACACACAGCGCAGACTGTGCAGAAATCCCCAAAATCAAAGCATATCGAATCCTGCTGGCTTTTCCGGGTTCCAATCGACGTATAGCTGGCGATCTCCGCCTGACTCGTCTCATAGGCATCGGCACACATCGTTTTTTCTCCTTCGTCTTTTACGGGTATCAGAAGAGTCTGTGTGATATCATCCATCGCTTCGGGAATGGTATTGGCTTCCTCGCCTGCCTTTTTTCGCTTGAACAGGGACATCACGTTTCAATCACCACCTTGAATGTGTACTCGGGCGACACGACACAAAAAATATCGCCATCTTTCAGTGTATACGATTTTTCTTTTTCCATTGGCTTTCCGTCCGCCAGATAGGTGCCATATTTGGACAGGTCCCTGACGATAAATTCCCGCTTGGGCTCGTTGTAAAACACCTCGCAGTGATTCCGGCTGATCTGGTTATCCGCTGGCATCATCACGTCGCTCGTCGCCAAACGCCCGACCTTCACCGTGCGATTCGGCTCGATTATCCACCGCCGTCTGGAAATGTGACCACCCGATTTCCGCATCGTCAGCTCCAGATATGCCAGCCTGCGTTTTTTCGGATGGAAGAATGCGGCCAGGCGCTTCGGCTCTGGCATATTCTGCTCCTCAACCTGACACATCTTCTCCGAGTCGTCGGAAGTCTCGACATGAATTTCCGCCTGCTTCGATGCCTTTGATTTCGGCATCAGTGCCCCCAAATCGATGTCGTAGTCCTCCGGCCGGACGACCTGTTCCAGTGCATCCAGAAAATCAAGCATCCTGCGATAACGGTCGTGGTAGTCGAACGCCAACGCCTTGTCAATCACGTCCGACAGCTGTCGGGAGACAGCGGGACACAGCTCGTGCAACGGGGGATAGGAGGCTCCTTTCGCACGGCTCAGTGCGTCCAGCATCTTGCGCCCTGACACGATAAAGTAGAAAGTTGCGGCCAGTGCGTAAATGTCCGTCCACGGTCCCTGACACGGTTTCTGCGTATACTGCTCGTAAGGGGCGTAGTTCGGCTTCAGGTAAATTTTTCTTTCTTTATTATCGCTCCCCTGACGGAACGAGCGTGCCGCGCCGAAATCGATGAGCTTTATTTCACCGTCCTGTGTGATAAGGATATTTTCCGGGCTGATATCCCCGTGGATCATGCCGAAACGATGGACTTCTGCCAGTGAACTTCCGAGCAGGAACAGCATCTGGAGTGCCATCTTGAGCGTCTGCTTCGGATTATGATTTTTTCGGAACACCCGCAGATTGCAACCCTCAATCAGCTCCATTGCAAAATATGCCGTCCCGTTTTCTTCAAAAAAATCCAGAATGTCAACGACAGAGATATTTTCTCGAAGCTCCTGAAGGGCGCATGCTTCTTCAATGAACTGCTGCTTTCCCTCTTCATACTCAGGCCGGTTTTCTTCATCTGCCAGGATGAGGGCACCATCTGGTGTCCTCCCCTGAAGCAGACCGGACGGGAAGTACTCTTTGATGCAGCAGCGTAGGCCGCTCTGCATATTCTCAGCAAGATACGTAATTCCGAAACCGCCCTGTCCCAAACTCTTGCCCAACAGGTATTTTTCTTTCAGAATGGTGAACGGTGCCAGATAGTCTTTCACTGCAGAAGATTCTTCTGCATGATACCCGCAGTTCCGACACTCCCCATGCTCCATCGCTTCCTGAAAGCAAACGGGACAAAGTTTTTCTTCCAGACCCGCCATCTTTTATCTCACCCCGTCCTAATACTTTCCCGGCTCAGTTTTTGAACTGGAAGATTTCGTTTCCGAGCGTGATATACATACCATTCGCCAGCGTCACTGTATTGCTGCCCAGAATTTTCTCGTCGCCCACGAACGTGCCATTTTTGGAGCCAAGGTCCTGAATGGTGCAGACACCATTGCGGCAGCTAATCTTCGCATGGGCACGGCTGATGATCGGGTTGGAGACGATGATGTTTGCCTGAGAACCCTTGCCGATCACAACCTCTGTGTTATTGTAGATTGCAAAACTCCGGTTCGTGTTCATCTGGATCAAAGAGGCCACGACTGTCATCGAGTTGTCCGTTGCCGGCACGGTTGTGGCATTGCCGTCATCGACCAGATTCGTCTCGGCATCCCGACTCGGATCGTTGCTGTTCCAGTCGTCCACGAACGCTTCCTCGTCTTCATGCACCGCATAGCTAACGATCACGGAAGCCACGGACATGATTGCGGCCAGTACGAGGAGCACAATCAGAATCATAGTCAGTGCAGGGGCAACACGGCTGGTTATCGAAGTGTCCGTCGGATCGATGGAAAATTTACCCGCAAACACAAAGAAGTACACTGCCAGCAACTCGATGATGCCAATCAGGTTCGCCACCAGTGCGCACCAGCTTATCGTGAACACACTAGCAATAGCCGCTGCGACGACCAGCACGAAGAACAGTACCAACAGTGCCACGCAAATTTTAGAGATATCATCCGAGGCATCACTCATGGTTTCAAGATTTACCAGCCTTGCCTTCTGCAAATCGGGACTGACAAGAAAATACACTCGTACTGCCTTTTTCAACGAATTCATCGATCTTATCGGAGGTAGTGCCCGCACCGAACTGAAAATTCAGCTTTGCTGCTTCTTTCATCTGTTTAAGCTCAGAAGTCATGGTTGCAGGGATATCCTTAAAGGTCCCCTTTTCCGTTTTCATCTGGTATCTCAGCTGATACCCCGGCACAAAAAGTGCCACAAGCAAAATCACCGTTGCAATCCACGAAAGAACCGCTCCAATTTTTTTACCCTTGGGGGCATCCGCAAAGAATGTTGCAAATTTTCTGTTGTCCTCCATAATAATGTCTCCTTTGTTTTACAATATTTTATCCGCCGGAGTAGAGTGTTCCAGCAAGATATCCTTTATTACCTTTTTCCCCGCAGTCTGCGTAGCCTTTTTCCATAATGGGAAAAGACCTTTTTTCTCTCCGACCGCGCTGATAAGGATGCCTGTGATATTGTCCGTCTCTTTTCGTTTCATGCAGAGCTGTGCTGTTTCTTCCAGAGCCTCATGTAACTTTTTTTCCTTGGAAGAATACCTGCAGCTCTTTTTTATTTCAGCCTCTGTCACCTTGCGGCGAAACCCGTCGCAGCAGATCAGAAACGTCCGGTGCGGCAGAACCTCACCGGAAAGATAATCCGGTTTCACATCTTTGCCCGCTCCCACGCACTGAAGCAGGAGGCTTTGTCTCGAATCTTTCCGGGCTTGTTCCGGTGTCAGTTTTCCTTCGGTAAGTTCACGCTGGACGATGGTATGATCTGTCGTAAGTTGCGTGAGGGTATCCGAAATGATATATGTCCGGCAATCTCCGACATGGCAGATGTAATACCGACCTTTCATAAAAAGAACAGCTTCCACTGTCGTTCCGCTGCGGAATCCGGCCTTTTCGGAGTTGTCTTTCAACCGGATATGAAGCGATTGGATAAGATTGTCCCAGTCATCGAACAGCTCCGTCTCCGGTTCTTCCTGTTCATATAGTTCCTCGACACGCTCATCGAACCAGTCCCGGAAGGCTGTCACGACCGCTGCGCTGCTCCGCTCGCCCATTTTCAGTCCACCTACGCCGTCGCAGATCACTGCGAGGACAGCTTCATCGTCCTGAGTCTGACCTCGTTGCACCAGAAGGAGAGAATCCTGATTCGTTTCCTTCTGTATTCCGATATCGGAATAATATGCGGCACAATATTTCATGTTCCTTTTCCTGCTTTCTCAGCGGTATTCGTGTTCGATTTCAAGAAGAACCATTTTCTTCTTTTTGTGCAGCAGAACGCTCCCGACCACGGCCAATAAAACAGCAACCAGCACCAGACAGATACCACACACCACCATGATTTGTCCAACCGTCATTTTCTCCACCTCTTTTACTGCCAGTTGTTCCGTGCCATGCGGTCCAGCTCATCCATCTGCGGGTCATACACGCCAGATGCCTGCTCTGCACGATAGAGTTCAGCAGCCGTTTCGTAATATCCCAGCGTTTTCGTGTAGGATGCTCCGTTCTGCAAATCAAGTTCGCCCTGAACAAAGGCGAGCCATTTATACACCCGGTAGTCCTTGGGGTAATCTTTTTTCAGTGCCTGAAGCATCTCCATCGCTTTGGAGAAATCATGTAGCTGATATTGCAACATTGCGATATTCAGCCGGACTTCCAGCGTGGTGTTTCCGTTTTTCTCCAGCTGCTGATAGGTTCGCAAGGCATCTTTTTGATAGCCGGGATTCCCGGTCGCTTCCGCCTGACGAATATATGCGGACGCCAGCTGTCCGGCCAGCGCGTTGTAATATCCATCGGGGAGCTGTTCAATGCCCTGATTCAGGAGATTGATTTCCTCCGAAAGCATGGAGTCTCCGATATCCTCACAGATCGATGCTGCCAGACGGTACGCGCGTGCAAGCTGGTCGTTGCCGTCCGCCGAGCCGATTGCCTTACGGGCGGCATCCAGCGCATCCGGCAGGTCTCCCTGTTTTCTCAGAAGCTCGCTTTGAACGACCTGATAGGCACCGCTTTGTTCGGCGTCAGGGACAGCTTTCGCCATCTCTGCAAGGACCTCATCCGCGCCAGAATAATCGCCCAGCTGAATCAGGGCGGTCGCCTCACCCTGATAATAGCTCAGGATATCAGGAGAGTATCCTATCGCTTTCTGGTACATCGTCGCAGCCGATTCATAGCTTTCCAGCTCGTAGTAAGCCTCCGCTGCCACGTTGTACAGGTTTGCCACGCTCTGTCTGCTGTAATATTTCAGCTCACGCGACTGCGTCGTTTCCACTGCATCGATGCACTCCTGATACTTTCCCTGCCGATAGAGAAGGACTGCCTGTTCCACATATGCTTCCAACTGGTCATCGTAAATCGCGATAGCCTGCTGCAGGTCCTGCTCCGCCTCATCAAAGCGCATTTCATCGGCGGCCGTCCGGCCTTTCCGCACGAGGGCATCATAAGCGGCGTACCGTTCCACGCCGATTCGCTGTACGCCAAACAGGATAGCCAAAGTTCCTGATACCGCAAGGACAAGAGAGACCGCCGCCACAACTCGCTGAGAATGAACCACCTTTTTATAGCGTCCGTCGATTGCGTGGATATCCTGCAGTGCCCGGAGCATTTCCTGTGCGTCGCAGAAGCGTTCTTCCTGCCTTTTCATCATCGCTCTGGCGATGATGAGCAAAAAGCTACGGCTGAATTTGAGTTTATAGCTCGTGATGGGCCGAACATCCTTCAGCGAATGGCCGGGCTGCTGCCCGGTGATTGCATAGTATAGAGTCGCACCGATGCCATAAACGTCCGTCCTCTTGCTGATAGTGCCATAACCACCCGCATTGGTTGCTTGCGCCGCTGTGACAGAATTGCTCACACCTCTGCCGGACGGATCCTTGTTGGATCTGACATTCTGATAGGCGAACGCATCTTTGTATCCTCGCAGCGGCATGGTTTCTTCAAGCGGAACCGTCTCGATCGTATCGGGCGATGCTCCCGGACGGGTATACTGTTCCGGTGCCGCATAGCCCGGCGTTGCGCCAATTGCCAGTACGCCTTTTGAAAAAACAAGCGATGTGTTAAAATCGATGACGCAGATATCGCCGGCGGGTGTTATCATGATATTGCTGGGCTTGATATCACAGTGCAGGATCGGAGGTACCTGCGAGTGCAGATAGGCAATCACCTCACAGAGCTGACAGGCCCACCGGTACGCAAGCTTCTGGCTGACCGGACCGTGTGTTTTGACGTAGTTTTGCATGTTCTCGCCCGGTATCATGTCCATGATGGTATAGACATAGCCGCTCGGGCTTTCGATCACGTCATAGATGCGCGGAAGATACTTGTGCTTCAGCGTCTTGAGGATGTTGGCCTCCGCGCGCTCATCCATCCGTCCCTTGAACTTCTGTTTCACACGCTTGATAACGACGTCAACATCCAAACTGTCTTTGTGCGCACGGTAAAGCGTACCCATTCCGCCCTCGCCAAGAGGCCGGATCGCACTGTAGCCGCTCCCAAGATCCGCCGCCCATTGGCTGGTTTCGTTATAATTCATGCACATCCTCCCACACGACTTTTAAGACGGAAATTCGTCTTTCAGACTATCAAACTCCGATTGAATCTGCGACCAGTCAAAATCATCGCTTTCGCCGCTGTCCTGCGACGGGTCATAGGTAGGCGCCGTCACTGTCCCGGACGATTCGGTTCCCTGTCCGCTTCCCGCGCTGCCGAGGCCTTTTCGGAGAGCCTCCTGAGCCATCGAATTTGCGATGCCGGCCGCTTCGCCGGTGAGTCCGCTTTTTTCCACGACCTTGCTTGCTGCGCTGTCCGCTGCTTTCTCGGCCACCTTTTGGGTGACCGTCTTAGCGTTGTCTTTCGCATCAACCTTGACACTTACAGATGCCGATTGCCCCGATTCATCCTTCAGGAAATCATTAATCTGTACCGTCAGCGTGCAGGTTCCATCCGAGTTCGTTTTGATCTTGGTATCGATGGTGTTGAAATCGACGCCATTTGTTTCCGCATTCTGGAGCAGTTTCTCAATGCCGATTTCATCGTCTAGTGCCGCATAGTGTGCTCCCAGCAGGGCATATGGGTCGGCATTCTGCGGGTCTGCCGCAATCCACGCCTCGCCCACGTCTTTTGCAAAGACCGAATTCAAGTCATCCCAAAAGTGTTCCGAAAGCATTTGGAAGGGAACGTTTCCGCCACCGCTTTCAAAGACCAGCTTTGCATCATCCAGAAATCCTGGAAGAAAGTCCGCCTCGTCATCAAACACTTCCTGCGCCTGTTCAAAGACCTTGTTTGCCTCATCGGCTTTTCCCTGTGCTGCATAAGCGGCATACAGGCCCGCATAGGCTTCCTTGTTCGTCGGGTCGTGCTGGATGATATCGATATACTGCAAGATTGCGTTATCGTAATCCAGCGAGGTCAAGTAGTTCGTTCCAAGATTCAAGACCTTGGCTAGCGAAAAGACCTCTGCCGTCTCCGAATCTGAATCGGTGGATAATGTTGCCATCGAGCTTCTCGGACTGCATCCTGCCAGTACTATTGCAGCCACTGCCACCAGTGCTGCAACGATGATTTTTTTACTCTTCATTGTCTGCTCCTAAAGCCGGACTCCTATCATCTTCGTCCGCCGCTTCTATCAGCTGAAACTTATTTGCACCATCTGCCAGTGCGACAATACTTTTCCCGGACACATAAGTCGGCACATTATAAGGAATACGCACCCCATTGACGAATACCCCGTTGCGGGAATGGTCGGTAACATTAAACCCAAGATCCTTTCCATTATATTGAACCGTACAGTGAATCCGGCTGATTTTTTCGCCTCTTACGATAAGCGACACCTCCGCTGGGTTCCGACCCAGTTCCACCGATCGTCCGGGTATCAGCTCAAAGCTTCTGCCCGCCAAACTTCCGGTCAACCCAGACAGTCTCCCCCGCATACAGGGCGGGGGAGGTTTCGTGTTGGGGTTGTCGTGCACTTCCGTGCGCTTTTGCCTGCTCCGCTCATATGCCTCAGCCAGTCGGTTCGTATCCTGAATTGCTCGATACATTGCGACGAGATATCCAAGAACCGGAACCAGGATCATCCATACAAAGAAGGTTTCGCTGTCCTGCCGGACCTCCACATCGTATTCCGCCGCATTGTCACAAATGCGATCCACGATCTCCGCAAGCCACACATATTTGTACACGCCGAATGTCAGGACACTGAACAGCATCATTTTTTCGACGCCCACCGTATGTTTTCCATCCTTTTCGCACAGAATGTTGACATCCTTCGCCCACAAGTCCATGAAATAAAAATGGTAGACCGAAAACGTCACGAAAGACAGCAGCACATACAACAGTAAGCTCCGATCCTGCTTCACCTCATCTGTTCCGCGATCCTGATTCGTTCTTTTTCTGCGTCTCTCAGGCATACTGCATCACTCAGCTCAGCCGGATGATATTGTTGTTATCGCCCAATGCAAGCTCCGTTCCCCGGGTCAGCAGCACCGGAGAATTCGCAGGGAGGCGGCTTCCGTTTACGTAGGTGCCGTTGCTGGAAAAATCGGTAACACGATATTTCTGAACCTGACTGTTGAACATGACCTCACAGTGGCGGCGGCTGATCTTCTGCGCACCCTGAGAAAAAACGATCTTCGCATAGGCAGGGTCTCTGCCCAGAATGACCGGCTGGTTCGGCTCCAGCGGATAGCTCGAGCCCGCATACATACCGGCGACCCCCTCCAGAGCTGCTCCCGCAGCTCTGGAAGCAGCCGGGATATGAGAAGTCGGCTTCTTTCCACCGGTGCTGCCAATCCCCATCAATTTTTTCGGATCTACAGCAATCGTCATTCCGTTGCCGTCAGTGGACGGTTTGATGTCATCCACCATGACCGGGCGGCCCTTCATTTCTTCATAAACAAAAGCAGTTGCCATCATCTTGTACGGTGCAACATACAGGACAGAAAGAATACCGCCGGTAAGCAGACTCAGAATATTCCAGCCGAGATAGCTGAGATCAAAGACAAACAGGTCAAATTTACGGCCTTCCGTCATCGCCTTGCAGCGCTCCATGACCTGTTCTGCATTCAGCTGCGGATGGTCCGCTTGCACCAGAGCCATAGGCCAGAACTGATATGAACGATAGGCCGCAACAACGAGAGCTGCAATCATGCCGATCATCACCAGCAGCATTGCCGCCAGATAACTCCGAGAAGCCGCTGCAACAACAGCCGCCAGCAACAGCGTAGCAAACTGGATCAGAACCGGGATCCACATGATCGTCAGCATCCGCACTCCTGTAACAAGGGCAAATTGCATAAAGAAATCAAATGCATCAAAGATGCAGGTGACTTTTGGTCGGATTCCATTCTTCCGCAGAGAAAGATAGTACCGGTATCGTGCCACTTCAAACGGCCCGGCAACTGCTCCACCGGCGATAGCACCGACGAGCGTTGCAATCGGAGTAATCAGCACATAGGCAATGATGATTCCCGCCAGACCAAACAGCTTGAACGGTGCCGACACAACCGCCGACACGACCCCAATGCCGCCTGCGATCATCGCACCCAGCAGGACACTTGTGATTGCCGCAATCACCCGATACAGAATCTCCATGCCGACCATTCCGGACAGATTTCCGTTTTCATTCAGAACACGTTTTGCCTTTTCTTTATTTCCAGCCCGATTTATCACAACGATTCCCCCTTATTTCGTTTTACCAGTGGAATTTTTCGCTGCACAAGGGAACAAACATCAGTTTCGTGTCGCCGATGCTGAGCTGGTCCATGGCCTTCAGCTCAATTGGGTTGAGCACAAGCTTATCGTTCACATAGAACAGCTCTTTAGAGCTGCCCGGCTGCGCAAGATACACATTACTACGCGGATCATACACAACAATCGCATGAGAGCTGCGGGAAACCGTGTTGTCGCCAAGGATGCAGACATCCATCTCCGAAGAACGACCCACAAAATTGCGGCCCTGATGCAGACGATAGTCGGTTCCCTTATTCACACCTTCCGTGCAGACGAGCCAACCAACAACTGGTGCCGACTTTTCTGTAGCACCGTCCAACATATCTGCAGTTACAGGGAGCGTGCGGTCATCGTCATCGGGAATTGCAGTGCTCAGAGGTTCAGTCGCTACGCTGGGACCCGGCTGAGACACCGGGACGTCCAAAGGAACCGTCGTCTGATCCGGCCCAACGTTCACACCTTCCATGCCGCAGAAGGGGCAGCTGCTGAACCGGGAAGCATCGTAGTGGTGGCCGTTGGGGCATTTCATCAAATTCATAATAAAGTCCTCCTCAAGTAAAAAGTTTGTTATATTCTCAGCAGACGAATTTCTGCCGTAGAATCAAAAGTTCCCTTTACACCCGAATTTATACGGTGTACAACAATGCACAGGTGAGTTGTTGGGATTATTTTCTGTCGCAGAGTAGCCCACTCTGCGATAATGGCGAAAAAACAACGGTAATTCGTTTGGCAATTCGGATTGACGGCTTATTTGACGGAAATAAAATCTGCCAGCTGTTCCATCGTTTCCCGCTTCAGCTCCAACGAAGGATGAACATATCGATTCATTGTGATGGTAACAGATGAGTGTCCTAAAATCTCACTCAGAGTTTTGATGTCGATTTTTGCTTCCACACAGCGTGTGGCAAAAGTGTGCCTTAAAACATGAAAATTCCTTTTTTCCAATCCACAGGCATCCAAAATCTTGTGAAATCTTCGCTGAATGCACCGCGGTTCGATAAACTTCGAAGGAGAACCGCTCAAAAAGAATCCGGTGTGACTCAGGGAATAGCGCTCCAGAAAACCGAACAGCAAATTTGAGATTGGGATATTCCGATTAGCGGAGCTGCTTTTGGGAGACGCAATCTCGATATGTGTTTTTTTGCTCCCAGGTACCCGATTCTGGATACGTTGCATCGTCTGACAGATATAGATATTCCTTTCCGAAATCGAGATCTTTTCCCACGTCAACGCACACAGCTCCCCGATACGTATTCCTGTCAGTAGACAAAGAAGAATCCCCAGATTCAGAGCATCGGGATGTTCCTCTAGATATTGCTGCAAAATCATCTGCTCTGGGAGGCTTAAAATGGGCAACGACTTTTGCGTCTGCTTGACCCTGATATCAAGAACCTTCGAATCTACGAATATACCGAGTGTTCCTGCATAATTCAGAATGCGACGCAGAACAGAGAGCACATCCGAGATTGTCTTGGGAGAAAGACCGGTTTTATCCTTTTTTCCGTGCAGTTCAAGGTGTTTGCAAAGCTTCCTTACCATTTCTTTTGTGATCTTCTCGATTTTTACTGTCTGGAATGATGGCATGAGATAGCATTCGATTAGCGTCCGATAACGAATGTAGGTGGATTCCTTGAAGTTAATGGAAAAGGCGTCAAGCCACTCCATGGAAACAAGTTCAAATGTACTGTTTCTGGTTCTTTCCTCGCTTCCGGATGGTTTACCTTGGAGCTGGAGCGTGTGCTGTAGATCACATCGCACTTCGCGGTAGGAGGAAGCATACAGATAACCATATTTGGGCTTTCCCAGCGCATTTCGCGACTTTATGTAGCGTGCTTCCCAGCGGCCATCCTTCCTTTTATAAATGTTCAATCCTTTTCTTGACACAAAAACCTTCCTTTCGTTGACGGCTTATTTGACGGAGCATACAATCGGATTGTATCGAATTTGTTGAAATTGTCGAGTAAGTACGACATTATTTTCTTTTTTTCAGAATTTCAGATTGCTTTCTCTTGACCATCCGTGTAATCGGCGGTAAAATTCAATTGAATCATCCTGTCGCAGAGTGGGCTACTCTGCGACAGGAAACATAAACCATGAATGTAAAAATTCATGGTTTTTATTTTTTCCATTTTCTTTTAGTCTATCACAGGTAGTTGATTATATCAATTAAAAATAATAGATTTAATCATTCGGTTTCAGCTATGCTCTCGACTACAATAGAGTTGAGAAGGATGGTGGTGGCCATGTACGAAGAACAGTTTTCTAAGAGGCTTACTGAGCTGCGCACACAGAAGGGTGTGTCTGCAAGAGACATGAGCCTCTCAATCGGGCAGAATCCCGGCTATATTCGTGCAATCGAAAGTGGTACTGCCTTTCCGACGATGGCAAATTTCTTTTACATCTGCGAATATTTCAACATTACTCCACAAGAATTTTTTAATTTCGGCGAGGAAACCTCCAATGGAATGAATGCACTTGTTGACCAGCTAAAACAGTTCGATGCCGAGCAGATCAATGCACTTACGGCTTTTATAAAAACAATCGTAAAAAAGTAAATTATCAAAGAACTTAATACTTGGTAAACCTACCGAAAGATAGGGCAACAAAGCCAAATGAGTCTAAAATCTCATATACGAGGTCATGGCAGCTGGTTGCTTTTTGAATGGGATAATTTTATCCCTCTACCATGTTAGAACCGTCTGTGAAGATTTCAACTCACAGGCGGTTTTTGTTATTTAAAAGCAAAATGATGGGGCATTCTTCAGCTTATGCGGTGGAGAGATAGCTTTACATAGCAGCATCCGGGATTCACCGTATTAAGCGGAAGAATGCCCGGATGCTGCTTTTTATTCAGGAGGTGTCTGTTATGCGGCAATCTGATTCGGTGAGCGAAGAACTTGACACGGAGAACGTTCAGTGTGCGCTTGATTTTGAGAACACAATGAATGAGCTGGAGACACAGTTATACTATCGCCATCTGCCGCCGAAGGAAGTTGCTCTGCGGGTCATGGAAGCGGCCTGTAAATTCTATGATGCCGACTGGTGCGGTCTAATTCAGGTTGATCTGGATTTGGGGCTGTGGAAGCCGCTCTGGTGGCACAATGAATGCCAAGAAGATAAAACCACTATCCTTACAAATGAGTTTGAATCGTCTGAATTTCTCGACCGCTGGGTAAAGGCAGTGCGCAGAGGAACCCCGATGGTCGTTTCTGATGCAGAAGATGTCAAGGACACCTACCCGGACGAATACCGGTTGTATGAGCGCTTAGGTATTAAGTCCGTCCTTGCGATTCCACTGGAACCACGGCAAATCGCCCTGATTGCCGTGCGCAACCCTCAGCGGTACACCCATCAGACCAGTATGCTTAAACTTCTGGCCTATGTGTTACTGGCGGCATACAACGATAAGCGAATGGCTGACAGTCTGAGCATGGCAATCTCGCCAGAAAATATCAAGAGCAGCCATGATGTCTTCATCAGCTTGTTCGGAGAATTGAAAATCCACACTTCCCACGGTGTCCTGCCGGAGTCTGACCTGAAATCTCCTAAAATCAGCCGTCTGCTGACCTTTATGCTGCTTTCCAATAAGAAAGCCCTTTCATCGTTGGAAATCGTACAGGAAATCTGGCCAGAAGAACTGGAGGATAAGGACGAACCCGGAAAAAAGGTCAAACAGCTCGTTTACCGGCTGCGGCAAGCATTCAGCATTATCTCGGATGAGCAGCTGATTCTCTCCACGCCGTCTGGCTACCAATTCAACCCCGACCTCCATATCACGACCGATTTTCAGCGGTTCGATGAGTTGTGCATTGCAGCCGCAAAAGCCACTTCTGCTATAAATAAGGTGAGATTGCTCGAAAAAGCGGCATCATTGTATCAGGGCAAACTTCTTTCTGCTGCCAATGGCGAACATTGGCTGGTTCACTACGCAAACCGATACCACCTCGCATTTATGAGTACAGTTAATGAACTGCTGAAGCAATTGATGGACTTCCACGCATACGATCTGCTTCATCGGGATGCTGCACTGGCCCTGACCATCGCGCCGGAAAACACAAAAGCCTACTATTGGCTTATTCGCTCGTACCAGAAGCAGCACATGGACGAGATGGCAGCGGGCGAGCTTGCGGCTGCGAAGCAAAAGCTGCCCGAAGATGAATACCAGAAACTACTCAACTCACTCGAATGATAAAATAACGTAGTTGCGTCATGCGACTTTCGTGTGACCTTCATACAACTTCTGTGTGACCTTATTTTTTCTAAAATCGTTCCATGTGACTTTCATAAGACCGTCATGTGACTTCTATAAGACCCTCGTGTGCTATGATAACAAGGCAAGTCAAAGCCTTGTTGTCTGGCCGCGAGGGTTTTATTTTTTTGTCCTTTTTTTAGCCGGATAAACCGCTTTTGACCTGTAACGAAGAAAAATATATCGAAAGCCTGAGATGCATTAAAGGCTGAGGATACTCATATTGCTTTCCATCCGCGGATGGAAAACAGTGTTTGTACCCTTTTCTTTAATGCGTCTCTTTTTTGCGCCCAAAGAAAAGCCAGTGCCCTGTCCAACAGTGAAGTGTCCTCATCCTCCGCATCCAGTGGAAAGGACATTTCATGTTTCTTTTTGCCCTCTTTTCGTGGCTGGAACTGGCCGCAAAGTATCCCTAGAATCTCCAAATTTTCAACTTTTTACGCTTTATCGAAAATTTGGAGGTTTAACATGGGATTTAACAATGGTTTTGAGCATGTACGTCTGGAAAACAAGTGGAAGAAACTGCGTATCCAGTACCGGGAAGCAGGAATGTCAGAGGAAGCAATTCAAGAGATGTACAACTTTGATGTTCAAGTTGTCAACTCCGAACAGCGGTACTATCGACATTCAAAAGACCTCGCCTTTAATGATGCAGACACGGAGGACACCCATAGTAACGACCGCTATGAAGAAGCTATTTTGATGGCCGACACATACAGGGAGACCAAAAGTCGTTTTACATGGATTGGCGAAATTGAAGATGAACGCTTGCTCTCTGCCCTTGAGAAATTGAAAGAGGAGGATTTGAAAATTCTGACCTTATATGCCTATGACGGCTACACTGTTACTGAAATTTCTAAAGTTTTACGCTGCTCTCAGCCTACAATTAGCATCAAAATCAAACGAATCACTAAATTTTTGAAAAACTTTGAATTTGATGCTATGGATTGAGCTTTCTCGTGAGCTAGTAAGTGAGGGGACAATTTCCCAGACGGCTCTCGCCGCTGGTGATATACCCACACTCACGGACCTTGAAAGCTGAATAGTTCAGTCGTCTGGTACTCAGAACAATGATACTTCCGTAATTCGCGGCCCGGTCAGAAAGTAGACGGGGTGGTTGAGATGCCAATGGAGCGGTACAAGCCCGCCGCCAGATGATTCCCCACTCTCAGGGAGCCGAGGGCGAATATGAGAGAACTTTATTCATATTTTCATCGCACTGCCAAATCGGCAGAGCAGTGATTTGCAATCCCAACACGATTCCCCAACGAATAACACGTTGGTTTGCAATAAAGCAGGAGCGGTCGGATGCCGTTTTCGGTCTCCGACAACTCCTGTTACTTTTACTTATCCATATCTATCCGCAAAACAACTACCCGACATAGGAGGACATCTCTATGGTTGAATTGAATCCTACCGTGCGGGAGCAGGAGATTTACGAGGAAATGGAGCTGACCCCGGAAATGGTCAAATCCATCCGAACCCTCTGCGCGACCTGCCTCCGGCACTTCGTGGAAGCTAAGGCTTTCAAAATTGCGCTCGTGCCCAGCCCTGACAAGAGCATGGACACCTGCACGGTCTGCCAGACCAACCGTGGGCATGACTATGTTGTTATGCACCGGTAAGTCCGGCACTGCACTTTGTCACCGGGGAGGTGATAACACACCCCATTAAAATGAATGCCACCATAAATTGAACGAAGCCCGCTGCCAAGAAAAAGCAGCGGGCTTTGTACATAACAAAACATGGAGGTACCGGCTCGGAACAGCACGGCGACTGCCCTGCGGTCATCATTCAGAATGATGTGGGCAATACCTACGCACCGACCCTCATTGTTGTCCCTCTGACAAGCAATACGGAAAAGAAAGTAACTCAGCCGACACACTGCTTATTGGAAAACGAAGGGCTGTCTATGTCCTCTATGGCTCTGGCAGAACAGATCTTCACCATCGACAAAAGCCGCATTTTGAAATACTTAGGGCATCTCGCCCCGGAAGATATGCAGCGGCTCGATTATGCCTTGAAGAACAGTCTTGCCTTAAACCCACTGGGCAGCATTCGGAAGCTCAAGCCCATCATCCGCTCCACGGCAGCGTATGCGCCGCCGGAAGTAGTGGATGGCAAGCCGCCTGTCTATCCCTACACACCCATTCAATCGTCCTTTGAGGACGCAGGGAGCGTGGAGGAAATGATGCTGTACACCGAGCTGCAATCCGCTGTTCATGCCATGATACAGCGGCTCGAATACAGCTTTACCTTTAATCCCAGCCTGCTCACCATCCCGAAGCGTAAGCAGCAGGTCAGTGAGATTTTAGCAGAAGCCGAAAAATACATCTGGAGAATCCGGGAGGAAATGCAATGCGACTGAGCAACACCAACAACTTTTCCGCATCTTTCAATGTGGCCACTCCTTATCAGATGGTGGTCATTCACAGCAGCAAGCTAATCTACCCGCGCGAGCTTTATCAGCGGGGCATCCAGCGTAAGCGCGTTGAGCTGATTGCAAGAGACTTCAATGAATATACGGCGAACGAACCGAAAATCAGCTTCCGCAATGGCCGGTATTATGTGACGGACGGCCAGCACACCATTGAAGCGCGTATCCTGCGCAACGGTGGCAAAGACCTCCCGATTCTCTGCAAGGTGTATACGGGTCTGACGATGCAGCAGGAAGCCCTGTTCTTCGCAGAGCAGAACGGTCACGCTGCACCGCTGACGGCGGGCATCAAGCTCCGTGCCAAGGTCGTGGGCGAGGATGCTCTTTCCATGGCATTCCTCGCAGCCACCAACCGGGTGGGTCTGGACTTCAACTATGACAGCTTGCAGTTGAGCGACTACCGCATCAGCTGCGTAGGCACTGCACTCAAGCTGTACAACCAGATGGGCGAGAAAATCTACTGCGAGGCTCTGCGGCTGATTGTGGACGCATGGGAGGGCAAACCCGATTCCTTCCGTGCCGCAGTCCTGAAGGGTGTGATGTACTTCGTGGAAGTGTATCACGGTGAGTTCAACGAGGAACGGCTGATCCGTGCCCTGCGCAGCGTCCATCCCATGGAAATCTACCGCACCGGGATGGACAACCCGGCAAAGCTGCCCGGATGGAAGAAATACGTTTTCCCCATCTATGCGGCGTACAACGGCAAATCCCGTAAGGATGCGCTGCCGATGAAGTTCTGACATTTACAGGAATCTCTCCTTAAAGACAATGGGCATCCGCACAACGCAGATGCCCATTGTTACATATTAAGACAACAGCATTTATTCATAATAGGAGTTACAATCTTATGATCGATAAATTTTCACAGGTCGCAGAGAACCTTCCTGCGGCTGACCGTGATGCCGACCGGCAATATCATGTAATCAACGGTTATCCTGTCGTTTTTAGCTTTTCCAAGGAACCCAACCCGGAAGCGTTTGAGCGCATTCGGAACATCCTGCTTGCCACCAGCTATACGAAGAAGGTAGGTTGACATCATGGACGAATGCAGAATCAAACGCTATACTGAGTGCGGTAACGGGCGATATTACAAACCGAGCCATTGCCGGACGTTCTTTGACAACGAAATAAAGCCTATCCCCACTTTTATGATGAAAGTGAGGAATTTACAATGACAAGAAATAACAATCGCGTGTGCTGCTTGTACCGCGTTTCCACCGATAAGCAGGTGGATTTCAACTCCAACCATGAAGCAGACCTGCCCATGCAACGAAAGGCTTGCCATAAATTCGCTGAATCGAAGGGCTGGGTCATCGTCCATGAAGAACAGGAAGAAGGCGTGTCCGGCCACAAAGTCCGGGCCGCCGCCCGCGACAAGCTCCAGATCATCAAGGACTATGCCCGAAAGGGCAAGTTCGATATCCTGCTGGTATTCATGTTCGACCGTATCGGTCGTATCGCAGATGAAACGCCCTTTGTTGTGGAATGGTTTGTACGGAACGGCATCCGGGTATGGAGTACCCAAGAGGGTGAGCAGCGTTTCGACAACCACACCGACAAACTGCTGAACTACATCCGCTTCTGGCAGGCAGATGGCGAGAGCGAAAAAACTTCCGTCCGAACCCGCACCAGTCTGCGCCAGCTTGTGGAAGAAGGTCACTTCAAGGGCGGAAATGCGCCTTATGGCTATGACCTTGTACGGAGTGGGCGTATCAACAAGCGCAAACACGAACTCTACGAACTGCACATCAACGAACAGGAAGCTGCCGTAGTGCGGATCGTCTTTGACAAGTATGTGTATGAGGGCTATGGTCCGCAGCACATCGCCACCTATCTGAACAATTCTGGCTATCGTGCAAGGTCTGGTAAATGCTGGCACCCGTCAAGTATTCGGGGGATGGTACAAAACCTGACCTACACCGGCGTTCTCCGTTGTGGGGATGCACGGTCAGAATTGATGCCGGATTTGCAGATTGTCCCGCAGGAACAGTTTGAAAACGCACAGCGCATTCGGAATGAACGTTCTGTACGCTCAACTGCGGAAGCCGAAAATCGCCTTCCTTTGAACATCCATGGGAAGTCGCTGCTTGCCGGCAACGCTTACTGCGGACACTGCGGTGCAAAGCTGGAACTGACCAGCAGCCGTAAATGGCGAAAAATGGCAGATGGTTCGTTAGACGATACGCTGCGTATTCGCTATACCTGTTACGGAAAGCTCCGCAAGCAGACCAACTGCACCGGGCAGACGGGATATACCGTCCACATTCTGGATGAGATCATTGATAAAGCTGTCCGCCAGATTTTCTCCAAGATGAGGGGTATCCCCAAAGAGCAGATCGTTACAAAACGCTATGAAAAAGAGAATGCGGAACGCAAGAATCATCTGCAAGACCTTCAGACACAGCGGAACAAGGCAGAAAAAGACCTGTTCGCACTGAAAACCGAGGTTTTAGCTTGCATCAAAGGTGAAAGCGTGTTACCGAGAGAAACCCTTGCCGAAATGATTACAGCGCAGGAAGAGAAACTCACGGAGCTGGAAAACCTTTGCGAAGCGGCCAGTGAAGAACTGGAGAAAACGGCTGAGCTGATGGATAAAGTGTCGCGGCTGTATGATGAACTGATTTCTTATGCTGACCTGTACGACAGTGCAAATTTTGAAGCGAAGAAGATGATCGTCAACCAGCTCATCCGCAGGGTAGACGTATATCGCGGATACCAGATCAACATCTCGTTCAACTTCGATCTCACTCCTTACATTGAGGGGGAGTGATACGTCCGCCTGCAAAACAGTCGGGCATCGAACAAGCATTTTCAAAAACAACGAAACAGCAAGAATTGGGGGTTGCCGTCCATGCGCCTGCAAAATCAGACTTTTGACTGATTTTTTCCGTAGCCTCCAAGAAATCAAAAAGAAAAGCACCATACTTCAAACGAAGTACAGTGCTTTTTTGGTGGAGAATACCGGGATCGAACCGGTGACCTCTTGCATGCCATGCAAGCGCTC
>OKUC01000206.1_pt1 | contig 34454 bp, 28 predicted proteins | sample 1606761 | NCBI WGS metagenome assembly OKUC01 (sample SAMEA3882542, study PRJEB24775) | human gut metagenome | biome: human-associated habitat; feature: intestine environment; material: feces | place: Netherlands | collected 2009/2010 | reverse complement strand
CGTGTTTTTATCGTTTAAATGCATTTTGGCTCGTAACTGTGAAAGTACTGAACAGTTACAGTTTTTTACTGTTTACTGCTTTTCTCTTCCGATACTTTCAGATGATTGACTTCTACATCATCGTGAGAGTATTCGTCGAAGAATACTTTCCTGTTTTCAAAAGTTGCATTTCCGTCTTCCAGCGTCAGATCTGCTGTCACTTCCGATCTGATCTTTTGAACTCCATTCACTGTATCTGTCGGAGTATTGACCACAGTCACATTGGCATCCTCCGAGGTAACACCTGTCAGAATATACCGTGCCGTCAGAGGAAGTTCTTCTATCTGGTAAATTCCTGCAGGAATTCCGGTGATCTCGGCTTTTCCGATGATATATTCCTGTTGTTTTTCCATTTCTTTTGTAAATAATATCACACTTTGATACCAGTGTTCCTCCCCATTCAGATCTTTCCCTGAAATTTTGAAAAAGAACGTGGGATTACCGTGTGCCCATACCAGCTCATCTGTCCGGATTTTTTTATAGATCGTAAATTTTCGTTCCGGATAGTTCCATGCTTCAAGTTCCAGTGTCGTCGTTCCCGGTTCCGTTACGGTAATTTCCTGCTGCCAGATTCCACAGTAATGCTGTGGCGACTTTGTCTCCCGGATCAGGAACTTTCCCTGATTCCCTTTATCTGCAATCACTTCTTTTTCTGTCTCATACTGTTGTTTCTGACTGTTATAAGATAATGTCTGAAGTGCCTGATCACTGTACTTTTCCTCCTCTTGTATCCACGGATAAATCTGGAATTGTGCTCCTGTAAGTAATTTTCTGGATTTGATATCATATTTTTTTACATATACCTTTGCCTTCGGTTCTTCTTTCTCATCATAAAAGATGCACGGCTGTTCCACACGGTAAGAATAAAAACCATTCTCATTCATACGTATTTCACGTCCTCCATACTGGCGGTAGTTTTCTTCATCCAAACTGTTTGCCAGCTGGTATGTCTTTTTATAGTTTTCCGGCGCACGCTCTTCTTTGATCAGAAACCAGCCATCTTTTGTCTGTGTATAAGAAATGTTTTTTATCTGGTAACTTCCATCCTGCATATCCTGGAAATTGCCGATCTTTTTGCTGTATCCATTTCCGTCATATGCCCACAACGAAAACAGTGCACCTTTTAAAGTTCTCTGTGTCTCCTGATCCTTTTTGTAGATTGTCAGATTCCTTGTCACTTTTTCAATATTCAAATCGGCTCTTGCCTGTTTTCTTGTCGTACCTCCGGAAGCATCCCAGGTCAGCAAGCAGATACTCTGGAAATTTGAAGCTGAATTGCTTTTATAGATTCCTCCACCCCAGTATCTTGGCAGAGAAGCTGTCACCGTGATCGGTATCTGCATGCCTGTCAGCTGCCATTTTCTGTACTGTGCCTGTGGAATCGCTGCCCGAAAATCTGCGTATGTCTGATTACCGTTTTTTTCAATCTGAACGCCCTGTGGAGCACTGATCTCATAACCTGTCAACTGTTCGCGAAAATCATACCCATAATAGGACTGAAAGTTCCCATGAAAGTTCCCTCCTGAAAGGTACCTTCCATTTTGCAGGCTCCAGCTGTTATTATAACCATTCAGAGAAAACGTACAGCTTTCCATATCCAGCCATCCGTCAGCAGTAAACCCACCATAATTACTTGTTTCATTGGCTGCTGCCACAATTTTACTGATCCGGTCATAGGCGAGATTTTTTTCTGCTGTTGTGGCATTACTTTTGTTCATCCCGTTTCTCGCCGCTGCAAGGGTAAATTCTCCATTCAGAATGTGCACAGCTACCTGCGTTACAAAGTAGTCCATCTGCCAGTCACCGGTAGAATATGGCTCATAACGGCATGGATATCCATAATACAGCGCACCGTAATACAGTGCATAGGCAACTTTTCGGTTACTCCAGCCTTTAAACTGCATCTTAAGTCCTCCGATTGGGCAGTCCTTTTGATATTCCACACAATAGACATATCTCCATTTTCCACCCCCGTCAACGTTCTGATCATCCCCGACAATATATTTCATTCCCATGCCAAGGTTCGGGCAGGATGCAGAACCTTTTCCACCGGATGGCCATAAAAATTTGTCATATCGAACATTTGCTACCGGCTGTTCGCTGCTGTTGTCAAAAGAATATGTATCTATCTCTTCCTCGCTGTTTTCCAGATAGAACAGCCCATCTTCTGTCTCCGGTATTTTGTCTGCTTCATCCTTTTCCGGATTCTCTTTCTCCTCACTTTCGTGACTGATCTCCTGCGATTCTTCTGCCGACGGTTCCGGATCATCTGAATCCTGTGTTTTTTCCTGCGTAATCTCCTGCTGTTCTTCTTTCCCGCTATCTGTCATTTCACTTTCTGCCTCTACCGGTACTGTATCGTCGATGTCGGCTCCGTAGATTCCGGTTGCGTTGCCGACAATGACGAAAGAAAGTAAGATTCCCAGTACACCATGCCCGATTACTTTTCTTTTCCATATTTTCAAACCGTCTTCTCCTTTCCGCTTTTCCATGTTTCCTTCTGTTGTAATATGAGCAGTAATATACCGACTGCAATAGTTCCCAGCCAGATACTCCTCCTTTTAAACACAGATATCAGATATCCCACATAAGGGAGTGAAAAGATCATTTTTCCAAGATATTGTTCATACGATACTGCTCCGGGATCACTGACCTCATTGGCATCTCCCTTTGTTCTCCATATTCTGCTGTTTTTATCTGTTTCCACGACTCTGTGAAGAACCGATACTCCCCCTGATAACCCATAGGCAATAATATCTCCTTCTTTTATATTTTCCTGTTTGATCCATCTGTTTGTGTATACGATACTTCCCACCGGAACTGCAGGTTCCATAGATCCGCTGATCACCACACGTGGTGTACATCCTGCAGTCTGTGGGAGAAGGAACAGGCAAAATCCTGCCATCCCCACAGCCGTCAGAAAGAATCGCAGAATTCTTTCTGTCGCTTTTATCATCTGCTTTTTATTCCTTTCTTCCTGATGCTTTCTTTTCCAAGAACTACAACTGCCAGTACAGCTCCCGCAATACCGGTTATAAGATAGTACCCCGGATACTGGCTGTCTCCCGTTTTTGCCACTTTTACTATCTGAGTCTTTTGTGGTGCTCCCGTGGTAAACCAAAACTTTACCTGACCGGTTTGTGCCGCATATACATTATCTGCCTCTTCCGGAAGAGAAAATAAGAATTCTACTTGTTTATCCTTTCCCGGGAGAATTTCTCCCAGAGACTGATTTTGTTTTAACATCGTCTCTGTCACCGTTCCCTGATAGAGAATCTGTATCTGATCTTTCTCTCTGACCTGCACAGTAATTTCCATTTTTTCCAGAAGTGGTGTCATCTGCGGGGCTTCTGCCCGGAAAAATACTTCCCGTTTATGATCTGCTCCATTTCTGATCACAACTTTTCCGGACTGACTTTTTCCCGGCATAAATGTCTCCAGTTGTTTCATACACCCTTCCTGTTCCATCGTGAACCCCTGCAGATCCGATGCAATCACGAGTTCCATCTGGTCTTTGTCACCATCCTGTTCTTCTGCTTCTCCTTCCATTGCCTGGCGGATAACAAACTGCTTCGTCTTCACCCCCCACGGATCACTGACAGAAAAATCAGGAAAAAAACACTCTGCCTGTACTGCTTCTGCCCGTACACTCGCCTGCCATCGGTTCTCTGCCTCAGGACTTTCTTTCCATTCGGCAGGTAACCGGATTCCCCGGAAAAAGTCAACGCTCTCCCCGCTCTTTACCACTTCCTTACAGTAAAAATACTCTCCATCCTGCACCCATTCACTGCCAATCCCTTCCAGATTGTCCACAGACAACGGCTGATCCGATGTCTTCTCCGATGTAAATACTATTTTCGCACGCACATAACAATCTGCTCCATCATTAACGATCCGTGGAATCTTGGATATCAGCCCACCCGGAAGTACATTTTCTTCTGTTTCCCATGGAACTTCCTTTTCCCCATTCATCCGATATTCTTCCAGATGAATCGCTACTTTTCCACTGTTTGCCTGATACAGGACATAAGCTTTCGGCAATCCGTAGATTCCTGAGATTCCGATCAGCAGTAACCCACATAACAAAGCACTGATTTTCCCTGTTTTTTTCATACCTGCCCACCTTCCTGCCGCTCCATCATCCGCGCAAATGCTTCTTTTGCACTGCTGTGTCCAGCTGCCTGTACTGTCTCGGTATATATCGTCAGATCAAATCCATCCGTAATTTTCTGTTTTTTCCAGTGAATTCCTTTCAGAAAAAGTTCCGTGCTTTCCTGTGGCTGTACTATCTTTTTATAATAGTAATATCCATCGTCTGCTTTCTCCCACAAAGTACTCCCCATCAGAAGTTCACTTCCTTCTTCCGCCTCCTTGTTGCTGAACAGGTAAACCGCCCTCACATACATGGGAACCATTCCTGTATTCGTAAAACCAGCTTCTTTTTTAATGATTTTCCCCGGTGTAAGTTCCTGATCCGGAAATTCTTCCCTGATCTCTACTTCATTCATCCCAACAGAAAAAGAATTGACTCGTTGGCTCTGATCGGTAAACCAACTGTAGATTCCATGTGTACCGACCGCAACCAGCATACTGAAGCAGACGATCCCCGCTATGGATAAAATTTTTTTCATCCTCGTCACTCTCCTCTGTTAAGAAAATCGTTCCGTAAGTTCTCTTTGATTGGTGATAATATTCCAGATTTCAGCTGCATCTTTTGTTCCGCCATTCAGATCCGTTGTCTGTATCCCATATGCCTGAATATTGATCTTATAGGTATTTTCCTCCAGTCCCTGTCCTTCCATCGCATTGATAAAGGTCACCTGATTAAACAGCGGTTTTGTTGTCTCCTGTGGTTTTACTACGGTACAGATTCCCTGTGCCCCTGCATACGCATACAGATGTTTTACCGCAACCTTCTTTCCACTTTCATCGCTCACGTCCACAGTTCCCAGCAGTTCCCAGGAATTATCCACCTGATAGTTATATAACTCTCTCATCGCCAGTGGATTTCTCGTACCATCATTATTTACTGAAATGATCTGTCTGCATGGAACTTCTACTGTCATATATATAAATGCATCATTATTTCCCGTATTTTTCACCTGTGGATCCTTGATGATCGTCTGATTCGGCGTCATACGCTCTGCTTCATCCGGAATCTTATTGCCGTTATCATCCGGTTTTTTCTCCCATTTTGGTTCTTCCAGCTCAATCGTTACTTTACCCACAGTAAACGTATTTACTTTCTCATCCTGATCAGTAAAATAAGCAGATACAGAGCCTGCAAAAAGAACAGTTACCAACGCTGCCGCACCAAGATAATTTTTCCATGTTTTGTTTTTCATTGTGTATTTCTCCTTTGATTTGTTTCTGATATGCTTTTTTTGATATGTTTGTTGATATGATTGTTTCTATGTTTGTTGACGTGTTTTTAGATATCGTACCAGATATGTATATATTTAATGCTCTGTTTTTCTATCACCTGCTCTCCTGTTCATGGACGCAAAAATCCCTCCGGGTATAAAGATTTTATCTATCCTGTTTTAATTTTTTAAAATTGGAATCTTTGGCAGAACTGCCGGAATGAACCTATGAAAAAGGTTCTATCAGATAAAGAACTATCTGATAGAACCAAGTATAACAGTCTCTTCAAAAATACGCAAGTATTTTTTCAGGAATCTTTTAGTTTTTAAAACTGTGGATCGGTGCCGGAATTCTTCCTCCGCGATTGATGAAATCATCACAACGGAAAGTATTCACAGGCATTACCGGTGCATAACCGAGTAATCCACCAAACTCTACAGTTTCGCCCACACCTTTTCCGATGACCGGAATCACACGGACTGCTGTGGTTTTCTGGTTTACCATACCGATTGCCATCTCATCTGCGATCATACCGGAAATTGTAGTTGCCGGTGTATCTCCAGGAATCGCGATCATATCCAGACCTACCGAACAGACACAGGTCATGGCTTCCAGTTTTTCCAGAGACAAAGCTCCCAGATTGACCGCATCGATCATTCCCTGATCTTCGCTGACCGGAATAAATGCCCCACTTAAGCCACCGACATAAGAGGAGGCCATAACACCGCCTTTTTTCACCTGGTCATTTAACATGGCAAGTGCTGCTGTGGTTCCCGGTGCGCCTACACGTTCCAGACCGATCTCTTCCAGAATCTGAGCAACAGAATCTCCGATTGCCGGAGTCGGTGCCAGAGACAGGTCTACGATACCAAAAGGTACATTCAGTCTTTTCGATGCTTCCTGTGCAACCAGCTGTCCGACACGGGTAATCTTGAATGCAGTCTTTTTGATAGTTTCACACAAAACTTCGAAGTTCTCACCTCTTACTTGTGACAGGGCGTAATTAACAACACCAGGTCCGCTGACGCCCACATTGATGATTGCATCTGCTTCTGTCACCCCATGGAAGGCACCCGCCATAAACGGGTTATCATCCGGTGCGTTACAGAATACGACCAGTTTTGCACATCCCAGAGAATCATCTTCTTTGGTGGCTTCTGCTGTGGCAAGAACCATCTCACCCATTAGTTTTACAGCATCCATGTTGATACCTGTCTTTGTGGAACCGAGGTTTACGGAACTGCAGACACGCTCAGTCTCGGCAAGAGCCTGCGGGATAGAACGGATCAGCAGTTCATCTGCTTTTGTCATACCTTTTGATACCAGTGCAGAATAACCGCCTATGAAGTTTACACCTACTTCTTTTGCTACTTTATCCAGTGTCTTTGCCAGCGTAACAAAGTCTTCCGGTGTTTTACATGCTGCACCGCCGATCAGTGCGATCGGTGTAACTGAGATTCGTTTATTTACAATCGGGATTCCGTATTCTTTGGAAATATCCTCACCGGTCTGTACCAGATTTTTGGCCAGTCCTGTGATTTTATTGTAAACCTTCTGATTGACTTTCTCCAGGTCGCTGTCGATACAATCTAACAGACTGATACCCAGTGTGATCGTACGCACATCTAGGTTTTCCTGCTCAATCATCTTATTGGTTTCGTTTACTTCAAACATATTAATCATTTTTCTGCCCTCCTGCGCCGGTCTCAGATACGATGCATCTTGTTAAAGATATCCTCATGCTGACAACGGATATTTACACCGATTTCTTCACCCAGTGCGTTGAGTTCTTCTGCGATCTCACCGGTTGTTTTCTCACATGCACTGGCATCTGTGATCATCATCATGTTGAAGTAGCCATCCAGGATAGTCTGTGTGATATCAAGGATATTCACCTGATTATCTGCCAGATAAGTACAAACTTTTGCAATGATTCCTACAGTATCTTTTCCTACTACTGTGATAATTGTTTTTTTCATCTTTCTTCTCCTTTACACTTCTACTACTTCTGATGCTGTATCTCTGTGAGCGACATCAATTCGGAAATCCTTTGCTTTGTATGGATTATCACCCATCGTCACCTCTGCACAGACGGTTTCATAAGCCAGCGCCTCGTAGTTGTTTTCTCTGCTCAGATGTCCCAGCAGGATCTGTTTCATATTATCATGAAGTAGCCGACAAAGCAACTGTCCTGCCGTTTCATTGGATAAATGACCTTTATCACCTAATATTCTGCGTTTCAGATAGTAGGGATATTTACCTACCTGAAGCATATTTACATCGTGATTTGCTTCCAGAAGTAATGCATCCAATCCTTCCAGATTTTTCACGATATATTCATCATAAACGCCCATATCCGTGGCAATTCCCACTTCTCTGTCGCCCTGTCCGATTCGATAAGCAACCGGTTCGGCAGCATCGTGAGAGATTCGAAAAGGATGAATCATAAGATCTCCGATCGGGCAGTCTTGATCCGGTGTCACTTCATGAAAAATGCCTTCCGGCATTTTCCCAAGACTCCCGGAATTTTCCATAGCACGGATCGTTCCCTGTGTAGCATAAATCGGCACTCCGCATTTTCTTGCCACTACACCCAGACCCTTAATATGATCCGAATGTTCATGCGTGACCAGAATACCATCCAGATCACCTGTGGTAAGATCCAGAGAATTCAGTCCGAACTCCACTTTCTTTCCGCTGATTCCCGCATCTACCAGAAGATGCGTCTTATCACTTCCCACATATATACAATTTCCGCTGCTTCCGCTTGCAATACTACATAACCTCATCAATCTGCATCCTTTGCATCTTTTGTTGAATCTGTTCTTTTGTTTTTTCAAAATCATCACTGTTGTCAATCTCAAAATCACAGTGATTACTGAATTCGTCCTCACTGAGCTGATTTCTGAAAATACTGCGGCATTTTTCTTCCGAATATCCTCTGTTTTGCTTCAATCGCTCCATGCGGGTCTCTTCATCTGCATAAATATACCATAATTCATCACAGATTTCATCATATTTATCTTCAATCAACAGAGCTGCTTCTACAATAAAAATATTTGTCTCATTCTCTTCTTCTCGTTTTATTGCTTTTTTGATATATTCTTTCACTGCCGGGTGAACAATTTCATTCATCTTCGCAAGCATTTCTTTGTTCTCAAATACAATTTTTGCAATCATTTCCCGGTCCAGCGTCTGATCTTCTTTCACGATTTCCGTTCCAAACAGGTCAACAATGGCACTGTAGCAGGCTTTTCCCGGCCGCATGACCAGATACCCCACTTCATCTGCTTCCACAACAGTTGCATTCCAATGTTCTGCAATATATCCCAGAACCTCGCTTTTTCCGGCACCTACGCCACCGGTTACTCCTATCACCTTCATCTGGTATCTCCCCTTTCTTTTGTTATCGTTTCGCTCATTCCGTTAACTGTTATTTTGCTTCATACCAGTTTTCTCCTGTGTGCATATCCACTTCCAGCGGAACAGACAGTACTGCTGCCTGACGCATCTCCCGCTCCAGGATCGCCGATACCTGCTCCACCTCTTCTTTTGCTGTCTCAATCAGCAGCTCATCGTGCACCTGCAGCACCAGACGGGAACGGAGATTTTCTTTCCGAAGTGCCTGGTTGACCCGGATCATCGCGATCTTAATAATATCTGCAGCTGTCCCCTGAATCGGAGAATTCATGGCAATTCTTTCCCCGAAAGAACGCTGCATAAAGTTGCTGGATTTTAATTCCGGAACCGGACGGCGGCGGCCGAACATCGTAAGACTGTAACCATCCGTTTTTGCTTTTTCCACTTCTCCGTCCAGATAACTCTTGATTTTCGGATAAGTGGCAAAATATTTTTCAATATAATCTGCTGCTTCTTTTCTTGTGATGCTCAGATCCTGACTCAAACCGAAAGAACTGATTCCGTAGACGATTCCGAAATTTACTGCTTTCGCATTTCTTCTTTGCAGAGGTGTTACCTCATCGAACGGGATATGAAAAACCTGAGAAGCTGTCATCCGGTGGATATCTTGTGCTTCCCGGTACGCTTTGATCAGCATCTCATCTCCGGAAAGATGGGCAAGAACACGCAGTTCAATCTGAGAATAATCCGCATCCAGAAATACAAAACCATCCCGTGGAACAAATACTTTTCGGATCAGACGTCCCAGTTCCATACGCACCGGGATATTCTGCAGATTCGGTTCCGTACTGCTGATTCTTCCCGTCGCAGTGATAGTCTGATTAAAAGTTGAATGAATTCTTCCGTCTGCTCCAATATATCCCGCCAGTCCATCTGCATACGTAGATTTTAATTTTGTCAACTGCCGGTATTCCAGAATATCGGCTACAAACGGATAGTCCGGTGCAAGTTTGTCCAGAACATCCGCTGCTGTGGAATATCCGGTCTTTGTCTTCTTTCCACCCGGCATCTTCATCTTTTCAAACAGAATCACACCCAATTGTTTCGGTGAATTGATATTGAAATTTTCTCCGGCTTCCTCATAAATCTTCTCTTCCAGTTCCCTGATCCGTACCTCTAATTTTTCACCGTACAGCTTCAGTTCTTCTCCTTTTACAAGGATTCCCTCTTTTTCCATATCATCAAGAGTGAATACCAGCGGCATCTCAATATCTTCAAACAGATCCCACATACCTGCTTCCTGCAGTGCTTTTTTCAGTGTGTCTTTTCCATGAAGTGCCACATATGCCTGGTAAGCTCCATACGCTGCCACCTGTTCATTATCTGCTTTTTTCGGATCCGGCTTTTTCATACCAGAGAATACTTCTTCCTGCGACGGAAGCTGTTCTCCCAGATATTCTTTTGCCACATCGTCATAGGTGTAATCGTTTTTCAGCGGATTCAGCAGATATGCACCGATACCAAGATCAAAGATCCCTTTCCGTTCCGGAATCTTTATCTTTTTACGGATCGCTTTCACATCCCAGGCACCGATCTGCGAATCTCCGGCAAAAAGCTGTTCCAGGTGACCACATAACACACCTTCCGTCTGAAAACCTTCCACCGGGAAATATACTGTATTCTGATCTTCCAGTGCTACCGCAACGCCGCGTACTCCGTCCATACCGTCAATAACAGCGATTCCTATCTGTTTTGCCTGTTCTGCCTGTTTCCAGATATTCTCTGCTTCTGCGAAATCTTCTACGATACGCCAGGAAGGGAGTGCTTTTTGTTCTGTCTCCTGCTGTCCAAATCTGGATAAGAGATTTTTAAATTCCAGTCGTTTAAAATAATCATATGCTTCCGGTGTATACAGGTTTTCCATTCTTGCATCTTCCCAGGAAAATTCTACCGGACTTTCTGTATCAATAGTCGCCAGTTTTTTACTGAGCACTGCAAGGTCATAGTGATCCCGCAGCGATTCTTTGGCTTTGTTCGGTTTGATTTCTTCGAGATGTTCATGCGCATTCTCAATAGAACCGTAAGCAGCAATAATTTTTGTCGCCGTCTTTTCTCCAACACCCGGAATTCCCGGAATATTATCTGCTGTATCTCCCATCAAGGACTTCAGTTCAATAATCTGCGATGGTGTCACCTGATACGTCTCAAGTACTTCTTTTGCGTGATAATCTTCTATCTGTGTTTTTCCGCCCTTGGTCTTTGGAATTCGGATCAACACATGATCTGTAGCAAGCTGCAAAAGATCACGGTCACCGGACAGAATTGTCGCATCTATCCCTTTCTTTTCTGCCATTCCCGCAATAGTTCCCAGCAGATCATCTGCCTCATATCCTTCCATTGTAACAATGGCTACCTTCATTGCCGTCAGAACCTCCTTGATCAGCGGAACCTGTTCCCGCAATTCTTCCGGCATGGGTTTTCTTGTACCTTTATATGCATCATACATTTTATGGCGGAATGTAGGTGCATGAAGGTCAAACGCAACCGCCAGATATTCCGGTTTTTCTTCTTCCAGCACCTTCGTCATAATATTTAAAAATCCGTACACAGCATTTGTATGCAATCCCTCCCAGTTGGTCAGATTCGGCAGTCCATAATAGGCACGATTCAAAATACTGTGTCCGTCAATCAGTAAAATTTTTTCACTCATATTTTATTCCTTTCTCAGACTTTTACAAACTGAACAACGAATGTAAATTAAAAAGTCTGGGCAGTTCCAGATGTCCCAGATAGGAAAGTCCCAGAACCAGTATCACTATGAAAAAAAGCACACCAAGAAGAACCGCTGTTTTCCGGAGAATATTTCTCCTTCGCACCTGCCGTTCTCTGGTGTGCAGATCTTCCTGCAACATCTTTGGAATATTATAAGATTCCAGATTTTCCTCTTCCAGATATCGCATACCCACACTGATAATATAATAGGTCTCAAGCTCATCATAGCACTCCTGACAGGATGTTACATGTTCCAGAAACTCTTCCAGTTCCCGCCCGTTCAATGTATGATTGATATATGCCTCTATTTTTGTCAGTGCTTCTTCACATTTCATATTGATTCCTCTCTCTGCGCCGATAGCTTTCCGGACAATCCCGAACTGGCTTCATCATACCACGAAACCGGGAAAAATTGAAGAGGAAACCTTATTCTTTATATTTTCGTATAATTACCACATAACTGACGATCAGCAAAATCGCCGCTCCGCTCCATGCACTGATCTCCGCATAAAAAATTCCATCCTCACCGATCAGTTTCGGCAGCAACAGCGCCACACCCACTCGCATGCAGAATTCCACAACACCGCTGGCAAGCGGTATCAGTGTATTGCCCAGTCCCTGAATGGCTGAACGATAGACATACAGAAGATATAAAACCCACAGAAATATTGCCATTATAAACAGATACTTGTATGCAATATCCAATACCTGTTTTACCTGCCCCGCTTCTCCGGATACAAACAGTGACAGGATATTTCTTCCGGTAATCACCATCACACCGGATATCACAATAGATGTGATCAGTGCCATGTAAACGCCACTGCGGACACCATTTCGGATCCTGCGATATTTTTTGGCACCGAGGTTTTGTCCTACATACGTGGTAATGGCATAGCCATAGGATAACGATGCCATCTCAAGCACACCGTACAACTTATTAGCAGCTGTAAATCCTGCCACAAACAGGAATCCAAATCCATTCACCACGTACTGTACCGTAAGTCCTCCTACAGAAATAATCACGTTCTGTATTGCCAGCGGAGCTGCCAGTTTTAAAAGCCGCAGACTCATCGCCGGCTGCTGATGAAAATCTTCTCTTGTCAGACGCACATCCGGAATGTGCCGCAGGACCGACAGACAATACGCTGCTGAAAAGCCCTGTGCAATCACCGTGGCAATCGCTGCTCCCAGTACACCCCAGCCAAACACTGCCACAAACAGAAGATCCAGTCCCACATTGATCAACGCTGCCACAATCATGGCAATCAGAGGAGATCTGCTGTTTCCCAGTGCCCGCAGGATTGCGGCAAAAATGTTATACGCTGCAATGATTGGAATTCCTGCAAATACCATTCGTATATACATCAAACTCAGTCCGATAACATTCTCCGGAGTATGTAAAAACTGCAGTACCTGTTGAACGGTCACTTCGCTCAATACCAGTACAATTATTGAAAGTATCGCTGTCAGTACATAGCTTTTTGCTACTGCTCTTTTCAGATTTTCTTTCTCTCCTGCACCGTAATACTGGGATATCAGAATTGAAAAGCCCTGCGCCATCCCTGTCATGATACCAAATACCAGCCAGACAAGCCAGTCTGCAGCCCCCACTGCTGCCAGAGCTTCCACACCGACCACCTGACCGACGATCATCGTATCTGCCATCGTATAAAATTGCTGGAACACGTTTCCAAGCATCAGTGGAATGGCAAAGGTGATGATCAGTTTCCCAGGAGATCCGCTGGTCATATTTTTTTCATTTACCGCCATAATTATTTCCTTCCCGTCTCCTTTTCTTGCTTTTATTTGATTTATTGTAATTATTCAGTACCTTCACAGTTACGAGCCAAAACGCCTTGCGAGATACTACCTACTGAATAGTTACGATTTATTTTACCTAAGAGTCTGAGGGATCACAAGTTCTGTTTTTCACAAAGTTTTTCGATATTTTTAGTAATTATTACCGCGATTTTTGTTCCTGCAACTTCTGTCAGCACCACATCCCCGATGTACACCGGAGCCTCTACAACCACTTCTTTTAACTGTCGGATGCAGTCCATCACTGCACTCTTCGGAATATCTGAAGCTGTCTTTACCGGTACCACCGGAAGGCTGCCGCCATGTACCCGCACTGTCGTTGTCACAATTCTTGTCGGGTTGGTCACCTCTTTTTTCCCGTATTCTGCTCCTCTTTTACAGGTATTTCCTTCTACCTTTTCCACCTGTCCGTCTCTGATTGTAACCTGCAGCTGACATCCCATGGGGCAGCAGATACAGGTCAGTTTTTTCTCTTCCATGGTTTACTCCTCCTCTATGCTGATGGTTATGTCATTCCCGATATTGTCCGGTGAGAGAGAATCTTTTTTTATGTATACCGTCTCCATCTCTCCCGGTGCCATTATGGGACGTTTTTTTCTCAAAAGTACGGTATCACCGGATCGTACCGTAATGCTTGCCCTCTGATACACCTGTCCCACCCGGAATCTCACCGGCAGTGTTTCTTCCATATAAGCCGGACGGATCTTTGCCGGAACTGTATAGCGCACACCGGATCCACATTTTACCGGAATCTCTTCAGTCTCTTCTGTTCTTCCTGTTTTTACATATGCAACCGCACAGGTTCCTGCCATAGTTGCCTCCTGAGATACAAAATCCACCAGATCATGTACATGCAGGACGTTACCACAGGCAAATATACCCGGAATACTGGTTTCCAGGCTCTCATTTACCACAGGACCGCCGGTCACCGGATGAAGCTGAACACCAAGTTTATCAGAAAGTTCATTTTCCGGAATCAGCCCCACGGATAACAGCAGGGTGTCACAGGTATACTCTTCTTCCGTTCCCGGAATCGGCTTCCGGTTTTCATCCACCTGTGCCAGTGTCACAGATTCCACCCGTTTTTTTCCTTTGATGTCCACCACTGTATGACTTAATTTCAACGGGATTCCAAAATCATCCAGACACTGGACAATATTACGTTTCAGTCCGCCGGAATACGGCATCAGTTCTGCCACAACTTTGACTTTCGCACCTTCAAGCGTCATTCTCCTTGCCATGATCAGACCAATGTCTCCGGAGCCAAGAATCACAACTTCTCTGCCCGGAAGATACCCCTCAATGTTTACTAGCCTCTGGGCAGTTCCTGCCGAATAGATGCCTGCCGGACGATACCCCGGAATATTCAAAGCCCCTCGCGGCCGTTCCCTGCACCCCATGGCAAGAATCACCGCTTTCGCCTGAATAGTAAATAATCCGTCTTTCCGGTTCAGGGCTGTGATTTCTTTTTCCGGACTGATATCCAGAACCATCGTCTCAAGAAGGCAGGAAATCTTTCTCTTTTCTGCTTCCACCTCGTACCTTTTTGCATATTCCGGTCCTGTCAGTTCTTCCTGAAATGTATGTAGTCCAAATCCGTTATGAATACACTGGTTTAAGATACCTCCCAGTTCTTTGTCACGCTCCAGGATCAGAACATCCTGTATCCCCTGGTCGTATGCTGTACAGGCTGCGGCAAGACCTGCGGGGCCTCCACCGATAACTACGATATCATATGTTGTCTTCATCTTACTCCTCCTCGCCTACAGGCTGTCCTTATTGTATCCTCTGATCAGCCGGGAATCTTTTCCGGCCTTTGTGATTGTCTCCATCGGTACTTTCCATTCTCTTGCCAGAATCTCCATGGTTTTCGGAGAGCAAAAGCCTGCCTGACATCTTCCCATACCGGCCCTGGTTCTCCGTTTCACCCCGTCAAGTGACTTCGCGGGAATCAATCGATGAATGGCTTCCACAATTTCCCCCTCTGTCACCGTCTCACACCGGCAGATTACATTGCCGTAGGCCGGATTTTCCCGGATCAGCTCCTGATAAGCTTCTCTGGAAAGATTTTTCGGATTCACAAGCCCTTTTCTTTTCTCCACAAAATGCTTTTTCTTCTTTGCACACAAATATCCGGTTACAAGTTCTGCCACCAGTTCTCCGATTGCCGGTGCACTGGTAAGTCCCGGCGATTCGATTCCAGCGCAGTCAAAAAAGCCCTCTGCATCTTCCACTTCCCGAATGATAAATTCATGTCCGTCCTCATGGGCTCTCAGCCCTGCAAAAGAAGTAATCACCTGACGAAGCGGCAGATTTGGAACACTTCGCATTGCTTTCTGTGCCACTTCATCCAGACCTGTTTTTGTGGTATTCGTTCCTTCTTTTTCCTCAATATCCACAGCCGTCGGACCCACCAGGAGATTGCCGTGAGTAGTAGGTGTCACCAGGACTCCTTTCCCGTATGCTCCCGGTATCTGAAAGATCGTATGGTGTACGGTTGTGCCCGCTTTTTTGTCCAGCAGATAATACTCTCCCTTCCGTGGTGTAATACGGATCTTTTTTTCACTGACCATATTGTGAAAAACATCCGCATAAACACCCGCTGCATTTACCACACAACGGGTCTCATATGCTTTCTCTCCGGCATGGATCCGATATCCACCTTCCGTCTTTTCTATCTGCTCCACCGCCGTATCAAAATAAAATTCTGCTCCGTTTTGACAGGCATTTTCCGCAAGAGCCAGATTCAGTTCAAAAGGACACACGATACCACCGGTCGGTGCATACAGTGCAGCATATACTTCTTTGGAAAGATCCGGTTCCATCCGGCGTACTTCTTCGCCGGAAAGAATCTGAAGTCTTTTTACCCCATTTTCTTCACCCTGTTTTTTCAGTTTTTCCAGGCGTTCCATTTCATCTTTTGCAAAACATAACACCAGAGAACCGTTCCTCTCGAAAGGAATATCCAGATCTTCTGTCAGTTGTTCCATCATCTGATTCCCCCGTACATTCATCTTTGCCATCAGACTGCCGGGACGGGCATCAAATCCGGCATGAACGATCCCGCTGTTCGCCTTGGATGTTCCACAACATACATCCTCTTCTTTTTCCAGTACTCCCACTTTCAGATCATACCTGGATAATTCCCGGGCAGTCGCACTTCCGCTTACACCGGCTCCTATAACGATTACATCATACATACTTTTTCCTCCTGTAACTCAATAAAAAAGACAGACAGAAAAGCACCCGTCACCGGATGTTTTTCCTGCCTGTCTCTGTTCTCTGCAAGTTCTTATTTGATTGTTTACTTTACCTTGACTGCTGTTGTTCTCAGTCTTCTTCTTTTGCCCAGTTAAATGAATAACGGACCGCCTTTTTCCATCCCTTCATCCGTTTTTCCTGTTCTTCCACAGTAATCTCCGGTTCAAAGGTACGGTCGATAGACCAATTGGCTCTTACCTCTTCCTGATCCCTCCAGTATCCCACAGCCAGTCCCGCAAGATACGCGGCACCCATCGCTGTTGTCTCCACACAGGACGGACGTTTTACCGGAGCCTGTATCATATCTGCCTGGGTCTGCATCAGAAAATCATTGGCACTTGCTCCGCCATCTACTTTCAACCCGTTCAGCCGGATCCCCGCATCTGCTTCCATAGCCTTGATGACATCATGTGCCTGATAAGCTATTGATTCCAGAGTTGCCCGGATAATATGGTATTTGTTGACTCCACGGGTCAGACCCACAATGGTTCCTCTGGCATACTGATCCCAGTACGGTGCGCCCAGTCCGGTAAATGCCGGAACCACATAGCAGCCGTGTGTATCTTTTACTTTCTTAGCCATATACTCGGAGTCTGCCGCGGAATCAATCACCCGCAGTTCATCGCGCAGCCACTGTATCGCAGCTCCAGCCACAAAAATGGATCCTTCCAGTGCATAATAAACTTTCCCATTGATTCCCCAGGCAATGGTTGTAACCAGCCCATTTTCCGAAAATACCGGCTCTTCTCCGGTGTTCATCAACAGAAAACAACCGGTTCCATAGGTGTTTTTTGCATCTCCCGGTGTAAAACAGGTCTGTCCGAACAATGCAGACTGCTGGTCTCCTGCCGCTCCACCGATGGGAATCTTTCCTCCAAAAAATGCCGGATCCGCACAACCGTATACACAACTTGACGGCATCGGTTTTGGAAGCATACATCTTGGAATATTCAATTCTTTCAAAATATCTTCATCCCAGTCCAGAGTATTGATATTGAACAACAATGTACGGGATGCGTTGGAATAATCTGTCACATGAACAGCTCCCTTTGTCAATTTCCAGATCAGCCACGTCTCCACCGTTCCGAATAACAGATCTCCTTTTTCTGCTTTTTCCCGTGCACCCGGTACATTATCAAGGATCCATTTTACCTTTGTACCGGCAAAATATGCATCTATAATCAAACCGGTTTTTTTACGAAAAACTTCTGTCAGTCCTTTTTCTTTCAGAGAGTCACAGTACTCTGAAGTTCTGCGGCACTGCCAGACAATCGCCCGGTACACCGGTTCTCCGGTATGACGATCCCACACGATAGCAGTTTCTCTCTGATTCGTGATCCCAATAGCTGCGATATCTTCCGCTGATGCTCCAATCTTTGACATAGCCTCCACCGCTACCCCAAGCTGAGTGGACCAGATTTCACTGGCATCATGCTCTACCCAGCCCGGCTTGGGAAAATACTGGGTAAATTCTTTCTGTGCCACACTGCACATTTTTCCCTTTTCGTCAAACAGGATGCAGCGGTTGCTGGTTGTTCCTGCATCCAGTGCCATTACATATTTTGCCATTCTTTCCTCCCAAAACATTTCAAAAGAAAAAGAGCAAACGAAACCAAAGCGGCGCGCGCCGCCAGGTAAGCTCGCTCTTTTCTCCTGCTTCATTATATTCATGGTCTGCATACCATACTTTTGTATATATAGTACCATATACTATCTTTTTGAGCAATATTTTTTGTTATTTTTTAACTGCTCAATAACGCTCTCAATCAAACTGATAATGCCGGATGATCACCTGTAAGCTTTCACGTCCCTGATACATATTGATATCCGGGTAGTATACGATAGAAATTTTCCTTTTTCCTCTCCCTTCTTCCGCAAATTCATCTCCATTCCCGAAGTACACACCGTCCATCGGATATCCGTTTTCATCCGTCAGACGCATCTTTACCACGTTCCGGTTCTTCCCGAACACACGCATCTGGCTGATCCACAGATTTTTCTGTGCAAACAGTGGTTTCTCATTTCCTTTTCCGAAGGGTTCGAGCAGTGACAGTTCCTGCACCAGATCTTTTCGGATATAATGAATTGGCATCGGCACATCAATCGTCACCTTTTCCACAAGATCTTCTTCTGTCAGTCCTGATTGTTCATTAAGTTTTCTTCGGAAACGTTCCACATTTTCTTCTTCCAGTGAGAGACCTGCTGCCATCGGATGTCCACCGAACTTTGTCAGATATTCTTTGCACTCGCAGAGTTTTTCATACATCGAATACGATTCGATCGACCGTCCGGAACCTTTGACACCCTCTTCTCCTCTTGTCAGCACAAAGGAGGGTTTATGGTATCTCTCCCGCAGCCGCCCGGCAATAATGCCCGCCAGACTCTCATGACATTCCGGAAGAAAGACTACCAGAACCGTATCTTCCATCATAGATGTGGATTCCACCTGCTCGATGGCTTTTTCCAGTCCCTGTGCCGTCATCTCCTTACGTCTCTCATTCAGATTTTTCAGGTCACCTGCCAGTACAGCCGCTTCCTCTCTGCTATCTGCCAGCAACAGCTGTAATGCCCGTTTTGCCGTATCCAGTCGTCCGGAAGCATTCAGACACGGACCAAGAATGAATCCGATATGGTACGGACTAATATTCTCCGGTTCCAGATTATTTACCCGGATCAACTCCTGCAGACCAAGGTTCGTGGTGTGATGAAGCCTTTGCAATCCTTCTTTCACCAGAATCCGGTTTTCATCCTGCAGATCCATCACATCACCGATTATAGCGATTCCTGCAAATGGAAGCATTTTGTCCACCAGATCCACTTCCGGTGCCATTTTTTCATATAACGCTTCCATCACTTTCATTGCAACTACTGCACCGCAAAGTCCTGCAAAAGGATAGGAACAGGCCTTCTGTTTTGGATTGACTATGGCATCTGCAGGTGGCAGAATCTCCTTTCTTTCCCCTTCCAGATCTTCAAACGGCACCTCATGATGATCTGTCACGATCACGGTCATTCCCAGATCTTTTGCTTTCCGTATCTGCGTCACTGCAGCGATTCCATTATCACAGGTAATAATCGTATCTCTCCCCTCCTGCCAGGCCTGTTCAATCAGATGTTCATTGATTCCATATCCGTCTGTGATCCTGTTTGGAATCATCATATCCACATCACATCCAAGCCCCCGGAGACTCTCCAGTAAAATATATGTAGACATTACTCCGTCAATATCATAATCTCCGATGATCCGGATCCTGTTTCTGTTTTCTATTTTCTCCTGCAGGATAGCCACTGCCTTTTCCATATCTTTCAACAGCCAGGGACTGTAAAAATCTTTCCGGCTTCCGTGAAGATATTTCTCAATTGCTTTCTCCCCGATCACATCACGGTTGCGGATAATCCTCGCTGTAACCTGATCAATGCCAAACCGTTCTCCGATCCCTTTAAAATCAGCCCGCTTAGCTGCTACCATCCATTTTTCCATGTTGTCTGCTCCTCATCTTAGCTGTGATTGAAAAAAGCTGCTGCATCGCTGCAACAGCTTTTTGATTACCTATCTCTTCTACTTTGTACTTTTTCCTGATTTCGTTTTCATGACATACCACAGAGCACCGGTGATACATACAGAAGAGTAAGCACCACATACGATACCTACCATGATCGGAAGTGCGAATTCACGGATAGAAGATACACCCATAACAAATACTACAAATATGGTAATAAATGTAGTGAAGGATGTATAAATACTTCTGGTCAGTGTCTGAGTAATACTCATATTTACCAGTTCTTTCAGATCCGCTTTCTTGCCGGCACTCTTCAGATTCTCACGGATACGGTCGAAAATAACGATGGTCGCGTTGATAGAATAACCAACTATCGTCAGCATGCAGGCAATAAAGGTATTACCTACAGAGATTCTTGACAGTGCATAGAATGCAAGTACTACCATTACATCATGTAACAGTGCCAGAACCGCACTGGATGCAAAACGTACATCTTTGAAACGGAACCAGATATACAGCAGCATACAGATCGTAGCGATCAGGACTGCCACAATCGCATCTCTTCTCATCTCAGAACTTACCGTAGAGGAAATACTCTCTGCGGTGATCTTGCTATCATCCACACCAAAGCTGTCTACCAGTTTCTGGTTCAGTTCTTCTCTCTCATCCAGGCTCAGAGATCTTGTCTTAATGATAACCGCATTGCTGTCAGCGACTTTGGATATCTGAATATTTGCATCACCGGTTACTTCCTGTACTACCGGTTTTACCTGGCTGTCAAGGTCATCGATGGACATGTCATCATTGAAAGTTACGTTTGTAGACGTACCACCCATGAACTCCAGGCTGTAGTTCAATGCTTTTCCGTCTTTTGCATGGAACACGCCCATTCCAACCGGAACAAGCAGAATCAGGATAACAGAAATCGTAAAAAATAATTTTCTCTTTCCGAGGAAATCGATGGTTTTTCTTTCTTTCTGTTTTCCGTAGAACTTTTCATCCCGAAGTCCCACTGCATAGAATGCGTTCACCAGCAGTCTGGAAATTACCAGTGCGGTAAACATGGAAAGAACGATACCAAGAGCCAGTGTCATGGCAAATCCTTTGACACTTCCGCTTCCCATTGCTCCCAGAACAGCAGCTGCGATCAGAGTTGTGATGTTACCGTCCACAATGGCGGACATAGCTTTCTCAAAACCGATCTTAATGGCGCTTCTTACACTCTTACCTGCTGCAATTTCCTCACGGATACGAGCATAGATAATAACGTTTGCATCCACCGCCATACCGATGGAAAGAATGATACCTGCGATACCCGGAAGGGTCAGCGTCAGGTCAAAAGCATTCAGCATTACCAGTTCCAGTCCGGTATAGATAGCCAGTGACAAAGCAGCTACCACACCCGGCAGAGCGTAAACGATAATCATAAAGATTCCGACCAGTACCAGACCGATGGCACCGGCGATCAGGCTTGTCTTGATTGCCTGCTGTCCCAGCTGTGCACCTACCACGTTAGAACGAAGTTCTTTCAGTTCCAGTTTCAGGGAACCGATACGGATAATAGATGCCAGTTCTTTTGCTTCTTCGATGGACTGCTGTCCGCTGATCTGTGCTTTACCGTCAGAGATCACACTTTGTACAACCGGTGAACTGATAGTTTCTCCGTCATATACGATAGAGATTCTTTTTTTCAGGTTTGCTGCAGTTGCCTCTGCGAATTTTGTGGTACCGTCTTTGGTCAGTGTCAGTTCTACGACATACTGTTTGCTTCCGGTTGTCTGATCTTCTGTGACACCGCCGTCTGCACCTGCGATATCGCTTCCGTCCAGAACTACGTTGCCGCTTTCATCCTGGAATTCCAGAGATCCTGGTTTACCAAGATCTTCCAGAATCTTATTTGCATCGGTTACACCAGGAATCTCTACGGTGATACGGTCATCACCTTCCTGATATACCTGTGCTTCTTCACTGTAGTCTTCCACACGTTTCTGAAGTTTATAGACGGTATCATCCATATCTTCCTGAGACGGATCGTCTCCTTTTGCCTGGTATGTGATACTTACACCACCGGACAGATCCAGACCGGTCTTGATATTTTTTGCAGACCCGGTTCCGGTCGGGCCGAATCCCACAGCGGTTGTAAAGGCTAACAGACCAATCAGAACCACTGTAAGAATCAGCACAAGAACTCCCTGTTTTTTCTTCATCTTCTTATACCTCTTCTTCTGCCATAGCAGCTTTTATCATGATTGCACACTCTACGCGCTTACGTTCCAGCTCGCAGCCCACTTCGTAAACATCATCGATTTTCCCTTTGAAGTTATAGGAGTTTGCCGCACAGCCGCCACTGCAGTAGAATCGTGCAAAACATTTCTTACATGCCTCTTTTGCATAGACGTTGCAATTTTTAAAATCTTTACAGATTGCAGGTTTTGTGATTCCCTCGTCCACATTACCAAGAAGGAAATCTTCGTTTCCTACAAACTGATGGCACGGATACAGGTCTCCCCATGGGGTAACTGCCAGATACTCTGTTCCTGACCCACATCCGGACAGACGTTTGTATACACAAGGACCTCCGGTCAGATCAAGCATAAAGTGGAAGAAGTTAAATCCGTTTCCTTCTTTATTTCGTTTGATCATCTCTTTTGCCAGGGTATCATATTCTTCAAACAATTTCGGAAGGTCTTCCGGCTGCAGTGCATAGTCCGCATCCGAAGGTGCTACAACCGGCTCTACAGATATCTGTTTGAATCCCAGATCTGCCAGGTTCAGTACATCCTTGGAAAAGTCAAGATTATAATGGGTAAATGTACCGCGGGCATAATATTTGTCCTGGTTACGGCTCTCTGCCCATTTCTGGAACTTCGGAACTACCAGGTCATAGCTTCCGGCACCTTTGCGGAACGGACGCATATGATCGTGGACTTCTTTTCGTCCGTCGATACTCATAACCACATTGCCCATCTCTTTGTTACAAAACTCCATCACTTCATCGTTAACCAGAACACCATTGGTGGTCAGGGTAAAACGGAAGTTTTTATTATGTATCTTTTCCTGCTCTCTTCCGTAAGCTACCAGGTCTTTGACAACCTGCCAGTTCATCAGAGGTTCCCCTCCGAAAAAGTCTACTTCCAGATTTCTCCTGCTTCCGGAGTTGGCAATCAGAAAATCCAGTGCTTTCTTTCCTACTTCGTAGGACATCAGTGCACGTCTTCCATGATATTCTCCTTCTTCCGCAAAGCAGTACTTACAGGCCAGATTACAGTCGTGGGCAATATGCAGGCACAGTGCTTTGACTACAGTTGGCCGTTCTTTAAAATGCTCTATCGCATTTTCATAAATGTCCTCGGTAAACAGCATTCCCTCATCGGTCAGTTCCTGAATCTCTTTAAGAGCTGTCTTCAGGTCTTCTCCGGAATAAGAAGCCGACAGTTTTTCTGTCACTTCTTCGTTGGAACATCCCTTATCCAGCAGGGCGATACAGTCATATACAATATCGTCCACCACATGAACGGATCCGCTGTTTACATCCAGAACAATTGCGTATCCATTACTTTTATACTGATGAATCACTTATTTGTTCTCCTTCTTCTTTTCTTGCGCAGCAGCATCTTCTGCTTCGATATACAATGTAATCACAATTGATCCACCGGATCAATTCTTGATATGCTATGTAACAAAAAGCAAGCAGCGGCTTTTGGACCGCTGCCTGTATGTTCCAAGCATCATAGAGCCTGCTGATTTCTTATTTTGTGTTTTCGCAGCTCTGATTTCCTACTGTACAAGAAGTCTTGCAAGCAGACTGGCAGGATGTCTGACATTCACCACATCCACCTTTTTTCATTGTGTTCTGTAAACTTTTTGTATTTAAAGTTTTAATATGTTTCATTTTGCTTCCTCCTTATGTTATTACTTCTTGCATTATAGCATATGTTCTTTCATTTTCAAAGAGTTTTTTTCGCAACTTCCGGCTATTTTCACGATCTGCCACTGTTTTCAGGCTCCCGTCACCATTGCTCCCAAAGTTGACGACCCTGTACAGATAAGAAGTGTAAGAAATGCACCTTTTACCCCCGATCCCGTACCAGCACCGGAAAAGATAGTAAGCAGCATCAGAATACCCCAGTATATACTGCCAAGTATCATTCCCCACAGATATCTTTTTCTTTCTGCTGTTTTTCCCATATAAATTCCTCCCGATAATCCGGATAGAATATAAACAGCCAGAATACCAGCGGACACTTTTCTCTCATCCAGCTGGTACTTCAGCAACAGTAATGCCAGAAGCAAAAGCCCTGCCCCGCTGACCAGATAGGACACGATCAGACCTTTTATGACTCTGCTGCTCTTTTGTATCCAGATGTTTTTCCCTGTATCCAAAAAAATCCCTCCCATACAGTACTATATGGGAGGGTTGTACATTCTATACCTTATCGGCTTCAGATTTCTTTTTTTCGGTTTTTCTTGCCTGCGATACCAAGTGCTGCAAGCGCTGCTGCCGCGAGTCCTGCATACCAGGCTGTCTGCTGATAGTCTCCGGTCTTCGGATTGACTCTTTTCAGTGTCGTACCGTAAGCCTGCTGTGTCTGGCTCTTCTGTGTGTTTTTCTTTGCCACACTGCCGGATGTGCTTCCGTTTGAACTGCTGCCTGTATTTCCTGCGGACACATTCGGTGTCAGTTTTGTCGTGGTACTTCCGGAAGTTGTTGTATTTTTATTTGTATATGCCTTATCCGTATTGCCTACCAGAGACTGGCTTCCTGCAATCTTCAGACCTGCCACATTGTACGGACTGAAAGAAGTTGTCACAAAGCTCAGTGTTCCGTCTGCATTATAGATCGGAGTAATATACTCGATGCTTCCGTCTTTCAGATAATGAATCACAACAAGCTGTGTATAGAGCTGATCGTCCGGTGCCGGCATCGTGATGCGCACCTGTTGTCCGTTCAACTGATATTCATTATCATTCATCATATCCCACAGTTTCATCTCATATGGGCTGATAAAAGTATCTACATTCTGACCGTTCAGAACGGAACTGTCAGATTTATCATTATTTAACTGTACCTGAAACTGTATGTACCATGGAAAATCACCGTCTACCGTAACGCCGTTGCTTGTCCGGTTGACCGTCTTCGCCTGTTCCTGGGCTGTCTGTAACAGCACCAGACTGTCAGCCTCTATATAAGCTTTCTGTGCTTCAGACAGTGCCTCGTATTCTTTTGTAGCCGCTATGATTGCTTCTACCTCTTCCGTTGTCGTCACTTCGCTTGGAAGGAAATCCAGCTGTTCCTGCACCGTTGTAACCTCATTCATCTGCTCCCAGGTAAGTCCGGATCCTTCTGCGCTTTCTGTATCTGCCGGTGTCTCTGGTACGGTATCAGACGGTACCTCCGGCTGTGGTTTTGGTGTCTCAGGCGTTGGTTCTGCCGGATCCATTGGCGGTACTTCCGGTTCCGTCGGAACATCCGGCACTTCTGTTGGCTCCGGGGTAATCGTTGTGTCCGGATGTGTCACTTCTGAACCCGGATCTGTCGGTTCCGTAACCTCAGGTGTTGGCTGCGGTGTGCTTTCCGGCTGTGGTGTGACTTCAGGTGTTGTTGTCAGTTCCGGTGTTGTTGTCGGTTCCGGTGTCACTGTAACCTCAGGTGTTGCTTCCGGAGTCGGTGTGACTTCCGGTGTATCGGTTGCTTCCGGCGTTGGTGTGACTTCCGGTTTCAGAGAACTTACGCGAACAGTAACCTTTCTGGTCACAGTTTCGCTGTCTTCGTCCCATCCTTTTTCCTTGCTGTAATCAATCTTTTTCGTGTCATAGGGATGGAAAACCACCTGATAGTCTGTCTCGTATTCTGTTGGAACTGCATCCTCTTTTTCCCAGGAAAATACTCCGTCTCCATCGCAGCCTTCCAGAGAAATCTCTGACAGTGCTTTTGTATCTTTTATCGTAATTACTTTCGGGACATAAACTTTTTCTTTTTCTGCTGCTCCTTCTACTTCACCATCTCCGGTGATATCCTCTGTATACAGGCGGACATTCTCCAGCTTCAGACAGCCGGTCACGCGAACCAGTGCATCTTCAAAATCTTCTGCGCGGCGGATAGAAACTCCGGATGGTAATTCCCAGGTTTCTTCCTCATCTACAGTAACTGTACCACAGATTCGGATCACACCGCAGGATTCTGCAAGTTCTGCTGCTTTTTCAAAGCTTTTTACTGCCTCATCCTGGCTCTCGCCGCTATTCTTATCATTTCCCGTTTTTCCATTCAGATATACGATGGTTTTTTCTTCTTTCTTTTCCCCATCCTGAGTATCTTTCTGGTCTTTTGCAGACTCCGCATATACCATCTGACCGGTTGTGGAAGAAAGAACCATCACAGATGCCATCACCATTCCCACCGTCTTCATGTATCGCTTCGCTGCCGGTTTATTATTTTTCTTCATTATCCACATCTCTCCTGCTTTGTATTCTCAGCTGCGGTTTCACAGCTTTTTTTACTACTTTCACAGTTATTCAGTTTTATATTATAACATATCCTTTTCTTTTTCAACACCCCAAAAAATATGATTTTACAAGAATTTGTCTTGATTTTTGAATCGAATTCCTGTATATTCAAGTACAACTACTACATATTTTCAAAGGAGTGAATATTTTTGGATTCTGGCGACGCCATACAACTAATTGTGTTACTGCTGTTAATTTTGCTTTCCGCATTTTTCTCTTCCGCAGAGACGGCCATGACTACGGTCAACAAGATCCGTATCATGTCTCTTGCTGACGATGGGAATAAAAAAGCAAAAACCTTATTGAAAATTATTGAAAATCCGGGAAAGCTTCTGAGTACGATCCTGATCGGCAATAATATTGTCAACCTGTCGGCATCTTCTTTGGCAACCACCTGGACCACAAGAGTTCTTGGTAATGCCTTTATTGGTTTTATCACCGGCGTTCTAACCTTGCTGATTCTTCTGTTTGGTGAGATTACTCCGAAAACCCTGGCAACATTACAGGCAGAAAAAATCTCTCTTGCCTATGCACCGGTAATCTATCCTTTGACCAGGCTGCTGACTCCTATAATTTTCTTTGTGAATCTGCTTTCGCGAGGTGTCTTATTTCTGCTTCATGTAGATCCCGATGCCAAGCCAAATGCCATGACAGAGCAGGAACTTCGTACCATCGTGGATGTCAGTCATGAAGACGGTGTCATCGAGAGCGAAGAACGGCAGATGATCTATAACGTTTTCGATTTTGGTGATTCTCAGGCCAAGGATGTGATGGTTCCCCGTATCGATATGTCTCTGATTAATGTGGATGCCACTTATGACGAAGTAATTCAGGCATTCCGTGAAGACGGTTATACACGTTATCCGGTCTATGAAAATTCAACAGATACCATCATCGGCACTCTGAATATGAAAGACCTGATTCTGCGAGATCCGGAAAAACCGTTTTCTGTACGGGATTTTCTCAGAAACCCATATTTTACCTATGAATACAAAGCTACAGCAGACCTGATGATCGAAATGCGTAAAGCATCCGTCAATCTGGCAATCGTTCTGGACGAATACGGTGCCACAGCCGGTCTGGTCACATTGGAAGACCTGTTGGAAGAGATCGTAGGTGAGATTCGCGACGAATACGATGAGGATGAAGTCGAAGATATTAAAGAAATCCAGCCTGAAAGAGAATATGTTGTTCAGGGTTCTGCCAAACTGGATGATATCAACGAAGCCCTCCATATTAATCTGGAATCTGAAGATTATGATTCTATTGGCGGATATATTATTGAACAGCTTGACTGCCTTCCCAAAGAGGGTCAGTCTGTCACACTTGAAAGTGGCATCCGCCTGGTTGTTGACCGTCTGGACAAAAACAGAATCGAACTTGTCCACATCTGGCTTCCCGAGAAGAAAACCGAAACAGAAGAACAGCCGTAACTGTCATCTCTCCAGCATCAGTGAAAATTGTTTCACGATTCTGGAGAGTTCTCCTGTAACCGCATCAATTCCTTCTTCGTTCTTTCTCCAGTTTTCTCTGGTAATTCCATCTGCATTCACAGGCACCACATAAAATTCTGTTTTCGGATACAAGAGCTGATAATACATCAGACATCTTCTTGCATGGTAAGATTTGCAGCACAAAATCGCTCTTTCTATTTCCAGTTCTGCATGATCTGTCACCTGTCTGGAATAAATTGCGTTCTCATAAGTAAAGGTTGCCTGATCTTCTTTCAGGATTTTCTGATCCGGAACTCCGTTTTTTATAAGAACATCCCTGAGAAATTCCCATTCTGTTCCATATTCCTTATCATATACATTGCTTTTTTCAAGAACGCCTGAAAACTTTCCATTTACTACGCTGTATTTTCCACTGGGCAGAATCCAGTCCGCCATCCCTTTCTTAAACAATTCTGCTGCTTTTTCCGCCATCTGCGGATAACCATTTCCAGGGACAAAAATAATATCAGATTTTTCCGGCTTGTTTTCTGCAAAAATAAACTCTTCTGAACCTTTTAAAAATTTTTCATATACGTCATTCATCATTACTAACTACTCGTTATCTGTTTTTTCTACAGCACCTCTCAAATAATGCGTTTGTAACAGTCCAACAGAATTTCACGCTCTGATGAACCGGAACAATATGCATTATTTACGAAGATTTCTATGGAATTTCTATAGATAGATACAGTGTACCATATTTTTTCTATTAACGTACAACCAAGTTAATTCTTAAAACTATGTCCCCCACTGCTTATGTTACTGTTCACTCTGTTCACAGCAACACGCTTCGCGATGCACAGACTTCCAATATTTCCAGAAGGCTATTTTGTCACAATAACCGTACTGTAGCCATCATCCCTCAGTCTCTGCTCCATATTTACTGCATTACCAATCTGCTGATAGGCACCTGTCTGAACTTTATACAATCCGTTTTCATGTAACATAAAAGAGGGATAACCTTTTTCCAGTAACTGATATAACATACGGTCCGCATTCTCTTTTTTTCTGAACGCTCCAGTCTGCACTCTGTAATAAAGCGGTTCCTGCACTGTTTCCTCATCCAGGCTTCCAAGAATCGCATCTGCAATTCCCTGAGCTATATCGCTAAACTTGTTATCAAACAGTTTATTATCTTCTTCAGAATTGATAAATCCGGTTTCTATTAAAAGAGCCGGCATCCTGGTTCGTCTGAGGACCACAAGTCCCGGCCGCTCTTTTACACCGATTTCGCGGAATCCCACTTCTCCCAGAGCTCCCAGAATATTCTCAGCCATCTGATATTTAATCCCGCTTTTATCATAAATCAGAACTTCCGCTCCATTATACTGATTTTCCTTTGGACTGCTGTTTCGGTGAAATGAAATAAAGTAATCTACTCCTGCCTGATTTGCAAGCTGTGCCTTCTCAAAAGGTGTCTGATATACATCACCGGTACGGGTATAAGAGATATCAATCCCTTTATTTTTTAAAATCTCACCTACCGCAAGAGCAAGTTTAAGATTGTCATTCTTTTCCTGTCTTCCCTTATATACGGCTCCCGGATCCTGACCTCCATGTCCGGCATCCAGCATGATCGAATATGCCATGACGACACTCTGCTTTCTTCATATACTCTTTATACTATATGAATTAAAAATATAATTGTGCAGGTCGCTTGACTTTTTCACACTAAAGCGTTATACTTTAAAACGTCATAGTCGAATAGCCCGATGACATTATCCGAATCATTTACCAGTACTGCTTTCCCTGCAGAAAATCATTCGGATTCAGGTAAGTTTTATATTATTAAATAATAAACGCAATTCTTACCTGACTTAATTTAAACATTATATTAGGAGGATATATCATTATGAAAAGAAAAGCATTAGCAATCACTCTTGCAGCAGCCATGGCTATGGGAACCTGCGCAGTAACAGCAAGTGCTGCTGACGGAGACAAATATACAATCGGTATCTGTCAGCTTGTGCAGCACGAAGCTCTCGACGCTGCGACACAGGGATTCAAGGATGAAGTCACCAAAGAACTGGGAGAAGACGCAGTTACCTTTGACGAGCAGAACGCACAGGGAGATTCCAACACCTGTTCTACAATCATTAACAGCTTCGTTTCCAATAATGTTGACCTGATTCTTGCAAATGCAACTCCTGCTCTTCAGGCAGCTGCAGCAGGAACAAGCGATATTCCGATTCTTGGTACTTCTGTTACTGAATACGGTGTTGCACTTGGACTGGATGATTTCGACGGGACTGTGGGCGGAAATATTTCCGGAACTGCAGACCTTGCTCCCCTTGATCAGCAGGCAGCAATGCTCAATGAACTTTTCCCGGATGCAAAAAATGTAGGTCTTCTCTACTGTTCTGCCGAAGCAAACTCTCAGTATCAGGTAGATACAGTAAAAGCTGAACTTGAAAAACTCGGATATACATGTGAATATTATGCATTCTCTGACTCTAATGATCTCTCTTCTGTTGCTACAACAGCAACTGACGCAAGTGATGTAATTTATGTACCGACAGATAATACAGTTGCTTCCAACACAGAGATCATCAACAACATCTGCCTTCCGGCAAAAGTTCCGGTAATCACAGGCGAAGAAGGTATCTGCAGCGGATGCGGTGTTGCGACACTTTCCATCAGCTATTATGACCTTGGTGTTACAACCGGTAAGATGGCTGTTAAGATTTTAAAGGACGGTGAAGATATTTCCACAATGCCGATCGAATATGCACCAAACTTCACAAAAGAATATAACAAAGATATCTGCGAAGAGCTGGGCATCGAAGTTCCGGACGATTATGTTGCAATCGGCGAGGCTGCTGAAGACACAGAAGAGGCTTCTGATGATGCAACGGCAGCAGACGAATCTTCTGATGAAACAACAGAAGATAATGCAACTGAAGAAGCTGCCAAATAAATCCGGGCAGACAGTTGAAAAATACTCACACCAACAGGATTTTAAATAACAGCTTATCAAACAGTTATAAAAAATTCAATTTATATGCGATCAGCGGGAAAGGTTTGACGCCTCTCTCGCTTTTCGCATCTCAACAGGAGGAAATTACAAATGCAAATTATAACATTAATCACTGCACTTCCGGGTGCAGTAGCTCAGGGTCTGATCTGGGGAATTATGGCAATCGGTGTTTATATCACTTTCCGTATTCTTGATATTGCAGACCTTACAGTTGATGGCACTATGTGCACCGGTGGTGCAGTGTGTATTATGATGATGCTTTCCGGTCATAATGTCTGGATTTCTATGTTGGCCGCTACTCTCGCCGGAATGCTGGCAGGCCTTGCGACCGGAATTTTTCACACCTTTATGGGAATTCCCGCAATCCTTGCCGGAATCCTGACACAGTTATCTCTGTATTCCGTAAACCTGAAGATCATGGGAAAAGCAAATCAGGCAATCAACGTTGATAAATATAATCTTCTGGTTTCCCTGCGACATATAAAAAATGCATCTCTTTCCAAAAACACAATTTTTATTGTAGCAGTTATGTGTATTCTCCTGATTGCCATTCTCTACTGGTTCTTTGGAACAGAGCTTGGCTGTTCCCTTCGCGCAACCGGATGTAACCCAAATATGTCACGCGCCCAGGGTATCAACACAAACAGGAATAAAGTTCTCGGACTTATGATTTCCAACGGTCTGGTAGGACTTTCCAGTGCACTCCTTACACAGTATCAGGGATTTGCAGATGTCAACATGGGACGTGGTTCCATCGTTATCGGTCTGGCAGCAGTTATTATTGGTGAGGCAATCTTTGGACGTATTTTCCGCAACTTTGCCCTTCGCCTGTTAGCAGTTATCTTCGGTTCCATTCTGTATTATCTGGTACTTCAGATTGTTATCTGGATGGGTATCGACACTGACCTGCTGAAGATGCTGTCCGCAATCGTAGTTGCTCTCTTCCTTGCATTCCCATACTGGAAAGGCAAATACTTTAATAAACCAGCCAAAAGGGGAGGTAAATAAAAATGCTTGAACTTAAAAATATCTATAAAACCTTTAATCCCGGAACCATTAATGAGAAACGTGCATTAAATGGTCTGAACCTGAAGCTGAACGAAGGCGATTTTGTAACTGTTATCGGAGGAAACGGCGCCGGCAAATCTACTATGCTAAATGCTGTTGCAGGAACCTGGCCGGTTGATGAAGGACAGATCCTTATCGACAATATTGATGTTACAAAACTTTCTGAACATAAACGTGCTACATACCTTGGACGTGTGTTTCAGGATCCAATGACAGGAACCGCTGCAACAATGGGTATCGAGGAAAACCTTGCACTTGCAAAACGCCGCGGAAAATCCCGTCTTCTCCGCTCCGGAATCACTAAAGCTGAGCGCGAAGAATACAAAGAGCTCCTGAAAATTCTTGGTCTTGGTCTGGAAGACAGACTGACTTCTAAAGTAGGACTTCTCTCGGGTGGTCAGAGACAGGCTCTTACTCTTCTGATGGCAACGCTTCAGAAACCAAAGCTTCTGCTTCTGGACGAACATACCGCAGCTCTTGATCCAAAAACAGCTGCCAAAGTTCTGGAAATTACAGATATGATCGTAAACCGCGATCACCTTACGACATTGATGATCACTCACAACATGAAGGACGCTATTGCACATGGCAATCGTCTGATCATGATGATGGAAGGAAAAATCATTCTGGATATCCAGGGAGAAGAAAAGAAAAAACTGACAGTTAAAAACCTTCTGGACCAGTTTGAAAAAGCAAGCGGAGAAGAGTTCAGCAATGACTCTGCACTGCTCGGATAACCGTATAAATTACTCATAACGTTTCTAAATATCCTTTATATGAGAGTACTTTTTTATGGAGTACTCTCATATTTTTATTTCTCATCTTTTTCCAGCGGAGTTACACAGATAAATTTATGTGTTTCCCTATTGTACTGGTAGATTCTCGACGTCAGATAGTCCTCTTTCGGTGTAGCCTCCCTGATCGTATCCCGCAAAACACACTGCAAATCTTCAGGTTCTACAAATTTATCATTGTGGATCATTACCTCATGTACACTGGTAAACACCATATAGAAATCGGAATCCAGCATATATGCCAATTGTTCTGCCACTCCCGGCAGGAACACTGCAACTGCACCATTTGTTTTCTTCGTTGTACTGAGACAATTTCCCATTGCATCTTTCTTCAATTCACACTTATCACCCAGATTCATAAAACTTTCACCTTCATATTCCGGATTAAAAATCATCTGTTCCCATCTGTAAATCCTGGGCGGACTCATAAAATACGTATTGAGAATCGCCTCCTGAAACACCTCATCACATTCTTTTCCCCACTGCTCCAGCATTCCCTGCCGGATTTTTGTACTTGTCACACATCCTTCATATTCCGTAACTTTCATATAAAGCACAAGTGCAATATCACCAAGAGTTTTATACACCGCATCCTGAAGATCCGCGGAATATTTATCTGCATTCAGCAATCTTATAAACAGGCGGGGTTTTGTCTTCTCATAATCCCTGATCACTCTTGTTTTCTCATAAATATCCGCCTTTTTTATCCGATTCAGATCATCTGTGATTTCTTTTATAATTTCCTCAAACGGACTGCCATTCTGATAAGATTTAAAAAGTTCCTGTGTATAAAGTCCACAGACCTCCAAGGCATCATCATGCTCTGCAAACTTCACCAGCAGTCTGTCTCCTACAGGTGCAAACCTCCCGCCTTCTTTCTCAAAAGAAATATTTTCCCTCGGAATTCCTGTAGCCTCGTAAATACCAATCTCCAGTTTCTCTACGAATGTTTCATAGTCTTTCTGCATATTCAGTTCCTTTCTTGCTTTGAAAATAATACGGGCAGGATGCCCTGATTTGAATGTTGACTTTCCGTTTTCGGAAAAAAGAAAATAAGGGAGCGAAAGCCCCCTTAAGAGTCGCTGTAGACATAGTATAAAATAGCCACAGCTATTTGTAAAGTAAATTTCATCGACAATATTTATTACAGTTTCTTTTTATCTTTCAGATATTCCAGAAAAGCCTCACAGCCCTCCACCACATCCGAATATGTGACATCAAATCCACCTGTATACCATGGATCTGCGATATCCCTCGGATCATCACTATAATCCAGAAGAAGCTTAACCTTGTCCTCTGGATCCGATTTCAATATTCTTAACATATTCTTCAGATTCCAGTGGTCCATACCGAGAATATAATCATATTTATCATAATCTGCCTTCGTTAGTTGAACTGCGCGCTTACCCTTACAATCAATCCCATGCTTAGCAAGCTCCTCTCGCGCCGGAGGATATACCGGATTCCCGATTCCATTCCAGATTTCCTCAGTGCTGGTTGCAGC
>OKUC01000180.1_pt1 | contig 37308 bp, 31 predicted proteins | sample 1606761 | NCBI WGS metagenome assembly OKUC01 (sample SAMEA3882542, study PRJEB24775) | human gut metagenome | biome: human-associated habitat; feature: intestine environment; material: feces | place: Netherlands | collected 2009/2010 | reverse complement strand
AAATGGCTCCACATTTACCGTGACGCTGCCCGCAGAGGAATAACGGTGCGATCCGCCGGATAGTGATGTGTATAAAAAGGCACCTTTGGTTAAACAAGCACCCGCCGCACAAAAGGGAACGACCGCCCATTCGGCGGTCGTTCCCTTTTATCGTGGGGTGGGACAGGCCCCCTGAAATGCCGGAAGCCCGGCCCGGCACATGGCCGGACCGGGCCCCGGCGCTGGAGGGGACCAGCACCCTTCGCTGAGAGGTCCAGGGGGGGTAAACGCACAAAACGCGGGGAATGTCAGTACAGGGGAATTACGTTATCGCTGTGTTATGCTGTGTCAGCCGTTACTTGGCAGCCTTCTTGGCTTCCTTGGCGGCCTTGTCAGCCAGGTAGTACATACCGGGAGTGTTGTAGTACTCCTTCTGCAGGTCCTTCACCTGCTTGCACATCAGCAGCAGGCCGATCATGTTCAGGATGACGATAATAGCCATGAAGCCGTCGGTGATCATGTACATGGTGGTCACGTTGGAGAACGCGCAGGCGATGCCGATGAACAGGGGATACATAAACACCCAGATCTTGGAGAACTTACGGCCGAACAGGATCTCGGCCTGGATCTGGCCGAAGAAGCCGGCGGAAATGATCGTGGAGAACACGAACATGAACACCGTAATGGCGACGAAAATGGCGCCGAAGTTACCGAACACGGACTGGAAAGCAGCCAGGGCCAGCTGGCCGGAGCTCAGACCCTCCTGGGTCCACACGCCGGAGGCCAGAACAGCCAGGGCGGTGATGGTGCAGATAACGATGGTATCCATGAAGACTTCGAAGATACCGAACTGGGCCTGACGGATGGGGTGATCCGTATCGGCGGTGCAGTGACCGGCGATGGTGGAGCCTACGCCCGCCTCATTGGAGTACACGCCGCGGGCAGCGCCCCAACGGATAGCAGCCATGACGGTGGCGCCGGCAAAGCCGCCCACAGCGGCGCGGCCGGTGAAGGCATCCTGGAAGATCATGCCAAAAATAGCGGGGAGCTCGCCCACATGGGCGAAGATGATGACCAGAGCGCCCAGCACGTACAGGCAGGCCATGACGGGCACCAGGATGTCGGTGACGCTGGACACACGCTTGAAGCCGCCGGCCAGGATAACGCCCACCAGAACGGCAATGATGATGCCGGTGACGGTCTGGTTTGCGCCGAAGACGTTGAACTGCTCAGCAGCGGAAACGCCCTGAGAGGCCAGGGAGGGGACCAGCTCGATCATGAAGAAGAAGGCGTAGCCGACGCCGAACACGACGCCGATCTTCTTGCCCAGACCGCGCAGGTAGTAGGCGGGGCCACCGACCCACTCGCCCACGTCGTTCTTACGACGGTACTTGATGCCCATCGCGACCTCGCAGTACTTGGTGCACATGCCGAAGATAGCCAGGATCCAGATCCAGAACACAGCGCCGGGGCCGCCCAGGGCGATAGCCACGGGCACGCCGACGATGTTGGAAGCACCGACGGCGCAGGCCAGGGCCGCGAATGCGGCGGAGATGGGACGGACCTTGCCCTCTTCCTTCTTGGCGAACATCTTGCCGAAGGTCTGGCTCATGGCGTAGCCGAAGTGGCGGATCTGGGAAGCCCAGATAGATGGTCAGGAACAGACCGCCGCCGCCGATGAGGATCAAAATGGGAATGCCCCAGAACCAGTTACCAAAATCTTGAATAGCTTGCAGTATAACCATACTTTTCTCCTTTCACGCGAAACAATAGGTGATTTTCTCTGTGATTGCGCTTGTGCGTTTTGCGTTTTGTGCTTGGTGCGTTTTGTGCGTTTTGACAGGGTCTCTCAGCGTAGGGAGGGATAGCTCAGCTCAGCAGACGCTTCACCGCTTCATAGGTGATGTTGGGAACATTTTGGAACGTCTGCCGCATATCCACGCGCTCGGTGAGCATATGTCCGTCGCGGCCGAAGGTACCGATATTGACAACGGGGACGTCGATCTGACGGATCTTATCCACCGGGTGCGTGTATTTCACGCCGTACTGGGGCATGTTCGTCTCCAGCGCCTGGATAGCCAGGGTGTCGTCGCACACGGCCATAAAGCTGGAGTCGGAGATGTAGGGGTAGAACATACGGGTCTTGATCTGGCGCTGGGCCTCGGGCCGCACCACCTCGATGGCGCTCTCCACCGCGTCCAGCAGAGCCTTTTCCTTGGCCGTGCGGCCGGTCATCTCGATACGGGCACTGAAGATGGAGCCGAAGAACACCACCACGGCGGGGGACTTGTCCTCAGACCACTTCCAGGCCTCCTGCACCACACGCAGGCCGAACAGCCGCAGATCCAGCTCAGGATCGTCCTCATGCAGCTTCACGGTGAACTCGTGAATGGCTTTCTTGAAGGCCTCGCCGTGCACGGCGGCCAGCTCGTTATAGAACTCGTTCCAGGTGTAGACACGGGTCTTCCAGGGCAGCTGGTGGAAGTCCACCTTGCTCAGCTCGCAGAAGCGCTTGTACTGGGCATTCAGGTACTCCACCGTCTCGTCAAAGGCCTCCACAGCCATCTGCTTGCTCTTTTCCAGCACGATGGAAGGACTCCAGCCGTGGGTGAAGAAGTTGTAGTAACCAAAGGCCGTCAGCGCCGTCTGCACAGTGTAGGGGCCCTTGGTGTCCATCTGCTTCAGGGAGATGGGCGGAATGGCCACCTCACCCTGGGCGATGTCGCACAGGTCAGTGTTCAGGGACATCTTGCGCGTGATGTTGGCCAGCACCAGGTTGGGGTCCAGCGCGCTGAAGGCCTGGCCCACATGGGCCTCCTTGCCGAACACGGCGAAGCAGGGCAGCAGCTTGCCGATGCTGCCGTAGTAGATGTAGCGGTTCTCGTCGCCGGGAGCGTAGTTGGTGGAGTAATCCGCGTTGATGCACGCCACATACTCGAAGTGCTCCTTCTCCTTCAGCTCCTCCAGCAGGTCCAGGGCGGTGATGATGCCCTTGGAGTTGTCCTCCTCGTCGCACTCGCCGATAGCCAGCAGGTTGCCATCCAGCTCCTCGGGATGCTCAGAGAAGTACTGGATCAGGTACATATGGCCTGCCACACCGGACTTCATATCCAGCGCGCCGCGGCCGAACAGATACTCGCCGGACTCGATATCGTCAATGACCTCCTGGGGCAGCACGAACGTCTCGCGCAGCTTGGCGGGCAGCTCCTCGCAGCGGAACGCGTACTCGCGGATGGTGCCGAAATCGTCCACGCCCACGGTGTCGATGTGGCCGATGAGGATGACCGTGCGGTTGGAATTGCCCTTGGTGCCTTTCACATAGGCCAGCGTGCTGTGCCGCACCACAAAGTCGTTCTTGGTCTGGAAGCACTTGACCTGCTCGGGATGTGCCTGGAAGTAGGGCAGGGACATATAGAAGTCCTGTATATAGCGGGCCACGGCGCTCTCGCCGCCCGGTTCCTTGTTGATGCTGGGGATGGCGACCATCTCTTCCGTCAACTGCTTGACCTTGTCAAAAGAATTTAATTTCATGTCTTAGCTCCTTTGTTATGCTGCGCGTATCAGTCGCGGTGATATCTCTCGATGCCGGCCATATAGGTGTTCAGCACCTGGATGTCCTTGATGTCGTTTTCGGGAATGTGGAAGATGTCGCGGTCGATGACCACCATGTCGGCGAACTTGCCGGCCTCGATGGTTCCCATCAGGTCCTGATCGCCGTTGGCGTAGGCCACGTTCTTGCTGTACATACACACCGCGTCATACACGGATACCTTCTCGTTGGGGTGATAGCCGCCCACGGGATAGCCGTCCATATCCTGACGGGTCACGGTGGCGTAGATGCCGATCCAGGGATTGAAGCTCTCCACCGGTGCGTCGGAGCCGCCGGCCATGATCAGTCCCGCGTCCAGATACGTCTTCCAGGGATAGCTCAGCACGGCGCGTTCCTTGCCTACGCGCTCCTCGATCCAGTGCAGGTCGGTCATCAGGAACGTGGGCTGGATATCCAGCACGATCGGCAGCTTCTTCATGCGCTCGATCAGCTCCGGCGTGGCCATCTGGGCGTGGATGATGCGGAAGGGGAGACGCTTGGCCTGCTCCTCCGGCGTCATGCCGTCCTTCAGCCCCTGCTGCAGGCAGTACTCCACCGCGTCCAGAGTGACCTCCAGCGCCTTGTCGCCGATGCAGTGGGTGGCGGGCTGCAAGCCGTGGCGGTATGCCTTGTACATTCTCTTGGCCAGGTCCTCGGGGCTGATGACCAGAATACCGGTGTTGCCGGGATCGTCCGCGTAGTCGGTGTACAGCTTGGCGGAACGGGAGCCCAGGGAGCCATCAGAGAAGCTCTTGAAGCTGCCCATACGCGCGGCACGATAGGGATCATTCCGCTGCTCGGGTGTCAGGTTTTCCGGGTCGAACATATAGTCCAGGCACACGGCCATACGCACCGGCAGCTCGCCGCGGTCGCTGCGGGCCACATAGTCGGCGAAGTCCTCGTCATAGTGCCAGATCTCCGCGGCGTAGGTGTGCATCATGGTCACGCCCAGGCTGGAGGCCAGCGCCAGACCCTTCTTCATGCACTTCTCACGGGTGGCGGGCACCAGGAACGGGTCGGGGATCAGATTGTCGTAGATCTTGGAGGCCTGCTCACGGAAAATGCCGTTGGGATTGCCGTCGGCATCCAGCTCCACCAGGCCGCCGGGGCCGTACACGTAGCCGTTGGTAATGTTGGCCTTCTCCAGCGCCATGGTGTTGGCCACTGCTGTATGCAGGCACACGCGCTTGATGACGATGGGGTGATCGGTGCTGGCCTCGTCCAGGTCCAGACGGGTGGGCAGCCGGTCCTCGCAGTCCTTCCACTTGGACTGGTCAAAGTTGGAGCCCTTGATCCACTCGCCCTTGGGCGTCTCCGCCGCGCGGTCACGCAGCAGCTGCAGTGCCTCGGCGCGGGAGGTGGCGCCGCCCAGGTCCACCGTGGTATAAGTCTGGCAGAAAGCGAAGAAGTGCAGGTGGGAGTCGCCCATGCCGGGCAGCACAGTCTTGCCCTGCAGATCAATGCACTTCGCACAGTCAAAGCGCTCCAGCGCCTCTTCCTTTGTGCCCACATAGGCAAATTTGCCGTCCTTCAGCACCACTGCTTCCTTGCAGACGCCCGGCGCTTCCATCGTGTAGATCTTGCCGCCATAAAACAACGTATCAGCTTTGACCTTCATTTTGTACACCTCTCCAATTTCAACGTAGTATTATTGTGATTTTGTACAGTTTTGCGTACGTAAGGTTTACCTTAGTTGCCATTATAACGGAAAATGGACCGGGTGGCAATTTGCCGCCTGTTCCCCCTGCGGAACAATTTGTGCAAATTATGTTTCCTGAGCGGAACGTTTGTTGACATATTTGACGTATTTTGCTATAATCGTTAAAAACCAGTGAAAAAATGAGCCTGAATTGATTTTGAGGAAATCACCTATGGACACTGCAAGAGAGAATATCACAAGAGAAGTCGGCAGCCGCATCCGCTACGCCCGCAAAAGCCGGGGTATGTCGATGGACGAGCTGGCTCAGGCCATCTACAAGACCCGTTCGGCCATCTCCAAGTACGAGAACGGACAGATCTCCGTGGATATTGCCACACTTTACGACATCGCCAACGCCCTGAAGGTCAGCATCTATGATCTGCTGTACCGCAATACACCAGATATTGACCAGGGGTACAACGCGGAGGTGCCCGCCTTTTTCCGGGAGGTCTCCCAATTATATATGTACTTCTTCGACGGCCGGGTCAACCGCGCCCAGTGCACCGTGATCGATATATTCCCCACGGAGGAGAGCAGCACGGCCGAGGTGCTCATGTACATGAACATCAAGGACCTGGCCCACTACCGGGTCTGTGAGAGCACCTACCACGGCACCCTGACCCACTACGAGGCGTTCAGCGCCATGCTGTTCCAGAATGACGATATGCCCATGGACAAATACCAGATCGGCATTCCCCAGCCCTATATGGACGACGACCGGAAGTGGGTGCTGACCTATGGCATCTCCTGCCGCCCGCTGATGCCCTCCGCCGCCAAGCGCCTTCTCAGCAAAACACCGCTTTCCATCGACAAGGCGCTGGTCCAGGAGCTGAAGATATCCAAGGAGGATATCCGCCTGATGAAGCATTATAATATGTTCGTCATGGTGTAGCCGGCATCGCCTTCTGTATATGTATGAACAGTCTTACCCGAAAAGGACGCCCCGGCGTCCTTTTTCCATAGGGAAACGCGTTTTTTGAAAAAATTTTCGGTTTTCCTGTCCGCATTTGCTCCGCTGCGCCGTTTACAGAGTGAAGACGCAGGACGGAGACACACTGCCGTCCGCACACAGCTGCAGCGCAGAAGGGAGGAGGGGCCGTGCTGCTCTATACCCAGACCATAGAGGATCCTCGGCAGGCCCAATTGTTTGAGGACGTATATACCGCCTGCCGGGGCCGCCTGCTGGCGCTGGCCCGCCGGAAGCTCTGCGGCGGCGCGGAGGCCGAGGACGCAGTGCACCAGGCGTTTCTGGCACTGGCGGAGCACTTCCCGCGGCTGTGCCGCCTGCCCCGCCCCCAGCTGGAGGCATATCTGGTGGTGGTCACGGAGCGTAAGTGTATCGACTGCCTGCGGCAGCAGGCCCTCCGTGACGGCGTGCCCTTTGACGAGAACACCGTTCTGGTCACGCCGCCGCCTTGTGGCGACCCGGTGGCCGACGCTATGGGCCGCCTGCCGCCCCGCAGCCGAGAGGCGCTGCTGCTGCGCTACGGCTGCGGCTACAGCACCCGTGAGACGGCGTCCCTGCTGGAGCTGTCCTTTGCCGCGGCCCAGAAGCTTCTGCAGCGGGCCAAGGCCGCCCTGCGTACAGAACTGGAAAAGGAGGGCATATCTGTATGAGCATTCTGCTCAATGATGAAGCGCTGTGCTACGGCGCGCGCCGACTGGCGGTGCAGCTGGCGGCGGCACTGCCGGCGCCGGAGGATGGATTTTCCCCGGCCTTTCAGGCGGACATGACGGCGCTGACGCGCTGTGTGACCCGCCGGCAGGCGGTCCGACGATGGGGCCGACGCGCGGCGGCGGCCGCTCTGACGGCACTGCTGACCTTCGGCGCGGTGCTGGCGGCCAGTCCGGTGGCGCGGGCGGCGGTAAGCCGCTGGTTCGTGCAGATAACGGAGCTGGTGACAGCCTACCGCATCACCCCGGCGGATGCCGGGGACACGGTGCAGGACTACACCCCCACCGCCCCGCTGGGCTATGTCCTGTCGGGCGACTTTACCGGCAGGGAGAACGGCATCCGGGTCATGCGCTGGACGTCCTCACAGGGCGATCTGCTGTTTGAGGCCGTGCCCATGACCGGCGACGAGCCCATCAGCGTGGAGCTGCGAAGCAACAGCACCGGCGGCCTCTCCTCCACGGAGACGGGGCAGCGTCCCACGGGCGGGGCGGGCGAGCCGGAGGACTACGAGACGGAGAATGTGACCGTACATGGCCTGTCCGCCCGGCTATACCGCATATTACCCGCAAAGGGCGCCTCTCCGCAGGTGCAGCACGGCTGCGGCCTGTGGTTCTATCGGGGAAGCGACCCCGTGCATTTCCATCAGGTGTCCATCCCGGAGGGCGCTGCGGCGCTGGTGTGGGTGGACGAGCGAGCCAACTGCCTGTTCCTGCTGATCGGCGGTCAGTCCCGGCAGGAGCTGGTGTCCACGGCAGAGAGCATGTATGAGAGCGAAAGGAGCTAAGACCATGAAAAAAATCACCGTTATCGCGTGCCTGCTGGCGCTGCTGACGCTGAGCGCCTGCGGCGCACAGACGCTGCCCGCCGATGAAGGCGACGTGCCGCCGGTGGAGGGCATTTCCCAGACGCAGGAGGACGGGCAGACCGGCACGAAGGTGGTCTATATCCCCATGTGGATGCAGGACTACTCCGTGGTGTACTACGACGCCCACCTGAACCGCACTGTGGAAAGCGGCGGCGACCTGACCGAGGAGGAGATCAACAGCCGGGAGGACATCTTCCCGGAGGAGATGTACACCATAGCGGCGGAGCCCAACACCAAGGTGGAGTATGACCTCCACGGGTTTATCCAGAATATCTACTACCGGGGCGGCGACGGGAAGTATTACCTTGACCCGGCCACCGCTGCCGCCATGCAGCCCTGATGCGCTGAGTGCAAAGGCCCGCCCCGCAGGGGCGGGCCTTTTTGTACCTCCTTATTGCTGTGCCAGCGCTGCGGCCACAAAGCCGCGGAACAGGGGATGGGGCCGGTCCGGCCGGCTCTTGAACTCCGGGTGGAACTGGCACCCCACGAACCACGGATGGTCCGCTATCTCCACCATCTCCACCAGACGGCCATCCGGCGACGTACCCGCCACCCGCAGGCCCACGGCCTCCAGCTCCGGCCGGAACACGTTGCTGCACTCATACCGGTGACGGTGGCGTTCCCATATCTCCCGCTGGCCGTAGGCCTCCCGGGCCTTTGTTCCCTCCGCCAGCACGCAGGGATACTTGCCCAGCCGCATGGTGCCGCCCTTGGCGGTCACGCCCACCTGGTCCGGCATCAGGTCGATGACCGGATGTGCCGTCACGGCGCTGAACTCTGCGCTGTGGGCATCCGCCCACCCGGCTGCGTGCCGCGCAAATTCGATGACCGCGATCTGCATCCCCAGGCAGATGCCCAGATAGGGGATACCCTTCTCCCGCGCGTACTGTGCCGCCAGGATCATCCCCTCAATGCCCCGGTCACCGAAGCCGCCGGGCACCAATATGCCGCTGCACCCGCAGAGCGTTTCCGTGAGGTTTTCCGCCGTCAGGTGCTGTGAGTCCACCCACCGGATGTCCACCTGTGCGCCGCAGGCGGTCCCCGCGTGGAACAGCGACTCCGCTACGCTGAGATAGGCGTCGTGCAGCTCCGTGTATTTGCCCACCAGCGCGATGGTCACATGATGCTGCTCCGCCGCGTGTATCTGCGTCACCAGCTCTTGCCAGTGCCGCATATCCGGCTCGCCGGCGCCCAGTCCCAGCATACGGCACACCACCCGGCACAGCCCCTCCCGCTCCAGCAGCAGGGGCACCTCATACAGGGTGGACGCCGTCAGGTTGGGGATGACGCAGTCCTCACTGACATTGCAGAACAGTGCGATCTTCTTCCGCATGTCCTCCGGCAGCGGGCTGTCGGTGCGGCACACCAGGATATCCGGCTGGATTCCCACGCTCAGCAGCTCCTTCACGGAGTGCTGTGTGGGCTTGCTCTTCAGCTCGCCGCTGCCGGGGATGGAGACCACCAGCGGCACGTGGATATACAGCACGTTTTCCCGTCCCTGCTCCGCCGCTACCTGACGGATGGCCTCCAGATACGGCTGGCTCTCGATGTCGCCCACCGTGCCGCCGATCTCCGCGATGACCACGTCCGTCTGTCCGTCATCCATGGCGTACAACCGCCGCTTGATCTCGTCGGTCACATGGGGGATGATCTGCACCGTGCCGCCCAGATAGCCGCCCTGCCGTTCCCGGTTCAGCACCGACCAGAAGATCTTTCCGGAGGAAACGGAGCTGTCGCCGGTCAGCGCCTCATCCACGAAGCGCTCATAGTGTCCCAGGTCCAGATCCGTCTCCGCGCCGTCGTCGGTGACGAACACCTCGCCGTGCTGGTAAGGGCTCATGGTCCCCGGGTCTACATTCAGGTACGGATCGAACTTCTGGTTTCGCACCCGCAGACCGCACTGCTTCAGCAGCCGGCCCAGCGATGCCGCGCAGATGCCCTTTCCCAGCCCGGACACCACGCCGCCGGTCACAAAAATATACTTCATCCCGCCATCTCCCCTGTAAAAAATATGCTCCGATGGTACACCCCCATACCTCCGCTGTCAACGGTGCAAAACGCAGATATTTCACCGGAATTATCATATAATATATAGAATTAGGGAGAAATTGTTGCAGAAGCGAAAGTTCTTCTTGCATTGGCGGGCGGATGGTGGTATGGTAGTATTGGACTCACCTTAGGGGAGGTTCCTCACAGGAAAAAATAAGCACCCGGAGGCTTATGCCTCCGGGTGCTTCTGCTTATGTCTCGTCGGTGATCTCACCGCCGGACGCTTCCCGCCGGACCACCTTGATCTCGCAAGTGCGGTGGTTGTCCACCCGCGTCACCAGCACGTCCAGATCCTGGCAGCTGAACCGGTCGCCTACCTCAGGAACCCGGTCGCACTGCTCCATCACCCAGCCACTGACGGACGTCATCTCCGTCTCCTCGTTCAGATGGAAGAACTCGGCAAAATCGTCAAAGTCCATGGCCGCGTCCACCAGATAGGTGTCCTTGTCCACCTTGCGGATAAAGACCTCCTCCTCGTCGTGCTCGTCCCAGATCTCGCCCACCAGCTCCTCCAGAATGTCCTCCATGGTCACGATGCCGCAGGTGCCGCCGTACTCATCCACCACCACGGCCATCTGGGTCTTGGCCAGCTGCAATTTTTTCAGCAGCAGACTGATGGGCTCGTTTTCCAGCACGAACATGACCGGGGAGAGTATTTCTTCCAGCGGCTTGTCCGTCACGCCGCAGCCCACATAAAAGTCCTTCTGGTGTATGGTGCCGATAATATGGTCGATGTCCTCCCGATAGATCAGCAGCCGGGAATACTTTGTCTGGGTGAACAGGTCCGCCACCTCTTCCTTGGTGGCGTCCACCGGCAGTGCCGCCAGGTCCACCCGATGGATGAGGATGTCCTGCGCCTCCTGCTCGGAAAAGCCGATGGCGTTCTTCAGCAGGTCGCCCTCGTCCTTGTCGATGCTGCCCTCCTGCTGCACCTCATTCACCAGCATCAGCAGCTCCTCCGGGGACATTTTGTTGTCCCCATCCAGATGGAACATCCTGGCCAGCAGCTTTTTCCACAGGGAGAACAGCGCGTTCAGCGGCATCAGCAGCCAGATCAAGCACCGCAGAAACGGTGCGGCTGTCATGGCCCAGTTCTCGGCGCAGTCCTTGGCGATGCTCTTGGGGGAGATCTCGCCGAAGATCAGCACCACCACCGTTACCACGATGGTGGACAGCGTAGCGCCGGCATCGCCGAAGCTTTTGACGAACAGTGCCGTGGCCAGGGATGCCATGGCAATGTTCACGATGTTGTTGCCGATGAGAATGGTGGACAGCAGCTTGTCATAGCGCTCCAGCAGCCGGCACGCCAGCGCGGCCCGGCTGTTGCCTTTTTCCGCCAGCATTTTCAGCCGCGTGACATTGGCCGAGGAGAACGCCGTCTCCGTGGCCGAGAAATAGGCGGACAGCAGCAGGCATACCGCCATAATAATAATATATGTAGTCGTTGACACGATCAATAGCTCCTTTTTCTGTCATCTGTTTCTGTGATCCGCGCCGGTCTAAAGGCGCAAAAAAGCACGTCTGCCCCGCGTCAGGCGGCGCAGATATGCCGCAAAAAACAGATGGCAGCCCGGCAAGTTCCCGGGATGGTCGCCGCTGTCGGTATCCATATCGCCCTGTATCCTCCTTTTGATATAAATCCTGCCTATTATATACAAAACCACCCACCCTGTCAAGTCCGCCCTTTTCCGCAGAGCGCGGGGCTGGTTGGACAGCAAAAGGGCTTCCCTGTGGGAAGCCCTTTTGCATGCGCGTGTGCATTACAGCGCCCGCAAAAACTCCGGCTTCAGGTCCCGGCGACCGTCCAGCGCCGCGGCAATCTGCGCCAGCAGCGCCTTCCGGTCGCCGTTCAGTGTGCCCTTCAGCGTCAGATAGTTGCTGGCATGGTTGGCGCGGAACACGGTTCCTTCGCTGTCCACGTGCTGTAAAAACAGCTCTGTTTCCTTCAGTACCTCCAGGGGGCTGAGCAGCGTAAAGCTGCCCTCCCGCACCCATGCCTCCAGCGGCGTTCCCGGCTCCACCATCAGCGTCAGCAGCCCCAGATAGTCCGGCTTCATTTCGCTGACGGCTCTGGCCGTGTCCGCGGCGTGCTCCCACCAGTGTGCCACGCTCCCCAGCCCGGAGATGGCCGTCACCGACAGCGCCAGCCCGCACCGCCGGGCCTTCTGCCCCGCCGCCACGATCTCCGCCGCCGTGTGGCCCTTCTGCATCTTCTCCAGCACCGCGTCGCACCCGGACTCCAATCCCATATACACCATCTGCAGGCCCTTGCTCCGCAGCAGGCGCAGCTCGTCCTCGGATTTGATCTGTAGGCTGGTGGGGGAGGCGTAGCATGTTACCCGCTGGCACTCCGGAAACAGCCCATAGACCAGCTCCAATATCTCCACCAGGTCGCCGGTCCTCCGCATCAGTGCGTCCCCATCCGCCAGAAAGACACGCTCCACCCGGCGGTATACCCGCCGTGCCAGCTCAAAGTCCTCCCGGATCTCGTCCATGGGCCGCATGGCAAAGTGCTTGTCGTCGTACATATCACAGAAGGCGCACCTGTTGTGGCTGCACCCGTAGGTCACCTGCACGATCAGGCTGTACGCCTCGCTGGGCGGTCGGTATACCTTTCCCTTATAACGCATGGTCATCACTCCTTTGCTGTATTATGCCATACTTTGAACGCTTTGAAAAGGGGGCATATTCCCGCCCCGCCCCACATAGGCTGTGACATCTCAACAAACGAGGTGTACTATGGAGCTGAATTACAACCGCGTGGAGCTGCGGGGCGTGGCCGAGGACGCGCCGTTGCTGTCCCATGTGAACCACGGCTGTGCGTTCTACCGCTTTACCCTGTCCGTCCTGCGCCTGTCCGGTCAGGCGGACAAGCTGCCCGTCATCGTCCCCCGGCCGCTTCTGCTGCTGACGCCGGTGTCCCCCGGCGACGGCGTACATATCACCGGCCAGCTGCGTTCCTTCAACAACAAAAGCGGCCAGGGCAGCCGTCTGGTCATCTCCACCTTCGCCCAGACGCTGACCCATGACGCCGGCGAACCGCTGAACCGCATTTTCCTCAGCGGCGTGCTGTGCAAGCAGCCCGCCCTCCGCCGTACGCCCCTTGGCCGCGAGATATGCGACATGATCCTGGCGGTGAACCGCCGCTACGGCCGCGCCGACTACCTGCCCTGCATCGCCTGGGGCGCCGTGGCCCAGCAGGTGTCCCTGCTGCACACCGGCGCCCGGCTCACCGCCGAGGGGCGGGTCCAGAGCCGTGTCTACTCCAAAACGGAGAACGGCGTCACCACCGACCGCACCGCCTATGAGGTATCCATCATGCGTCCGGCGGACCGGACGGAATTCCCGGAATAACGCGCTTCCTCCGTCCATTCCCGCCCATTCTGCGGCACTGTCCGCGCCGAAAAACCGGCATTCTCCCTGTTGCGCCCCGGCTGGTATTATGGTAAAATTCCTGTAAAGAAGTATGTTACAAGGAGAGCCTCCATGCGCCATTCCAGCCATCTGCATCTGCATTTCCACACCCACCACCGCGCCGCCCGTTATGACGTGGACATGACCAAGGGCAGCATCACAAAGCATCTGATCAACTTTGCCCTGCCGCTGATGGTGGGCAATCTTTTTCAGCAGCTCTACAACATGGTGGATACCTGGGTGGTGGGCAACTACGTCAGCAACGAGGCCTTTTCCGCCGTGGGTACCGTCACCCCTATTATCAACACGCTTATCGGCTTTTTCCTGGGATTGTCCAGCGGTGCCGGCGTGGTCATCAGCCAGTATTACGGTGCCGGCCGCGAGGATAAGGTCCGCCAGGCGGTCCACACTTCCCTGGTGCTGACGCTGCTGATGGGCGCGGTCTTCACCGCCGCCGGCATCGCCATGACGCCCCTGATGCTCCGCCTGATGAAGACTCCCGCCGAGGTGGCACCGGAGCAGACCACCTACCTGACCATCTACTTCGCCGGCGTCATGGGACTGCTGCTCTACAACATGGGCTCCGGTATCCTTCGCGCCGTGGGCGATTCCCGCCGCCCCTTCTACTTCCTGCTGGTGTCCGCCGTGCTGAACACGGGATTGGACCTGCTCTTCGTGCTGAAATTCGGCATGGGCGTGGAGGGCGTGGCCTACGCCACCATCATCGCTCAGGCGGTGTCCGCCGTGCTGACCATCTGGGTGCTCATGCGCGCCGCCGGCTGTATCCGCGTGGAGCTCCGCGCCCTGCGTATGACCTGGTCCGTTCTCCGTCAGATCGTGTCCGTGGGTATACCCGCCGCCCTGCAAATGGCCATCACCGCGTTCTCCAACGTGTTCGTCCAGGGTTATATCAACTATTTCGGCCCGGATTGTATGTCCGGCTGGACGGCCTATACCAAGGTGGACCAGCTGGTGATCCTGCCGGTCCAGTCCATCGCCATGGCCGGCACCACCTTTGTGGGCCAGAACCTGGGCGTGGGCGACACGGCCCGGGCCAAGAAGGGCGTCCGCACGGCGCTGTACCTGTCCTTCGCCGTCACGGCGGTGCTGTTGGTGCCGGTACTGCTGTTGGCCCCGGACCTGACGGCGTTCTTCAACAGCAAGGCCGAGGTGGTGTCCTATGGCGCGCTGCTGCTGCGGCTGCTGTCACCCTTCTATTTCTTCTTCTGCATCAACCAGATCTACTCCGCCGCCCTCCGCGGCGCGGGCAACAGCCAGGTGCCCATGTGGATCATGCTGGGCTCCTTCGTGGTCTTCCGCCAGATATACCTCTACATCGTGGCCAACTATGTCTCCAACGAGATCATCCCCATCGCCATGAGCTACCCCGCCGGCTGGTTCGTGTGCAGCGTGGCCACGCTCATCTACTACCGTTTCTGTAAATTCGACAGCCATCGGCTGGTGGAGGACGTATGATGGACAAGTGTGAGACCTGCGTGTGGTACGTCTATGACGAGGACTACGACGATTATATCTGTGACATGGATCTGGACGAGGACGAGCTGGCCCGTTTCCTGGCCGCCGATACCCGATCCTGTCCCTATTGGCGCCCCGGCGACGACTATATCACCGCGCGAAAGCAATAAAAAGCACCCCCGGACTGCCGGGGGTGCCTGCTTGTTCCGCCGAAAAGAAACACCACCCATTGGGTGGTGTTTCCTGTTTTCTGCGGTGCCTCGTCAGGCCTCACGCTTGCGGCGGCACATCGCCTTGTGGAGAGATGCGCCGCCGCCATTGCCGTCATTATTCTTTCTGTGTTTCCGACTCCTGCTGTTCCGTCCGCATGAGCGCAACGCAGAGCTGAAGCTGCCGCACCTTGTGGATGCCGGTCTTTTCATAGACCCTCTTGCGGTATGTATCTACGGTGCTGGAGGCACAGCCGATCTGCTCCGCACATTGGCGGGTACTCAGGCCGCTGACAAGAGCCTCGCATATTTCGAGCTCCTTTGTGCTCAGCTTGGCATAGCCCTTTAAGAATTTTTCATAGTCAGCCGGATCAAGCTCCTTCTTTCCGAGGTGAGCCAAACGACGGATCTCCGCAAGGGAATCGTCCAGCTGCCCCTGCATACCCTCTACCTGCTCTTCAAGCCCCAGCTTTTCACCTAAAAGCTGCTCGGCTCTGTCCTGGGCATCCTGCCGTTCCGCCTTCAGAACGGTCACAGCCTCCTCATGGGATCGCATCTTCTCGGAGATGGGCAGCAGCTCCTCAAAGATGGGCTTTCCCTCCTCACCGCCCGCCACGGTGACATGATCAATGTCCTCCAGAATGGGTCTGAGATAGCGGCGGGTGTAGAACAGGCAGCAGCCCACGGCAAAAAACACCAGCAGCGTCAGCAGGGCGGCGATTTCTATCACGCTTTTCAGCATGGCGCGGTCATAGGCGGCTTTTGAGATCAGCACCGTCAGATCGTGAGGCGCCTCATCCCCGACAGCCACTGTAAACGGCTCTGAAATGCCGACAAAGGAAAGCTCCGACCCTGCAAAGGCAGTAAGCCCACCGCGCAGGCTCCTTTTTTCCAGCAGCTCATCCGGCACAAAACAGAAGTCGCCTGTGGGATAGGTCAGAAGCCCTCTTTGAACATCCAGCCCCTCCGCAGAATCCGACAGAACACAGGCAAGGCTGCCAATGCCGGTCGGCTGCGCGTGGTGCGCCAAGAAGTAGGTCTGATTGACGGAAAAGCCGCACAGACCGTATACCGTGCCATCCGCGCCGATCATGGGCACGGTCAGAAGGATCGCCTGCTCTGTGGTACCCGGCAGGGTGACGAACTCTGTGGTGCGGCAGCTACGCTCTATGGGTGCGGAGGCTTTTTCCAGATGCTCCGCGAAGCCGGGGAAGCTCGACAGGTCAAATTCCTGCGCCCACTTCCGGTGCGGCATTACCTTGTGCCGCCGCCCGATGTCCGCCATGCCGCGGTAGAGCAGCAGGTCACCGGTGGTGTGCTCGGCGTTGCCGCGCTGCACATACAGTCCGGCATGGGAATCCACAGCGGGATCGGAGCTGAGCGAGGCGCCCAGCAGGATAAACGCGCCGGAGCAATCCGTCTGCCGCACATACTGGCACAGCGGCTCCAGCATGGCCTCCTGCAAGGCACCCACGGCGTCTACATCTCCGTTGAGGGAGGAAAAGTCCGGGGTCTGCTCCTCAATGAGGGCTGTCATATCCTGCGAGAGATGGACGCCCATGACAGAGACATTCCGCCACAGGGAGGCCATATCCGAGCGAAAGGCTCCCATCTGGAAGGTCAGGGCCTTTTCCGTTTCGGCCCGTGGGCTTTTGAGCTGCCCCAGCAGAAGCAGGGCGACAAGCAGCACCGCCAGCAGCAAAACCGCCAATGCGCCCATGTAGAGGAACAGCCGCCGGCGCATGGAGGGCTGTGCCTGTTTCAGTTTTGAGAGCAAAAAGCTGGGCATGGGCCTTCCCCCCCTTCCGATGCAGTCGATTTTTTCAGCGAATGGAGCAGAACAACGCCCAAGTCTCCTCCGCCAGTGCGTCAATGTCCTCACCGGCTGCGGCGCGCGCGGGCAGCTCCTGCTGGAGCTGGCGCAGGCCGTCATAGAGGACGCTGACCTTGCCGTAGTAGCCCTCAAAGCGCGGCTCGGACACGGGGACATAGTCCTCGCGCATGGTCTTGAGCGCGGCATAGAGGCTCTCATAAGCCGCCGCGGGTGCCGGGAAATTGTCGTAATCCGAGATGGCGTCAAAGGCATCGCTGCGCACCGGCATATAGCCGGTCTGCGCCACAAAGTCGAGGTTGCGCTCCGCCTCCGTCAGCCAGCGGACGAAGAGCGCGGTGGCCTCCGCTTTCTGCTCGGTGGTCTTGTAGGCGCAAAGCCCCACACCCGCCTGCGTCATCAGAGCGTCCGCACCCGCCGTTTTCGGTATGGGCAGCACATGGAGGTCCATGGGCTCCTGCGTGTTGTCCGGGTAGGTGACGGTATCATTATAATATAGAATGGCGGCGGAGGAGCCGAGGCCGCAAACCACATCGCCGGTCATCACCTGGGTGTTGGAGTAGAGGTCAGAGACCACCACATGACCCTGCGCCAGGGATCGGGCGAACTGCATCCAGCTCTCCTTAAATACGGCATTGTCGGTATCGTACCAGCCGTTTTCCGTGTAGAAATCCCCGCTGCCGTGCTCCATGGCGCAGAGTTCCACGGCGCGGATGGGATAGTCCAGCGCACAGAAGGGCTTGCCCGACCAGTCATAGAACTTGCCGGCGGCATCGTAAAAGCCCTCCCATGTGGCGAGGTCATCATAGCGGACACCGGTGGCATCGGAAAAGCGGGCAAAGCCGCTGCCGTTGCACATCAGAAGCTGCGTGGACTTGGAAACGGGGAAGATCAGCAGCCTGCCGTCCTCCGCCGTGCCATCGGAGAGAAAGCCGGGAACGAAGTCGGCGAGTTCCTCCTCCGTAAACCAGTCATGCCAATCGACAAGGCTCTCCTCACCCAGCTCCAGCGCGTCGACGATGTGGCAGGTAAAGAGGTCGGGCATCTCCTGCACCTCCTGCCCGCCGCTCTGCGCCTCCTTCAGGTAGCCCCCGATCTTGGATGCGCTGCTGGTGCCGGTGACCTTCACCTGCACGCCGCGCTCCTGTCCCACGGTGCGGTTGAACTCCTGCACCAGAAGGTCCATGGGTGAGCCTGCCTGTTCGCCGTAAACATGCCAGAAGGTCAGGGAGACGGGGTCGTTTTTATTCAGCAGGGATTTCTCGCCGCAGGCGGAGAGGGTGAAAAGAAGGGCGGATAGCAGCAGAGTCGCCAGTATACGATTTTTCATGAAACAGACCTCCAAAAATGAACGGATGCTTGAAAAATCGAGCAGATTTTCGAATTTTTCAAAAATATTTTTTCTCTTTGTCCCCTAAATGAGGGGTTTAGGGGACAGACAAAAGGGTGAAAATATGGTACAAAGATGGTATGTATATGGAACCGGACGCACCATCCGGTGACCGGCAGGCGAACAGAGAGTTGCTAAAGGAGGTACCTCCTTTAGGTTGGAGCGAAGCTCCAACCTAAAGATCGCTCGATGTCCCCTATCCTGTCGAGCCGACCGCCTCTTCACTTTTTCTATCATAGCATATTCCACGACAGCTTTACAAGAAGAAAAAAAGGGAGGAGGAATGCGGATGGAGCAGGCGAAGAAAACGGCAGCCTATCGGGTCGTTGCCGACTCGGGAGGCAACAGAGTCTTCCGTTTTTACTGCGACATCTCCGATAAGCTGCGATGTCGCCATCGAGATAAAGCGGCGGCCGGAATGCCGGGTCTATCTCGTCTGCGAGGACGGCCATCCGGAAAAGCAGCCCGCGCTGGATAAGGCAGTGGAGCTGACGCTCATCGACGGCTACTGCATCGGCGACCTTGACCCGCAGCAGATGCGCGCATGGCTGGACGAGGCGACCGAGAGCATGAGAGCGGCGGAGAGCCGCGACACCGAATTCAGGAGGGAGGAAAAGCAAGCGTGAGACAACAGACCTACAAACGGCTGACCGCCTGGCTGATGGCACTGGTGATGGTGGCGACCATGATGCCCACCATGGCACTGGCCACGGCGGAGGACAGCAGCACCGACCCGCCCGCTCCGGCGGTGACGGAGACGCAGGAGACACCGGAAACGCCGGAACCACCGGCGACGCCGGAACCACCGGCGACCCCGGAACCCCCGGCGACACCGGAACCCCCGGCGACACCGGAACCCCCGGCGACACCGGAGCCTCCGCCTGCGTCGGAGACACCGGACGGTTCCCAAGACCTGCCGGACGCGGAGACTTCGGCCGGGTCGGAGACTCCGCCTATCGCCAAAGCAATGGCGCGGGCGGGAGGGACTGCCACACCGGATCCGAGATATAGTCATATACAGCTGAAATTTTCTGAAGACTATATTAGCAGCAGCGATCGGATCCTGCTGCGTGACTGTGAGTACATCGTAAAAAACAGTCCCGATGCGACCCCCATCCTTTTACCGGCAGGTGAACTTGAGCAGGTCGATTTTGTCCAAAACGGCGACTATGTAGCGCTCTACTACAACGGCTGTCTGAATCTGAAGGGCGACCTCACAGGGGCGTGCATTGACATGCAGGCACCCAGGTGGGGTGACATCAAGGTTAAAACCATGATGATCAATGTGCGGGATAATGTGACGCTCGACGGCAAGTCCTGCCTGCTGTATGGCTATGATCAAAATCTTTGGCTGCGTATCGCCCCCGGGAAAACGCTGACCATCAATGCAGACCGCAGCCAGCTGTATAAATACCGTGCAGCCATTTACTCCAACGGAGGCGACGTGACCGTTTCCGGCGGCGGCACCCTGAACATCAATTATCAGGGAAAAACGAATCCGGGAGAGAACGAATACAAAATCGTAGAAGGCATTTACGGCAGCTGGGTGTCCTTTGAGTATGATGACGATCCTCGCTACCTCGGCAGCCCCACCGTGAACATCAACATGAATAACGGCGAGAGCGGCCCGGAGGGCGATGCTGTCTATGGCATCCATGCCACCAGCGGCCTGACCGTGGAGGACGACGCCAAGCTGAAGATCGAGGTGAGCGGGCGGAATGTCAAGCGCTCCGGTGAAAGCGATTCCAACGGCCGTGTCAACCATGCCATCGTCGGCAAAAGCATGAGTGTGCTGGACAATGCTTCGGTGGATATCATCTCCCACAAGAATGTCGTCACCGATATCTCCCTTACAGGCGATGGCGATGCGCTGACGGTGAACACCACCGGCCACCTGAACATCAAAAACGAGGGCAATGTCACCTTTGCTGACCAAGATGCCGACTGGAACCGGAAAAACGGCTACCCCAGCGACAATATCTACCTGCACGGAACGGATGCCACCTTCAAGATCGAAAAGGCAGAGGATGGCGTCACCATCGACTCCTATTCGGATTCGGTTGACCAGTGGTATACCGGCGGTGCTTTCGATATGGAGTGGTACTGGCCTGTCCACGGCAATATCACGCTGGGGCAGAATATGTATCGCGGCGACCACCGCGTGGGCGTTCTGGTCGAGACCGGGACTTATACCTCTGAATACACGTGGGGCAGCGCCAAGTATATCTATTCCACCACCGGCGTCGCCACCGTGAAGAAGTCCCCCGGCCTGACTATGGACTCGCATGCGCCGGCGGATAATCCACACGGCAGCCAGCTCTACTACGCCAAGGTGATGGAGCCGAAGTTCAACGACATCTATGTTGTGCCCAAGGGCGGGAGCGTGGTATTGGTTGGGGGTGAGGATATCGCAAAGGGCAAGTTCCTCTATTGGTATGACGCCCTGCACCCCACCGGCACCGAAACCGGCACAAGCTGGACGGACTCCATCAAGACCTTCACCAACATCCAGCAGGATATGGTGCTGGTGCCGGTGCGCGACCCCATGAAGACGGGCCCCACCTTGAGCGATGTGGACTACAGCCTCCAATGGGACAAAGGCGTGACCAAGCAGACCCGCTACGCCTATCGGGATCTGACCTTTGAGAAGGTGGACAACATCAGCACCTCTGGCGGATACCAAGTCATGCTGGTACCGGCGCAGCTGCCCCGGTACGGCGAAAACACCTATGCCGTCAAGGGTTTGGCGAATAACCCTATCATGGGCCTGCGCAACAGCCGGCTGTATGCCGATAAGAACGCCCGCGGCACAGATGGTGCGATGAACGGCAGTTTTTTGAATATCCCGACGGGGAGCTACCGCATCGCTTACTATGATGATCAAACCGGCAGATGCTTCTTCAGTAAGCCATTTACCTTCAAACCGCCCGTTGCACCGCCGTACATCGACCCCGTCACCCAGATTTTTGACACGAACGACGGCGGCACCAAAACCGTGAAAATCACGGCGGAGCGGGGCGCAGCTATCTGGTACCAGCAGTGGGACTACGCCAAGAACACCTGGGGAGGCTACATCCGCTACACCGAACCCTTTGATGTGACCGTCACCGCCGATCAGGACGTGCGCATCGCGGCCTACGCCGGCGCCCCCATACTGGACAGAAGATCCGAGGTGCGCTATGCCGTGCGGCCCACCGGTAAACCCACGGTGAAATACGGCGAAACGAATGTCGGCGACGGCAACGGGCGGTATTTCTACGACTCGATCGACCTGACGGTGGAGGCGCCCGATGGCTATGAGGTCTGGTATCTGGTAGGCGATCGGCCGTCCGAGTCCAACATGGGCACCAAGGTGGGGGAGGATGGCAAGGTCACCATCACCGACAGCGGCTCGCACGGTATCCTCTTCTTTAAGCTGGCCAAGGCCTTTACCGTGGACGGTGTGACATACCGGAAATTGAGCCATGACTACGCCGCGGTTCATCTGTCGAAGCTGACCGAACTGCCCGCCCCGAAGGTGACGGTGAAGACCAAGGAGGGCGGCCAAACGCTGATCCCATCCGGCAACACCTACACCATGACGGAGAACGTCGTAACGGTGACGCTGGAACCGAATGGAAACTGGCCCCTTAACGCCACCATAGCGTACGATACCAACGGCAACGCAAACCCCACCTTCTCGAAGAGCTACACCGGGCCCTTTGAGGTGCGCGGTGCGGGGACCATCGCCGTGTTCACCCTTGTCCCCAATGCGAGCGGCGAATACGTACACACGCGCGCGGCGTATACCTTCAAGCTGGCGGAGAGTTTGCAAAGGGTGCCGGTTTCGACCTATAACAGCAGCACCTGCACCGCCTACTATACGGACGAAAACGGTGTGGAGAGGGAAATCACCAGCTTCAGCCAAGAACTCAAGGTCGGCACAAGGGTACGGGTCGTACCGAAGACGCCCACCGGGCAGGCATTCAAGAAGTGGGAGATCGGCAATTATTCAGAATATAGTATTTGGGAAAACCCCACAGACGGCCAATATAACCCCGAGCTGATCTTCCATGTGCCGAAGCCTATTAACGGTTATAACGGCAAGCCCCTGACATTGACGATAAAGGCGACGTTTGCAACGGCTGACCAGGCAAACATTTCCGGGGTGACGAAGGTCGACCTGGCTATGAACAATAAGGTGGGTGAAAGCATTTCGCTGAACTACAGCAACAAAGACATGCGTACCATCTCCTGCCAGTGGTGGGTGGGCGACAGCGTAGGCGCGGAGGGTGACGCCCTGCCCGGTGCTGTGAGCTTCGACCCCGACAAGACCTATACCGTCAAGGTGACCATCAAGGCCAACCCGGGTGCGAGCTTTGCCAACAGCGCCGGTGTGGCGATCGGCAATTGGGGCGAGCATTTCACGGTGCCTAATGGCAAGATCACCCGCACGGGCAAGGACACGCTGACCTTTACCGCTACCCCGATCCGGCAGATCGACCTGACCATGCCCGCACCCCTGACCATCGGCGACCCCCTGCCCACGATTGATGATGTCGGCGGGCTGCCGGCAGGCGTAACGGTGCAGAAGCTCACTTGGCTGAACGCCACTGACGGCACTGTTCCGGAGACTGAAACTGGGAAGGTGCACGCTGCTCTCACGCTGAAAACGGACGGCACCCGCCCGATTTTGGTGGGTGAGTATCCTCCGTATCCTACCGTCAACGGTGTGGAGTATGTGTATGCGAGTAGCGGTGTCACCGACGGCAGTACGGTAATGCTGGGGAACATCGAGCTGCCCGTGAAGGCAAAGGGGGTGACCGTCAGCGGGACGGTCACCAGCTACGGCAGTGATAGCGATGATGTCACCGTGCAGCTCATTGAGGCAGGGCATACCGAACCGGCGTATGAAGTCATCGTGAGCGGCAACAACGCGAACTACTCCTTCGCCACCGTCCCCGCCGGGGATTATACCCTGAAGGTGGAGAAGAAGGGGCACGCGCCATTCACCAAGGAGATCACGGTAGGCGACAGTAATGTTACCGAGGATGTGACGGTGTATCTAATTGGTGATGTGGACGGCAACGGAAAAGTTGAACAAAAAGATTCAATGATTCTAAGCCGATACTTCGCTGGATGGTCAGGTTATGAAACAAAAATCGTTTCAAGCGCAGCCGCCGATGTCGACCAGGATGGAGAGTTAAAGCTTAAAGATAGCATGATTTTGAGCCGCTATTTTGCAGGATGGAGCGAATACACAAAATACTTTCAGTAAGGAGTGAATTGAATGAAAAAAAGATTTCTAAGTGCTTTTCTGGCGCTCGCCCTGATTGTTTCACTTTGCCCGATGGCTTTTGCCGCTTCTGGCCAAATAAAAGCAAGTCTGAGCTCGGCACAAGTGAAACAAGGCGAAAAGGTATCTATTCAGTTTAAGTTAGATGAAAACCCTGGCTTTGTGTCAACTAATATACAGGTTAATTGGCCGAAGGATGATTTGACACTTATGGCTGTCAGCGGAACCGATACCATAACAGGCTGGATGGGTGAGCCGATCCCGTCTGATGGAAAAACGGACGGGAAATATGTTCTGTCATGGCAGAATAATACAATTCATTCGAATATTACAACAACCGGTGTGCTTTGCACATTGGAGTTTGCCACTCTAAGCAGTGGTTCTGTCGGCGAAAAGGAGATAACCCTTTCGAATAGCGGTCCGGGGCAGCAATTTGCAAATGTTGACATGGATACCGTGGATGCGGTTTTGACCGGAGGAAAAATAACAATTTCTTCCGCCATCACCGGAAACCTGCTTGTTGACATCGCCAAGCCTGTTGTGAATCAAGCGCCGGTAACCACTCTTACTGATACCCGGTATTCCGGCAGTATCACTTGGACTCCGGATGTCACTGACGGAAAGTTCGCGGCCAATACTGAGTACACCGCCAATGTGACGCTGACGGCCACGGACGGCTATCAGTTCGCCAGCGATGTGAACCCCACCATTGAGGGCGCAACTATCAGCAACGTATCTGCTGATGGAACTAAATTGACCTTCAAGGCAAAGTTTGATGCGACGGGTAGCTTCCCCGCGGCCAGCGTTACCTCGCCTCCCACTGCCAAGCCCGACTTGAAGTATACCGGCGAAGAGCAGTATCTGTTGAGCTCTGTGGGCACCGCCAGCGGCGGCACCATGCAGTACCGTCTGGGCGACAGCGGTGCGTTTACCACCGATATCCCCATGGCCACCGACGCGGGCACTTACACCGTGTACTACATGGTCAAGGGCGACAGCACCCACAGCGACTACACGCCTTCCGACAATACCGTTAGCGTGAAAATCGAGCCGAAGGACATCTCCAGTGCCACGATCGGCACTATTGCAAACCAGTCCTACACCGGCGGCGCGATCACGCCTGACCCCGAAGTGAAGGACGGCACCACGCCCCTGACGAAGGACAAGGATTACACCGTTTCCTGCACCGACACCTATGTTGGCACCGCCGAACTCACCATCACCGGTAAGGGCAACTATACCGGGACAAATACTGCGAAATTCACCATCGTCGCAGCGGATCAAAAGCCGACCTTTACTACTCCTAAAGACCTCGCAACGGGCGGCCAGCTTGATCTGCGCACTTTGGTGGACGGCGCAAAGGGCGATGTGACCTTTAATATCCCACCGGCAACCACCTCCGCTAACTTGAGTGGGTACATGCTGACAGCAACAGGTATCAAAGGCGAAGTTAAGGTTAGCGTGTCCATCACGGCAAAAGACGTGAACAACGACGGCAAAAATGAGTACAACGCATTTCACAAGGATAATGCCATTACCGTGAATGTTGTTGACAAGACCCCCGACAGCAGCACCATGACCGTGACGCAGAGCGACATTATCTACGGCGGAAGCGTATCTCCCACTGTTACTAACAAGCCTGACGGTACCGGCACAGTAAGCTACACCTATGAGGGCCGCAATGGCACAAGCTATAGCAGCAGCGCCACCGCCCCGAAGAACGTAGGTGAGTACACGGTCAAGGCAAAGTGTGAATCTTCTACCACCATCTACACGGCGGAAGCAAATTTCGCAATCCAGCCCAAGAGCATCAGCGGCATGACGGTTACGCTGAGCGATACCTCTCTCGAGTACAACGGCAGCGCACAGACCGTGACCGTGACCAGCGTTGGTTCTCTTACCGATGCTGACTACACCGTTACCGGTGAAACCAGCGGCACGAATGTCAGAAGCTACACCGTAACCGTTACCGGTAAGGGCAACTACACGAACACCGCTAAGGCGACTTGGGAGATTACAGCAAAGGATGTTACCGTTACCGGCATTACTGCCACCAATCGCGCCTATGCGAAGGATAACCTCGAGGTTGCTCTCACCGGCGGTACGTTGTCCGGCGTGCTTACCGGCGATACTGTGACAATTGACCTGACTAACGCCAAGGGTACGATGACCGATGCCAATGCGGGCAACGGCAAGGCAGTTACCGTCACCGGCGTTACGTTGGGAGGCGCGGATAAGGGTAACTACAAGCTGAAGGCGCAGCCCACCGGCGTCACGGTGAACATCACCAAGGAAACTGCCCCCACGCTGACAAACATCACCGTCAGCCAGAAGTACAACGTGACCACCGAGCAGAGCAAGGACATCGACACCACCGGTATGCCCGCTGACGCAGGCGCGCTGACCTATGCCAAGGGCACCGAGAGCAAGACCGGCTCTGTGACGATTGACAGCTGGGATGTGGATGCCACCGGTAAGGTGACCTACAAGCTCTCCAACGGCGCGGTTGATGACACCGTCACCCTGCCTGTGGTCATCAAGTCCACCAACTATGCGGATGCCACCGTCAATGTGGTCATCACGCTGATCAAGGGCTCCACCTCCGGCGGCTACTACTACGCCCCCACGGCGGCAGTGGTACCCGATATGCCTATGCTGTACAGAGGCTGCACCGGCGACGCTGTCAAGACGCTGCAGGATAAGCTGAACGCGCTGGGCTACAACTCCGGCAGCGTGGACGGCATTTTCGGAGCCAAGACCTATGCGGCGGTGACTGCCTTCCAGAAGGCCAATAGCCTTGGCGTGGACGGCATCGTGGGCAAGCTCACCTGGGGCAAGCTCTACGGCGTCAGCCCCGCCATGCCTGTGGAGACGACGACCGTCGTCGGGCGTCCCACGGTGTCCTACGGCTCCCGCGGAGACGCGGTGCGCAAGCTGCAGGAGCTGCTGAACGCGCTGGGCTATGACTGCGGCAGCGTGGACGGCATCTTCGGAAGCAAGACAAAGGCCGCCGTGCTGGCGTTCCAGAAGGCCAACGGTCTGGGTGTGGACGGCATCGTCGGCCCCCTGACGTGGGCAAAGCTGGGCTAAACGACACGGACGGACGAATTGTCTGCATAGAATAGAACCAATACCGCAGGAGGGGGACGGAAGCTTCCGTCCCCCTCCTTTTTCAACGGTTTCAACGGGCAGGGCGCTCCGCATAAGGCTGAAAACAAGGCTAAAGCCTGCTTTCGGGCATGAAAAAACTCCCGAAACACAGGCGTTTCGGGAGTTTTGTCTGGAGGTGACACCCGGATTTGAATCGCCGCAGGGCAATTTTGCGTCGTGTTGACAGATGCCGGGAAGTGTTGGAAATACAGGGCTTGCAGAAAATCATGCTGTTAAATGCTGCCGGACTGTATCATCGGATTTTGAAGTTATAAGGCTAAAAATAAGGCTAAATTTTGTGGCTGCGCGGAATGTACCTGTGCCTTTAGCTCAGAAAACGCGGTGGGCAGTCGAAATCTTACTGCCAACATGGATACAATCACACGATAGCTCACGAAGTGAATCCCCTTTTGAATCCCCTTTGAACCCCCTAATCCTTGATAGAGTAGCGTGAGCACCCCCAATACTGGAGGCACTCATAACTTTTCAGCTCATTTCCAAATTATCAACAATCTTCTATTTCATAGTTTGATGTGATATGCGCGATGATTTCTTCTTCATCTTCCTCTTGCGACAGATAGAGCAGAATCTTCGATGTGGGTATTGTTGCCTTAAACAATCTGCCCCGGTAAAAGTCGCTACTTTCAGCGATATACCGTTTTAATGACCAAGAAAGGCTAGGCAATTCTTCCTCTTTCGATGTACCACGAAAAACAGTAATAGTTTCTCCGAACCCCCTAATTGCTTCAAGCTCTTTCTGAAACATGATGTCATTACGGTCTACATCTTCAAGCATCTTTAATCGCATCTCAACTGATACATTGGCAGTATTGAATTGGAGAAGTGTCCTCAAATAATGTGCATATAACTCTTTTGGAATCTTTCCTTTGAATTTATACAAGTACTCATATGAAGGTAAAGCATCATGCGGGTCGCTGGACTGCCTTATACAATCAGCGACTTCTGGGTAATCGTCTAATTGATCAAGCCAAACTCTATTATCTAAACTCATATCAGTTATCCTCTAAAACTTCCCAAGCGTTGTTTCATGCCGATTATCTCTACAGAAACACTGTTCAATTTTCAAGCTACCCTTAACCCAGCAAAACCTTTATTCTCTTTGCGAGGATATTCTTCCGCTTACTATAGAACTCCTCAAAATGCTCGATACCCAGAGGAACTCCCTCCGGAATCATTGCCTGTCTACGAAATTCCTCCTGCTGTTCGGTGTTCATGTCGTTGTAGTAATCGATCAGCGGCATGGTGCTTTTACTGCCATTGCTCCGGCCTTCCAAGAGCTGGAGGTTTGGGAGCCTGTTGCGGTTACCACGCCATCTCCGCCAATCCTCCATAGAAATAGACACGGGCTTGTTGCCGTCAAATCTATCATACGGATGAAGATGGTCTTGCTCGTATTTGAACGCCTTGTTTGTCCAGTCCAAGCAGAGATAGTACAGTGCGTCTCCAGCAACACGGCTGCCTTTTTCGGCATTCAGGATATCCTCGATTTTACCGTCGGTCACCCGGAGGTCTGTGATCTGGTCGAGCATTTCCACCGTGATTTCATAGTCGTAGCTGTTGATGTTGCTTTTCATCTGCTGTAGCTTGCTGGTTGTACCCGACTGGAAATATGTGAAGAGGATCGCCCGCATCAAGTAGGCTCTGATGGCTTCCGTATTATCCGCGTAACTCTCCGGGTTGTAATAGATGTAGTACAAAACCGGGAGCAGTACGTTCCAACTGCTCGAAAACCGGCTGACCTCGATTTTCATTCCCTTCAGCACAGATTCCAGGTTTTTAAGCGCCTTCCTAAAAGCCGTCCAGTTGTTCTTCAGTTCCCCGGCAATTTTCCGGCTGATGTTGGACTTCACCACATCGCCATAGAGCATCAGCGCAGAGCGGATGATGAAATCCGAGCCAAAGCCGTCATAGGAGTCCACCAGTATCTTGCCGAATTCCGTCTTGGCACTCGGCCAATACGCCTCAAGGATGGACATTGTGATCTCGGCCTTCTTGAGCGCCTTGCCGCCACTGTTGAAGCGGACGAACATCTCAAGGGCGTCATCCTGGTTCATATCGTATATCTCGGTGTACCGGATCAGCTTCTCCACAAATATCTTCTGGTAGAGCTTGTTCAGAATGTTCCTCGCATACTCCTTGCTGTCAGCGGGGACGTTGGCGATAGCGTCTTCAATGGCTTTAGCTCTGGTGGACTCGTCCTGGAATTTCTCCTGCAGGATATTCCTCAGTTCAAACTGGGTCGGGCTGAGCCTGTCGACCTTCTCGCTGAACCGGATGTCATACTTCTTGCTGTTGTATTCTTCCTCGTCGACATCCAGCTTGTTTTTGTTCAACTCGATAAGCAGCTTCGTGACGGTGCCGCCGACCGTGCTTTTCCGCGCGTATTTTTGTCGGATGTACGAATCCCCAAAGAGGGAGAGGAAGAGCGATGTCAAACGCTGCTGCCCGTCCAGAATCGCCGTATCGGTAACGGCTACATTGATGTCTGTCAGCTCATAATTGACGCTGTCCGCTTGCTTGCGGTTATCGAACGTGACCGACGTGAGGAAATTGCAGAAGTAGGTATCCCAGGTAACGTTATTATCATCGACGTGCCAGAATAGGAAGGTGGCAATCGGATAGTCCAGAAGAATGGAGTCCCAGAGCTTTTCAATCTGTTCCATGCTCCAGACAAACTGTCTCTGGAAAGCAGGCATAACGTACTTCCCGTTTTGTATGTGAGTCATAGCCTCGTAGGTGGTTATGCTGTCATCTTTCAGTGTACTCATCGTCTGTATCCTTTCATCGCGTTATTGCGTCAATTCTCGGTGTCCCGCTGTTCATACACAAGGCGGACATCATACCCAAGAGTCTCCATCATTGAAACGAAAGTCTTGTTGACCACTTTGTCCCCGCCGTTGACGATGCGGCTGACGTAGGACGGGGTAGTGCCTACGATCTCCGCCACCTTCGCTTGCGTAGTGTTTCTCTCTATGCATTTGGTTTTGACATCCAATTCGATATTGTTCTTTAGCATACCAGCCTCGCTATCCAATCAAAACTTGTTTCACAATTTGTGTAACATATTTTAACACACATTTTCGCAGATTTCTATCCCTATAACGAAAAAAGTGCCCTGCCTCCGAAGAAGCAGAGCGCCGAATCGCTTGTGCTTATGCCTTGATTTCCGTTTCGCAGGGTAAGATGAACCGAATGTCATCTTTGGCGTGGACCGTCATGCTCTCGACCAGGTCGCTCCACATGGATTCCTCGAACTCCGTCACCTCATTTGGCAGCTTCTCCACCGCGGCGATGAACCTTGCGAACTCGCGCCGGCGGATGCCCTTCTGCCGGATTTCGCCCGCCACCTCGTCGCGGCGTTTCTTGACCGCCTCGAAGCTGGAAACCAGGGCGTCGTACTTCGCGTTGTAGTCATCCTGGTTTTGAGCGACCCTGGCGTTCGTGGCGATGAGGTCCTGGATGGCATCAGCGTCACGGTTCATCTGCTCGTCCAGTTCCCGCAGTGTTTCCTCCAGCTCGTCCGTGCTGGCGTAGGTGTCCTGGATTTCACGGAGGTCCGCGAGGATTTGCAGCTCCGCGTCAAGGATGTTCGGCGTCCCGGTCGAGAAGCACGGTGTGAACAGCCACCTCCGGCAGAAGGGCAAGATCGCCGAACTGACCCTTGGCTACGGCGGTTCCATCGGCGCGCTGAAGGCGATGGGCGCTATCGAGATGGGTCTGAGCGAGGAGGAACTTCAGCCGCTGGTCACGTCCTGGCGGGAAGCGAACCCCCATGTGACCCGGTTCTGGTGGGACGTCGATGCCGCCGTGAAGAAGGCGGTCATGTACAAGACTTCGGTCGAGTCACACGGCTTCCGTTTCTACTACCAGAGCGGGATGCTGTTTATCGACCTGCCCTCTGGCAGGCGGCTCGCCTACGTCAAGCCCCGGATCGGCGTGAACCGTTTCGGCTCCGAGAGCGTGACCTACGAAGGCATCAACCTGGGGAAGTGGACCCGGCTGGAAACCTGCGGGCCGAAGGTCACGGAAAACCTTGTGCAGCCGTGTCCAGGGACATCCTGGCATACGCCATGAAGACCCTCCGGCACTGTTTCATCGTGGGGAGCGTCCATGACGAACTCATCATCGAGTGCAGCCCCGATGTATCCCTGCAGGCGGTCTGCGATCAGATGGGCAGGACGCCGCCCTGGATTCCGGGCTTGCTGCTCCGGGCGGACGGGTACGAATGCCAGTTCTACAAAAAGGAATGAGAATAGCATAAAGATGATCCCTGTTTCAGCCCGGGATCATCTTTTGTTATATAGACTACATCAAAATGCTATAAAGAAGTTGCATTCTCGCTTACTATGGGTTATAATAATGCTTGTATGATGCCAATTTTGACCCGAGAGGTGTGTTATGAGCTTTTCAGAAGATTTAAAAAGAATTCGCCGTAAGGCTTTCATGACTCAGGAGGATTTCGCAAAGGAACTTGGCGTCTCATTTGCAACTGTAAATCGTTGGGAAACAGGAAAAGCAAAGCCAACACTGAAAACTATGAAACTGATCGATGATTATTGTAAAAAGCATTCGATTGACTTTGACATCAGTGAAGAGATTAACAGCTAAAGGAGAAAAATATGATGTCAAAGTATACTATCATTGATTTGTTCAGCGGTGCAGGAGGATTGTCCTACGGTTTTGAAATGGCAGGATGTGAAGTAAAGCTTGCTATTGAGAAGGATGCTTGGGCAGTTGAAACGTATAAGGCTAACCACAAAAACCAGAATGTTTTTGAATTAGATATTACAACATTGCCAGACGACTATTTTCTTTCTTATAAAGGCAAAATTGACATAGTAATGGGAGGTCCTCCTTGTCAAGGATTTTCGATTGCCGCCAGTAATCGCCGCAAAAAAGACGATTCTCGGAACACCCTGTACCAGCATTTTTTACGGGCGGTTGCACTGATAGAACCTAAAGCAGTTTTAATCGAAAATGTTAAGGAAATCGTAGGGTATAAGTTGCCAGACGGGACAAAAATAGTTGAGGATATTTGCCGCTTCTTCACAGAGCATGGTTACGCTTATAGTTTCAGTATTCTGAATTGCAGGCGTTATGGAATCCCACAGGATAGAAAACGGTTTTTCTTTCTTGCAATCAAGGGAAGTGGAACAATTAACCCATTTTCCCTCGATGATTTAATGGAAGGGTACGTGCAGAAAGAGATAACCTTTAACGAAGCAGTATCTGACTTACCGGTTGTTCGCGCGAGGCAGTATGAAGAAGATTCAATTCTGGACTATACAAAGGCTCCTTTAAACGACTATCAAAGAGCCATGCGCGGTAGATGCGAGAAGCTATATAATCATATACCAATGCAGCATACGGAGAAGACTGTCCAGAAATTTGAGTTTTTATTACAGAAGAGTGGCGACACGCTTCCAGAAGAACTGAGACCCAGAGTACGAAGCCATGTAGATATTGTCAGCGATGCATCCTACAGCCAGAACCATAGAATTATCGATGGAGGAAAAGTGTCACCGACCATTACGGCATCGTTCTACTCAAGCTTTATTCATCCGTCGCAGCCAAGAAACATTACGGTGAGGGAGGCTGCAAGAATTCAGTCATTTCCCGATTCATTTGTGTTTTACGGGAAAAAGACAACATTAAGCAAAAAACTGCTTGCTAAAAAAGGTATCTTCGAGGAACTACACTTGGATCAGTTTAATCAAGTTGGAAATGCTGTGCCGCCATTAATGGCTCAGCACCTTGCAGAAATATGCATTAGCTTGCTGGAGGAAGGTGCATCAAAATGAAATCTTTAGATTTGTTTTCGGGAGCAGGCGGTCTTACTCTTGGGTTTCGGAATGCTGGAATCCATTCAATAGGTGCAATTGAATTAGATCGTTTTGCTTCAGAAACGTTTCATTATAACTTTCCTGAGATACCTCTTTTTAACAGAGACATCTATTCATTCTCTGATGAAGAAATATGTGAGTTGTTCTCAGGTGTTGATATCATAGCTGGTGGTCCACCCTGTCAAGGGTTCTCGGTTGCCAGACCGACGCAATATGGGATTATTGATAAACGCAATACACTGATTATGGAGTTTTTTAGATTCATCAACATCTTGCGACCGCGGTATTGCGTTCTCGAAAACGTAAAGGGCATTCTGAGCGGAAAAATGAATTCCACCCAGAAAGCACTTGCGGTTTATATGGAAGCATTAAGTAAGATCGGATACAAAAGCAGAGTTTATGTCCTGCAAGCTGCGGATTTTGGCGTTCCACAGTTTCGTGAGCGCGTCGTGATTATATCGGCAACAGATGAGCAAACGCTACCAGATTGTATTAAAGGAAATAATGCAGGTGAAGAGAACTGGATAAAAGTTCGAGATGTTTTTGGCGATTTACCCATAATTAACGCCGGGGAAGGAACAAATGATTTGGTTTCTTATGTTGGTCAACCTCAAAGTGCCTATCAGGAATATTTGAGACTGGAGTCTATGGGTGTTACCAACCATGTTGCTATGAAACATACAAAGCGTCTTGTTGACCGTTTTGCGAGTATTCCTCAAGGTGGAAGCCTTCTCGATGCACCTTTAGAACTTGGGCAAAGGCAGAGAAACGGCAGCGACTTAGACGTTAATAAACGATACAAAACCAATAATCAAAGGCTCCATCCTGATAGGGTTAGCTTCATTGTTACTGCTTCTTTCCAGTCGACCTTTGTTCATCCGTATTTAAACAGAAATTTAACTGCAAGAGAAGGTGCAAGACTCCAGAGTTTTCCGGATTCATTTTTCTTCTGTGGACCCCGAACGCTAATGAGTAAATCCCTTCTGATTAGAGAAAACAGGTTGGATGAGATTGGCCTTTCACAGTACAATCAAATTGGAAATGCAGTGCCACCGCTCATGGCTGAAGGCATTGCGAAAGCACTTATAGGAAAGGGCGGATTGGCATGACATATGATGAAATGATTACTGCTGTGGAAGCATTAAACACTCAGCAGCAAGTTCACAGAGGCGCCATTCCGCACGGGAGTAATCTTCTCCATCAGTTCAATAAAAAAGAGGCAGGAAAAGAAGCAATGTATGAGGATATCTTCCTGCTCTATATGGCCACACGAAATGTACCGTACAACGGTGAACACTTGGAAGAATATGTTTCCAGTGTAGTGGAGAAGACGAATGATTACATGGGATATTTTTGGCCGCCGGCAAATAATCCCTTTTCCCATCAAGCAGATTTTACATCAAGTATTATTCCAGAAATGTTTTGTACAATTTTCGGGAATATTATCAGGGATAAAGGTATTGCTTTAGAAGTGTCTGCACAAAAGGATCTGACTATTGAATGTGGTTGAGCTTTGTGAATTGACCTTCAATGGTGAAACCACTGAACTGCCTATTCCTCTGTTCGCTATTGAATGCAAAACCAATTTAGATAAAAATATGCTTTCAGGAATTGAACACTCTGTTACGGAATTGAAAAAGACTTTCCCGAACTGCCACTATTTTGTCGTGACGGAATGCTCGGATTTCGATGTCAAGAAATCCAATTATGCGTCTTCCGGAATTGATGAAATGTATGTTCTCAGAAAACAGAAGAGTGGAGTAATAAGGAGAAATCCTGATTTAAGAAACCCCATTGACGCTTCGCTGGTTTATGAGATAGCAAGTTTGCTGATTTCCAATATTTACGCCATCAGAGCAGATGCCGTTGATCTTACGACACGTATGCAAAATGGAAAACTCATCGGGAGGGTGTGATTCTATGGAAATCTTAGATAATAAACACATACATGGAAAGAATCTGCGCGACTACACAGCCAAACAGCGTGGGGCAAAAAGAGAAACATTCAATGGGCTGATGCGAGTATATGAGGATTATCGTACTCGAATCGAGGCTGTGAATGATCTGAGTGAAACTGGGATAAGAGAGCTTGTATCTGCCCTTAATGACTATAGACGGGTAGCTGTGCCAGTCTTTGATTCCCTGGACAATAACGGTCAGGTGGCACTGGGTTATACAATAATGGAAGAGTTTTTCTATCTTCTGTTCCAAAAAAAGGTCACCCTTATGAATATCGGCCATGATAACTTGTTCGTTGGAAAAGGCAATTCATACGTAAGCCTGAGTTTTACACCTGCTTCTTTTTCAGAGCTATTTCAAAAGCCAAGTGCGTATATTCATACAAAGGATCAAGACTTTGTTTTAGGCGCAAATGTTGAAATCCAGATTGTTGCAGATGGAGAAGCGGAAACAACAACTACAGTTATTCCAGCAGTTGCTATAGAATGCAAAACCTATCTGGAAAGAAATATGCTGGACTCATGTGCTGCGACGGCAAGCCGATTAAAAAACGCAATGCCCTATTGTATTTATATCGTTGCATCTGAATACATGAAGATGTCAGATGCTGCCCCGGAATTAACTGACATTGATGAGGTGTACATTCTTTGTAAAGCAAAGAATGCAGACCGCGAACGGAGAAAACGCGCTCACCAAGATCCTTTCAATATTGATGCAGAATTAATCATTGATTTGTACAACCGCGTTTGTAGGCACCTCAATGCTATTTGGTGGAAACCGGAGGATGCAGTTGAAAATGGTAAGATAATAAACCGCCCTACATGATGGTTACTATGTTTACTTATATAAGACATTATCTGCTTTGACGAGAAAGAATATTACCAAAGTTGGATATGTTCAATTGTGTTTAGGAGGACTACATGGCACAAAGCCGTTCTTTTACGGAATACGTCAAGGATAAATGCTATGGTGGTCTCTTCGAGGCGGCCGAGCGGTATGTCGAGAGCAATTGGGAATCACTCGATTTATACACAAGGCACGTCCACAGGATTGGGGCGGTCGAGTTTGTCGATGCTACGATCCAGAGGGTCTATGTCCAGGACCTCCCCGGAATGCGCGTCGCCTTTGACGTTGGCCTTGAATTGGAGTTGACGGTCAAGGAAGGCGACTATCATTACGACAACTACGACCAGTGCTATCCCTGGGTGCGGATTTCCTGTGAAGGCGACCTCTCGGATGGGCTGGACTCCTGGATTATCAAAAGCATCGAACCCTACGACAAGAAACACGCTCCGCTGAATTCTCTGTCGGATGCGCTCGTTCCCTATATTCCCTATGACCGGCTGGAAACAGAGGCGAAAGCGTTTCTACGTGAGTATTACCCGGAGGCATTGAAGATTACGCCGCACGGCTAACCACCAATCGCCATCGACCCCTCGCTCCTTGCCAGCAGATTAAAACTCTCCATCCTTACGCAGAGAATCCGGGAAGACGCATCCGTCTTCGGTCAAATATACTTCGTGGAAACGGCGGCGGAGATGTTTGACGCCAGCAAAGGCGAAACCGTCCAGATGCGCATCCCCGGTCGAACCATCGTGGTAGACCCACAAATGTATCTCCTCCGAAATCTCGGCTGCGTCAACAACACGATTGTCCATGAGTGCGTCCATTGGGTAAAACACAGAAAAGCGTTTGAACTGGAGAGGCTCTACAATGCGAGAGCATCCAATATCAGTTGCGAGGTAGTCGGCGGCGCTGCCGCTAAAGTCGCGAAGAGTGCGACGGAGCTGATGGAAAAGTCTTATGTGGGATTTTCTCGTTTAGGGCTGTTCGGAGAAAAGCGGTCGCTATAAAGTTTTATGTGGGATTTCTCATCAAAAGCGATTTGTGCAGAAAAAGGCACCGGCATCTAACTGAAGATGCCGGTGCCTTTCTTTTGGAATGCAGTGGTAATCAACTAAACAATTCGTCCAGCTTCTGCTGGAGCGTTCCTTCCTTGGCATACGGAAGTGCGTCTAACTGCCGGAAGTTGTGCTTGATGTCCTTCGTATCCTCATTAAAGCCAAGGATGTATGAGAGCGCAATGTGATAGATGATTTCGGTAGGAGCCAGCCCATACACCTGCTTTTCGAAAATGTGGCGCAAGCGTTCTTTGGGGTCAGGGAACTGCTTCTTCATCTGCTCGCTCTGATACAGCCTCTTGACGATTTCCGTGATATAAAGGCCAGATTTCATGTAGAGGTCAATGAAGGTCTTATCGGGGTCATCAAAGCAGCCCGGATTTTCCGCCTCCAGCATATCCACCATTTTCTTAACCATCGTTTTCGGTGTGAAAATCTGATTGGTCTTCTGCGGCGGAATATAATCGAAGATGTCTTCGATGCTCTTTTCGTCAAAGTAGTCCGCCAACTTCTTTTTGAGGCGCAGGAATTCCTTTACAGAGTCATCAAATACCACAGGGTCAAACAGATTCCCCGCAAAGTCCCTTTCCTCTCCCGTTTCGGCATCTGTGTACTTGCCGCCATCACGGAGAAAACGGAACTGGTCGAGAGTAATGCTTGTTACCTCAAGAAATACCGGATTGGGGATGACTGCATCGAACGTAGCCAAAGTAACGGTGTCATCGCCATAAGCCATTAAGAATGACGGTATTGTGCGAGAGAAGCCGCGCAGGTGGTCGCGGACGGAATCTTCTATCCCCGCCTTCTCACGCTCTTTGATTTTCTTCTCAGTTGTTTCCACAACGCTCTGCGTGGAAGTTTCAATGAAGCTCTTTACGGCATCAGAAAGTTGTTCTTGCAGACCGTCCTGCAATTCCTTCTTTTTCTGCTCAAATTCCGCCTCAATTTCCGCCTCACTCTTTCCGGTTTCGTTGCGGGAGCGC